>ERZ1034363.179-NODE-179-length-45211-cov-7.321399_pt1 | contig 45211 bp, 31 predicted proteins | sample MGYA00520616_ERZ1034363 | MGnify/ENA primary metagenome ERZ1034363 (study PRJEB33736, sample SAMEA104284506) | Azolla filiculoides | biome: Urban; feature: Water surface; material: Ditch water | place: Netherlands | collected 2015-10-28 | depth 0-0.1 m ...
ATTTGCTGACGACAATCCGCCAGCAGTGGCGCATTTTCAGATAATGTTTCCATTAAAATTTGCCTTGCGCCTTCTAAGGCCTCCGCTACGTTTTCAATGCCTTTTTCTGCGTTGACATAATTTTTCGCTAACGTTTCAGGCACAGCTTGTCGATTATCTAAAATAGCCTGCATTAACGGCTCTAAACCCGCTTCACGGGCAATTTGGGCTTTCGTGCGACGTTTGGGTTTAAATGGCAAATACAAATCTTCAAGCCATGTTTTGGTTTGCGCTGCGAGAATTGCCGTTTCTAAATCGGGCGTTAATTTTTCCTGCGCAGCGATACTTTCTAAAATCACCGCACGTCGAGCCGCCAGTTCCCGCAAATAACCTAAACGCTCTTCGAGTAGACGCAGTTGCGTATCGTCAAGTCCACCTGTGACTTCTTTGCGGTAACGTGCGATAAAAGGCACTGTTGAACCTTCATCTAAAAGCGCCACTGCGGCATCTATTTGGTGTATTTTTACCGCTAATTCGTGAGCAATAATCTGATTAATTGACATAAAGTGTGTAAAGTAAAAAATGAACGATCATGAAATGCGTCAACTCGACGCGTTGATGGTTTGTATTTTAGCATTGAACGAAAACGCGATTGAATTGAAATGCAGTTTTAACCATTCTTTTCGATTTTATTTGCGAATCCTGTCTAAAAGCGTTAGATTTTCAATTTTTTATCACAAAATCACATCATGACAAAACCAACACCATACAGCCATATCGGTGGTGAACAAGCCGTCCGTTTACTCGTTGATCGTTTCTATTTTTATATGGACACGCTGCCTGAGGCAAAAGGCATACGCGATATGCATCAAGCTGATTTAAGCTCGGCGAACAGTAAATTATTCAAATTTTTATCTGGCTGGTTAGGCGGGCCGAATTTATTTATGGAAGAATACGGGCATCCGATGCTACGCGCTCGTCATTTTCCCTTCAATATTGGTGAGTCTGAGCGAGATCAATGGATGCTGTGCATGAACAAAGCACTTGCTGAAATTCCGATGATTCCAGAGCTTGAAACTAACATCAAAAATGCGCTGCAAGATTTAGCCACGCACATGATTAATCAAGAACCTGCCTAATTGCTAATGATTGAACAACTGATTGTTCTAGTTGCCGCGTTAGTGGCGAATACCTTTTCAGCATTAGCCGGTGGTGGCGCGGGACTGATTCAGTTTCCGGTACTCCTATTTTTAGGTCTACCTTTTAGTGTCGCACTCGCCACGCACAAAGTCGCGTCAGTTGCGTTAGGGATTGGCGCCACGGTGCGTTATCTCAAAGAAGATATTGTGCAAAAGCAATTTGCATTATTCATGTTGATAGTGGGCGTGCCCGCTGTGATTTTGGGTTCATTTATTGCTATCGAATTGCCCGATACATTAGCAAAAAAAGTACTCGGACTTCTCACTATGTCACTGGGACTTTACTCTATTTTTCAAACGCAACTTGGTCAACAACACACGCCAAGAAATCAAGACAAACGAGGACTTATCATTGGCGGCGCGTGGTTGTTTTTCATTGGTTTTTTGAATGGCTCTATTGCATCGGGGACAGGTTTATTTGCCACGATTTTATTGGTGAGATGGTTTGGCTTTGATTATAAACGCGCGGTTGCTTATACACTCATTATTGTTGGCTTATTTTGGAATGGTGTGGGCGGCGTGACATTAGCGCTGATTTCAGAAGTGAAATGGGCTTGGATTCCCATGCTCTTAATAGGTTCATTTGTAGGTGGCTATTTAGGGGCACATCTTGCCGTTTTAAAAGGTAATTTATGGATTAAACGCGGTTATGAAATCGTCACTATTTTAGTGGGATTGAGTTTGCTAAACCGCGTCTAAATAGCATTTAATTAACTGTCTGAGGGTTCGAATACTCAATCATTATGAAAACTCGATTTTTTCATTTTTTACTCATGGATAAACTTAAAACAAATCACTATGCGAACCTGTACGCACTAAAACTAAATCGTTTTCGTCTAACCGGTAAATGAATAACCAATCAGGCCTGATATGGCATTCTCGGCAATCGTTTAAATTTCCAGTTAACGAATGATCACGATATTTTTGAGCTAAAGGTAAAGTGCCTATAGATAGTTGCTCGACCACTTTTTGCAATTCATCCATATTGTATCGTGCAGAACACTTTAATCTTTTGTAATCTTTTTTAAAAGATGACGTTAAAATTACTTCACGCATTATTCATCTTCATCCAAATTAGCCCACATCGCGTCCAATGACGTGTAGCGTTCAACACGACCATTTCTTGCATCTTCAACAGCTTTTAGCGTTTCTTGGTTGGGTCGTGGAATATGTTCAATATCATCTTTTAAAAACATAACAATGACATTCGATTTTTCATTGGTAGGTGGCTGTTCTGAGAAAACAATTTGCCCATTTTCATAAACAGCTTTTATGGCAGCATACATTTCATTTCTCCTTAAAGGGTTTCAAGCATCAAACGTTAAAATTCAGGTTCAATCTGATTCAATTGTAAATCTAACAATTATGTCAACGCGCGTACACGCAATTTACGGCCTTTAATTTTACCTTGTTGCAGTTTCATTAACGCGACATTCGCACTGGTGCGTTTAATGGCCACATACGTTCTCACATCAAAAATATCAATTTTACCCACTTCGTCACCCGACAATCCCGCTTCACCAGTTAATGCACCTAAAATATCACTCGCCCGAATTTTACTTTTTCGACCACCATCGATTACGAGCGTGACCATTGAAGGTTTTAATGTTGAATTTTTAGGGATTTTCAGCGCATTGAATTTATCCCATTTGAACGTCACATTTTGATACGCCTCAATCGCTTTTGCACGCGCTGCTTCTTCAGTGCTACAAAAACTCAGCGCCAACCCTTTTTGCCCTGCGCGACCTGTTCGACCAATACGATGCACATGAATTTCAGGATCGGGCGAGAGTTCATAAACAATGACGGCTGCTAAATCTTTAATATCAAGGCCTCGCGCCGCCACATCCGTTGCCACTAAAATAGAGCAACTTTTATTCGCAAAGCGCAGCAACACTTGATCACGCTCACGTTGTTCTAAATCGCCATTGAGCGCAAGCACACTGTAATTTTGTTCTTCGAGAAATTTAGCAATTTGATTGCAATTATATTTGGTATTACAAAACACCACTGTCGATGCCGGTTGATATTTACTAAGTAAGGCTACTAAGGCTTGTGGTTTTTGGTTGTCTTCAGCTTTATAGAAAATCTGTTCAATTTGCTCGCTGGTTGAATCATCAACATGAATCTCAATGGGATTTTGTTGAATATGAGCGCTCATCGCTTTAATTTCATCAGGGTATGTCGCTGAAAATAAAAGCGTTTGTTTTTCTTTATTGATATGACGCGCCACAAAAGCGATGTCAGCTTCAAATCCCATCTCAAGCATACGATCCGCTTCATCAAGGACGAGCATTTTCACATTGCGAATTTTCAAACTGTGGCGCGTCAAATGATCTTTAATACGTCCAGGTGTTCCGACCACAATATGCGGTGCATGTTGATCGAGTGACGCAAGCTGATGCCTTATCGGAACACCGCCACACAAGGTTAATAATTTCACATTGGGAATAAAACTCGCCAAACCACGAATGGCTTTACTGACTTGATCGGCTAATTCGCGTGTTGGGCAAAGTATCAACGCTTGCGTTTCAAAACTATCTGCATCCAATTTTGAAAGTAAACCCAGTCCAAACGCCACCGTCTTTCCGCTACCTGTTTTGGCTTTAGCAATCACGTCTTTGCCTGATAAAATCAGTGGCAATGCCTTTTCTTGGATGGGCGTCATTTCGCTATAACGCAAGGTTTCTAAACTTTGGAGCAAGGGTGCTGCAAGGGAGGTACTTGAAAAACTAACCGAGGACATACAATAAACTCATAAAATAAAAAGAAGACCGCCCAATACAGGAAGTCAAAGGAACCGATTTTTCGATTTTAAAACTCAATTTAATACTGATTAAGACTGAAGACTTTTTTTAAAGCACAATTTCCATTCCATCAAACGCGACTTCAATGCCTGCTGCATCGAGCGTTTTTCTTTCTGGCGAATCATTATCTAAAATAGGATTCGTATTATTAATGTGAATTAAAATTTTTCGCGCATGGCTAACGCCATTTAAGACTTCAATCATACCACCTTCACCGGATTGAGGAAGATGGCCAATTTCACGCGCTCGCTTATGGCTAATGCCTTGCGTGACCATTTCATCGTCCGTCCAAAACGTGCCGTCAACGAGCAAGCAATCAACCGATTGCAGCGCGTCCATCACGTGCGGTTCAATTTCGCCTAATCCGGGAGAATAAAAGACTTTTTTACCGGTTGAAATTTGCTCAATAATCACGCCTACATTATCGCCATCATGGGGATCGTAGCGATGCGGTGAATAGGGCGGTGCTTTACTTTTGAGCGCTTGCGTGTAGAACCGTAAATCATTGATATCGGGAATAGTAAAACTACTTCCATCAACAGGAATGGTATGCGTATTCACGGTGCAATAATCTTTAAGCATGGTAAACAAAGGGAAACCTGTTGTTAAGTCTTGCTGAACCATTTCAGAGCAGTAAATATCAAGCGGCTTGCCTTCACGCAGCATCAAAAGACCGGTTGTGTGATCAATTTGGCTATCCATGAGCATAATCGCTTTAATGCCGGTGCCGCGAATGCCTTCTTGTGGCTGAATTTCTGGAAAAGCGTCAAGTTGAGCGCGAATATCGGGCGAGGTATTGAATAATAACCAATTTTTATCATCCGTACTAACAGCAATCGAAGACTGTGTACGGGCACTGCCGTTCATTTGTCCACGTCGAATGCGATGACAATTATGACAATTACAATTCCATTGCGGAAACCCGCCTCCTGCGCCAGCACCGAGTACTCTAATTTTCATAGTAAAAAACCTTATCTTCAATATAAAACGCGAAAAAAAAGGGGCAAGTCGCCCCTTTTCTTTTATTCAAAACCGAAATAAATATTAACGGTTGTAAATGTACATAGTAACTTCAAAACCAAAACGCAAATCAGTATAGCTTGGTGTTTCCCATTTCATAATCATGACCTCCGAAAATTTTTATTAGTGTTATTTCTAGCTTGCAAAATCTAAGCTGCGTTCAAGTATAAAAGGATTTTTTTTTTAACGCAACACTCGACAAACTATCCTGCTAAATTAAGTATTACAACGCGACATCCTAACCTTTCTTTTTCTCTCAAACAGCGGCGTTAACGCGCGAAATATTAAGGGTTTAAACGCCAATGCACAGTCAAAATTATGTTAAAATTCATAAAGAAAATAAAAAATGTTATTATTAATCTTACTTTTTAGCCATGAACAAAAACAAAAAGATTTGCCATGATACGCACTAAGCAAACAAAAGTCTTAATCGCAGATGAAAACAGCTCAGTAATAAATACGTTGCGATTAACCCTCGCACCGCAAGGAATGGAAATTCTTCAAGCGCATCAAGCGCTAGATGCCTTAGAGTTGTTTAATGATAAATTACCCGAAATCGTGTTTTTAGACGCGATGATTGAAGGTGAAATTGATGGTATTACCCTCTGTCAATTAATTAAATCAATGAAATTACCGCATGATTGTGTTGTTATTTTGTTGTTTGCTCAAGCGTCAGAGGAAAACAGTGAAACAAGTTTTGCAGCCGGCGCAGATGACTATTTAGTTAAACCTTTCAATGAGGTCGATGTACTTAATGCGATAGCAGCATGCAATCAAAAATTACAACACCGTACCGCATCGCCTGATACATTAAAAGTCAAAAGCATTCCCACGCAAGAAACCCATTTTTTGCCCGTGCCCTATGAATCCCTGACGGGGTTTGATGAGGCAGGATTGCGTAATTTAGAGTTTATGCTCGGTTCAAAAGAAAAAGTATTTGATACGTTAAAAAACTTTATCATCGATTTTGAGGGAATCATTGATGAAATTAGAGCGTCGTTTCATTCTCAACAAAAAGAAGTCGCACGCCGAAAATTGCATTCCCTCAAGGGAACCGCTGCCATTGTAGGTGCTAACACGCTTTCTACTTTAGCGGCAGATATTGAAGCGCAAGTCTTCCTGAGTGAAAATATTGATGCTCAATTAAGTAACCTCCAAGAAGTATGGCAAACGGTCAACCATACCGTCTCTACGATGTTTTAAAAATGACGACATGTTCAGCATAGCCTTGACGTCCAACGTTTAAAAAACGTTTACTTCGATTTTGCCCTACTATTTTATAAGATGAATTCAAATCCCTTTATCCCCTGTCTATTGACGGGATTATTGCTCTCACCTTGTTTTGCCTACGCCGATTTTTTCGATTGGAGCAACACAGAAGTGCAATATCTGCATGGCTCAAATTATCGAATGCCTAAAAACGCCAATGCCATTGATAAATCCATTATAACTATCAGTCACGCAGATGGCTGGGCACTTGGTCGCAACTTCTTTTTCATGGATACGCTCTTCTCTGAGCAAGGCGAACCATCGCAGGTCAATGTTTATGGGGAGCTTTACAGTTATTTTAGCTTAAATAAAATCACCGGAAACAATCTCTCTTACGGGTTATTTAAAGATTTGAATGCCGCCGTCGGCGTTAACTTAGGCGAAAATCTCGATATCAATCCTAAAAGCGGCACGCGTGTGCTTTTATACGGCGCGACGCTGGATTTAAATTTGCCGGGATTTAAAATGTTCAATATTGATTTTCTCTGCCACAATATTATCGAACCCGTTTCAACTGGCAATTCATTGCAAATTACACCCGTCTGGAAATTACCTTTCACAATTGGCAATACGCATTGGAGTTTTGAAGGCTTTGCTGATTACATAGGCAGTAAAACCGGACGCTATACTGAAAATTTTCTTGCACAACCGCAACTTCGCCTTGATGTGGGTGAATTTTTGGGGATACCTAGGCATCTTCAAGTCGGTCTTGAATACCAATATTGGCATAATAAATACGGCATAAAAGGCTTTACTGAAAGCCTACCCCAAGCTCTTGTCGTGTGGAATTTCTAAGTACATAACCGCATGATAAAAACGCAATTCACTTTACTATTTCAAATCGCAGCCCTTGCACTCATGTATTTTTTGAGTGGCAATTTCTGTAATTTCATTGGCATTCCCAATGAATTTGGCACCATCATTTGGCCACCGTCAGGGATTTCGCTTGCGGCCGTGTTTATTTTAGGGCGTCGCGTTATTTTAGGGGTATTGATTGGCGCCTTTTGCACGAATGTGTATTTTATCCACAATGTGGTGGGCGATATTCAAACGCTAGGGATTGTGATTGCGTTTATTGAAGCCATTGCCGCCACGCTACAAGTTGTTGCAGGCGCTTGGTTAATTCGACATATCGCCCATTTTCCAAATTCATTAGCCAGTGAAACACAAATTGGGCGGTTTTTATTCGCCGCGATGCTGTCTACGCTAATTAGCGCAACGATTTCCATTTTAACACTCACCTTAACAGGACAACTTGAGCAAAATGTGGCGCTATCACATTGGGCGGATTGGTATGTGGGCGACACGATTGGTATTTTTATTTTTACCCCACTATTGCTCATTTGGTTTTATCCAACCAACGCCTTTATCCAGCGCCGCGTTACCGTCAGTGCGACAATTATCCTCACGTTTTTATTCACCGTTTATTTAGTGTCATACGAGTTTCAACAAGAAAATAAACGCTTAGAATTGCAATTTGAAAAAGATGTCGTGGCAATTAACGCCAAAATAGAAGCACAACTCACTGCACATCTTAACGCATTAAAAGCCATTGAAAGCTTTTATGCGGCATCAGGTAATGTTAATCGCACTGAGTTCAGAGCGTTTGTTGCGCATCTTTTTAATAATTTTTCAGGCATTCAAGCACTGGGGTTTGATCAATTTGTGTTAGATGCACAGCGCCCTTCTTTTGAAAAATCCATTCAACATGAAGGCTTTAACAATTTTCATATTACCGAGCGTGATGAAAATAAAAATCTGATTCCAGCAGCGAAACGAGCTAGTTATGTGGTCGTCAACTTCATTGAACCAATGCAGCGCAATCAAAAAGTATTTGGCTTTGACATGATGTCTGATCCGATGCGCCGTGATACACTCAATCAAGCGCTCAACACTAACGCCATTACAAGCACACCCAAAATCACCCTTGTGCAAGAAACAGGCAATCAAGCCGGTTTTATCGCATTTTTGCCTATTTATAAAAATGGCTTAGCCAATCAACCATCGCAAGAAAAACAGCAGGCGCTTTTAGGCTTTACCGTAGCCGTTTTTCGCATAGGCGATATGCTCAACGCTGCATTAAAAGAAGTCTCGCACGAAAACTTACGATTACGCCTTATTGATGAAAGTGCGAGTGCTGATGATAACGTTTTATATGACGATTTGCCCAATTTTCCGCCTAACGTATTGTCATCAAAAACCAAATTAACAAAGCACAGCGTAATTATCACGGGTAACCGTTTATGGCGCATTGAAGCCTATGCTATGCCTGATTATGTCAATCATCATAAATTACTCAACGCCATGCATGTTCATGCTAATCATTCATGGCGTATTCTACTTATTGGTTTATTTTTGACCAGTTTAATGGGCGGCATTGCCTTAGTGGTCACGGGGCGTAAAGTTAGCTTAGAAGAAATTATTGAAGATCGCACCAAGGCCCTCGCTAAAAGCGAGAAAAATTTTCGTGCCATTTTTGAAGATATGCCTATTGGTGTTGTCAATATTTCAATAGACGGCTACTTTTTAGATGTTAATACGAGTTTCTGTCATTTTGTCGGCTACAGCGCAGAAGAACTGGTACAACTTACGTTTATGTCAATCACACCGCCTGAGTTTATCGCACAAGATATAGCGGTGTATAACAAGCTTATCAATAATGAAATAACGGAATTTAATTTTGAGAAAAAATACCGCCGCAAAGACGGTGTTGAAGTTTGGGCAAGTGTGTCGGGGCGGTTAGTCTTTAACGACGACGGCTCCCATCAGAAATTTATTGCTGCTATTGAAAATATTGATTTAACCAAAAAATCACAAGCGCTACTTGCTGAAAGTGAGCAGCGTTTCCAACTTGTTGCCGATGCTGCGCCGGTACTTATTTGGCTCTCAGATACGCAAACGCTGTGCTATTGGTTTAACAAAGTGTGGCTGGAATTTGTTGGTCGCACACTTGAGCAAGAAGTGGGTCATGGCTGGGCAGAAGGCGTTCATCCCGATGATTTTGCAAACTGCCTAGATATTTACATTACCAATTTTAATTTGCGCAAACCCTTTAAAATGGAATACCGCATTAAACATCATAGTGGTGAATATCGTTGGTTACTCGATAACGGTGTACCACGCTTTAGTGCGGAAGGTCACTTTGAAGGGTATATTGGCTCTTGCGTTGATATCCACGACATGAAACTTTTGCAATTAGACGCACAAAAAACCACGCAAGCCATGCTCGAGGCCAAAGAAGCAGCGGAAGCTCTCGCGCAATCTAAAACCGATTTTCTCGCTAACATGAGTCATGAAATTCGCACCCCAATGAATGCGATTCTTGGTTTATCTGAACTGGCGTTGCATTCAAATAAAGGCAATCAAAACGACTATCTTGAAAAAATTCATGGTGCCTCTGAAAATTTACTGATGATTCTCAACGATATTTTAGAATTGACTAAACTAGAATCCACAGGCGTTGAAATTGTATCGGATTATTTTAATCTGGGTGAATTAGTCAATAATCTCAATAATTTATTTGAAGAAACCGCGCGGCAACAAAATCTATTATTTCATTTAGCGGTTTTGCCTGATATTGAACGTCATTTAATTGGGGATGCGCTTCGATTGCAGCAAGTATTAACTAATTTACTCAATAACAGCATCAAATTCACTCAAGCAGGTTTTGTTCGTTTAAGCATATCCGTATCGCAACGCGATGACAAACACGTTTTACTCACGTTTTCCATCGAAGACAGTGGTATTGGTATAAATGCCGAACAACAAAAACTGCTATTCCAGCCATTTATGCAAGCAGACACGTCAATTAGCCGCCGTTTTGGTGGAACGGGTTTAGGACTTGTGATTAGTCAAAAATTTGTTCGTTTAATGGGTGGGGAAATTTGTGTTGAAAGCACCTTTAATGTGGGTAGTCGTTTTTGGTTTACACTGCCATTTGAAATAGCCAAAAAATCGCACAGCACTGCATTTTTGCCGCTTAAACAAAATAAACGCGCTTCGAGCGAACAATTAGCGAATGCGGCAAAGTTACTGCTTAATAAACGTGTGCTGCTTGTTGAAGATATGCTGCTCAATCAGCAAGTAGCGAGTGAATTTTTGCGTAATGCAAAACTGCGGGTCATTGTTTGCAATAACGGCAAAGAAGCATTGGATTTGCTTGAACACACGACATTTGATGTGGTGTTGATGGATATTCAAATGCCTGTGATGGACGGCTTAGAAGCCACGCGTTTGATTCGTGAACAACCACGATTTGCTACGTTGCCTATTATCGCTATGAGCGCGGGTGTTACGCTCGATGAGCGTGAAAAATGTCAGCGTGTGGGCATGACGGACTTTATTGCCAAACCAATTAACCCCTTGCAAATGCTAGAAAAACTCAATGAATTGTTAACGTAAACATCAACCGTTTAACAAACAAGCAGTTTTGCTCAAAAAACATCCACTTTTTTCACTTGCTCAAGCACGTCGCTGGCCTGTTCAAAATCAACGTTTCGCACCAAATTGGCTACCTTGGTAAATGCCTCCATACCTAACGTTAATGTCAGTAACGCACTATGCTCGTTAAAGAAAGTTAACGCTGCCATATCATCGTCTTTTAATAATTGAATTAACTGATTGATTGTAGAATCAACGTCTTGCGCTGTCCAATTTGGCGTGATGTCTTTTCGTTGTGGTTCATATAACACACTTTTTAGAGCATGAATCATTTGAGTTTGTAGCATCTCAAAATGCGTGAGTACTTCGCGCATTTTGTCGTGTGTATCGTGCTGCGCAATCATGGATTCAAGATTACCCGCTATGGTATATAAGGTCATCGCACCAATGTTTCCACTCACACTTTTAGCTGTATGTACCAGTCGCTGTGCCAATTCAAAATCATTATTGTTTAACGCGTCACGCAGTAAGGCGGGCAGTGTTTCTTGCCCGCGTACATAATTTTTGAGCATATTTATATAAAGTGCCTTCTTCCACAACACACGCTGCATGCCCAGTTGCGTATCTAATCCATCAATAACGGGCAGTTCGTCATTGAGCGAAGGCTCAATATGAAAGTCGTTTTTTAACTCTCTTAACTCTTCTTTTAATGTGGGTCGTATCCATTTTAACAATGCGCGAAAAAGCTCCGTTGGATCAATAGGCTTTGAAATATAATCATTCATGCCTGCGTTTTTACAGTTTTCTTTATCTTGAGGCATTGCATTTGCCGTCATTGCAACAATGGGTAAATGCGTAAATTTGGGGTCTTTTCGAATTTCAATAGTGGCGCTCACGCCGTCCATGACAGGCATTTGCATATCCATTAACACAATATCGTAATATTTATTATTAATCATATAAATGGCTTCTTTTCCATCATTTGCAATATCGACTTGAAATCCTTCATCTAAAAGTAACCCCAACGCCACTTCTTGATTGAGTTCATTGTCTTCAACCACTAAAATGGAGGTGCCATAAATAATTTTTAATTCGTTAATGAGACTGGATAGATCATAACTATACGCATCTTTATCGTCGCTAAATTCGAGATGATGATGATCGGGTGTCCCATTGAGTAAACGCATCACCGAATCGAGTAATAATGACGCATTAACGGGTTTGATGAAAATATCGTCTAACCCTGCAATATGCATTTCTTTAATCACCTCTTCACGACCATGAGCGGTCACCATCACAAGATGCGGCTGCAATTTTAGACCTAAATCACGAATCGCTTTAGCCGTTTCAGCGCCGTCCATCTCGGGCATATACCAATCAAGGAAGACAATCTCATAAGGCTCGCCCACTTTTTCAGCCATTCGTATATATTTTAATGCCGTTGTCCCTTTCGACACTTGTGTGACGCTTAATCCAATGTTGGAAAGCATATTTTCAAGTTCATAGCGAGCGATTTCATTATCATCCACCACAAGAACACGCCGTCCTTTTAAACTGCTCACATGAGCAGGATAACGGGTCTTTTTCACTGCTTTTTTCAATTTTGCAGTAAACCAAAATAAACTGCCTTTGCCCAGTTCACTTTCAACCCCAACCTCACCATTCATCAATGTAGCAAGCTGCTTTGAAATAGACAAACCAAGCCCACTTCCACCATATTTACGACTGGTTGAGGAATCAGCTTGCTGAAATGATTGAAATAATTTTTCTATCGCATCATCACTTAAGCCAATCCCCGTATCGCGCACACTAAAACGCAAATATAAATCATTCTCTGTTTCTTCCAATATCTTGGCAGTAATAATAATTTCGCCTTTTTCAGTAAATTTCACCGCGTTATTGGCATAATTGATTAAAATCTGCCCTAAACGCAATGGGTCACCATTGAGGTATTCAGGCAAGTTTTCATCAATGTCAAAAATGAGCGCAAGGCCTTTATCTTTGGCTTTATCTGAAATTAAATTAACCAGATTAGTCAATACTTTTTCAATTTTAAAATCGACTTGTTCAATCAGAATTTTACCGGATTCAATTTTTGATAAATCCAAAATGTCGTTGATAATGCCAAGCAGATGTTGACTTGAGCCTTGAATTTTTTTGATATAGTCGCGTTGTTTATTGGTCAGATGTGTTTTTGAAATGAGATGTGAAATGCCTAAAATCGCATTCATTGGAGTGCGAATTTCATGGCTCATGTTAGCGAGAAAATCCGATTTCATCTGCGTGGTATCTTCGGCTATTTTTTTAGCCTTATATAAAGCGACATCGGCTTCTTTTTTGAGCGTAATATCTCGTGCTGAAATACAAACAAACGATTGATTATAAGCGCTGGGCAATTTACTCAATCCCACTTCAATAGGGAAAAGACTGCCATCTTTGCGAACACCATATAAATCGACTTTTGCACCCATTGCACGAGCCCCCCCCTCCTCCATAAACGTTTTACGCATGGCGGGATGCCCTAAGCGAATCGATTCAGGTACAAGATTATCCACACTCCCCCAAATCAGTTCTCCGGGAGGGTAACCAAATACTTCATCCGCACGTTTATTACACAGCACAATAGTACCTTCTGCATCCACTACCAACATCGCATCAGGCGCTGACTCAATAATTCCTCGAAACCACGCTTCGGTTTCCTTGAGTTCGGATTGCTGCGCCTCAAGTTCAACTGCTTGTTCTTCGAGTTTAACCGCTTGAAGCGCCATGCGATCGGCTTGATGCTTGGTTTCATCGAGTAATTCTTGTGTTTTTAAATTACGATCTAAAATTTCCATACTCATCGCAACCATCGGCATTAACTCACCGAGTAATAATTTTTCAGTTTTTGTGAACGGTTTGAAAAACGCAATTTCAAGCACCCCAACCAACGCATTCACGCGTAATATAGGGTAAACGACTATGTTTTGAGGTATTGACTCGCCTAAGCTTGAATGAATTTTAATATAATCGGCGGGTACTTGCGTTAGGTTAATGAGTTTTTTCTCAAAGGCACACTGCCCAACTAACCCCTCACCTATTGCAATGTTTGATTTAGGCGTGTTATGTGCGTGCTCACCGTAGCTGCTAAGGAGCTGCAGCTCGTCTTGCGTGTAAATATAAAATGCCCCATACCCTGCGTGAATCAGTGGACACAGTGCAGAAAGAAATTTTTGTGCGAAATCGGAAAAATTATCAACTTGATAAAGTTCCGTTGAGATAGTTGCAAAATTATCTTTAATCCAGCGTTGTGTTTCCATGCCTCGACACATGGTTTGCAGTACAGCTGACGCTCTTGCAATAGCGCCAATTTCGTTTTTATCCTCTACATGAGGAATCACAACCTCTAAATCTCCCGCCGCTAACCCTTCAATAGCCGTTTGCAAGCGATGAATAGGCGCTGTCACCGACTTCCCCACTAACACACCGCTAATTGCGGTGATTAACACACCAAAAAACATCATTAACAGTGAAATAGACTCACTTTCTTCACGTATTTTTTTGAGTTTTTCGTAAATAACAATGGCTTGCTGTTCTTTATGGTAACTTAAGGTAGATAATGCATCTTCTGTTGCGTCAGCAGTAGCCACAAAGTCATTATCAAATGAAAAAGGCACTTGCTTATTTTCGGTATTTTTCTTTTCTTTAGTTGCGCTACTTAACGCAATAGCTTGCTTGATATTATCTAAATAATTATTGAAAAAAGTATCAAAATGGGCAGCTAATTTTTTATCTTCATCTGACGAAAAACTGCCTCGCGCCATCGCCATTTCTTCTTGCAAAGTCACAATTGTGTTAGTGATATTACTTTTAGCTTGTGCCGTGCGTGTCGCATCCATTTGCGTCAATTGCCCCACATTCTCTCGAATACGCACTAAATTGATCGTCGCTTCTTTTAAATGTGACACACACTGCAAATAATTTTCGTAAATAAACGTGGTTTCATGACTTAATGTTCGACTGTTACTAATGGCATTAAAGCCAACAAGTAGCATCATAATCAGTCCATAACTGACAGCTAAAAAAAGTTTAGTCCGCAGTGATTTTTTTTCTAACAGTGAGCTTAGTAAAATCATTTTGATACGCGCGTGTCTTCATAAAAATAAATTCCTCGTATTTTACATCAAAACAGCACATGGAAACCCTTAAAATTCAAAACATTAAAAAGACAGTCATTCATATCATTCATTTTCAAGGCGAACTCGGCGCATATTCCGTGCTTAATTTTGATAATACCATTCTTGATTAATTGTACCCTACTTTTCAATAATTTCTTTTGAATCATACGTTAGCAGGATTGTTGAGCAATCAAAGCTACACAATAATACGAAAAAATTATTGAACACTTGAGGCTTGAAGATGCTCCAAAATTCGCATACAAATACGATTTACGCTCGTCCAGAGGGATTGAACTCACATAAAGGAAAACGCCCTGTGATGGAAAGTGCTAACGCGCCGCATCCCTATACATCAAAATCATTCTGCTGTCATTTAGGCAGCATTACATTATCAGCAGGCGCAAACTTTCCCGTCAACAACCCTCAGATGGCAAGTCATCTTATGTTGCCAATAACGGGTAGCGTTGCCTATGAAGCTCAAGGTACGAAACTCGAAGCACGTGCGGGTCATACAGGGATATTTTTATCTCAAGCAAAATTTGTATCTAAAACGATAAATTACAGCGGCATCAATGTGCATTTTGATAAAATGCAATTAATCAAAACCGCGAGAATGATGATAGGCTCGCAAGAAGCCGCAGAGATTAATTTCGCAAACGATCGACATTTACATCTCAATCCGCATCCTACCTTCTCTTTTGATATGACACTGCGGCATTTACACAATGTTATTATTAATAACCATGCGCATCCTGAAATATTACGCTTGCTTGGCATGGAAGAGTTATTCTATCGTTACATGGTTTTTTTACTTAAACCCGAGTTGTTACCTTCAATTTTTGGCCCCGTTACCGCTTCTCCTTCGCTCCCTCAAGGCGACCATAAACTTGAAGGGGTGTGTGAGTATATTCTAGCCAATCTGCGTGGCGTCATTACACTGCCAGACTTGGAAAAACACAGTGGTATGTCAGTTCGTACCTTGCAATACCAATTCAAAAAACGCTTCCATTGCTCACCGGTGGAATGGATACGCAAAGAACGGTTAAAATTGGTTTATTTAGAATTACTTGCGCCTGAAAATAAATCCACCACGATTTTCTGCATTGCGCTGCGGTGTGGGTTTAATCATGCAGGTGAATTTTCAAAGCAATTTGGATTGCAATATGGCGCAAGTCCTTCTGAGGTCAAATCACGCGGTTATTAAAGCGTATTGAAAAAATAGCCTAATGCGTGTTTGACTGCTAAAATTACCATTCACCCTCGTTTATCGTTAAGGAAAAATATGAGCAAAATTACAGTTGAACACCACCCAAGTGAAGATCGTCTTAAAGAATTAGGCGTATCTGGCTGGGAAATTTGGGAAAAAGAAATCTCAAAATTCCCAATCGATTTTGACGAAACAGAGTGTGCGTATATCCTTGAAGGCGAAATTTTAGTCACACCTGCTGATGGCGAACCTGTTCGTCTTGTACCAGGGGATTTAGTTTCTTTTCACGCAGGACTCGATAGTCAATGGGAAGTGGTCAAGCCATTGCGTAAACACTACAGCTACGATTTTCCAAACGGCGTTTAATTACACGGTATTGCAAAAAAACTCGCTATTGCGCATCTAAGGATTCTTCATCCACAATAGCGAGTTAACTCCCTTCACGAACTGCACGAAAGCATCGAACACCCTGCTTTCTCATTTGCCCACGCTGGTCGTTTTTGACTGTACTTTGCCCATTGACTGTTTTCTTCATATGGGGCGCGAAATACGTCAAGTAATTGATGAATTTCTTCAAAATTTCCATTATTTGCATCATCAATCGCATTTTGTAACAAATAATTTCTTGGCACATAAAGCGGATTGATCGCATTCATTCTCGCTACGCGCGTTGTTTCACTCACATGAGCGTCGCGCAATCTGTTGTAATAACGCGCTAACCAAGCTTCACGTACGTTTTTATACTGCTGATCAAGTGCAGTTGGCACATAATAAGCCTCATCAAGGGGCGATAAATCCAGTGCCTCGAATGCAACAGAAAAATCGACTTTGGCTAATTGCCGATAAAAAAGTGTCATATCCGTTTGCGTCAATTGCAGTATATGCATTAATTCGGACAATAAACGCTCATCTGCTGCCGCTTGAAAATCCGGTAATCCTAATTTTTCAACCATCATGCTTTGCCAGCCATGCTGAAAATGTTGTGTGTAATGTTCATTTAGCGTTGCTTGCAGTGGCGCTGCATCGCCAATTAACGGGAAAATCGCATTCGCTAATTGCGCTAAATTCCAAAACGCCATTTTAGGCTGATTACCAAAACAATAGCGTTTCAATTCACCATCGGTGGTGTTAGGTGTCCATTTTAAATCAACGTCTTCAAGCCAACCGTAAGGACCATAGTCAATTGTTAATCCAAGAATTGACATATTATCGGTATTCATTACGCCATGAACAAAACCAACGCGCTGCCAATGCACCACCATTTGCGCTGTCAGCAAACACACTTGCGAAAACCATTTAAGATATACCGCCACCGAAGGCTCACCCAATTGGGGGAAATCCGTGCGTATTGTAAAATCGACCAGTTGCTTAAGCAGTGCAATATCCCCGCGCGACGAAAAAAGTTGAAAATGACCAAATCGCGTAAAAGACGGTGCAACGCGACAGACAATCGCCCCAGATTCATACGCGCCACGTCCATCATAAAACATATCGCGCCACACTTTTTCACCTGTTAAGACCAAACTCAATGCACGCGTGGTTGGAACACCGAGATGAAACATCGCCTCACTACAGATAAATTCCCGCACCGATGAGCGAAGCACCGCAAGACCGTCAGATTGTCGAGAATAAGGTGTTTTTCCCGCACCTTTTAATTGCACCGTCCAATGTTCTTTTTTGGCATTCACCACTTCCCCTAAATTGATCGCCCGACCGTCTCCTAACTGCCCCGCCCATTGCCCAAACTGATGCCCTCCATAGCACATGGCGTAAGGTTGCATCCCATGAGTGACCCGATTACCTGAAAAAACCTGTGTAAAATCCTCACTCGCGCACACGTTATCGCTCAAATCAAGCAAATCAGCCACTTCTCGCGCCACAATAATCGTATGAGGCGCACGTACAGCGGTTGGCAGCACACGAGAATAACACGCGCCCACCACTTGACGACACACATTGTCATTTTTACTATCAGCGGGCAACTGCTCAACAAAGCGATTGTCAAACGTGAGATCATCTAGCGTGTGAATTTTTGTCATGTTAAGAACTCGGGGTGATTGCATTGAAATGGAACATTTAGCCAAATGTTAAGCGTATCATTTTTTGAGCTTGATGTGTGGTAATAGTTCAATGTGGCAATTGAGTTTTCACTCGCCATCGTTTCACGCACATTCACCACACACATCACAAGCACTATTTAGTTGCTAATTTTTTTAAAAATGATAGTATTTATATCATAAAAAATAATAAAGCTATTTTTTTAAATAGCGCTAGTATTTTCCTGCAATAAGTAATACTTGGTTGCTAATTTTTTTAAAAATGATAGTATTTATATCACAAATAATAATAAAACTATTTTTTTACATAGTAATAATATTTCTCTATAAGGTCAATTAAGATGGAATTACAATTACAGATAAAAATGAATGAAAAATTATTCATCAAAAATCCGCAACAAACTGAATTAGGTAAAAAAATTATATTGCATAGCGTGCTATTAATTCATGACGAGGGTTTTGAGGCGTTTACATTTAAAAAACTGGCTAAAGATATCGGTACAACCGAGGCGGGTATCTATCGTTATTTTGAAAATAAACATCGACTGTTAATGTATATCACAGCATGGTATTGGAGTTGGCTTGAATATCAAGTCACTTTTCACATCAACAATATTGCAGACCCTATTGTAAAACTCAAAAAGACCATTGCACTGTTAGCCACCCCCATTGATGACAGCGTGACTACAACGCACGTGAACGAAAGCGTTTTACATCACATTATCATCACTGAAGGTACAAAAGCGTATTTAACCAAAAAAGTGTCTATTGATAATAAGGATCATTTATTTAAACCTTATAAAGACCTTTGCGCAAAAATAGGCTCTATCATCCTAGAATGCAATCCCAATTATCCGTATCCCAAATCGTTATCGAGCACCATTATTGAAATGGCGCATTTTCAAAGTTTTTTTATGCATCATTTACCCGCGTTAACGGATTTTGGGGACAAAAAAAACGAAGCCGATATTATTTTATTCCTCGAATCACTCGTTTTCTCGAGTTTACAGATCACTCATGCGTCTTAACCCCCCAAGTTTGGAGAGCTTACTATGTTGCGCAAAATTTTAATCGCTAATCGCGGCGAAATTGCTGTTCGAATCATTCGTGCTTGCGCTGAAATGGGTATTCGTTCGGTGGCTATTTATACTGAAGCGGATCGTTTTGGTTTACACGTTAAAAAAGCGGATGAATCTTACTACATTGGTAGTGAGCCATTGTCTGGTTATTTGAATGTTTATGCACTCGTGGATTTAGCGGCGGCAACGGGGTGTGATGCGATACACCCCGGTTATGGTTTTCTCTCAGAAAACGCACAATTTGCCAAAGTATGCCAAGAGCGCGGTATTGTGTTTATTGGGCCAGATGCGCAGGTCATTGCAAAAATGGGCGACAAAACCCAAGCACGCCAAGCCATGATTGCCGCAGGCATTCCCGTGACACCCGGTACAGACGGCAATTTAGATAACCTAACCCAAGCACTTGATGCCGCTGAAAAAATTGGTTATCCCATTATGCTCAAAGCCACTTCAGGTGGAGGTGGGCGTGGTATTCGTCGTTGTGATTCGGCTGCTGACCTTGAAAAAAACTATGAGCGCGTGATTTCCGAAGCAACCAAAGCCTTTGGCAGTGCGGATGTTTTTTTAGAAAAATGCATAGTCAATCCCCGTCATATCGAAGTGCAAGTCTTGGCTGATTCGCATGGTAACACAATTCACCTCTATGAACGCGACTGCTCCATTCAACGTCGGAATCAAAAATTAATTGAAATTGCACCCTCACCGCAACTCGATGAAGCGCAACGTCAATACATTGGTGGTCTTGCCGTTTTAGCCGCAAAAGCGGTTGGTTACACTAATGCGGGAACGATTGAATTTCTCTTAGATGAAAATGATCGCTTTTATTTCATGGAAATGAATACACGCGTTCAAGTTGAGCATACGATTACCGAAACCATTACAGGCGTTGATATTGTCGAAGAACAAATTCGTATCGCGGCGGGTTTGACGCTGCGCTTTAAACAACATGAAATTCTTCGACGCGGCTATGCCATTCAATTTCGTATCAATGCCGAAGATCCGCAAAATGATTTTCTACCAAGTTTTGGCAAAATTTCGCGTTATTACGCGCCCGGCGGTCCAGGTGTGCGCACAGATACAGCCATTTATACTGGCTATGAAATTCCGCCTTTCTACGATTCCATGTTAGCTAAAGTCATTGTCAGTGCAATGACGTGGGAAGATGTGATTAAACGTGGTGAGCGAAGCTTGAAGGACATGGGGTTATTTGGTATTAAAACCACCATCCCCTATTATCTTGAAATTCTTAAACATGCCGACTTTCAAGCCGCCGATTTTAATACGGGTTTTATTGAAAAATACCCCGAACTGGTTAATTACTCAAACAAACTTCAACCTGCAGAACTCGCCAAAGTCATTGCAGCTGCCATGGCTGCGCATACGGGTTTGTAATTTATTTAAGGAAAACGACAATGCAAAAAGTTCATATCACAGACGTCATTTTACGAGATGCACATCAATCTTTAATTGCTACGCGTATGCAAACTAGCGATATGCTACCTGCATGTAAAATGCTCGATGAGATTGGTTATTGGTCACTTGAGTGCTGGGGGGGCGCAACGTTTGATGCCTGTTTACGTTTTTTAAAAGAAGATCCTTGGGAGCGTTTACATAAATTAAAGGCAGCCTTACCCAATACACGTTTGCAAATGTTAGTGCGTGGGCAAAATTTACTGGGTTATCGGCATTATAGCGATGACGTTGTGCGAGCGTTTATTACCAGAGCCGCTGACAATGGTATGGATGTGTTTAGAATTTTTGATGCACTCAACGATATCCGCAATTTAACAACCGCTATTGAAGCCACTAAGTTGTCGGGTAAACACGCACAAGGCACTATTTGTTATACCACAAGCCCCGTTCACACTATTGATGGGTTTGTTGAGATGGGTAAAGAGCTCGCTAAACTAGGTTGTGATTCGATTGCCATTAAAGACATGGCGGGACTTTTAACCCCATACGCTGCAAGCGAATTGATTAAAGCACTCAAAGATACGGTAGATTTACCCTTGCATTTGCATTGCCATGCCACGTCAGGTCTTGCGGAAATGTGCCAAATCAAAGCAATTGAAGCGGGTTGTGAACACATTGACACAGCGCTGTCATCGTGGGCGGGCGGTACAAGTCACCCCCCCACTGAAAGTTTGGTGACTGCATTGCGTGGCACGGCTTATGACACACAACTCGATTTAGAAAAACTCAAAGAGGTGAATGATTATTTCGCAAATGTGCGTAAAAAATACCATCGCTATGAAAGTGAGTTTACAGGCATTGATACGCAAGTCCATGTGTTTCAAGTACCCGGTGGCATGATTTCAAATTTAGCCAACCAGCTCAAAGAACGTAACGCTTTAGATCGTATTGGTGAGGTTTACAAAGAAATCCCGTTAGTTCGCAAAGACTTAGGTTATCCACCACTCGTCACGCCAACGTCACAAATTGTGGGTACGCAAGCCGTCTTAAATGTACTCACCGGCAAACGTTATGAAACCATTACCAATGAAGTGAAGCGGTATTTGCAAGGCGGTTATGGTAGAGCGCCTGCAGCGGTTGATTATGACCTAAAAAAACAGGCCATTGGAAAAGAAGAGGTGATGGATTGTCGCCCAGCGGATTTGCTCAAACCTGAGCTTGAACATTTGCGTCAAGAAATCGGTGAACTCGCACTCAATGATGAAGATGTGTTGAGTTACGCTATGTTCCCTGAAGTTGGTAAACAATTTTTAGAGCAACGTTTACATGGCACACTCGTTCCCGAAGCGTTAGACATTGACGAAAAACCCGTTAATAACTCAACAGCCCCTACAGAGTTTAATGTGGCGTTGCATGGTGAATCGTATCACGTCAAAGTCACAGGCGCGGGCCCAAAAAATCAAACACTGCGCCATTTTTATTTTATGGTTGATGGTGTGCCTGAGGAAATTGTTGTTGAAACACTTGACGAAATTGTATTGGAAGGTGGAATACAGGGTGCTGTGAAAAATAAGATCGCGAGCAAAAGAGCTAAACCCATTGGCAAAGGGGATGTCGTTGTCAGTATGCCTTGCAACGTGATTGATGTGTTGGTGAAAGTAGGACAAGAAGTGGTAGCGGGACAAGCCTTATTAATTACAGAAGCCATGAAAATGGAAACCGAAATTACCGCACAAATTAACGGCACAATCAAAGCGATACATATTGTTAAAGGCGAGCCAGCGAACCCGAATGAAGTCTTAATTGAAATTGGTTAAGTCTTGCTTTATTAGGGGGACTGTAAAGCGTTTTAGCTTCATAAATGAAAACGCTTAAGTACATACAGTCCCTCTAAAATAGTATGCAAAGACACGAAAACCTGAACGAAAACATGACAAGCACCCATTACACCAGAAAAGGGATTATATTCACATAACAAAATATGTCATACTGAAGAGCTATAATTTGAAAGAAATGCACCTTATATGGCGCGTGTTACATTAAGCATCACGACAAAAATGCTTGAAAAATGCCATGTTACTTGTATTGCACTATTGTAGGTACCCTTTTACTTACCGCAAAAAATCAGCCATTTTATTTTCAACATTTATTGATATGACAAATCATCAACGGCTTTCTAAATACGCTATTCACCAATTATTGCAGTTTTTATTAACGATTTTTGAACAGCAACGATCGTTTGAAGCGCTGTTTCATTTGACCCAAAAAAATATCACTGATTGGTTAACCCAATTACCACCGCTATTGGATTTGGTAGATATAAACACGCAGATACGACATATTTCAATTGAAGAAGCATTACACTTTTCAAGTCATCAAACGCCCGTTGTTGGGGTATTAGAAAACGGGAGTGTCTATGTGTTTTACGGTTTTAGTATGGGGCATTTTCGTGTTGCTCACATCCATGAAGAACAGCTTGATAAACATTTATTATCATTGAATGAAACCGTAACGTTTTTAAATGCCACAACCCAAAACACATTTGATTTTTTAATCCTTCAACCCAAAAAACCACTTGAACAAGCCGTTAGTCACGGACATGAGCATCTCCCGCCATTTCAACGATTAGTGACGTTACTGCAAGTAGAGCGAACGGATTTAGGCTTGATTTTAGGTCTAGCGATGGGGTCGGGTTTATTAGCCTTATCAGCGCCCATTGCAGTGCAAGCGGTTGTCAATACCGTAGCAATGGGTGGAATGGGGCAACCTTTAGCCGTTTTATCCATGATTCTTTTCATTTTTTTAGCCTTTTCAGGGGCGATTTATGTCTTAGAATCCTATCTTGCTGAAATGATTCAACGTCGCCTATTTGTGCGATTAGCCACTGATTTAGCTTACCGCATCCCCAAAATTTCCAGTCATTTACACGATAAACATCGTGGCGCTGAATTAATAAATCGATTTTTTGATATTCAAACCGTTCAGAAGTTTTGCTCGGGTTTATTACTTGATGGCTTGCGTTTACTTATGCAAACACTCGCAGGCTTAACATTATTAGCGTTTTATCATCCTTTTTTACTCAGTTTTGATATTTTTCTATTAAGCTCCATTGCATTTATACTATTTGTATTAGGGCAAGGTGCTGTCAAAACATCCATTGCCGAGTCCAAAGCAAAGTATGCATTAGTGGATTGGCTAGAAGTAATTGCAGATAATAAAAACACCTTCAAAGCCGCGTCAAGTGAGCAATTTGCACAGGAACGGACCGATATTTTAGCGCATGATTATTTAAAACAAAAAATGGCGCATTATCGTATTTTATTTCAACAAATTATGGGTTCAATGACACTTTATGTTATTGCCAATACAGGGCTTTTATCTATTGGTGGTTACTTAGTCATTGAAGGGCAATTAACACTTGGACAATTAGTTGCGGCAGAATTAATTGTATCAACAGTGTTAGCGGCATTAATTAAATTTGGAAAGCATTTAGAGAGTTTTTATGATTTATTAACTGCGGTTGATAAAATTGGGCATTTACTTGATTTACCGCTTGAAGAAGAAAAAGGCTCAATCCTATCCTTTTCAAAACCAATTTCCATTGACGTTGAGCATCTATCATTTCATTACACGCCGCCACGCGACATTGTGTCAAATTTACATTTTAGTGTTCATTCAAGTGAAAAAGTGGCGTTATTTGGGCAGGGCAGTTGTGGAAAAACGACGTTAGCCGAATTGCTTTTTGGACTGCGCCAAGGTCAAAAAGGCACGATTTTATTTGATAACATCCGTTTACAAAACATTCATTTACCTACTTTACGAGAACAAATTTGCTTGATAAATGATATTGAAATCATTGAAGGCTCATTATTTGACAATATCGTTTTAGGTCGTGAACACATTGAAGCGGCGCAAGTTGAACAAGTGCTTTCAGATTTAGGCTTACTTGAGGAGCTCATGGTGCAATTTGGTCAAACGCTGTCTTTGCCTATTTCCACCACAGGTGCACCATTGTCAAAAACACAACAACGTTTACTCATGCTCGCTAGAGGTGTAATTAATCGCCCAGTGTTGATACTTGTGGATAGTCTGCTTGACGAATTTGACGAAAAAACACAGCGGCACATCATGATGTATTTAGTAGCACGAAGTGCACCTTGGACATTACTTATTTTTACGCAAAATACTGCTATTGCTTCGCAGTGTGAGCGTGTTATTTCACTTGATTAAGTTTGACGATGAATCACGAATCTTCTGCTCCAAGACTTTCTGCCTTCAATTTAGCTAAAACGCCACGTTTCGTCAGTGTTTTAACGCGGCTTTGTGTTTGGCTATTTATATTAATTCCCTTCTTACTCTTAATTTCACCTTGGCAGCAAAATATTCGTGCATCTGGAAAAGTGATTGCGTTTGCGCCCATTGAACGTCAACAAAAAGTTGAATCGCCTGTGGCAGGACGCATTACACAATGGTTTGTGCGTGAAGGCGCTAAAGTGAAAGCGGGGGATACGCTAGTTGAGATTGTGGATGTCGATCCCGATTTGCTGTCACGTTTAACGCAGCAACGTGATGCATCAAAAATTAAGTTAGTGGCAAAACAAGAGGAATTACACGCATATCAATTACAAATTGATAATTTAGTGTCTACGCGTGATTTACAAATTTCAACCGCCCAATATCGCCTAGATGTGGCGCAACAACGCGCAAAATCCGCACAAGAAGCGATTCTGTCCTCGCAAGCCTCACTAGACACCGCAACACTGCAACTCGACCGTTTACATCGACTGTTAGGGGATGGCTTAGTATCAAAACGTGATGCAGAAGTTGCAGAGCGCGACACTATTATCGCTTTGCGAAATTTAAAAAGTCAGCAAGCGGCTTTAAATGGCGCGATTGCAGAGCAACATGCCGCCAATACCGAAATTGATCGCATTCGCAGTGATGCGCAAGCTCGCATTAATTCAGCAACCGCTGCAATGAGCAAAACACAAAGCGAAGTGGAAGATGCCAAATCGAGTTTACTGAAAAATGACATCGACCTCTCCCGCCAAGCCGCGCAAATTATCAAAGCACCACGCGATGGCAGCGTGCTTCGTCTTTTAGAAAATCCACAGGGTGACTTAGTGCGTCAAGGCGATGCGTTGCTCATTTTAGTACCTGACACGGATGTAAAAGCGGTTGAACTTTGGGTCAATGGCAATGACGTGACATTAATTACAAAAGGACGTCATGCCCGATTACAATTTGAAGGATGGCCGGCACTGCAATTTGCAGGGTGGCCTGAAATGGCTGTTGGAACATTTGGTGCTACGGTAGCGTTTGTGGATGCAACTGATGACGGAAAAGGAAAATTTCGCGTGGTACTCACGCCTGATGAATCTAGCCAAGCTTGGCCAACAGAACGTTTTCTTCGACAAGGTGTACGGGTTGAAGGTTGGATTTTATTAAATCAAGTGACAATGATTTATGAACTTTGGCGACAATTGAATGCGTTTCCTCCTGTTTACACGCCCGAAAAAAATGAAAAATAAACTCTATTTTACACTACGAACTAGCAGTTGCGTCATGGGGTATTTAATGATGACGGGGTGCAGCTATTACTTAAATGGCTCGTCATTTTCACCCGCTGAAGAGAAAGCAAAAGTACGTTTAACAAATCAAGAAACCTTGGAGCTTGATATCGTCACAAAATCCCCGCCTCAAACACGCGAACAAGCCTTACCTAAGTTCAAAGAGCGCGATATTGAAACGCAACAAAAAATAGAGCGTCCCAACGAATCTATTGAACTCACCTTAGCTCATGTTCGCGCACTGGCATTAGAGAATAATTTAGATTTAAAAATTGCTGAAATTGATCCCAAAATTGCCGCAACACAAGTCAGTGAAGAAGAAGCAAAATTTGATGATTTAATTTTTGCTAAAGCAAAATACGGTAGCAAAAACACCCCTTCTCAAAACATGGAGGTCGTGAAATTTACTCCCACAAGTGAAAGCGGTTTACTCAAAAATGAAGTGGATAAACTCACTGCCATTCCACAGTTAACTCAAATTTTAGAGATGGATGCGGGAATGGTGATTCCACTGCGCACAGGCGCAAAAGTGACGCTGAGTTCACCCTTTGATGAGAAAAAACAATTTAAAGGTGTCGCATCCACGCAGTATCAAAATGCGCTGCGTTTTTCAGTCAGCCAACCCTTGCTGCGTGATGGTGGTATTGATACAAATGTTGCGGGAATTCGCATTGCCAAATATGAGCAACAAATTATTGACATGAAAACACGTTTACAATCTATTCGTGTATTAGCCAGTGTTGAGCGTGCGTATTGGTCAATTTATATGGCGTGGGGTGAATTAGATGTGCGCCGTCAACAATATGAAAATGCGTCAGACAATTTAGCGATGGTCAAAAAACGTGTCAACAATGGCTTAACAGCAGCTGTTGAAATTAATCGCGCTGAAATTGGCGTTGCCGAACGTCGAGAAAGTTTAATTACCGCCAATACGACCTTAAAAATTCGTCAACGCCAATTAAAATTACTGCTCAATGACACAAATTTAAGCGTTGATTCACAAACACTGATTATTCCTAAAACGACGCCTACGTTGGTGCATTTTGACTTTGATCGAAATGAATTGATTCAAAAAGCACTTGGAGGGCGGTTAGAACTCTTGGAGTTAGAATTAAAACTGGCAGCGGATTTAACTAAGATTGATTATCTAAAAAATCAAACTTTGCCCCTATTTATGCTTGATTATACCTATGGTGGACTGGGACGTGATACGCAATCGCTAGACAGCGCGTTCGCACAAACACTTGATGGACGTTACTCTGATTGGTCAGTGGGAATGCGTGTTGAAATTCCTTTATCAAACGAATTACGCAAATCCAAGTTAGAACGCGCAGTGCAAGAGCGTTTACAACGCTTAAGTACACAGCAATTACGCGAACTTACCGTCAAACGTGAAATTTATGATGCACTCGATACAACAGAACAAAATTGGCAACGTATCCTAGCGGCAAGGCAAAATGTGATTTTAGCAGGGTTAAATTATGATGCGGAATTAAAGCAATTTCGTGAAGGGTTGCGAACAATGACAGAAGTACTTGAAACATTAACACGTTTAGGCGATGCTCAACTACGCGAAACGCGTGCTATATCCGATTATCAAGTGTCTTTAGTGGATTTAGCGTTTGCAACGGGGACATTGCTTGGACATAATCATGTAGGATAAATACCGTATTTTTCTAACTATTTTTACGCTATTTTAGCCGTGACATCACAAGTTGATTTTATAAGCATCATGGTGGTTATTTCTCCAACGTGTCGATGTAGCGAAAGTAGATAAAAATCCATTTCACTTACCCTTGAGGACGACTCATAATTTATGACTACAAAAATGATTTATCAAACGCAAGACCATGAAGGTGCTATTGAGGTAACTGATTTAAATGGCGTGCGTTCACTACATTTTGGGTCTTTTGCTCAGCAGAGCGCTATGTCACTAAGCAAACCAGACAAATTACAACTTGATTATGCAATTGCTATGATGAGCTGGTTATTATTTGATGAAATAGACAATGATGACATTTTGTTAATGGGGTTAGGCGGTGGTTCTTTAGCAAAATACATGTTAAAAGAACTGCCTCATTGCCGAGTAGAAGCAGTTGAATACCGTTCTCAAGTAGCTGAAGTTGCGCATGCGTATTTTGAACTACCGCGCGACCCACGATTGAATGTAGTGATTGATGATGGTGCACATTATATGCGTGAGCGACTAACGATGCAGCGCAATTTTTATCGAATTATCATGCTTGATGCTTATGATTCTCAAGGTATGGCGGCTTCTTTATGTAATATAGATTTCTTTTCTATGTGTAAAATGATGCTAAAAAAAGAAGGTATTTTAGTGGTCGATTTATGGAATAATGGAACCCAATTTAAAGAACTTTTTTCTTGGATTGGTGGGCTATTTGAGGGAAAACTACTTTTATTACCTGTTGAAGGAACCGTAAATGTCATTGGATTATTTTTTAACGAAGATTTTCCCCTTTATTCTCGAAAACTGTTACAAAAACGCGCTATACAACTTGAGAAAAAATACGATTTACCGTTTAAACGCTTTTTAAAAGATTTTATTAAGCATAACCCTAATTTTATTGATAGTGTTACTTGTGTTTAAATAAAATTAGTCATGCCAATTCATTTTAAGGTAATATTTTATTCACCTAAATAGCGCCACATCGTTAATGATGCGGTAAATGTTAAAATAGCGATTGCATTTTTACTTCTAAAATAATAATAAAAAAAGAGGAGCTAACTTATGTCGTTACATTGTTTAATCTACACAAGTGTTGCAAAACAAAAAATGACCGATGACTATCTAAAAAGTATTTTAGATAAATCGCGTCCAAAAAACATCGCACTGAGCGTTACGGGGATGCTACTTTACCTTGATCCTTTTTTTGTACAGGTGTTAGAGGGGGAAAAAAATGTGATTAACGACATATTTAAACGTATTTCACAAGATCCCTTGCATCACAAAGTGTCTTTAATTTTAGAAAAATCGCTTAATGAACGCAGTTTTTCTCATTGGGCAATGGGGTTTAACAAAATTGATCAAGCACATATCGAATCAGTAGTGAGTTTGGATACATTTTACAAAAGTGATTCGTTTAAAAAGCATCCAAAAGACATTGTTGAATTGCTTGAAATGTTTAAACACGAAACGTTGTTTTGATCACTTACGTTGATAAACTGATGCGGCCAATGACTTGTTTTAACCCTAAACACATGAAAAAGGCGTTAGGCAAACTGCCTCGCCTTTCACCGCCTTATTTAGAACTCAAATGACGCCGACAGCATCCCTTGTAGCCATACTTTATTTGCATCCCCACCTAAATATTGTTTGCCCCCCTCACTTGGCATAAACGCCTCAAGTCCCACTGAAAGATGCATTGCGTCCGTCACATTCCAGTCGGTGAGTAAATTTAATTCATTACCGTAATTGCTCGATGTTAAATCAAAGGCCCGTGCGTTGACGAACGTAAAATGGTAATAAATAAGATTTAGCGTCACACTTTCTTGTGGTGTTAACACCAATTTTCCAACATGCGTGCTTAAATTAGCATTATCGAGCACCCATTCCCCACTAATTTCACCTTGAAACCACGTCCCCCATGTTGAAAAACCCGGTGACATTGAATCAAAACCATCGCCTTGAATTGCATAGCGGTAACTGATAATGGGCTGCCAAAATAAATCATCACGTTTATATTCAATTTGCCCAAATCCCCCAGACGCGTGATTTTTTATGTTATTGACTGCTTGTTTATGGGTGATTTTTTTCGTATTTAGCTGATAAGCGTATTCTGTACTTAGGGAGAGATTATCAAGCAGCGCAAAATCAAATCGTGCATTGAACGTATCATTATCGAGTGTTTGCGAACCAAGTGACACAGGCGAGCCATTATCATGTAGAAAACGATGATTGGTCGTATTAATATAACTAAGTCCTAAAGTGGTGCTTTTTGAAACGGCATATTCAACATTTCCCCCTTGATAATTTCTTTTTTCGGCATAATTTAGCGGGCGTGTTTCTAAATGAAAGCCTTCATATTTTATGTCATCGATATGTAAACGCAAAATGATCGTATTATTAAATGCCGTGCGTGGATTAATCCATCCTGCACCACGATTCCCGCCATTATCAACGCCGTAATGCAATAAGAAACCAGAACCTAATATAAAGTTTTGTCTGCCACCTGATAAATCAACAATCATGTTATCGTCTTCACTAAAGAGTGCATCTGATTTCCATCCCAAAAAAAGCGCCTCTGTTTCATTGCTGTAGCGATAATTATCGTACGTTGCAAGCGTCATAAAATCACTTTCTTGCTGATACATCGGGACCTCTTTTTGTGTGTAACCCGATAAATCATGATTGAGTGTGCTACTATAAACGTAGCTAAACCCCCCATATAGCTTACTGTGCTCCATAGCGTTTAATTCACCCTCTATACGGGGTTTTGCGGTCAGCTCCCAAAAAGAATCGGATAAATTTGCTTTTGCAGAGCCACCTGACTGATTATTGATATTACCAAATAACGCCGTTTGAAACTCGGCTCCCACTGATAATTGCCCTATGTCACCTTCATAAAGTGAATATTGAGCCACAGCACTACGCGAGGATAAGGTAATGAAAAGAAAAAAAATGATTCGCCACATTTTACGATTTGTTTGTTAAAATAAAAATAATTGCCCCATCTATCTTACCCTATAAAATGCGATAACATCATCTATGTACTGTAAATTAGTTGATGCGGGCCAACGCAAAAGAGACTGGTGAATGGCGGCATCGCTATTTATATTTTTTCAACACGGCCCAATCTACACTCATCAACTACAGGTATGTCATCGGCGATGGTTATCAAAAGATTAGCACAAGTGAGTTTGACGCTTTACCTCTGTAGTACGCTGCCCTGTATGGCAAGCGACGAAAAACGTGAAGCAAACATCGCAACAGACATTCAAAAAACACTCAAGCACGGAAAAACCGTTTGGCTCAAAACGCCCGAAAAAACATGTTTGAGCTTATATACCAGCGTTCCAACCCCAAATCGTAAAGGGATTATTATTCTTTTACATGATATGGGTGGGAGTCCCGATCAAGAACAGGTCATACAAGCACTACGTCAATTTTTACCTCTTCATCAATGGGCAACATTATCAGTGCAAATGCCGCTGCGTGAAGCGAGTGCCGTCATGACTGATTATGAAGATTTATTTCCCGATGCCAAGCAACGCCTCATTGCCGCCGTGAACTTTGCTCGTGCTGAAAATGCCGAAAACGTCATGATTGTCGGTTATGGACTAGGTGCTTTAATGACAACCTATGCGCTTTCTAATACATCAATCCATGTTGACGGCCTAATACTCATCAGCTTACCTGTTACAGACACTATTAACCCACTGCCTTTTATTGCAACGTCCCATTTACCTATACTCGATATATACGCCGAGTTAGACTTTCCCGAGGTAATAAGTAGCGCAGACGGGCGTCTTGTATCCGGAAAGAAAAACCCCCTCTTTCGACAAGTTAAACTTGAAAATGAAGGACACGCCTACTCAAACGACAATCAACGTTTACTCAAGCTCATTTACGGTTGGGCAGACAGAATGATTGCAAACATCGGTCCAGTGGGTCGACCAAAACCACGCGACATTGTATACAAAAACGCTCAAGGTTTAGCTGGCGCACCAGGCCCCAAAGGCGACCAAGGCGCAACAGGGGCAAAAGGCGATCCAGGCATCGACGGTCTGCAAGGTCGCCAAGGTGAATTAGGACTCAAAGGCGAACTAGGCGATCAAGGATTACAAGGACTAAAAGGCGACATAGGTATCCAAGGCGTTAAAGGTGAAACTGGCGACAATGGTGGTCTGGGTCTTGACGGTGAACAAGGCATTCAAGGATTGAAAGGCGATCAAGGCCTTAAAGGAGATGCTGGTGCGAAAGGTGACCAAGGAACTAAAGGCAATCAAGGACCCAGAGGCTCCAAAGGCGATGCAGGCCTTAAAGGTGATAAAGGCGTAAAAGGAGATTTAGGTGCGGCAGGCAGTACAGGACTTAAAGGCGAAACGGGGCCTAAAGGCAATCAAGGTAGTAAGGGCGAAGCTGGCATGAAAGGCGACGTTGGACCCAAAGGCGATACAGGACTTCGGGGCGATCAAGGCATTAAAGGTGATACTGGACCAAAAGGCGAAACGGGTCCAAAAGGTGACCAAGGTGTAAAAGGTGACAGCGGACCTAAAGGCATTAATGGCCCTAAAGGTGACAGAGGCATTAAAGGCGATACAGGGTTAAAGGGTGACATTAGCCCTGTTCAGTAAAGCCTTAAGACCGCTAAAAATGCATTTCTCAGTTATACCGATTAGCTATTTCATGAAATAGCTAGTGTATTCTTGTGCATTAGATAATTTTTGTTTAATTAATTTACCTGCGGGATGAGTATCTAAATCCGTCCATGATAAATTGGAATCTTGCTGCGCTTGCGTGCTATAGAACCCCATATCCCAATTAGCGAATTGCCGCTCAGTAGATGGATCCAATACAAGCAATGTTACATTTTTATGGCGTTTGTCTTTTTGAATATGATCAAAGAATAATGAAGTCACCGCACTAAAACTGCCTTCCAATACTTGCAACCACCATCCACCGTTGTAGAGTAACACGCCAGTAATTTCGAGTTCTTTATTAATTCTACGCGCAACTTTTAAAATATCCATGACATCCGAGGGCGTGGTTTCGCCTACAGCATGACTTGCGTAAACTAATGTAAATAATGGGTTTTTCTCTTTAAATACACGTTCAGATTTATTGACCTCGCCAAGCCAAGAAAGTAATTTCTCAATATCGGCTTTTGATTCAATATGCGTTATTTTGGAATACGTTAGCGTATGATTAACGGGTGTATTGAGCACTAAGCAAGGCAGTGGATGTTGATGAAGCAACTCATCTAACAATATGGCATCCGCAGCACTCAAATCAAGATCAATAATCACCGCATCAAAGGCATCAGACGATTTTTTTAAGGCATCAAATAAGGCAGGTGTATTGTCAAACACAGTTGGTGCGTGACCCCAACAATACAGCGCAACAGCAACCGCATTTGTCTCTTTATCATCTAAAACCAGTATATTAAAACTTTTTTTCATTACTCTTCTCCAAATTTTTTTATTTTTAAAATTCTAATTAGTGCTGAGTTCAGCACTTATTTGGGATAGCTTCACAAAAATTTACGTTGAACAAATACCGTTCATTCCTTCAATAAACGATTTTTCTATTTTGATAACATGGCAATAATAGCGTTTAACTCTCTTATTTCATTGCTTTTTTCAACTTGCTCTGTTATGTCGTATTGAACACCAAGATAATAAATAATTCGATTTTTTTTATCTAACAAAGGAGTTATTTTTAACTTGTTATAAAAAAGAGTACCGTCTTTTTTATAGTTGCGTAATGTCACTTCAATCGCTTCTTGATTTTTCATAGCGTCAGAAATTTGCTGACGTGCGTCTTGATTTCTATCACCGGCTTGCAGAAAACGGCAATTAAGACCAATGATATCACTTTGGCTATATCCCGTTAAATTTTCAAATGCTTTGTTGGCGTAAACGATAGGAGCATCTGGTAAATCGGGATCCGACAGCGTCACCCCGTTAACACATTCATCTAAAATAGCTGTTAGCAATTCTGGAATGAACCCGCCCGCATCTTTTTCAGCAATAAAAAGCATAATTCAATCTCCGTAGTTTAGATGATAATCAAGGTCATTTTTTATTTATTCTCCGCATCAACATATAGTTTAGTCTTTATATTGTTACGTGACAACGTTATCTTTATATGCTTAATTAAGCATTATGTAATGGTTTTTATGATATTTTAGAGAATAAGCGACATAAAGTGTCGTAGTCGTTTTATTTTTAGTGCCGTCTCATTTAAAAAATCTTAGAAGAAGCATTTGATTATTTGAAACGGCACTAAAATTTCCTACTATCTCCGTTGGTTATAGTATCAAATTACGTTCAATTCGAAAGTAAAAATACATATTATTTACACAAGCAAAAAATAATTTACTTTAAAATCAAAGTCATAATAAAAATTAACCAATTAAAATAGTATGTAATTACTCGAAATTATCGCATGCAGTGCGCTTTCATAAACAAAAACACACCGAGCCATTTTAGGCTTATTTGCTCTTGATGAGTCGATTTAACAACAAGCGGATAACAGCATCTGTGCCTAAGCCAATCCGCCTAAATAAAAAAGCCTTCATTACTCTAACAAGGAATAATGAAGGCTGAGAGGTCAAACCAAACAATCAAACACAAACTACAAAAAACACTTATCACTCAACTAGGCTTTTAGCTTGACTGGATCCAAAAATACAATCGAAGCTAACAACAATACCATCAAAACAAACACTTCATCAGAAACTGAATTCATAACGTCAATAATCATGATAATCTCCCAAAAATTTGAAAAATATAAACACAACTCACTTGTCTTATCCAAACTTACCGTTATTTATTAACAGTCACAAAACGCTATTTATCTCAACAAATTAGCGTCCTATTTGAGTTAGATTATCTACCGAGTTAACGGTGCTTTCAATACGTCAAATAACTGATGAGTGACATTTTTTCAGCAAAAAAATCCAGATTGATGCAATGTATTAATCTTGCCGATTCCATGTAATCACCTCTTGTGTGGCGTAAATAATCTCTCGAAGAAAACAGAAAATACCCAAAATCAAAGCAAACATAGCCAAAATAAAACTACCTAAAATAAAATCAGACACATTGAGTTTTATGGCAACGCCAATAAATATTAAGGCTACAGACAATGAAATACAAAGACCTGCCACAATAAACAAACCAATTGACCAACGCATCCACGTCACTCTTTTTTGGATAATATTGAATTCATTTAAGAACTTTTTTCGTTGTTCAGTGTTTAATCCGTTCAAATATCTTGCACGATCAATCGTTCTACCTAAACGATTGACAACGACCCCAAGCAATGAACCAATACCGGTCAATAAAAATACGGGAGCCACCGCATCTCGAATAGCGGCTGAAACCTGTAGCGTGTCCGAAGGTGTGTTAAACGCGCTCGAAAACATGATTGGATAGCTCCTAATAAAATAATACTGGGAAATTGCCCACGATACTTACCGCTTAATGAGTCAATAAATTTCATTTTTCAATAAGTTACAAAATAGCATAAACAAACGATTTTTTATAATAAAAATAGAGCCTTGTTGACAACGTCGCGTTTAATTGCAATGATAAATTCACTATTTTGATATGAATTGACCACCCACTATGACCTCCCCTACTTCCTTCAATTTACGGGGCATCCAATCCACAATATGATGAAGACTGAAAATTTGAAAAAACTAAGCCTTTATCTTGTTTCAATATGCGTATCAGGTTGTACTGGAGGCCTTCTCGCAACAGTGGGACCAGATTATTCAAGGGTGATTTTAAATGCCCCCGCTCATTGGACAGATTCACCCGTCGTTGACCCGTTATTCACAACGAGTCCCCATCAAGGCAATCCTGAAAATTTGAAAAAATGGTGGCAAGGCTTTCAAGATCCTGCACTTAATCAATTATTATCCGCTGCGCAAGAAGTGAATACCTCTGTGATGGATGCGAAAGCGCGAATTGCGCAATCAAGAGCTAATCTTGTGGGCGCTGAAGGCGCGTTACTACCCACATTGGATTTTAGTGGGGGAGGAAAGCGTTCATCAGCATCATTTGGTGGGAGTCCATTTGTTTGGAATCAACTGCCCGCTGGCCTGCAATCAAGCTGGGAAATTGATTTATTTGGTGGACTTACGCGTCAAGAAGAGGCCTCTCAAAGTCAACTAGAATCTCGACATGCCGCGTGGCATGACGCGCGAGTGTCTGTTGCAGCAGAAGTTGCTAATGCGTATGTGGATTACCGTTATTGCGAGATGCAAGTTAACACACGTCAACATGACACGGCATCAAAATTGGAATCTGCTAGACTGAGTGAAATTGCCTCTCAAGCTGGACTCAAAGCCGCTAGCGATATTGAACTCTTAAACGCCAGTGTAGCCGAAGCAAAGCATCTTTTAGTTCAACAGCAATCACAATGCAAAAAGGCCATTCAAGGCTTAGTGGCTATGACCGGATTAACCGAAGAGAAAGTCAATCTCCTGCTCACACAAAACCCAATGCAAATTGCGCAATTACCCACGCCCCCTGTCTTTAATATTGATGCAATTCCAGCAAATGTATTATTACAAAGACCTGATATCGCATCCGCTGAACGTGACGTTGCTGAAGCGAGTGCTAAAATTGGTGTTGAGCAAGCAAAGCGTTTTCCTAAATTAAGTTTATCGGGCAATATCACGCCAACACTTCAGAATATAAACGGTGCCGCGTTCTTTTTGGCGCAAACATGGTCATTTGGCCCAACATTGAGTTTGCCCTTATTTGATGGGGGTAAACGTGCTGCCGATGTGGAATCAGCTCGCGTTCAATATGAAGCTGCCGAAAATAAATTTCAATATAAAGTGCGCACCGCAGTCAAAGAAGTTGAGGAAGCGCTGATACGTTTAAACAGCGTGTCACAACGTTTACCCGAAGTGAAAAAATCACTGAATCATTTTCATCATCATTTTGATGCGATGCAAAATCTATATCAAGCAGGTTTAGGCAACTTAATTGACGTCGAAACATCACGGCGTAATGTGTTATCAGCAGAAATGACCATGAAAGAGCTTGAAAAAGAACGAGTTAGTGCTTGGATTGCACTCTATCGCAGTGCAGGTGGTAGCTGGAGTGATGACAGTAGCCCATCCGAAAAAACAGAACTACCAAGTCCTCACGTTGACGTAAAAGGAGAGAAATCATGATGAAAGGAAAACTTCGCTTTTTTATTAGTTTATTCATTGGATTAGGAATAAGCGTAAGTTGCAGCAAACAGTCTCAAACACAACAAAAAAGTGTTGAATCAAAACCCTCACTTTCTGTCACACTGATCACCCCTACTCTGCAAGATATACCCTTTAAAATAACCGCCAACGGATCAATAGCGGCGTGGCATGAAGCCATTATCAGTGCTGAAGTGAGTGAACTGCGTTTAACCAAGGTCAACGTAGAAGTGGGTGACATGGTGAAAAAAGATCAAGTGTTGGCCGTTTTTTCTGATGAAAGTGTGTTAACGGATGTTGCACAAAGCCGCGCGGCGCTAAATGAAGCCGAGGCCAATTTAGCTGAAGCCAAAATCAATGCAACACGCGCAAATGAAGTTTCAACGTCGGGGGCGTTAAGTCGTCAGCAGATTGATCAATTTTTCACTACTGAAAAAACAGCACTCGCTAAAGTGGATTTAGCAAAAGCTAAATTAGACGCTCAATTACTGCGTTTAAAATACACAAAAGTGCTCGCTAGCGATGACGGCGTTATTTCTTCTCGAAGTGCGACGCTAGGCGCTGTCACCACAAAAGGACAAGAATTATTTCGATTAATTCGAGAAAATCGCTTGGAATGGCGTGGTGAAGTTATGGCCTCAGAAATGGTAAAGCTTAAACCCACTATGACAGTCAATCTTGAATTACCCAATGTTGATAATCACATAAAAGGCACCATTCGTGCCATTGCGCCCACGTTAGATGAAAAGAGCCGTTATGGTTTAATTTATGTTGATGTACCGCAGGCTGCCTCTTATGGTTTACGCGCGGGTATGTTTGCTCGTGGGGAATTTGATTTAGGACATAGTGCGGCACTGACACTGCCGCAATCTGCGCTCGTTGAGCGTGAAGGATTTAGTTATATTTTTAAACGTAGCGAAATAAAAGACGAAGAAACTGCAAAAGTGTCACAAATAAAAGTCCAACTTGGGCGCAGAGCGGCAGATGATATTGAAATTCTCTCTGGACTTAACATTGATGACGTCATTGTCGCCAGTGGCAGTTCATTTTTAGCAGATAACGATACGGTGAGAGTTGTCAAGCCATGAACATGTCTATATGGTGTATTCGCAACCCCATTCCAGCATTGATGTTGTTTATCGTTTTGTGCTTTAGCGGCTTAATGAGTTTTAAGTCCATGAAAGTGCAAAATATGCCCGACTTGGATTTACCAACCATTAGCATTGCCGCTTCACTGCCCGGAGCGTCACCTTCGCAACTGGAAACCGAAGTCGCACAAAAAATTGAAAATTCGATTGCAACTATCTCAAACCTAAAACATATCACCACAAAAATTCAAGACGGTAGTGTATCCATCACCGCTGAATTTCAATTAGAAAAAGCGGGCCAAGAAGCTTTAGATGACGTTAGGTCAGCTGTTGCAAAAGTGCGTTCAGATTTGCCAACTGAATTGCCTGACCCCATTGTAACTAAACTCGATATTGCCAGTTCACCCATTTTAGCCTTTACCGTGACCTCTCTTGTGCAGCATGATGAGGAGGCATTATCTTGGTTTGTTGATGATGTGGTAGCTAAAAAACTACTCAGTGTACGCGGCGTTGGGGCGATAAATCGCGTAGGAGGGGTAAATCGAGAAATCAGTATTGCAATTGATCCTCTCAAGCTGCAAGCCCTCGGTATCACCACGGCCGAAATTTCCCAGCAATTGCGCAAAATTCAAACGGAAAGTACAGGCGGGCGAGTGAACTTAGGTCTGGGCGAACAACCCATACGAGCACTTGCCAATGTCAGCTCTGTTGATGGAATTCGTCATTTAGCCATTGCGCTGATGGATGGTCGCCATATTCGACTCGAACAGGTCGCCACAATTGAAGATACGTTTTCTGAGCGCCGTGCGTTGGCCTTGCTCAACGGCAAAGAAGTAGTTGGCTTTGAAGTCACACGTAGTCGAGGTGCAAGTGACGTTGACGTGGGCGTTGGTGTTCAAAAAGCCTTAGACGAATTACATATTTCCAATCCTGACATGACGTTTACACAGGCGTTTAACTTCATCACCCCTATTCAAGAAAAGTTTCACAGTTCAATGAATATGTTGTATGAGGGTAGCTTGCTTGCCGTGCTTGTCGTGTGGCTTTTTTTAAGAGATATACGCGCCACTTTGATTTCTGCTATCGCGCTGCCTTTATCCATTATTCCGGCTTTTTTGGGAATGCGCTATTTAGACTTCACACTCAACGGCATTAGTTTATTAGCACTGTCTTTGGTGATTGGCATTTTGGTTGATGACGCCATCGTCGAAGTTGAGAACATTGTCCGACATTTACGCATGGGTAAAACGCCTTATCAAGCCGCATCCGATGCAGCAACAGAAATTGGTTTTGCCGTTATTGCAACCACCTTTGCATTAGTTGCTGTCTTTTTGCCTACGGCGTTTATGAGTGGTGTTGTAGGCTTATTTTTTAAGCAATTTGGTTTAACAGCTGTTTTGGCTATATTGGCCTCACTTTTAGTCGCGCGTATGCTAACACCCATGATGGCGGCTTATCTGCTCAAAGACTGTCCTCATATTCAGCCAAAAGATGGGCGCGTGATGACAGGGTATCTCACGTTAGTGAAGTGGAGTTTACACCATCGAAAATCCACGATTGCCGCTGCAACCTTATTTTTCATTGGGTCACTTTTATTGATTCCCTTACTGCCAAAAGGCTTTATTCCACCCGATAATATGCCGCAAACGCAGGTTTTTATTGAATTGTCACCCGGTTCAACTCTCACGCAAACCGCACAAGCAGCAGAATTAGCACGGCAATTCATCGCAGATGTGCCGTATGTTAAATCTATCTATACCACTATTGGCAGTGGCTCAGTTGGAAAAGTGAGCCCTAAACCCACCAGTGCAAATAATGAGGTTCGAAAAGCCACGTTAACCATTATGTTAGAAAAAGGCAAAGACAGACCGGTGGTCAAACAAGTCATTGAAAAGAACATCCGCCAAGCATTACGAAATGTCCCCGGTGTTCGCATTAAAGTGGGCTTAGGTGGTTCGGGCGAAAAATATGTGTTGGTGCTAAGCGGTGATAATGCCCAAACGCTCAACGCAGTAGCACAACGTGTTGAACAAGAGCTGCACACCCTTTCTGGTTTAGGAAATATTGCGTCAAGTGCCGCTTTAACACGTCCCGAAATTGCGGTAAGAACCGATTTTTCACGCGCCGCTGATTTAGGTGTTACTACAAGCGCCATTGCCGATACATTGAGAATTGCAACGCTGGGTGATTATGATTGGTTATTACCTAAACTCAGTCTTACGCAACGACAAATCCCCATTGTCGTCAAACTCACACCGCAAGGAAGAAGTGATTTAAATGTACTAGAAAGATTGGCAGTACCGTCGAGTAAAGGCGGCACTGTTATGCTCAATCAAGTGGCTGATTTATCGCGTTCTAGCGGCCCTGCTGTCATTGATAGATATGATCGATCGCGCAATGTCAATTTTGAAATTGAACTCGCGGGCTTAGTACTAGGTGATGTATCAAGTGCCGTGCAAACATTACCTAGCCTTCTCAATCTTCCTACGGGCTTAAGACAAATTAACATGGGAGATGCGGAAATGATGGCGGAATTATTTGGTAGTTTTGGGCTTGCTATGTTGACGGGCGTACTGTGCATTTTTATTGTGCTGGTATTGCTTTTTAAAGAGTTTTTGCAACCTATTACCATTCTTGCCGCGCTGCCGCTTTCTTTTGGTGGTGGTTTTGTCGCCTTACTCCTGGCGGGCAAAGCATTTTCGATGCCGTCATTAATTGGCTTGATTATGTTGATGGGCGTGGCAACTAAAAATTCCATTTTATTGGTCGAATATGCAATTGTTGCAAGACGCGATCAAGGCTTACTGCGCAGTGACGCTTTATTGGATGCGTGTCATAAACGTGCACGCGCTATTGTGATGACAACCATTGCAATGAGCGCTGGTATGCTGCCTGTTGCCATTGGATTTGGTGATGCGGATTCTTCTTTTCGTAGTCCTATGGCTATTGCGGTCATTGGTGGACTCATGACCTCCACATTACTCAGTTTACTTGTCATTCCAGTGGTTTATACTTATTTAGATGATATCAATATATTCATCAAAAAATACACTGCGCATTGGCAAATCAACAAAAATTAACAACTTATCCTCTAAAGTCAATAATCCACTTAAACTTTCACACAATGAACCGATAACAGTTCATCAGGATGATACCGCCTTGTTGTTTGCCTGCTGAGATGCGAATAGGATTCTCGGTCTAATTGACATTTATAAACTGACGTTACTGAGCAGATTATCTATCTTATTTTTTGATTATCACGCGTGTATTAACATTTTTTTGATATCCCCTCCACTTAATTATTTATAATATATTAAATAGGGTTTATTTACGTTTTGAACGTAAATGTTTTTACATATAAAGCGAAAACCTAAATTATTGTCTCTTCATCAATTACAAAACCATTTGGAAACTAAAACGTATGTTAGAAAATATGACTTTAAAAACAAAATTAGTCACTAGTTTTTGTATTGTTTTTCTGATTGGTTTAATTATTTCAGTCATTGGCATGGTGGCAATGGGGAGTATTGATAGCAACGTCAATACACTTTATGATCAAGATTTTGTCCGTCTTTCATCTATTGACGCAGCGCAAAGCAACCGCCTTGAGGCAGAGCGCAGTTGGCGCGATAGTTTCCTCTCGATCTCTCCAGAAGATAAACGTCACTATGCCGCTTTAGTTGCAGAACATCTGGTAGCATACAAAGAAAATTTAAACGAAAGTGAAACACTTTTTGATAATGCCCAAGAAAAAAGTATTTTTGTGGAAATTAACACGCTAACAACAGCATGGGAAACGTTAACACAGCAAATGATTGACATGATTGTGCAGCAAAATCTAACGCAAGTTACCGCTGATTTTTCTGACATTCACAAAAAACAAAGTGCTTTAGGTATCCGTATTGATACAAAACTCAGTGCACTTCATCAACTCAAAGAAGAACTCGCTCTGAGCACCGTCAGTCAATCACACCGTCTCTATATGCAAAATATCATCTTAATCATCACGCTTGTGTTGGTTGGATTACTTATTAGCTTAAGCATAGGCATAATGCTCGCTCGCCATATTATGCGCCAATTGGGTGGGGAATTAGCGGATGTGATTGAGCAAGTGCATGATGTGTCTAACGGCAATTTCACACAGACTATTTCTCTGCAATCAAGAGATAATAAAAGTTTGTTGTATGCGTTAAAAGATTTACAGTCCACAATGAACCTCTTTGTGCAAGAGCAAAATACGATTTTAGAAAAACATACCCAAGGCTTTATCAGTCACAAAATGGACGTCAATAAGTTTAAAGGAACTTATATCAAAATGGCGACAGATATCAATACACTGGTGCAGTCGCATATCAATGTCAAAATGCACATTGTGGATGTGGTGACACAATATGCGCATGGTGACTTTTCACGCGATATGGATAGACTCCCCGCAGAAAAAGGTAAAATTACAGCGGCTATTGACGGCGTTAAAGATTCCTTACTGGCTGTCAATAAAGAAATTAAAATCATTGCACAAGCCGGTGCACAAGGCGATTTTTCAAAGCGCAGTGATGTGAGTCGTTTTGAGTTTATGTTTAAAAACATGCTGCTGCATTTAAACGAACTTGTGGAAACATGTGACGTCGGATTTAACGATGTGTTGAGAATTGCTAACGCATTAGCTGCTGGCGATTTAACGCAAAAAATCACTACAGAATACCCCGGTACATTTGGCAAAACCAAAGACGCCATCAATGGCACGGTCGATAATTTAAACGCTTTGTTAATTGAAGTAAAAGAATCCACCGACACTATTAATATTGCCGCACAAGAAATTGCAGCGGGGAACAATGATTTATCACATCGCACCGAGGAACAAGCCGCTAGTTTGGAAGAAACTGCTGCCAGTATGCAGGAGCTTACCTCAACAGTGGAGGCAAACAGTGGAAATGCAAAGCAAGCAAATGACCTTGCTATTTCTTCTTCTGATATTGCACGCAAAGGTGTTTTGGTTGTGAATCAAGTTGTATTGACCATGCAAGAGATTAACGAATCATCACGCAAAATCGTGGATATTATTACGGTTATTGATGGTATTGCCTTTCAAACCAACATTTTAGCCTTAAATGCGGCTGTTGAAGCGGCACGAGCAGGTGAACAAGGACGTGGATTTGCAGTGGTGGCAAGTGAAGTGAGAAATTTAGCCCAACGCGCCGCTAGCGCCGCCGGTGAAATTAAAGCATTAATTAGTAATTCCGTGGATAAAGTTGAAGATGGCACCAATTTGGTCGCTCGCGCGGGCGTCACCATGGAAGAAATTGTCACCTCAATTCAAGGTGTCACGCAAACCATTACACAAATTACATCAGCCTCTTTTGAGCAGAACTCCGGCATTCAACAAGTGAACCAAGCTATTTCGCAAATGGACGATGTCACGCAGCAAAACGCTGCGCTGGTAGAACAAGCTGCAGCGGCAGCAGAATCACTCGAAGAGCAAGCACGTAAATTAGCTGTGACAATGGGAAATTTTAAAATGGACAACATCCATTCAGCCATAAAAACGCAGCATACCAGCGCTCATTTTCAAGCGCCAATAAAAAAACAACCGCACGGGATTACATTATCACAACAACAAATTAGCACCATCTCAGCTGATTTGGATGTTGCACTTAAAAAACACGCTGATTGGAAAGTAAAACTGCGCTCTGCTATTTCAAGCAAAGAAGTATTAGATGCCGATATGATTTCAAGAGATGATTGCTGTGATTTTGGTAAATGGCTCTATCATGACGATGCATCTGCGATAGTGGGTCATTTACCCAGTTATCAAGAATGTATGCACCAACACACTGCATTTCATCGTGTAGCCGGTGACGTAGCAACAATTATTAACAGTGGCAAATACGAACAGGCGGAAAAATTACTTTCCAATGGCTCGGATTTCATGAATGCCTCAAGCGCTGTGGGTTCAGCCATTATACGTTTGAAAAAAGATATTGCACCTAAGGCATTGGCGACGACGATGCCCGTGGCGATAAATGATGAATGGGAAGAATTTTAATTTCGCCGCTCACTATCAACGAGCTTTAGTCGCGTAAATGTTTAACACTAACGTATAAAACCATTTAGGTCGGCTTAAAATAATCATAAAAGCAACAACAGGCGTCACTGGCACAGGAGCAATGTCTACCATAAAAAGACTGAGCAAAAAAAGAAATGTTTTTTTTCGGATGTTAGTTTTTATGCTATTCATTTCTAAAGGAACACTAAAAGTGTTATTAAAATATAAATCATGTGTAAGTTGTAAAAACCATAATGGCCTCATTACGACAATAAACATGCCAATTAAACATCCAGGTGAAATTGGTCCAAAACCAATGACAGCAAAGACTGAAAATACACTAAGACATTTTAATTGCGCCAAATTCATTTTTTTACTACCCCCTATCCGTAATCTAAACATGAAATTTCATTGTTTATCTTCAATTTAAAATGTACATCAAAACAATATGTAATATATGATTCATGACTAGACACTCTTTCTAGTTAACACGGCTCATTAAAAGCGACCTATTTTCCACACGTTGGGCAATGGGGATTTTGTCGCAATTTCAACGTCGTGAACTCCATCGTTAAGCCATCAATAACGAGCAATCGCCCTGTGAGCGTTTCACCTACCCCCACAATTAATTTCATCGCCTCCAATGCTTGAATACTACCCACGATACCGGTAATGGGCGCAATTACGCCATTTGTCGAGCAAGTTTGCAATTCCTCGCCCTCTTGTTGATATAAACAGTTGTAGCAGGGACTATCACGCTCTTTCGTGTTAAAGACGCTGACTTGTCCCTCAAATCGAATTGCGGCACCCGAAACAAGCGGCGTTTTATATTTTACGCAAGCCGCGTTAATGGCAAATCGCGTCGTAAAATTATCGCTACAATCTAAAACAATATCAGCAGCTTGCACTTCTTTTTCAAGTATTTCACCGTCGAGTTTTGCCTTCACTGCACGAACATTTACATCTGAATTTAAATTTTTTACCGTTTCAAGGGTTGAAATAACTTTATCCATCCCTACATTGTGAGTGTGATGTGCAATTTGTC
>ERZ1034363.180-NODE-180-length-45130-cov-6.574657_pt1 | contig 45130 bp, 42 predicted proteins | sample MGYA00520616_ERZ1034363 | MGnify/ENA primary metagenome ERZ1034363 (study PRJEB33736, sample SAMEA104284506) | Azolla filiculoides | biome: Urban; feature: Water surface; material: Ditch water | place: Netherlands | collected 2015-10-28 | depth 0-0.1 m ...
GGGTGTCCGAGGGCAATTGCGCCACCGTATTCATTGACGCGGGGGTCATCGTCCGCGATGCCGAAGTAATCAAGGAAAGCAAGAACCTGAACAGCAAAGGCTTCGTTGACTTCAAAAAGACCAATGTCTGTGATGTCGAGACCTGCCTTGCGCAGGGCTTTTTCTGTAGCAGGAACGGGCCCAATACCCATGACTTCGGGTTCAACGCCGGCAAAGGCGAAGGAAACCATGGTCATCTTGATGCCGAGCCCAAATTCTTCTGCCGCTTGTTCGCTCGCAAGCATGCACACGGTTGCGCCATCGTTGAGGCCGCTGGCATTACCTGCTGTAACCCTTCCATGAGGGCGGAAAGGCGTTTTGAGTGCAGCTAGTCCTTCCAGAGTGGTTTCGGGTCGGGGAGCTTCGTCAACTGTTGCCAAAGTCCAACCCTCGGCAGTCTTGGCTGAAACAGGAATCAAATCTGGCTGAATGAGCCCTGCCGCATATGCGGCTGCAACTTTTTGCTGAGACCGCAGTGCATAGGCATCTGCGCGTTCCTTGGTGAGGTGGGGGAAACGGTCATGCAGTCGCTCCGCGGTGGCACCCATGTTGAGGGCATCAGCACTGACGAGCTTTTCTGCAAGAAAACGAGGGTTGGGATCTGCATTGAAGCCCATAGGGTGACGCCCCATGTGCTCCACACCACCAGCAATAACGATGTTGTAGGCACCCATCGCAATTCCACCGGCAGTCGTCGTCACAGCGGTCATTGCTCCTGCGCACATGCGGTCAATGGCATAACCAGGAACATGGCGGGGGAGCCCGGCAAGAATTCCTGCAGTTCGACCGAGGGTGAGTCCCTGATCTCCCTGCTGTGTTGTGGCAGCAATGGCCACTTCGTCGATTTCCTCTGCAGGTACTGCAGGGTTGCGCTCCAAGAGCCCCATCATTGCTTTGACAATGAGATCGTCAGCTCGGGTTTGCCAGTACATCCCCTTCTCGCCAGCACGGCCAAAAGGTGTCCGCACACCATCGACAAATACGACACGATTTCCCGCTGTCATGATTTCCTCTCGAAGCGTCATTGCTATCTTGATGCTAGTTCGTGGGATTCAGCTGTGAAAGACAGCTGTTGTTCTCTACGAATCCTCTACAGGTTCTTCAGGTACTTTTTGGTCTGCTTCGACAAAAGCGTTGGAAATCAGCGCGCAGGTCTCCGTTATTTGCCAAATTCGGGCACCGTGCTTTTTGAGTGCTTCGGTGATGCTCACTACAGTGATGGGACTGGGTGGCGCCCAGGCCAATTCACGAAGAATACTCGGGGTGAGGAGATTCTCAACGGGCATCGACAGCTCTTCTGCCCTGGCAGAAAGCACCTCACGAGCAAGTTGAAGCCGCTCTAGAGCCTCAGGCTTGCGATCAACCCATGCTCGTGGGGGAGGCAGTGTGTCGCTGGGAACGCGCATCACCGGAAGTGACTCATCCTTGAGCCCAATGAGAACAGCGTCCCACCAGGTATCCAACAAGCTTTTGCTAGCCCTGCCATTGAATTCCTTGAGCCCAATGAGTTCTGACTTGTTGGTCAAAGTTGATCGACTCGCGGCGACGATGGCGCTGTCAGGAATGAGTCGACCTGGAGACACATCTCGTCTCTGAGCAACCTCATCGCGTGCGGTCCATAATGCCCTGGCAACAGCAAGCTGTCGAGGGGTTCTGAGTGTATGAAGTCCAGAAATTCGGCGCCATGGTTCAGCGCTGACAACCTTCTCCGGTTTGTCTAAAGTGGCCTGAAATTCTTCCTGTGCCCAGGCGAGCTTGTCGGATTCAATGAGTAACTTTTCAATCTCATCGCGTACGTCAACGAGTAGCTCAACATCGAGAGCGGCGTATTTGAGCCACGGTTCTGGAAGTGGACGGGTAGACCAGTCTGCAGCGCTGTGTTCCTTGGCAAGGTGAATTCCCAAGAGAGATTCGACGACAGGTCCCAGCCCAACCCGTTCCATTCCGAGAAGTCGAGCAGATAGTTCAGTATCAAAAATGCGGGTCGGTGTGATTCCCACCTCTCGCAAGCAGGCTAGATCCTGGCTTGCAGCGTGGAGAACCCATTCTTGATCTGCGTTTTGCAGGAAGAGTTCTGACATGTCACCAATGGCAGGAGGGTCGAAGAGAAAAGTGCCAGCCTCGCGACGGTGAACCTGAATCAAATAAGCGCGTTGTGAATAGGTGAAACCAGAGGCTCTCTCTGCGTCAATGGCGAGAGGGCCAGTACCTGCTGAGATGACATCACACGCTTCAAGGAACTCTTGTGCGTTATCTATAACGCGAACGCTAACCACGCTCCCTGCGGCGGGCAGTGAGGCTAACAGCATCTGCGGTTGGAGGGAGACCTGCCAACATGCACAGGAGTTCACCCCACGCTTCTGCTTGTTCACCCATGTGAGGGGAGGCGGGAGACCATGATGCGCGAAGTTCTATTTGAGCGCCTTCGCCGGAATCAGCCAGTTCACCAAAACCTGTTGAAAGAATCCGTGTTGCTGTTCCGGAAGCATTGAAATAATCAGCTTCTCGAATGGTGAGAGCATCGGTAAGCCAAGACCAGGCAACATTCGCTAAGAAGGGGTCAAGCCCAATTTCAGCTTCAAGCGGTGCTTGTGCAAAGGCAACTACTCGAAATGGACCGCCCCAGGATTCAGGTTCCGAGGGGTCGTAAAGAAGAATGAATCGACCTGTGCCATGTTGGGATTCGTGCTCATGTTCGGCAATCAGGACATCAGCAGCTAAGGCGTAACTATAAGGAGCGACGCCACCCGGAGAGTCAATCTGGCGAACGGTCAATTCTTCGCGAAAGGTCACGGCGCTGATGCTCTCAACGGCAAGTTTGAATGCCTCGGGCACGTTCTCTGTGACTGTCACATCTCGACCCTAAAGTCGCGGCATTACTGGTGCTCTACGGCTCGCCGCCAATATTGGAAAGTCATTGAGGACTTGCTCTCAGACAAAGTCGATTCGAGATCAAAATCGCCATGGTCGCAGAGAAATGGGGGCAGCGCTACATAGGGGTCATTTCCTATTCGGGTTACAGCAATGTGGTCAAACCCCCACTGTTGACCTATGAGTTGCGCAGTGGTGACGCCGCCCTCACACAAAATGTGTTCATCCTCACTCTTCAGTGAGTGAACAATCGCTTGGACGCTCGGGTATGTCATAACGCGTGCAGGATCCGGACAAGAATCCCAGGGGAGTTCTCCCGACCGAGACAACACGGCAAGGCGTCCGCGAGGAGGAAGGAACCAACCTTCTGCTCGTACAGATTCAGCACCTACGACAACAACGTCTGCGTCGGAACGAAGGATTTTTAATATGCGGCGGTCTTCTACAGATGTCAATGTGTGTGAGGTGGAATCAACACCGCGGGTTTCATCGGCAGGGCTGAGCACCATGTTGAGCCGAACACTGCGACCTAGAGGCCATGCATAGTGCTGTGAGAGCTGTTCATCGGTGAGCGAAGAACTCTCCATCTTTAGGCTTCGGTCTTCTCGCGGATCTGTCTTTTCATGCGCCATAACATTCCTGTCATCCCGCGAACGCGCAGGGGAGAGATCAGCGTATTGAGGCCTAAGGTGCTGGGGAAGTCATCAGGAATACCCAACGCCTCGTCAACAGAAAGCCCGGTAAGTCCTTGGGCAAGAATGCTGGCAAAGCCACGCGTCGTGGGAGCTTGCTCAGGCGCTGTGGCGAAAACGGCAACAGTGTTGTTTTCAACCTCGACAAAGATGTAGACCGGTGACTGACACTCCTCTACTTTTTCCAAAAGCTCGGGGTGATCTGCATACTTTGCAGGGAGATCTGGGAGCTCTTCAGCAAACTCAATGAGGAGTTGAATTTTGTCCTTGTCCCCAAGGTCGAGGAAGTCTTCTCGTGTTTCAGCGAGTACAGATGGCAGGTCAGTCATGATGAAACAATCTTCTCAGGTATTCGAGGGAAGAAAGAATGGGAGCCAACCGAAGTTGACTCCCATCTGTACTAAGCGACTAGTGCGCCGGGTTCTGTTCCCTTGACAATAGGAACGCGAACCGCGGAACCCCATTCAGTCCAAGAGCCGTCATAGTTTCGGACACCAGTGAATCCGAGGAGGTAGTTCAGAACAAACCACGTGTGGCTCGAACGTTCGCCAATACGGCAGTAAGCAATGATGTCGTCGCCTGGCTTGAGGCCAGCACCATCGAGGTAGAGGGCTTCAAGTTCAGCGCGGTCCTTGAACGTGCTGTCTTCGTTTGCTGCACGGGCCCAGGGGACACTTGCTGCGCCGGGAATGTGGCCACCACGAAGGGCGCCTTCTTCTGGATAGGCAGGCATGTGTGTGCGCTCACCGGAATACTCTTCGGGGCTACGAACATCAATCATGGGCTTGCCAATGTGGGCAAGAGTGTCGCTGAGATAAGCGCGAATAGGAGCATCGTTGCGCTCGATGACGGGGTACTGAGATGGAACAAGAGCGGGCTGATCTTTAGTGAGCTCACGTCCCTCTGCGATCCACTTGTCACGGCCGCCATCAAGGAGGCGAACATCTTCGTGGCCAAAAAGTTTGAAAACCCAGAGAGCATAGGCAGCCCACCAGTTGCTCTTGTCGCCATAAATCACAACGGTGCTCTCACGTGAGATTCCCTTAGAGCTCAAGAGTGCTGCGAAAGCCTCACCCTGGACATAATCACGAAGAACAGGGTCGTTGAGGTCGGTGTGCCAGTCAATCTTGACGGCTCCTGGAATGTGTCCGATTTCGTAGAGAAGAACATCCTCATCCGATTCAACAATGACCAAGTTAGGAGTTGAGAGGTGTTCAGCGAGCCATTCGGTGCTCACAATAGCTTCAGGGTGTGCGTATTCGGCGAATTTTGGACTGTTATCGATAGGTACGCTCATAGCTCCATGTTTCTTTCTCAAGGCACGCTACTCAAACCGGGCTGGAATAAAAGCCAATAGGCTTGAGGTGCACTTCGAGACTACGTACTGAAACACCAAGTGCCAACCCCACAGGCTCTATTCACACCTTTTGTTGAGGAATATTTCACGCGATGACTTCCACCGTTTCCCTGGTCGAACGCCATCCGACCCTTGATGCAAGCTCGATTGTGAGCAGTCTGGTTCCTCCGCCCCAGTTTGTGGATGCTCGATTCGACAATTACATCCCCAATCCTGATTTCCCTTCACAAGAAGAAGCTCGCCACATCTTGGAAGAGTTTGCAGCGAAGAACACATCTGTAATCAAACAGGCCAAACTCTTTAGCCGAGCAAAAAAGACTGAAGAAGTTCCACCAGGGGTTTATCTCGATGGTGGCTTTGGTGTGGGAAAAACACACCTACTTGCTGCTGCATGGAATGTCGCTTCCGGAAAGAAATACTTTGGCACCTTCTTGCAATACACCTCACTGGTGGGCGCATTGGGCTATGTCAAAGCAGTTGAAGCGCTCAAAGGTGCCAGCCTGATTTGTATTGATGAGTTTGAACTCGATGATCCAGGCGACACCATGATGATGACCCGCATGCTGGGTGAGCTTGTGGCTGGTGGCACGCGCATTGCTGCAACAAGTAATACACCTCCTGCTGCTTTGGGTGAGGGGCGATTCGCTGCTGCAGATTTCTTGAGAGAAATCCAGGCTTTAGCTTCTAACTTCCGAACTCTCCGCATTGATGGCACTGATTATCGTCAGCGCACAGCAGAAGGCATTTCTCGAGTTTTCAGTGCACATGATCTCACCACGTCGGTTGAGGGTAAAGCCAGCGATGGCCTAACCGTCTCGGTAGATTCCTTTGACGGACTACTTGCTCACCTCGCGACAGTTCACCCTTCTGTCTACGTTCGTTTGCTCGAGAACATTGACGTCATTGCCTTGGAAAATGTTCACGTCATTATGAATCAGACTGATGCCTTGCGTTTGGTTGCTTTCATAGACCGTGTCTATGACGCGCAGATTCCCATCATTGCTTCGGGCTCCCCGCTTTCTGAAGTTTTCGGCGGCGACATGATCAATGGCGGATACCGGAAGAAGTATCTTCGTTGCGTATCCAGGCTGATCGCACTGACAAACTCCTAAAGCGAAACCAGCTGGAAACAAAACTGCCCATTTTGTAACCTCAGCGTCACCTCAGTGAACTCATGCGGTAACCGCAACCGAGCACACTCGTGAATACAGACGGTTCTTTATCCGTCACCATTCGTGAAAGAGGTTGAAATGGATCAAGGCAACACCGCCTTCGTACTCATCAGCGCAGCTCTCGTGCTCCTGATGACTCCCGCCCTGGCATTCTTCTATGGCGGTCTCGTCAAGGCTAAGAGTGTCGTCAGCATGATGATGCTGAGCTTTGGCTCACTCGCACTGATTGGTGTGCTGTGGGTTATCTACGGTTACGCAATTGCTTTCGCTAACGAAGGTTCCGCAACCTTCTACGGCATCGATGGCGTTATCGGTATTGACACCGCCTACATTGGCCTTGAAGGTCTCCTCGAGACTCCTGAAGGCGCTGCTTTCCCACCACTTGCATTCGCTGCCTTCCAGGCAACATTCGCCATCATCACCGTCGCGCTGATCAGCGGTTCTATCGCTGACCGCGCGAAGTTCGGTGCATGGTTGGTCTTCGCGGGCATCTGGGCAACCGTTGTTTACTTCCCCGTAGCATCTTGGGTCTTCAACTTCACCATCGTGGACGGCAAGATCGTGGATGGTGGATGGATCGCCTACAACCTCGGCGCTATCGACTTTGCTGGTGGTACTGCTGTTCACATCAACGCTGGTGCTGCAGCCCTTGCTCTTGCATTGGTTCTCGGGAAGCGCATCGGTTTCGCCAAGGGTGTAGCAAAGCCTCACAACGTGCCACTGGTTCTCCTTGGTGCAGGTCTGCTTTGGTTCGGCTGGTTCGGCTTCAACGCAGGTTCTGAACTCGCTGCTGACGGTATTGCTTCGCTTGCTTTCATTAACACCATTGCCGCTCCTGCTGCTGCTGTTCTTGGATGGCTCCTCATTGAGCGCATCAAGGAAGGTAAGGCGACTTCGGTTGGTGCTGCTTCCGGTGCTGTAGCTGGTCTGGTAGCGATTACCCCTGCATGTGCGAACCTGACTCCAATGTGGGCGATTGTTCTCGGCCTGGTTGCTGGAGCAATCTGTGCACTTGCTATCGAGCTGAAGTTCACCTTCGGCTTCGATGACTCGCTCGACGTCGTGGGTATCCACCTCGTTGGTGGCCTGATTGGAACCTTGTTCCTCGGTTTCTTCGCAACCGACGTAGGACTGCTCTTCTCTGGCTCGTTCGACCAGCTGGGCAAGCAGGCCATCGCAGCCTTCACCGTCCTCATCTTCTCCTTCGTTCTCAGCTACATCATCGGAACGATCATTGAGAAGACCATGGGCTTCCGTATCAAGAACGAAGATGAGCTCGCTGGCATCGACACCATCGTTCACGGTGAAGAGGGCTACGCACTCCAGGACGCATAATCCGCGTTCATAACTGAATAGGTACGCGCTGGGCCCTGCAGAAAACTGCAGGGCTTGGCCGCGTTAACCTGTTCGAAACATAAATGCTTCACAACTGAAACGCTTGTGGCAAAGAATCTCTTCTGGAGGTTCTCATGGATACAGGTAATACCGCTTTTCTGATCATCTGCACGGCTCTCGTTCTGATGATGACGCCTGCGCTGGCCTTCTTCTATGGCGGGCTAGTCCGCGCCAAGAGCGTGATCAGCATGATGATGATGAGCTTTGGCTCCATCGCCATTGTCGGTTTGCTCTGGATTATTTATGGTTATGCCATCGCATTCCCTGCCTTTGACAGCTCTTCTTTCTATGGCATTCCCGGCGTCTTTGGCATTGATATTGCTCACATTGGTCTTGAAGATCTCCTAGTTGTTCCCGACGGCGCTTCCGTTCCTCCTCTTGTTTTTGCTGCTTTCCAGGCAACCTTTGCGATCATTACTGTCGCACTGATTTCGGGAGCTATTGCTGACCGCGCGAAGTTCGGTGCGTGGATGGTCTTTGCCGGGGTCTGGGCCACATTGGTGTATTTCCCTGTTGCGTCCTGGATCTTTAACTTCACCGTGGTGGACGGGGAAATGACCAGCGGTGGATGGCTTGTCTATAACGTGGGAGCTCTTGACTTTGCTGGGGGTACTGCCGTTGAGATCAACTCTGGCGCTGCAGCACTTGCTCTGGCGCTCGTTCTCGGTAAGCGCATTGGTTTTGCCAAGGGAATCCACAAACCTCACAACGTGCCTTTCGTTCTTCTGGGAGCTGGCCTGCTGTGGTTCGGCTGGTTTGGTTTCAATGCAGGATCCGCCATTGCAGCCGACGGTATTGCTGCCATTGCTCTGATCAACACCATGGCTGCTGGCACCACGGGAATTATCGGATGGCTCATTATTGAGCGCGTCAAGGACGGCAAAGCAACTTCGGTTGGAGCGGCATCCGGTGCTGTGGCAGGTTTGGTCGCCATTACGCCCTCCTGTGCCTATCTCACGCCTACCTGGGCGCTTGTTCTCGGTCTTGTCACTGGAGTTCTTTGTGCTCTCGCCGTTGAACTGAAGTTCACTTTTGGCTTTGATGACTCGCTCGACGTCGTGGGTATCCACCTTGTTGGCGGTCTGATTGGAACTTTGTTCCTTGGTTTCTTTGCTGCCGAAGTTGGACTTTTGTACTCCGGTTCATTCGACCAGTTGGGCAAGCAGGCAATCGCAGCCTTCAGTGTCTTGGTTTACTCCTTCGTTCTGACCTTTGCTATCGGCTGGGTCATTGAAAAGACCATGGGCTTCCGTGTTCGTAACGAAGATGAACTTGCAGGCATTGACTTGGTTATGCACGGAGAAGAAAGCTACGACTACTAAACCTGCGTGTCAGGTTTTGCGTTCGGGCAAACTTCTCGATAAAGTTCCAAGGTACTCATTAGAGTGCAACGCGGATGTGGCGCAGTGGTAGCGCATAACCTTGCCAAGGTTAGGGTCGCGAGTTCGAATCTCGTCATCCGCTCGAGTGTGGTCATTCCTAAGACTTACTCATTGTTAGCGTGGGCAACCACCTACGGTGGATTGGCCGAGAGGATAGGCAGCGGCCTGCAAAGCCGTCCACACCGGTTCGAATCCGGTATCCACCTCCAAAACTAGGTAGAAATACTTAGCTTTTGAGCGATTGGCGCAGCGGTAGCGCGCTTCCCTGACACGGAAGAGGTCGCTGGTTCGATCCCAGTATCGCTCACTGAAAACCCTCGGATTTCCGGGGGTTTTTCTTTTGGCTAGGCTGGTAGCTGAGAACAGTTCTAAGAGGAGTTCACTTCGTGTCTGATGTTTCCGGTGCACTAACCGTTCAAGCTTCCAGCGATGGCTTTGCGCTCTACACAGACCGCAGCATCGTTGCCATGCGAGTCAACGGTGAACTGCGTGACCTCGCTCATGTTCTCTCGGCGGGAGATGTCGTCGAGCCCGTCACTATCGATTCTGCTGATGGTCTCAATATTCTTCGCCACTCAGCAGCCCACGTCCTTGCCCAAGCTGTTCAGAACGTCAACCCGGAAGCCAAGCTCGGTATTGGTCCACCCGTAACCGATGGTTTCTACTACGACTTTGACGTTGCTGAAGCTTTCACACCTGAAGACATGAAGGCGCTAGAAAAGGCCATGTCTCGTATTGTGCGCGCTGGTCAACGCTTCATGCGTCGTGTCGTCACCGAAGATGAGGCACGCGCAGAACTCGCTGCTGAGCCCTACAAGCTGGAACTGATCGGTCTCAAGGGCGGAAACACCGGGGATGACAACGAAAGCGTTGAAGTTGGTGGCAATGAGCTGACCATTTACGACAACGTTGATCCCGCCACGGGGGAGACCGTGTGGAAGGACCTCTGCCGTGGTCCTCACATTCCGAACACTCGCATGATCGGTGATGGCTTTGCCCTTACTCGTCTTGCTGCCGCCTACTGGCGCGGTTCTGAGAACAACCCCCAGTTGCAGCGCATTTACGGCACGGCATGGCCTACCAAGGCAGACCTTCGCGCATACCAGGAGCGTCTAGAAGAGGCCGCCAAGCGTGACCACCGTCGTCTCGGTAGTGAGCTGGACTTGTTTAGCTTCCCCGACGAAATCGGCTCAGGACTTCCGGTCTTCCATCCCAAGGGTGGTGTGATTCGCCGCACTATGGAGGATTATTCTCGTCGTCGCCACGAAGAGGGCGGCTACGAGTTCGTCTACTCACCACACATCACGAAGTCGAACCTGTTTGAGACCAGTGGACACCTTGACTGGTATTCCGATGGCATGTTCCCTCCCATGAAGTTGGACGAGATTCGCAATGAGGCTGGAGACGTCACCCGCCAGGGAGTGGACTACTACCTCAAGCCCATGAACTGCCCTTTCCACATTTTGATTTTCAAGTCACGTTCAAAGAGCTACCGCGAATTACCTTTGCGTCTGTTCGAATTCGGTTCTGTCTATCGTTACGAGAAATCTGGTGTTGTTCACGGTTTGACTCGTGTTCGCGGCATGACTCAAGACGATGCGCACATCTTCACCACGCGCGAGAACATGAAAGAAGAGCTCACCAAGGTTCTGAACTTTGTACTCTCGTTGCTGCGTGATTACGGTCTCGATGACTTCTATCTTGAGCTTTCTACCAAGGACCCCAAGAAGTATGTTGGCGACGACGCCATCTGGGATGAAGCGACAGAAACTCTCCGTCAGGTTGCAGAGGATTCTGGTTTGACCTTGGTTCCAGATCCAGGTGGCGCTGCGTTCTATGGCCCCAAGATCTCTGTACAGGCACGTGACGCTATTGGTCGCACCTGGCAGATGTCAACGATTCAGCTTGACTTCAACTTGCCTGAGCGTTTTGATCTTGAATACACCGGGCCTGACGGAAACCGTCACCGCCCCGTGATGATTCACCGCGCACTCTTTGGTTCTATTGAACGCTTCTTCGGTGTGCTGACAGAGCACTATGCCGGCGCATTCCCGCTCTGGTTAGCTCCAGTTCAAGCCATTGGGATTGCTGTTGCTGAAGAGTATGAAGAGTATCTCTCAGGAGTTCTTGACCAACTCAAGGCTGAGGGTCTTCGAGTTCAACTTGATGCCAGCGATGACCGCATGCAGAAGAAGATTCGTAATGCTGCTGCACAGAAGGTTCCTGTTCAGATCATTGCCGGTGAAGAAGACCGAAACAACGGTGCTGTGAGTTTCCGCTTCCGAGATGGAAGCCAGCGCAACGGTATTCCGGTCAGTGAGGCAATCGCACTTCTCGTTGGTGCAGCCAAGGACCACCGTCAGGTGCTGACTGCAGAGGACCTATGAGCCACTACGGAGAGAATGAATTCGAGGGTGTAGACCTTCGATCTGCTTCTTCCTTTGCTGGCGTCCCTGACGAATTCCAGCGCCTGTGGACCCCGCATCGCCTTGCCTACATAGAAAATGGCCAGCAGCCTCCCGAGGCAGATTGTCCGTTTTGTTTGGCACCCCAGATGTCTGATGAAGAAGGCTTAATTGTTCATCGAGGCACCCACGCATTTGTCTTGCTGAACCTGTATCCCTACAACAGCGGACATTTACTTGTCTGTCCCTACAGACACGTTGCGATGTATGACGAAGCAACTGTTGAAGAGACCGCAGAAATAGCTAGTCTTACTCAGGAAGCAATGCGAGTGTTGAAAAAGGTTTCTCGCAATGACGGCTACAACATCGGCATGAATCAAGGTCGTGTTGCTGGAGCCGGAATTGCAGATCATCTTCATCAACATGTAGTGCCTAGATGGGCTACAGACTCAAATTTCTTCCCCATCATTGCCAAGAGCAAAGCTGTTACAGCTCTCCTCGGTGATGTGCGTCACGCCATTGCGCAAGCATGGTCTGAAGGCAACTAAACTTTTTCCTCTCACCCTCCACATAAAGAAGTTGTAGAAAATGACTGAAAAGAACAACGCACCCCTCACTGGTAGCAACCGTGTTAAGCGCGGACTTGCAGAGCAGCTCAAGGGCGGTGTCATCATGGACGTTGTCAACGCTGAACAGGCACGCATTGCTGAAGACGCTGGTGCTATCGCTGTCATGGCTCTCGAGCGTGTTCCTGCAGACATCCGTGCTCAGGGCGGTGTTGCACGTATGAGCGACCCAGACCTCATCGAGGGTATTCAGGCTGCGGTAAAGATTCCGGTCATGGCCAAGGCCCGTATTGGCCACTTTGTTGAAGCTCAGGTTCTTGCAGAGCTCAACGTTGACTTCATTGACGAGTCCGAAGTTCTCAGCCCCGCTGACTACATCAACCACATCGACAAGTGGGCGTTTGATGTTCCTTTCGTCTGTGGTGCAACCAACTTGGGTGAAGCACTCCGTCGTATCAACGAGGGTGCTGCCATGATTCGCTCCAAGGGTGAAGCTGGAACCGGAGACGTTTCTGAAGCTACCAAGCACATTCGTAAGATCAACTCCGAACTGCGCTGGTTGTCCTCCATGTCAAAGGACGAGCTCTACGTTGCTGCAAAGGAGCTTCAGGCTCCCTACGACCTCGTTGTTGAGGTAGCAGCTGCAGGCAAGCTTCCCGTACCCATGTTTACCGCTGGTGGTGTTGCAACCCCAGCTGATGCCGCAATGATGCTTCAGCTTGGTGCTGACGGTGTCTTCGTTGGCTCGGGTATCTTCAAGTCCGGTGACCCTGCAGCTCGCGCTAAGGCCATCGTCAAGGCTGCAGCATTCTTCGATGACCCTAAGGTCATCGTGGAAACCTCTCGTGGCCTCGGTGAAGCAATGGTGGGCATCAATGTCTCTGACATTCCTGCACCACACCGCCTCGCTGATCGTGGCTGGTAAATTTCACCACCTCAGAATTGGCGTTCTCGCCTTTCAAGGTGATGTTCGTGAGCACATCCACGTTCTGGAAGAACTGGGTGCGCAGGTAGTCAAGGTTCGTCGTCCTGACGAGCTTGCCTCCGTGGATGCCTTAGTCATTCCTGGTGGTGAATCCAGCGTGATGGACAAGCTGGTGCGCTTGTTTGGCATGCAGCTGCCACTGCGTGAAGCTATCGCCTCAGGACTACCGGTATTTGGAACCTGTGCAGGACTCATCATGATGGCTGACCACATTGTGGACGCAATCGCTGAGCAAGAATCTCTTGGTGGACTTCACGTTGATGTTCGTCGTAACGCTTTTGGTACACAGATTGATTCATTTGAAGTTGATCTAGAAATGCCTGGCGTTACTGCTGAGCCAGTTCCCGCAACATTTATTCGGGCACCGATTGTAGAACGTGTGGGCGAGGGTGTCCGGGTTATCTCACAGCTGGAAGATGGCCGAATTGTCGCTGTGGAGCAGGGATACCTTCTGGGTATCTCTTTCCATCCCGAGGTGAACGGGGATACCCGAGTTCACGAATACTTCCTTGGGCGCGTAGCCCAATCTGTTACTGAGAAGAAAGCTAGTATCTAAGGCATGTCTGGACATTCCAAATGGGCAACCACCAAGCACAAGAAGGCGATCATTGACTCTCGCCGTGCGAAGTCTTTTGCCAAACTGATTAAGAACATTGAAGTTGCGGCCAAGCTCGGTGGTGCTGATCTTTCGGGTAACCCCACCTTGGTGGATGCAATCCAGAAGGCTAAGAAGACCAGCGTTCCTAACGACAACATCGACCGCGCCGTCAAGCGTGGTGCTGGCCTGTCCGGTGAAACCGTCGAGTACACCACCATCATGTACGAAGGTTACGGACCCAACGGTGTAGCTCTGTTGATCGAATGTTTGACCGACAACAAGAACCGTGCAGCTGCAGAGGTTCGTACCGCGATGAGCCGCAACGGTGGAAACATGGCAGACCCAGGTTCTGTTGCCTATAACTTCAGTCGTAAGGGTGTCATCCGTGTTTCTGCACAAACAGGAATCGATGAAGACTCGATTTTGGCTGCTGTTCTCGACGCAGGTGCCGAAGATGTTGAAACACACAACGGTTCTTTCGAAATCACCTCAGAGCCACAGGACCTCGTCAAGGTTCGTGAAGCTTTGCAGGCTGCGGGTATCGACTACGACTCCGCTGATGCTGAGTTTGTACCCAACCTCGAAGTCGAAGTTGATGCTGACACTGCTCGAAAAGTTTTCAAACTGATTGATGCACTTGAAGACTCTGATGACGTACAGAACGTTTTCAGCAACTTCGACTTGAGCGAATCAGTTCTCGCTGAGCTCGAGCAGGACTAACTTGCGCATTCTCGGAGTTGATCCGGGTCTCACTCGTTGTGGTGTGGGCATCATTGATGCCAATCCTGATCGTTCTGTCTCTTTGGTCACGGTAACTGTGCTCAAGACGGATAAAGATCTTGAACTGCCTCAGAGGCTGTTGCAGTTGCGTTCCGAACTCGCTTTGTTGATTGAGGAGTTCAAACCAGAGCGCATCGCTGTTGAGCGAGTGTTTGCTCAGCACAATCTTCGAACTGTAATGGGAACTGCCCAGGCAAGTGCGGTTGCATTTGTTGAAGCTGCTGAGCGTGGCATTCCAGTGGATATGCACACTCCTAGCGAAGTGAAAGCATCAGTCACGGGAACAGGTCGAGCCAATAAAGTTCAGGTCGCCACCATGGTTGGGCGATTGTTGACATTGCCTGAAGGCAAGCTGCTACCTGACGCTACGGATGCACTCGCGCTTGCTATCTGCAATGCCTGGCGTGGGGGAGCAGGAACAGCTCCGAAGGGAACATTGACGCCTGCCCAGCAGCGTTGGCGCGATGCGGAGCGTCAGGCGAAGAAACGCGGCTAAGACCACTTAAGCTGGGCAGGTGATTGCCTCCCTGCGTGGCACCGTTCTTTCGGTGCGAGAGAACACCTGCATTGTTGATGTGCATGGTGTTGGTTATGCAGTGAACGTCACACCCTCACACAAGCTTTCATTGCGTATCGGAAATGAACACACTTTCCTCACCTCACTGATTGTCCGTGAGGATTCAATGACGCTCTTTGGTTTTGAAAACCCAGAAAGTCTTGAGCTTTTTGAGCTGCTTCTTTCTGTCTCAGGTGTTGGTCCTCGATCAGCTTTGGCCGTCCTTGCTGAGCTTTCCCCGGCAGATATTTTGACTGCGGTAGTTAACGAAGACGACACAGCGTTCAAGAAGGTTTCTGGCGTTGGTCCAAAGACGGCCAAGCTCATTATTGTTCAGCTCGCAGGAAAGCTCACTGCGCTTTCTCACACCGACGCCGTTGCCTCTGCAATTCCAGCAAGTTCAGCGATCACATTGAGTGTTGTTCAAGCACTGGTGGGTCTGGGCTGGAACGAGAAAACAGCGCGCGACGCTGTCGATTCGCTTGATACATCCGCCCCTACTGCAACGACAGCATCAGTTCTCAAAGACGCTTTAGCTGCCTTGGCAAGGAATAGCTAATGTCGGACAGCGACATCACCTCAGTTGAGCCACTCGACGATGCTGAGCTCGATTTCGAAGGGGCACTCCGACCTGCATCATTAGGAGAATTCGTCGGTCAGCGCCGCGTAGTTGGTCAGCTTGATCTCCTACTCAAGGCAGCAGAGATGGATGGACGCACTCCAGATCACATCTTGTTGGCAGGCCCTCCAGGTCTTGGAAAGACCACGTTGGCCATGATTGTGGCTCATGAAACTGGTCGAGCCCTGCGCATGTCCAGTGGCCCTGCTATTTCTCACGCTGGTGATTTGGCGGCGCTTCTGTCGTCTTTGGTCCCCGGTGAAGTGTTATTCATCGACGAAATCCACCGCATGGCTCGCTCGGCGGAGGAGATGCTCTATCTGGCGATGGAAGATTTCCGGATTGACATCATGGTGGGCAAGGGTGTCGGTGCTTCAAGCATTCCGCTTGAATTGCCTCCGTTTACCTTGGTTGGTGCCACAACTCGAACTGGCTTACTTGCAAACCCTTTGCGTGACCGTTTTGGTTTCACCGGCCATCTGGAATTTTATGAAACCGAAGAGCTGCTTCGAGTGCTCACGCGTTCAGCTGCACTTCTCGGGCTAGAGATTCCACAGCCCGCGCTTGCAGAAATTGCTGGACGAAGCCGAGGAACGCCTCGAATTGCAAACCGTTTGTTGCGTCGCGTCCGTGACTACATGACTGTTCACTCCTCAGAAACCGCTATTGATGCAGTGAATAACGCCCTGGCTTTGTATGACGTAGACCCCCGTGGGCTTGATCGTCTTGATAGGTCTGTTCTTGAAGTGTTGATCAACAGGTTTGCTGGGGGACCGGTGGGGGTTTCCTCACTCGCCGTCTCGATTGGTGAAGATGCTGAAACGATCGAAGCCGTTGTAGAACCTTTCTTGATCCGTGAAGGTCTCGTTGTTCGCACCCCTCGTGGGCGCGTAGCTACGGCAGCGGGTTGGCAACACCTGGGTCTCACCCCACCTGCCAATGACCCCACTCTTCTGTGACCTATACTCAATTAGCGGTGATATTTCACCAAACTTCAGCAATAACTAAGGACTTCTCGTGGATGCAATGACACTCTTCATGATGGCTGTTCTCGCCGTCTTGGTCTTCTTTATGTTCCGTAATGGACAGAAGCGTAAAAAGGCAGCTGCAGAACTGCAGAACCAAGTAGTTGTCGGCGCACACGTCATGACCACTTTTGGTGTCTACGGCACTATCAAGTCCATCGACGAAGTAGAAAACATTGTTGTTCTGGAGACCTCACCCAAGAACACTCTCAAGCTTCACCGTCAGGCAATCGCCCGTGTTGTTGAGTCTGCTGCTGTTACTCCTTCTGCAGGAGAAGCAATCGGTGCTGATCTGACTAACTTGGCTCTCAACCCTGAAGCTGAAGCCGGCAAGCTTGAAATCGACCCTCAGTTCGGTGAGCGTAAGCCTAAAAACTCGAAGTAATGGCTAAATCTCAGTCGTCGCGCAAAGCGCTGCGCTCTTTGACGTGGCTTCTTGTCCTCGTTGCGGGCCTTTTTGGAATTAACGCTGCAGGTGTCCTGTGGGGTGGCGGTTCGTGGACTCCTAAGCTCGCGCTTGACCTCGAGGGTGGAACTCAGATTGTTCTCTCGCCTCAGCTTGAAAGCGGACAAACGGTCACGACCGAACAGATGGCTCAAGCCGTCTCTATCATTCGTCAGCGTATTGACGCTGCTGGTGTCTCTGAAGCAGAAATCAACACTCAGGGCAACAACAACATTGTGGTGTCCATCCCAGGAACACCAGACGATGCAACGCTTGCTCGTATTGAAGCATCAGCAAAACTAGATTTCCGCGCTGTTCTTGAAGCTGGTGCACCAACTTCAACTTCGGTTGGGGCAGATGGTGTGGCGACTCCTGTACCTGTAGGAACGGTAGACCCTAGCCTCTCGAGTGTTCCTGCCGTCTCGCCTTCTAACGGTAGTGACCTCAACTGGGTCACCCCTGCGTTGCAGGCTCAGTATGAACAGTTTGACTGTGCATCTGAGAATGCTCAGGTAGCAAATACTGCTCCGGAAGATCAGCCGCTGATTACGTGTGACTTCACAAACACAGTGAAGTACATTCTCGGCCCTGTTGAAGTTTCTGGTGCCGATATTTCCAATGCCGGAGCAAGTATGGTCACCACCTCAACTGGTGCCACCACCGGTCAATGGGCAGTTGACCTCGCTTTCAACGGCAAGGGAACGAAAGACTTTGGTGATGTAACCACTCGACTCAATGGTCTGACGGGATCTCAGAACCAGTTCGCCATTGTTCTCGATGGCCGTGTGCTGACAGCTCCTTCCACGAACGCTGCCATCACGAACGGTAGTGCGCAGATCACCGGTGGCTTCACTCAGACCAGTGCAAAGACTCTGGCAGATCAGCTCAAGTACGGTGCTCTTCCCATTGGTTTCCAGGTGCAGTCCTCAGACACCATCTCGGCAACCCTGGGTTCGACTCAACTGATGAGCGGTCTCCTCGCAGGAGCAATTGGTCTCATCTTGGTCGTTCTTTACTCGCTGTTCCAATACCGAACCCTTGGTTTGGTCACCGTTGCTTCACTTATTGTCGCGGCAATTCTGACCTACCTGGTTGTGACAATCCTGTCTTGGCGTGAGGGCTATCGCTTGTCTCTTGCCGGTGTCGCCGGTTTGATTGTGGCCATCGGTATCACGGCAGACTCGTTCATCGTTTACTTCGAACGTATTCGTGACGAACTCCGTGATGGACGTGGCCTTGAGTCCGCAGTCGAATCAGCGTGGAAGCGTGCAATTCGAACCATTATCGCCAGTGACGCTGTGAACTTCCTTGCTGCAATTGTGCTTTTCATCCTCGCCGTTGGAAACGTTCGAGGCTTTGCATTGACACTGGGTCTGACCACTGTTGTTGACCTCTTTGTCGTGTCACTGTTTACTCACCCTGTTCTCCAGCTATTGGCTAAGACAAACTACTTCGCCAGTGGTCACAAGCTTTCTGGGCTTGACCCGCAGGCTTTGGGCGCTACCTACCGTGGCCGCGCTCAGTTCGCGCCTTCGACCTCGGTTTCTTCCGGAAAGCTCGCAAAGTCTTCTAAGGAAGCTGTGAAGCGTCAAACCATTGCGGAACGAAAAGCTCAACAATCCTCCGGTGAGAAGGGTGAGAACTAATGGCAAGTTTTTCTCAGTTCGGTAATGACCTTTACACCGGCGCTCGTTCAATCAACATTGTTGGCCGCCGTAAACTCTGGTATTCAATTTCAGCAATCCTGATTTTGATCAGCATTGTGGGTCCAATTCTTCGTGGCGGGTTCAACTTTGGAATTGAGTTCACCGGCGGTAGCGAATTCGTTGTGTCGAATGTCTCTGATACTTCACAGGCATTGGCAACAGACGCTGTTCAAGCTGTTGATCCCAACATGGTTCCCAAGGTTTCACGCCTCGGTGATTCCAGCGTTCGAGTACAGACTGAACAACTAACTGACGCTGAAACTCGTGAAATCCGTAATGGCCTAGCCGGCGCTTATTCAGTTCCTGTTGAAAACGTCACCAGCTCGTTTATTGGTGCCAGCTGGGGTCAGGACATCACTGCTCAGGCTATTCGCGGTCTTCTTGTCTTCCTTGTACTAGCTGCGTTAGTTATGGCCATTTACTTCCGCACCTGGAAGATGTCTCTCGTTGCCATCATCGCTTTGCTGCACGACTTGGTCATCACCGCGGGAATCTACGGAATCTCTGGCTTTGAGGTGACTCCTGGGGCCGTGATTGGTTTGCTCACCATTCTTGGTTACTCGCTTTATGACACCGTGGTTGTCTTCGACAAGATTCGTGAGAACACTCGAGGAACCACTCGTGAAGCTGGATATACCTTCGCTCAACAGGTGAACTTGGCTGTGAACCAAACCTTGGTTCGCTCAATCAATACCTCTGTTGTTGCGGCTCTCCCCGTGGCTTCCATCCTCTTCATCGGTGCTTTTGTGCTTGGAGCGGGAACTCTGCGAGACATTTCTTTGGCTCTGCTCATCGGAATCATCGTGGGTACCTACTCCACGATCTTCCTGGCAACGCCTCTCTACGCTCAGATTCGCTCCAGTGAGCCTGAGATCCGTAAGAGCGATAAGAAGGTTCTTGCAGCACAGGGTAAGGCTGACGCGGCTTCTGAGCCTGTTTCTGCCTAAGTGCAGATAACCCCGTCATAATGGAAACCTCAAGGAGGCGACATGGTTGATACAACGGGTTCAACATCACTGCGTCGCCTTGTGCCACGAATCTTTAGTCGTGCGCAACCTGCAGATGGTTTTGAAAAACTTCTCAAAACAGTTCGGCAGCATCATCCTCGAGCTGATCTTCTTCAACTTGAAGAGGCACATGATGTTGCCCGCAAGGCACATGAAGGCCAGAAGAGACGCTCAGGTGAGCCCTACATCACTCACCCCATCGCAGTGGCACAAATCCTGGCGGAGCTCGGCATCGGACCCAAAACAATCATTGCCGCCCTGCTTCATGACACTGTAGAAGACACCGAATACACGCTTGAACAGTGTCGTGCTCAGTTTGGCGCCGAAGTGGCCATGTTGGTCGACGGGGTCACCAAGCTTGACAAAGTGAAGTACGGCGACAGTGCACAGGCTGAAACCGTCCGCAAAATGATTGTCGCAATGTCGAAAGACATTCGTGTTCTAGTCATCAAGCTTGCAGATCGCCTTCACAACGCCCGCACCTGGGGCTTTATGCCTGTTGAATCTGCACAGCGCAAGGCTCGCGAAACACTCGAGATCTATACTCCGCTTGCTCATCGTTTAGGTATCCAGACGCTGAAGTGGGAACTGGAAGATCTCTCGTTTGCTGTTTTGCATCCCAAGATTTATCAAGAGATTGAAAACCTCGTCACTCAGCGCACCCCTCAGCGCGAATCGTTTGTTCAGTCCGTCATCAAGGACGTGGAGAACGACCTTAAAGCAGCTCGTATTCGTGGTGAGGTCAAGGGGCGCCCCAAGCAGTTCTATTCGATTTATCAAAAGATGGTTCTTCGCGGACGAGAGTTTGATGAAATTTATGACTTAGTTGGTATCCGAGTCATTGTGAACAGTGTTCGTGATTGCTATGGCATCCTCGGCTCAATTCACGCACGTTGGAACCCTATTCCTGGTCGTTTCAAGGACTACATCGCCACCCCTAAGTTCAACCTGTATCAATCTCTTCACACCACGGTGATGGGGCCGTCCGGGCGTCCGGTTGAAATTCAGATCCGCACCCCTGAAATGCATCACCGTGCAGAATTCGGTGTTGCTGCGCACTGGATGTACAAAGACCGAATGAACAGCGGTAAGAGTGATGACACGTTGGCTGTTCAAGATACCGACATGGCGTGGCTTGCTCACATCTCTGACTGGCAGGCAGAAACAGAAGACCCAGGAGAGTTCCTTGACTCTCTACGCTTTGAAATTGGCGCCAAGGAGGTTTATGTCTTCACGCCTAAGGGGCGAGTAATCGGACTGCCTTCAGGTGCTACTCCCATTGACTTTGCCTATGCTGTTCACACCGAAATCGGTCACCGGACCATGGGGGCAAAGGTCAATGGTCGCCTTGTTCCCCTTGAAAGCAAGCTTTCCAGCGGAGACGTCATTGAGGTTCTTACTTCGAAGAACCCAGATGCTGGCCCCAGCCAAGACTGGTTGAACTTCGTCCAAAGCACACGAACCCGCAACAAGATCAAGCAGTGGTTTACCAAAGAACGCCGCGATGAAGCCATCGAGCAAGGCAAAGACGCCATTGCTCGGGCAATGCGTAAACAAAACCTTCCCCTGCAGAAACTCATGACTCAGGACTCCTTAGCTGAGGTTGCAAGCAACCTTCGCTATGAAGATGTGTCCATGCTCTATGCAGCAGTGGGTGAAGGACATGTTTCTACGCAGAGTGTGATTGAGAAGATTCTCGCCAGCATCCATGAAGATGGAGACACCGAAGAGGTCGAGTTCGTCTTACCTTCGCGAGGACCTTCAAAACCACTTTTGCACAGTGACTCAGGTGTTCTTGTTCGTGGTGCGCCGGATATCTTGGTGAAGTTAGCCAAGTGCTGCACACCAGTACCTGGTGATGCCATTTCAGGCTTCGTCACTCGAGGTCAGGGTGTTTCTGTTCACCAAACAAGTTGCCACAATGTGTCGAACATGCTCAATGAGCCTGAGCGCATGATTGAGGTTGAATGGTCACCTTCGTCAAAGAGCGTCTTCTTGGTTCAGATTCAAATTGAAGCACTGGATCGCTCCGGACTGCTTTCTGACGTGACACGTGTTCTGTCAGAACACCACGTCAATATTTTGTCTGCGACGGTCAGCACAACCCAGGATCGCTTAGCTCTCAGCAGATTCGTTTTTGAGATGAGCGAAGTAACACATCTTGATCGGGTACTCAATGCCGTTCGCCGTATTGATGCGGTCTATGACGTTTATCGCGTCTCTGAGGGCTAGTTCATTAACTTCTCTAACCGTGCCAGCGCCCTGCGCTTGTGAGGAATAGACGCCATATTCTGGATAGTTCTTTCAACCAGTGCGTGTGAAAGATCAAACCTCTGCATCAATAATCGAAGTGAATCGCTTATCAACGTCGATTCATGAGCGTCAGCTTTCAACACGTCAGTCAACGTCCTCAGGGGAGTAGTCACCCCATGATTGCCGGTGAGCCAGATGTCTGAAGCTGAGAGAGTTCTTTCTTCAATTCGTAACTGAGGATTATTGGGCTCACGAATTCGTTTCCCTTTCAACGTCGATGCTGAATGGATTGGGGGCTCTGGCACTACTTGATGCGCCCAGAGAGCAGAATTCACGGTGAGAACCACAGGATGTCTTTCTCGACCAAGAACTAATGAACTCCTCGAACGCCAATCATCAACCTCGTCCCACAACAGCAGCTTGTTGTTGATTTCTCCATCAAGGCGAAGAGCAGAGAGCTCAGCCAGTGAGTAATAGTCCTGAAATGAAAAGTGGCCCATCCGCACATAATGCGTGATGGGCCACTCATAAAGTGATTACTCACTTCAAAATGTGGACAACTTACTTCAGAACAGCAAGCCATTCCTTCTGCGTTGCAATTGCTTCTTCAAGTTCTTTTGTCTTTTTGGTGTCCTTGGCTGCTTTGGCAGTGGCAAGTTCAGTTTCGAGCTTCTCAATCTTCTCTTCAAGTTGACCAGCAAGACCCTCTGAACGTGCCTGCTTTTCTGGGTTAGAGGCATTCCAGTGGTTGTCTTCTAGCTTGCGAACAGCTTGTTCAACCTTGCGCATGCGTTCTTCGGTGGGCTTGAGCTGTGCACGTGGAACTTTGCCAGCAGCGTCCCACTTCTTTTGAAGAGCGTTGAGCTTGTTGCGAGCGTCAACTCGATCTGTTGCTTCCAGAAGTGCTTCAGCTTCTAAGAGGATTGCAAGCTTCACTTCCAGGTTTCCTGCGAAGGAAGCGTCCTCAACTTCATCCTGTTCCTTCTTGGCAGCGTAGAGAGCATCTCCAGCTGCTTTGAAGCGGGTCCAGAGTGCATCATCAATCTTTTTACCTGCACGAGGGGCAAGCTTCCACTGATCTAGCAACCCGCGATACGCGGCTACTCCGTTGGAACCCTGCGAAAGGAGGGCCTCTGCCTTGGCAATGAGTTCTTCCTTTGCAGACTTGGCACCCTTGTTTTTTGAATCCAATTCAGCAAAGAATGCACGGCGGTGCTGATCGAGTTTCTGGCGCGCATCACGGAACCGCTTCCACAGTTCGTTCGACTCAGTCTTTGACAGACGTGGTCCACTCTTCTGAGCTGCCTGCCACGCTGCGAACAATTCATCTACTTTTGCCGTGGTTGTTTTCCACTGAATCTTTGCAGGGTCGGTCGAAGCAAGAGCCTCAATTTGTTCAACGATTGCTACACGTGCAAGACGAGATGCCTCAACTGCGGCAGCATTCTTCTCTTTCTCAGCTTCACTGAGTTCACTGAGAGAGGCGACGAGCTTGTCGAGGCGTTCCTGCAGAGCCGCGTAGTTACCAATCCCGTTGCGAGCTTCAATCTGCTCTGCAATCTTCTTGGAGCTTTCGCTGATCTCGGAAGCTGGTGCTCCACGCTTGGCACGCTGTTCGAGAAGAACAAGCGCCGAATTGGTGTCGTTGAACTTGCGTTCAAAGAAAGCAAGAGCTTCTTCGGGAGTGACGTCGGCATACTGACCGATCAGACGCTCGCCATCAGCTTCGACGACATACACATGGCCGGCTTCGTCGACACGCGCCGTTGTCTTTTCAGACATAACAATCCACCTCGTTGGGATAGGGAACAACCAGCCTCAAGCCTAGAGCAAGGCATCCTTCACTGGGGACTGTTACTTAACGCTGACTCCGGTCAGCGTGACAGGAACCTTTGGAGCACCATCTGCACCACCATTGGCTGTGCCTTGGCTTGTCACCTGGGCAACGAGTTCTGGTAGCCCACTGGTTATGCGGCCAATGACGGTGTAGCCGCCGGCAGCATCACTGGGGATTGTGCTGTCTTCATAAACCAAAAAGAACTGACTCCCCATTGAGTTGCCATTTCCGCCCTGACGGGCCATCGCAATAGTTCCTGCAGGATAAACGTTGTCTGCGGGAGCATTCTCTACGGGGCCATAAGAATAACCAGGTCCACCGGTTCCATCTCCTACAGGATCACCACACTGGAGGACATAGATTCCTTCAGTGGTGAGGCGGTGGCAGCTAATACCTTCATAGAACCCACTACCGATGAGAGAGATTGTGCTGGCCACAGCTTTGGGGGCCGCTTCGCCGTTGAGTTCAAAAGTAATGGGGACACCCGCAACATCCATTGCTCCGTTCCACACGCGGTATTCGCTGAGTGCAGCATCGGGGGAGCCATCGGCTGAAGCTGAGGGAGTAGAGGTCACTTCGGGGGCAGGTGAGGTGATGGAAAGAACTGCTGACGTAACCCCAATACCAACAGCGAGTGCCGTCACTCCAGAGATAGACCAGATGATGGCTCTATTCCTGGCCTTCTTAGCCTTTTGCGCGCGTTCATGAGCAGCTTTACGATCTGCATAAGACTTGATTCTGTCTCGGTCTTCTTTGGTTACGCGGTTGTCGCTCATCTTCGCCATAGGAAGCAACGCTAATCTAAAGTCCATGGCACAGGGCGATTCGACACTCGGGGGACACACAGCTCCTCTAGCTGTTCGCATGAGACCTCGGAGCCTGGCTGAAGTAGCGGGCCAAGATCAACTCCTCAAGACGGGCTCACCTCTTCAAGTGTTGGCAGCACCAGGATCGCAGAGTGCTGTGTCCGTCATTTTGTGGGGCCCTCCCGGTACGGGTAAAACCTCCTTGGCGCACGCCATTGCGACATCCTCTGATCGTCGATGTGTCGAACTTTCCGCCGTCACAGCTGGGGTGAAAGACGTCCGTACCGTCATGGAGGAGGCTCAATCCCAACGTGACTTATACGGCGTTCGCACATTGCTCTTTCTTGATGAGATTCATCGCTTTAGTAAGGCGCAACAAGATGCCCTGTTACCTGGCGTTGAAAACGGCTGGGTCACACTCATTGCTGCCACGACAGAGAATCCTTCGTTCAGTGTCGTAACTCCTTTACTTTCACGCTCACTCTTGTTACGCCTCGAGCCACTTTCAGATGCCGCATTAGATGCACTGATTCAGCGTGCTCTTGATGAACCATTTGGCCTGGCAGGAAAATTCAGCGTCGATGAACAAGCTCGAGCAGCAATCATCAATTTCGCTTCTGGGGATGCTCGACGGGTGCTGACTTCCTTAGAGGCGGCCTCTGCTATTGCCCAGCAAACCTCAAAGAAGAAAACCGGCATTATTGCGGTGACGGCTGAACATGTTTCTGCAGCAGTGGATTCGGCTCTTCTTCGCTACGACCGCAATGGTGACGAGCATTACGACGTCATTAGTGCCTTTATCAAGTCAATTCGTGGCTCTGATCCTGATGCAGCTGTTCATTATCTTGCACGCATGATTGCAGCGGGGGAGGATCCTCGGTTTATTGCTCGAAGGCTGATCATTTCTGCGTCTGAAGATATTGGTTTAGCTGACCCTCATGCACTCTCCGTGGCAACTGCTGCTGCGGATGCCGTTGCCTTTATTGGCATGCCTGAAGGCCGAATTCCTCTTTCAGAAGCCACCATATATTTAGCTACTGCCCCTAAATCGAACGCTGCCTACAATGCCATCAATGCTGCGTTAGCAGATGTTCAAGCTGGTAAATCTGGTTCTGTTCCTAAGCATCTTCGAGACGCTCATTACGCCGGCGCAAAGAAACTTGGACACGGTAAGGGATATCTGTATCCACATGACTCAGCTCTCGGCGTTGTGGAACAGCAATACCTGCCCGACACCCTGGCATCAACCGAGTACTACAAGCCCACAGACCACGGTTCTGAACGTGACGTCAAAGCGCGTTTGGAGAAACTTCGAGCCATCACAAAGAAGCGTCGATAGCCACACGTCAATAGTGATAAGGTTTTAATGTCTATTTCGACTGTGAAGCGCGGCTGCAACACAGTAACGAAAGAACTGGATGGCCCTGTAGCCGGGCACCATGACAAACCCCTCGATTTTTCGCTCTCTATGAGCGTGTTCATTTTGTTTGTTCAATCGAAAAGGAAATTGTGTCTACTAAGTCACGTACCCGTAGCAAGACCCGTCTGTCGCGTGCCCTCGGCATCGCGCTGACCCCCAAGGCAGCAAAGTACCTGGAAAAGCGTCCCTACGCTCCAGGTGAGCACGGCCGCACCAAGCGCAAGGCTGACTCTGACTACGCAGTTCGTCTGCGTGAGAAGCAGCGTCTACGCGCTCAGTACGGTATTCGCGAAGCTCAGCTGCGCAACGTATTCCAGGAAGCTCGTAAGACCCAGGGTCTGACCGGTGAGAACCTGGTTGAGCTTCTCGAAATGCGTCTCGACGCTCTCGTATTGCGTGCAGGTTTTGCTCGCACCACCGCTCAGGCACGTCAGCTGGTTGTGCACCGTCACATCCTCGTTGACGGTCAGCTGGTTGACCGTCCATCTTTCCGCGTAAAGCCTGGACAGCTCATCCACGTCAAGCCACGCTCCGAGGTTCTTGAGCCACTGCAGGTAGCTGCAGCTGGTGGCCACGCAGAGGTTCTTCCTCCCGTGCCTGCTTACCTCGAGGTTGAGCTCGACAAGCTTCACGCAACCTTGGTGCGTCGCCCCAAGCGTGCAGAAGTTCCCGTCACCTGTGACGTTCAGCTCGTGGTTGAGTACTACGCAGCTCGCTAAATACTTAGCTCAGAAAGGGTGTGGATCTTCGGATCTGCACCCTTTCTTGTTTTAGTGGATGCATATCGCTCCCGTAGACTGGAGTCTCGCATTTGCACCGTTCATCTGGAGAAATCATGAAGCAGCTCTTTTGGCTTACCGTAGGCGTTATCGCCGGCTTCTTTGTCGCGCACAAAGTAAACCAGACAGAAGAGGGCAAGGCATTCTTCGCCAACCTCGACGCCAAGACTCGTGACTTCACTGATGCACTAGTTGAGGGCTACAAAGAGCGTGAGGCAGAGCTGCGTGCAGCTCGTAACAAGTAACTATGCAAACTGCTGAAATTCGCCAACGTTGGCTTGACTTTTTTGCTGCGCGTGAGCACACCGTAGTTCCTTCTGCATCACTTGTTAGTGATGATCCCACCCTTCTTTTCACTGTGGCAGGAATGGTTCCTTTCATTCCCTACCTATCTGGTGTTGTGCCTCCGCCATACCCACGTGCCACCAGCGTTCAGAAGTGCATTCGTACTCTGGACATTGAAGAAGTAGGAAAGACCACACGTCACGGTACTTTCTTCCAAATGAACGGAAATTTCTCGTTCGGTGACTACTTCAAAGAGCAGGCAATTGAATACGCCTGGGAACTTCTCACGACCCCCGAAAATGATGGTGGACTAGGTTTCGCTGAAAAGGACCTGTGGGTCACTGTCTATGAAGACGATGACGAAGCCATCGCGTTCTGGAAGAAGACCGCTGGTCTTCCTGACGAGCGCATCCAACGACGTGGCAAGGAAGACAACTACTGGTCAACCGGCCAGCCAGGTCCTGCTGGTCCGTGTTCTGAAATTTACTTCGACCGTGGTCCTGCCTATGGCATCGAGGGTGGTCCTGTCGCTGACGAAGACCGCTACATCGAAATCTGGAACCTTGTGTTCATGCAGTACCTCCGTGGTGAGGGAACAAGCAAGACCGAGTTTGAAATCTTGGGTGAACTTCCCAACAAAAACATCGACACCGGAATGGGTCTGGAACGTGTTGCTTTCCTCAAGCAGGGCGTAGAAAACCTTTACGAAATCGACCAGGTTCGCCCAGTGCTCGATCGAGCAGCTGAACTCGCTGGAGTAACTTACGGCGCAAACCACGAGAACGATGTTCGTCTTCGTGTAGTCGCTGACCACGTTCGTTCCGCTCTCATGCTCATGGCAGATGGAGTTCAAGCTTCTAACGAAGGCCGCGGATATATCTTGCGTCGTTTGTTGCGTCGCTCTGTTCGTGCAATGCGTTTGCTCGGCGTTGACTCTGTGACCTTCCCCGAGCTGTTCACTGCTTCACGCGATGCCATGAAGTCTGCTTATCCCGATGTTGAGAACGAATACGCTCGTATTTCTCAGATCGCCTACGGTGAGGAAGAAACATTCCTCAAGACTTTGGCTTCTGGAACCACCATTCTTGATACTGCAGTGACCGAAACAAAGAAGTCTGGTGCAAAGGCGCTTGCGGGCGACACTGCATTCTTGCTCCACGACACCTTCGGTTTCCCCATCGACCTCACCCTCGAAATGGCTGAAGAAGCTGGACTGAGCGTTGATCGTGCCGCTTTCGACACTCTGATGCTGGATCAGCGCACTCGTGCCAAGGCAGATGCCAAAGCAAAGAAGTCGATTCTTGCTGACCTCTCGATTTACACCGACCTTCGCTCCAAGGGCGAAACAGTCTTTACCGGTTACACCGACTTAGAGACTGAAACCAGCATTCTTGGATTGCTCAAAGACGGCCTTCCTGTGCAGAGCGCATCAACCGGAGACATCGTTGAAGTCATCGTGGGAGCAACTTCCCTCTATGCAGAATCGGGTGGTCAAGTTTCTGACGCTGGTTCCATCATTGGTGACGGTTTTGACCTTGAAGTTCTTGATGTGCAGAAGCCTGTTAAGGGTCTCGTTTCCCACACGGTTGAGGTTCGAAGTGGTCAGGTAAACGCTGGCGCTCCTGCAACCACAGTTGTAGACAAGGCATACCGTGCTGCAGCTGCAGCTGCTCACTCTGCTACTCACCTTGTTCACGCAGCACTGCGTGAGGTTCTCGGAGAAACAGCCCACCAGGCAGGTTCCTTGAACAAGGCTGGCTACATGCGTTTCGATTTCTCGTGGAATGAAGCACTTTCTGCGGAAACACGGACTGAAATCGAAGAGATTGCCAACAATGCAATCCTGTCCGACTTCGAAGTAGTCACTCGCGAGATGGCACTCGATGACGCCAAAAAGATGGGTGCAATGGCACTCTTTGGTGAGAAGTATGGCGAGACCGTCCGCATGGTTGACATTGGAGGCCCTTGGTCCCGTGAACTGTGTGCTGGAACTCACGTTGCTCACTCCTCACAAGTAGGCCTCATCAACCTGGTGAGTGAAGCATCTGTTGGATCTTCAAACCGACGCGTTGAAGCACTCGTGGGTGCAGATGCCTTCAAGTCGTTGGCTGCTGAACGTGCCATTGTGCACGAGTTGTCCTCATCTCTGAAGGCACCCCGCGAGCAGGTCACTTCTCGTGTTGCGGACCTCGTTGCCAACCTCAAAGCTGCAGAGCGCAAGATTGCTGAATTTGAAGCAGCGGCTGTTCGCGAGCAGATTCCCGCTCTAGTGTCCAAAGCAGCTCCTGTAGGTAAGGTCACCGCAATCGTGGAGACGGTTACTGGAGTTGCTTCTGTCGATGATCTTCGTAACTTGGTTACCGGTGTTCGCGAGAAGGTTCAGTCCACCAACACCGTTATTGCTTTAGGTGCCGTTGTCGACGGCAAGCCTGCCGTGATTGTTGCCACTACAGAGGCTTCTCGAGGTGAAGGTGCAAAAGCTGGTGCTCTTGCCAAGCTCGCTGCGGGAATCCTTGGCGGTGGCGGCGGCGGTCGTGATGACATGGCTCAAGGTGGCGGAACGAATGTCGCAGAGCTTGGTTCTGCTCTTCAGGCAATCATCTCGGAGCTTCGCGGCCTCTAATGCGCACTGGCGTTCGAGTCGGCATAGATATCGGTACCGTTCGCATAGGCGTTTCCCGAAGTGATCGTGACGGCTATTTAGCGACGCCGGTAGAAACGGTAGATCGTGGTTCCGAGGCTCCACTTTCGCGACTAGTTGCACTCGTTGACGAACTTGACGCCATCGAGATCATTGTGGGATTACCGTTGTCTCTCAACGGCTCTCACACTGCCTCGACAGACGATGCACTCATGATGGCTCACGAGCTCTCGATGCAGACACGCGTGCCAATTCGTCTCATTGATGAGCGTCTGACGACTGTCTCTGCGCATTCAGCCATGCGTGCCGTGGGGAAGAAGCAAAAGCAAACTCGTTCGGTTATCGATCAGGTAGCAGCAGTCATGATTTTGCAGCACGCACTGGATTCAGAGCGTTCAACGGGAAAGCTCCCTGGTAAAGACCTCAGCGAGTTTCCAGCTCAGTCCTAAGGTGCCTCGGTAGGCTGTCAACAGTCCATTCCACGAAACAGGCTGTGATGTTAGACGAAGAATTCTCACCAAGCTCAAATTCTCCTTTGGGTTCTGCACTTCCCGATACCCCTTCCCACGCGGCCGGTAAACGAAGGAAGTCTCCTCGCAACAAAACTGCCCTGGTGATCGGTTCGATCATCGGTGTACTAGTTCTCGTTGGTGCAGTACTTGGTGGTCTTTTTTACACCGGCATTATTGGCGGTTCACAAAATGACTATTCAGGTGGGGGACATGGTGAAGTCATTTTCACTATCGGTGAAGGTGAAATTGGTGATCAAATTGCCAACAATCTTGTCGAAGCTGGCGTGACCAAAAGTTTCGATTCTTTCTACCAACTGCTCTTGGAAACCAAGCCAGAACCTGTGTTCACTCCAGGTGTCTACAAGCTGAAGCTAGAAATGTCATCTCAAGCAGCCCTTGATGCTCTTCTTGACCCCGCTAACAGGGTAGAACTCACCGTGACAATCCCTGAGGGCACCACAGAGAAGAACGTTCTCAAGATGCTTGCTGAAGGCCTCTCAATTCCATTGGCAGATTTCCAGGCTGCCGTGGCAAATCCAGCTGAATATGGAGTTCCAGCAGAAGCCACCACCCTTGAAGGTTTCTTGTTCCCCGCTACCTACACTTTTTCTCCAGGTGTAACGGCGACCGAAGTTATTCAGAGACTTGTCGATGAATCTCTCGCCGCACTTGACGCAGCAGGTGTTCCCGCTGATCAGCGCTGGGAAACAATCATTATGGCGTCGGTAATTCAGCGTGAAAGCGGTCCTGATCCCGAGGACATGTACAAAATCTCACGTGTGTTCCACAACCGTTTGGAACAAGGCATGACGATGGGGTCCGACGTCACAACCTGTTACGGAGCGGGTTTGATCGGCAAGGATTGCCTGCTCATTACGCAAGCGGCTTTAGACGACACCAGCAACCTCTACAACACCAGAATTCTGCCGGGTTTACCCATTGGTCCCATTTCAAATCCTGGTGCTGTTGCTATTGATGCTGCATTCAACCCCACTGAGGGGCCTTGGTTATTCTTTGTCACCGTAAATCTGACCACGGGTGAAACTGTCTTTACTGAGACAGCGGCAGATCATGAGGCAGCCGTAGAGCAGTATTACGCCTGGCTTGAAGCTCACCCTGAAGCTGTCGGGTAATGCGATGACGCCACAACCTCGCACTCTTGCAGTGGTCGGTCATCCCATTTCGCACTCACTTTCTCCTGCTCTGCATCAAGCCGCCTATTCACAGCTGGGGCTTTCGTGGAGCTATGAAGCTGTTGATGTTGCTCCTGGTGAGTTTGACTCCTTCTTAGCTTCGAGAGATTCGACCTTGCACGGCATATCCGTGACTATGCCTCATAAGGCTTCAGCGCTCGAAGCTGCTGACAATGTTGATTTGCTTTCAGAGCGAACAGGATCTGTGAACACGTTGTTGTGTGAATACAACGATGATGGTGTCCGTTCACTTCGGGGTTTCAATACCGACGTTTTTGGAATCGTCAATGCTCTCAAGGACAGTCAACGTGAAAATGCCCGACATGTTGCCGTTATTGGAAGTGGAGCAACAGCCTCCTCGGCAGTTGCAGCGGCGGCAGAACTTGGGGCAGAGCACGTCTCCATCATCGCGAGAACTCCTCAAAAAGCCTTCTATCTCGAAACGGTAGGCCAAGAATGTGGCGTGAATGTCTCTGTTCATTCGATTGAAGACATTTCTTCTATTTCTGAAGTTGATGTTGCGATTTCAACCCTTCCCGGAAATGTTGTTCAATCACTTTCATCGCTTTCTAGGACAACTCAGGCCACGTTGTTGGACGTCGCATACAGTCCGTGGCCGAGTTTGAGAGCAACTGAATGGGCAAGTGCTGGGGGAGAAGTGGTCAGCGGTCTTCGAATGCTTGCTCACCAAGCACTCATGCAGGTTCGAATATTCGTCGGGGGATCTCCTTTTGAAGTTCTTGCGGACGAAGAAGCTGTGAAAAGTGCAATGTTCGCTTCTGTAGGGCTTGAAACTCTCTAGAGTGCAATTCCTTCCTCCGCGTCTATGACAAACTTGATACATGCTTAGATGGCTTACCGCAGGTGAATCTCACGGACCAGAACTGATTGCTGTTCTCGAGGGATTGCCTGCTGGCGTGCCTGTGTTGGCCGAAGACATTCAGCTCGATCTTCAACGCCGTCGTCTCGGCTATGGTCGTGGTGCACGGATGAAGTTCGAGCAAGACGAACTCAACATTTCAGGTGGTGTTCGACACGGTAAAAGCCTCGGTGGACCGATTGCTCTTCGCGTGGGAAACAGTGAATGGTCTAAATGGGTCGAGGTAATGAACCCAGCTCCAGTAGACGCCTCCGTTCTTGAATCCGGTCGTGGAGCTGCACTTACCAGACCACGTCCAGGCCACGCAGACCTCGTCGGCATGCAAAAGTATGACTTTGATGAGTCACGCCCCATCTTGGAACGTGCAAGTGCACGAGAAACAGCAGCCCGTGTTGCCCTCGGCGCTGTCGCACGCTCCTTCTTGAACGAGCTGGGTATTACTCTCGTCAGTCACACGATTGCCATTGGCCCTGTTTCGGTTCCAGATGGAACTCCGCTTCCACATGCTTCAGATGTTGATGCACTCGATGCTGATCCACTCCGTTGCTTTGATAAAGCAACCAGTGACTTGATGTATGCCGAAGTGGAACAAACCCACAAGGATGGCGACACTATTGGTGGCGTTGTTGAGGTGTTGGCATATGGTTTGCCACCCGGGCTTGGTTCTCACGTTCACTGGGACCGTCGCTTAGATTCACAGCTTGCTGCAGCACTGATGGGCATTCAGGCCATCAAGGGTGTTGAAGTGGGAGATGGATTCGAGACCACCCGACGCCGTGGCTCCGTTGCACATGACGAACTCTTTGCTTCTGATGAGGGAATTGTTCGTGAAACTGATCGTGCTGGAGGCATCGAAGGTGGAATGAGCACAGGGACCGTTCTGCGTGTTCGTGCCGGAATGAAGCCCATCGCGACTGTTCCTCACGCCTTGCGCACAATCGATACTTCTACCGGAGAAGCAGCCCCTGCTCACCACCAGCGTTCTGATGTGTGTGCTGTTCCAGCTGCTGGCGTTGTTGCTGAAGCGATGGTCGCATTGACACTTGCGAATGCTGTTCTGGAGAAGTTCGGTGGCGACAGCATCGGCGAGACCAAGCGCAATCTTGAAAGCTACCTCGCCCACATTCCGGACTCCGTCCACACTGTCGGCAAGTAAGCCCGTGGCTTCGCCTGTCGTCGTCTTTATCGGTGCTCCTGCTTCGGGTAAATCAAAAATCGCCAAGCGGGTTTCGGCACTTCTCGATATTCCCAGAATTGATACCGACAAAGTAGTTGTTGAGAAGTACGGTCCCATCGCCGACATTTTCGATTCCTCTGGCGAAGCAACTTTCCGCAATTACGAACGTGCTGCCGTTGTTGATGCTCTTGCGCAGAAGGCCATTGTGAGTTTGGGTGGGGGAGCAGTGCTAGATCCTGCAACTCAGGCAGATCTCAAATCTGTTCCCGTTGTTCTCCTCTCCGTTTCCGAAGAAGCCGTTGAAGCCAGAATTCAAGACCCCAAACGCCCGCTTCTGAGGGGTGGAATTGATTCCTGGAACAAGCTTGTTGCTGCCCGCATGCCGATTTATACAGAACTGGCATGGAATACTTTTGATACATCGGCAGGCGATCTGGACAAGATAGCTGAAGACATCGTTACTTGGATCAATTCCGGCACTCCACGACAGGGCAGCGCATCATGAGTATTTCCCAGATTCACGTCACTGGTGGTGGCGACTACATGGTGAACATTGGTCGAGGAATGTTGGCCAATCCCGAACCGTTTTTTGCACCGATTTTTGGCCCTGCCGTCAATAAAGTTCTGATTATTCACCCGCCTACCATGGGTGCTATCGCGAATAAACTTCGCGAACAATTGATGGGCGAACGAGAAGTTCTTCTGGCTGAAGTTCCCGATGCTGAAAACGCTAAACGCGTAGAAGTTGCGGCGTTCTGTTGGCAAGTATTGGGGCAGGCAGACTTCACTCGTTCCGACGCCATTATTGGGCTTGGTGGTGGAGCAGTAACTGACCTTGCTGGCTTTGTTGCCGCTACGTGGCTTCGCGGAGTGAAGTTGATTCAGGTACCCACGACTGTATTGGCCATGGTTGATGCATCTGTCGGTGGAAAAACTGGTATCAATACAGCTGAGGGAAAGAACCTTGTCGGTTCTTTCTATGCGCCACATGCGGTTGTGTGTGACCTAGATGTTCTGGAAAAGCTTCCCCGTAATGAACTTCTTGCTGGTTTTGCCGAGGTAGTGAAGTGTGGATTCATTGCTGAACCTGAAATTCTCGACATCCTCGAAGCTGATGTTGATGTTGCGACTGATCCCTCTTCTCCTGAATTCCAGCGCCTCATTGAACTTTCTGTCGGCATTAAGGCCCGAGTCGTTTCTGAAGACTTCACTGAGCAGGGTCAGCGTGAAATCCTCAACTACGGTCACACTTTGGGCCATGCTATCGAGCACGCTGAGCGATACACCTGGCGTCATGGTGCAGCAATTAGTATCGGTATGGTCTTTGCGGCTGAGCTCTCTCGCATGACTCAGAATCTGCCCGATGAGGTTGTTGATCGTCATCGACGCATCCTTGAATCTCTCACTTTGCCTACGACATACGGGGCAGAGGCCTGGGAGCATTTGTTGACCACGATGAAGCGTGACAAGAAGGCGCGTGGTTCCATGTTGCGCTTTGTTGTTCTGCGCGATGTGGGGCAGCCCACCATCTTGAACGTGCCAGACACGTCGGTACTGTTCACTGCCTACCAAGAACTGACTGCGTAAGTTTCGTTAGGCTTAGCTCTATGGCACGCATTCTTGTTCTCAACGGCCCCAATCTGGGTCGTTTAGGTTCTCGTGAACCCGATGTTTACGGCAACCAAGATCTTGCTGCCCTCAAAGTTCTGCTCGAGGCAGATGCGCCTTCTCACCAAATTGATCTTCGTCAGACTGATTCAGAGCCTGAACTGATGTCTTGGTTATTCGAAGCTGTCGATTCGAAGACCCCTGTGATTTTGAACCCTGCCGCATTCACTCACTATTCCTACGCGCTGCGCGACGCAGCTGCCATGGTGACCAAAGCTGGCGTACCTCTCATAGAGGTACACATTTCCAATCCTCACTCTCGTGAAGAATTCCGCCATAACAGCGTCATTTCTGCGGTGGCCACTGGTGTTATTGCGGGCTTTGGCTTTGATTCTTACCGTTTAGCTCTGTCTCAACTCATTCGCTAGCGCTGCGATGTGCTCGTAATACTGGGCGCACACGTAGACTTATCTGTTGGGTCACTACCCATAGTTTTGCCCTCGGGCATTTTGATTCGTAAAAAAGGAACACTCATGGCTTCTACCGCTGATATCAAGAACGGCATTGTCCTCAACATTGATGGTGCTCTCTGGACAATCATTGAATTCCAGCACGTCAAGCCAGGCAAGGGTGGAGCTTTCGTTCGCACCAAGATGAAGAACCTGATGACTGGCAAGGTTGTCGACAAGACCTACAACGCTGGTACCAAGATCGACATCACGAACGTTGACCGCCGTGACTTCCAGTACCTCTACAACGATGGCAACGAATACGTTTTCATGGACAAGGGCAACTACGAGCAGCTTTCTGTCTCCGAAGTAGTTGTCGGCGATGCAAAGAACTTCATGCTGGAGAACCAGGATGTACAGATTGCACTCCACGAAGGAACTCCACTGTATGTTGAGCTTCCTGCCTCTGTCGTACTCGAGATCACCTATACCGAGCCTGGCCTCCAGGGTGATCGTTCAACCGGTGGAAACAAGCCTGCAACTGTTGAAACAGGCTTTGAAATTCAGGTTCCTTTGTTCCTGGAAATCGGCACCAAGGTTAAGGTCGACACTCGTGACGGCTCATACCAGGGTCGCGTAAACGACTAATTCATGAGTGCACGTACTAAAGCGCGCAAGCGCGCTCTCGATGTACTGTTTTCAGCTGATGTGAGAGATATCTCAATCTCTGATGCGTTGGAAGCAGAAGCAGAAAGAGCGGCCAGCGAGCCGGAGCGTTCTGCTTCATGGCTCTATGCCCGTGAAATTCTTGACGGTGTTATTGACCACAGTGTGGAAATCGATGAAACCATCGAAACTTATGCTCGTGGCTGGTCTCTGGAGCGTATGCCGGCTGTAGATCGTGCAATTGTGCGCATTGCTGTCTGGGAAATCCTTTACAACCCAGAGGTTCCGAGCGCTGTTGCGGTGGATGAAGCTGTTGAAGCAGCAAAGACCCTCTCCACGGATGAATCTTCTGGATACGTCAACGGTCTGTTGGCTACTATCGCTTCGACTGCAAACTGATACACTAACAACAACACCGACATCCTTTAATTTCCGTCCAGAGAGGCGGGGAAGGAGGTCAGAATGACTGCACGAGCCATCATGCAGGCGACTGACATGCAACGCGCACTGACGCGGATTGCTCACGAGATCCTCGAATCTAATCGAGGCGCTCAGTCCCTCATCCTTCTCGGCATTCCCACACGCGGCGTCACACTCGCTCATCGCCTTGCTGAAATCCTCGAATCAATCGTTCCCGGTTCCTCAGTACCTGTTGGTTCTCTTGATGTCACGATGTACCGCGATGATCTGTATCAGCAGCCCACACGCTCCACCGCACCGACAGAGGTGCCTGCCAGTATCGATGACATGACCGTTGTCCTGGTTGATGATGTTCTCTACAGCGGCCGAACAGTTCGCGCAGCGCTCGACGCCCTGACCGACCTTGGCCGTCCAAAGGCTGTCCGTCTTGCAGTTCTAGCTGATCGTGGTCACCGCGAACTTCCGATCAGAGCAGATTTTGTTGGCAAAAACCTTCCTTCCGCACACGGCGAGCGCATTAATGTTCGCTTGGTCGAACATGACGGAGAAGATGGCGTTGAAATAGACGAGGTGATGAGCGCATGAAGCATCTGTTGAGTACTCGTGACGTTTCTCGCGAAGAAGCAATACAGCTTCTCGATATCGCAGAGGACATGTCTGCAGTCAACGAGCGTGAGGTCAAGAAACTACCCGCGCTGCGCGGTAAGACTGTCGTGAACCTCTTCTTCGAAGACTCCACCCGCACTCGCATCTCTTTTGAAGCAGCTGAAAAGCGCCTCTCTGCAGATGTCATCAACTTTGCTGCCAAGGGTTCAAGCGTTTCTAAGGGTGAAAGCCTCAAGGATACGACCCAAACTCTCGCCGCTATGGGAATCGATGCAGTTGTCATCCGCCATGGCGCATCTGGAGCACCTCAGGTTCTTGCGCAAAGCGGATGGATTGATGCTCCCGTCATCAACGCGGGAGACGGTACGCACGAACACCCCACACAGGCGCTTCTTGATGCATTCACCATGCGAAAGCGCCTTCATGGTGCTGGTTCACGTGGGAAAGGTCTTGACGGGGTCAAGGTCACCATCGTCGGAGACATTCTGCACTCACGTGTCGCGCGCTCAAACGTGTGGCTCCTAGAAACTCTTGGCGCTGAAGTTAAATTAGTAGCTCCACCGACACTGCTTCCACATGCCGTCGACACCTGGCCTGTCTCTGTCAGCTATGACCTGGATGATGCACTTGCTCAGAGCAAGCCTGATGTGGTCATGATGCTGCGCATTCAGCAAGAACGTATGCAGGATGCTTTCTTCCCAAATGAGCGGGAATACTCCAACATGTGGGGTCTTACACAGGAACGATTCTTCTCACTGCCAGCTAAAACAATGGTGATGCACCCCGGTCCCATGAATCGTGGCTTAGAAATTAGCTCGGCTGCAGCAGATTCCCCACAATCAACAGTCCTGGAACAAGTAGCCAACGGTGTCTCTGTTCGAATGGCAGCGCTTTATATGGTTCTTACCGGCGAACGAGAGGTAACTCATGACTAATCCAGATTTGCTCATCAAAGGAGCCACGCTTCCGGATGGTTCTCGTGCTGACATTCTCATTGAAGGAATGCAGATAACTGCTGTTGGTCAGGGATTGAGTTCTGCCTCTGCAACAACTATTGATGCAGATGGCCTTGTAGTTCTGCCAGGACTTGTCGATCTGCACACACACCTGCGCGAACCGGGATATGAACAATCAGAAACTGTTCTCACCGGAACACAAGCAGCAGCACTAGGTGGTTTCACTTCTGTTTTCGCGATGGCGAACACACTTCCTGTTGCGGACACTGCAGGAGTTGTCGAACAGGTACTTCGTCTTGGTGACGAAGCAGGCTATGCCACTGTTCGTCCTATCGGTGCCGTAACCAAGGGGCTTGAGGGACTTCAGCTGGCAGAGCTGGGTGCGATGGCCAATTCACGTGCGGCAGTTCGTGTCTTCTCCGATGATGGTAAGTGTGTCTTCGATCCCTTAATCATGCGCAGAGCGCTTGAATACGTGAAAACTTTCGGTGGCGTTATCGCCCAGCATGCTCAAGAGCCTCGACTGACCGTTGATGCTCAGATGAACGAGGGTGAAGTTTCGGCTCGCCTCGGTCTTGCTGGCTGGCCTGCAGTTGCTGAAGAATCCATCATCGCTCGAGATGTGCTCTTGGCCGAGCACACTGGCTCTCGTCTCCACATTTGTCACCTCTCTACTGCTGGTTCTGTTGACGTCATTCGCTGGGCAAAGAAGCGTGGAATCAACGTCACGGCTGAAGTGACCCCGCACCACCTTTTGCTTACTGACGAACGTGCTGAAAGTTACGACGCAAGATTCAAGGTGAACCCACCACTGCGCCGTGCTGAAGATGTCATGGCACTTCGTGACGCATTAGCTGACGGAACAATCGATATTGTCGCAACTGACCACGCACCACACCCCATCGAGTCCAAAGACTGTGAATGGGGAGCTGCTGCGTTCGGCATGGTGGGACTTGAGTCAGCTCTAGCTGTAGTTCAGACCACCATGGTTGAGACCGGTTTGATTGGCTGGGCAGATGTTGCTCGGGTTCTCTCAGAAACACCTGCTCGGATTGGTGGACTTGCAACTCACGGTCAGAAGATTCAGCCAGGTATCCAAGCTGAACTTGTCTTGGTTGATCCTGCTACCCGCCGCAACTTCGGGGTTGAAGACCTCGCAAGCCTGTCTCACAACTCTCCCTACCTGGGTATTGAGCTTGCTGGTCAGGTTGTCGCCACAATCCACCAGGGATATCTCACGACCGCTGACCGAACTGTGGTTGCTGCTGATGTTGTTGCTGCACAAGCTGAGGTGGTGGCCCGTGGATAAAGTCCTCGCCACAGTTGTGGTTCTTGCTCTCATAGCTCTTGCCCTCACGGGAATGGCCATTGCGTGGCGCAAGCGCGTAGCTCGGGACAGTAGATTCCAGATCATTGCGCCCGGTGCTCCGATTGTTTCTCACAGTTCAGCACCAGCAGAGTTCTCTGGCCTGTATGTCGCAACTACTCTGGCAACTGACCCGCTACAGCGCGTAACTCTTCCGGGTCTTTCATTTCGCGCTGATGCTCATGTTCTCGTGAGCATGGACGGGCTTTCAATCGCTCCACGTGGAGAAAAGTCGACATTTATCCCTGCCGCGCAGATTGTTCAGATTCATCGCACTCAGGTAGCAATCGACAAAGCTGTAGAAAAAGATGGACTGACCGCGATTTCCTGGACAGCTTGGGACACCCTCGCTCAGGAAGATGTTGAGTTCACGTCCTTCTTCCGCTTCTCCATTCCCGAAGTTCGTCTCGCCTGCGAGAACGCCCTCACCAGTAGTTTCCCCAACGCCAAAGCCACATCGAAAGAGGTTGCCTCGTGAGTCTCACGACCCCCAATGCCGTATTAGTTCTCGAAGACGGTTCACGTTATGAAGGTCGCGCCTATGGTGCAGAAGGAACCACCTTCGGTGAGATTGTTTTTGCAACCGGCATGTCTGGTTACCAGGAGACACTCACAGACCCTTCCTATGCAGGTCAGATCGTGTTGATGACCGCTCCTCACATCGGCAATACCGGTATGAACGATAAGGACATGGAGTCTCGTCGCATTTGGGTTGCTGGCTATGCCGTACGTGACGCTTCACGCATCGTCTCTAACTTCCGTGCAGAACGAAGTCTGGATAACGATTTAGACCATGAAAGCATCGTGGGTATTCAGGGCATCGATACACGTGCCGTCACGCGCCACATTCGCTCAAAGGGCTCCATGCGCGCAGGAATCTTCTCAGGCTCTGCAGCAGCAGAATCTGCAGAAACACAGCTGACCAAGGTTCTTGAAGCAGATCAGATGGCAGGGAAGAATCTTTCCGCTCAGGTTTCAACTCAAGAAGAATACGTCGTGCCAGCCGTGGGGGAGAAGATTGGCTCGGTTGCCATTCTCGACCTCGGTGTGAAGACTTCGACAGTCAACTACATCGCTGAACGTGGCTTTGATGCCCACGTACTCCCACAGACGGTAACGGCAGAACAAATTCTGGCTATGAAGCCATCAGCCTTGTTTTTCTCGAATGGTCCAGGTGACCCTGCGGCAAGTGACAAGCACGTTGAACTCCTCAGTACTGTCCTCAAAGCAGGGATTCCCTTCTTTGGTATCTGCTTTGGAAACCAGTTGCTCGGTCGTGCGCTTGGTTTCAAGACCTACAAGTTGCCCTTCGGACACCGAGGAATCAACCAACCTGTGCTTGATAAGGCAACCGGCCGCGTTGAGATCACCAGTCAGAACCACGGTTTCGCAGTGGACGCACCGATCGAAGGTGTGCTCGAGTCTCCTTCAGGTTTCGGCCGTGTAGAAGTCAGCCACTACAGCCTGAACGATCAAGTAGTTGAGGGTTTACGCTGCCTCGACATCAATGCTTTCTCTGTCCAGTACCACCCTGAAGCTGCATCGGGACCTCACGATAGCAACTATCTCTTCGACCGATTCCGCGACATGGTCCTCGCATCCGCTACTACCTCGGGAGCATCGAACTAATGCCACGTCGTCCAGACATCAAATCAGTCCTCGTCATTGGCTCCGGTCCGATTGTTATCGGTCAGGCCTGTGAGTTTGACTACTCAGGAACTCAGGCGTGCCGCGTTCTTCGCGAAGAAGGCATCCGTGTGATCTTGGTTAACTCCAACCCGGCCACCATCATGACCGATCCTGACTTTGCCGATGCAACCTATGTGGAGCCCATCACTCCTGAGGTCATCGAAGCCATCATCATCAAGGAAAAGCCTGACGCTATTCTGCCCACCCTCGGTGGTCAGACTGCACTCAACGCTGCCATCTCACTCCACGAGAACGGTGCTCTTGAGCGTCACGGCGTTGAGCTCATTGGTGCCAAGGTGGAGGCAATTCGCAAGGGTGAAGATCGTCAGATTTTCAAGGAACTTGTTCTTGCCTCTGGTGCTGATGTTGCTAAGTCATTCATTGCTCACACACTCGAAGAGTGCATTGAAGCAGCCAAAGAATTGGGTTACCCACTCGTTGTTCGCCCCTCATTCACTATGGGTGGACTTGGCTCTGGTTTTGCCTACAACGAAGAAGATCTCATCCGCATTGCTGGTGACGGTATTCACTCCAGCCCCACTAGTGAAGTTCTTCTCGAAGAGAGCATCTTGGGTTGGAAGGAATATGAGCTCGAGCTCATGCGAGACACCGCCGACAACACTGTTGTCGTCTGTTCTATTGAAAACGTTGATCCCGTAGGTGTCCACACTGGTGACTCCATCACCGTGGCACCCGCATTGACGCTGACTGACCGCGAATACCAGAACCTCCGCGACATTGGTATTGAAATCATTCGCCTTGTTGGCGTCGATACTGGTGGTTGCAACATTCAGTTCGCCATCGATCCCAAGGATGGCCGTGTCATCGTGATCGAGATGAACCCTCGTGTATCTCGCTCCTCTGCACTTGCTTCCAAGGCAACAGGATTCCCGATCGCAAAGATCGCTGCCAAGCTGGCCATTGGTTACCGTCTGGATGAAATCCCTAACGACATCACCAAGGTGACTCCTGCGTCCTTTGAGCCGACACTTGACTATGTCGTGGTGAAGGTTCCCCGCTTCGCTTTTGAAAAGTTCCCCGCTGCTGATGCGACACTGACGACCACTATGAAGTCTGTTGGTGAGGCCATGGCAATTGGTCGCAACTACGCAACAGCACTTCAGAAAGCGCTACGTTCACTTGAAAAGCGTGGCAGCTCTTTCCACTGGGGTGAGGAATCACGTTCAGTCGATGAACTGCTCACCATCTCTCAGGTTCCTACTGACGGTCGTATCGTGACCGTTCAGCAGGCACTGCGCAAGGGTGCATCTCTTGAGCAGGTCTTTGAGGCAACCAAAATTGATCCGTGGTTCATAGACCAAATCGTTCTCATCAACGAGGTTGCTTCAGAAGTTCAGGCCGCGCCGTCCCTGGATGCGTCTGTCATTCGTTATGCGAAGGATTTCGGATTCTCTGATGCTCAAATTGCTGAACTTCGTGGACTGACTGAGCAGGAAGTGCGCGATCAGCGTCATGCGCTCGACATCCGCCCCGTGTTCAAGACTGTGGATACCTGTGCTGGTGAATTCCCGGCGTTGACCCCGTATCACTACTCGAGTTATGACCTGGAAACTGAAGTCATGCCGAGTGATCGTAAAAAGGTCGTCATCCTGGGATCTGGCCCCAACCGTATTGGTCAGGGTGTGGAGTTCGACTACTCCTGTGTTCACGCATCCTTCGCACTTTCAGATGCTGGTTATGAAACCATCATGATCAACTGCAACCCTGAGACTGTTTCGACGGACTACGACACTAGTGACCGTCTCTACTTCGAGCCCCTCACATTGGAAGACGTCCTTGAGGTCATTCACGCTGAGAGCAAATCTGGCGAACTTGTGGGTGTCGTTGTCCAGCTTGGTGGACAGACCGCACTGGGCCTTGCAAAGGGTCTCAAGGCAGCTGGAGTCCCAATCTTGGGAACTACTCCTGAAGCAATCGACCTTGCAGAAGAACGTGGTGAATTCAGCCGTATCCTCGACGCAGCAAACTTGCTTGCTCCACGCAACGGCACTGCCACCGATGTTGAAGGTGCTGTGAAGGTCGCTGAAGAGATCGGTTACCCCGTCCTTGTCCGTCCGTCCTATGTTCTTGGTGGTCGCGGCATGGAGATTGTCTTCGACACAGCAACGCTGCGAGACTACTTTGTTCGAATCGATGGTCAGGCAATTGTCGGACCAGATTCTCCACTCCTGGTGGATCGTTTCCTCGATGACGCGATCGAAATCGACGTAGATGCCCTCTTTGACGGAGAGCAACTCTATGTCGGTGGCGTGATGGAACACATCGAAGAGGCGGGTGTTCACTCCGGTGACTCGGCTTGTACTCTTCCACCCATCTCACTGGGCAAGAAAGATGTCGACCGCGTTCGCGAAGCAACCCTCGCTATAGCTCAGGGAATTGGCGTCAGAGGTCTTCTCAACGTCCAGTTCGCTATCGGTGCAGGAGTTCTCTACGTTCTAGAAGCAAACCCTCGTGCATCTCGCACTGTGCCTTTCGTTTCCAAGGCGTTGGGTATTCCTCTGGCTAAGGCTGCCAGCCGCATCATGGTGGGGGAGAGCATTCGAGATCTCATCTCTGAAGGTCTCCTTCCTATCCAGGACGGCTCTGTTGTCCCCATGGATGCACCCATCGCAGTGAAGGAAGCAGTTCTTCCCTTCAAGCGCTTCCGCACACCTGCGGGCAAGGTTGTTGACTCGCTCCTCGGCCCTGAAATGCGCTCAACTGGAGAGGTTATGGGTATGGATGTGAACTTCCCCATAGCTTTCGCCAAGGCACAAGCCGGTGCGTATGGCGGATTGCCTTCCTCAGGAACCGTGTTCATCTCTGTTGCAGACCGCGACAAGCGAAACATCATCTTGCCCGCGCTGCGTTTCTCTCAGCTGGGCTTCAAGATTGTGGCTACTGAGGGCACTGCAGAGATTCTTCAGCGCAACGGTATTCCAGCAACCATCATCGGTAAGGTCAGCGCCAAGTTAGGTGATGACACCATCGTTGAGCTCATCAACCGCAACGAAGTAGACATTGTGATCAACACTCCAAGTGGATCAGCGGCACGTGCAGATGGATACGAAATCCGCGCCTCAGCTATTGCTGCTGATAAGCCTTTGTTTACGAACATGGCTCAAGTGAGTGCTGCTGTTGCTTCTATCGACACAATCCGCGAGGGTTTTGATGTGTGCAGCTTGCAGGAATACGCCATTAAGCGTCGTGAGGCCTTGGCTCGCGCATGAGTGAATTAGGTTTCGGAGATCGACTCCAGACTGCTTTCGGGCAGTTTGGACATCTTTGCGTCGGTATTGATCCGCACCCATTCCTCTTGAACGAGTGGGAATTCGACGACACTTCAGTCAGCTTGCGTGAATTTTCCTTACGTGTCATCGATGCCTGCGTTGGACAGGTGGGGATTATTAAGCCTCAGGTTGCGTTCTATGAACGCCATGGTGCCAAGGGAATGGAAGCTCTCGAATACGTCATTAGACGTGCACGTGATGCCGGATTGATCGTTATTTCTGACTGCAAGCGCGGAGATATTGGCAGCACCATGGAGGCGTATGCTCAGGCCTGGCTCACTCCCGGTTGGAATCTCGAATCAGATGCCATCACTGTGAGCCCATACCTTGGCTCAGGAGCGCTTTCGCAGACTGTTGACTATGCCTTGTCTCATAACAAGGGAGTCTTTATTCTCGCTGCGACCAGCAACCCTGAAGCGGCAGTTCTGCAGACGGCTCAGGTTACCCAGGGTATTCATCAAGGAAAGACCGTTGCTGCAGCCATGCTCAGTGACGTCGCACGATGGTCAACCGAAGCAACACCAGCCAACTCTGTTGGTGCTGTGTTGGGCGCGACGCTAGACCTTCCCTCCTTGGGGATTCAACCCGATGACTATCCAGCGCTTCCCGTTCTCGCACCTGGCTTCGGTTTCCAAGGTGCTCGCGTTGAGGATGCTCAGCGATTATTTGGAAATCTTTCGACCAATCTGATCGTGTC
>ERZ1034363.182-NODE-182-length-44968-cov-22.469047_pt1 | contig 44968 bp, 27 predicted proteins | sample MGYA00520616_ERZ1034363 | MGnify/ENA primary metagenome ERZ1034363 (study PRJEB33736, sample SAMEA104284506) | Azolla filiculoides | biome: Urban; feature: Water surface; material: Ditch water | place: Netherlands | collected 2015-10-28 | depth 0-0.1 m ...
GAACGGGCCACCATGGTCTGCGCAATGGGGATATGAAAGGCCGACAACAAGGCTTTGGATTCCATTTCGCCCAATACCTTGCGCTTTTCTTGCAGCGCGCCTTCTATGATCATGCGGCCACTTTCCACGTCCGGTTCTAGGTGGTGCGAGATAGGCCCTGGCATTTGCATGAGCAGGCGTTGGTTGTTGTGGTAGGCCGATAGAAATGAAAACACGTCCACCGCCGATTCCGGGTTGCGGAAACTGGGTTTTCTGGCCGCATTAAAAGCCGAGCGCGAGGCCTGCACTTGCGCCTCCCCCATCCACGAACTGAGCAAGGGTTTTTTATACTGGTCGCTCAGCGCTATCATCGCTTGCGCCACTTCCAATGGTTTGGTCATGGCTTGCGGGGTCAAGATGGCTAACACGCCATCGACATTCGGGTCTTCTAGGCAGGCTTTGACGGCGTCCTGGTAACGTTCTACTTGCGCATCGCCTATGATGTCGACCGGGTTACCGTGCGACCACGTGCTGGGCAAGGCCTGATTGAGTTTAGCCATGGTGGCCTCACTCAATTGGGCCATGACTAGGCCTAAATCCAAGGCGTAATCGGTGGCCATGACGCCAGGGCCGCCGCCATTGGTAACAATGGCCAAGCGGTTGCCAGTCGGATCAAAACCACACGACAAAGCTTTGGCAGCAGCAAACAATTGGCTGATGGTTTGCACCCTGACCACGCCGGCGCGGCGTATGGCGGCATCGAAGGCATCGTCGGCGCCGACGATGGAAGCCGTGTGCGAAATGGCCGCTTTGGAGGCCGCCGCATGGCGCCCTACTTTAACCAGGATCACCGGCTTAATGCGTGCCGCCGCGCGTATGGAACTCATGAAGCTGCGCGCGTCGTGTATGCCCTCTATGTAGAGCAAGATGCTGTGGGTTAAGCTGTCGGAAATTAAGTAATCGAGTATTTCGCCAAAGTCCACGTCCACCGACGCGCCCATGGACACCACACTGGAAAAGCCGACATCATTGGCGCTCGCCCAATCCAAAATGGCCGTGCACAAGGCACCGGATTGGGAGACAAAAGCAATGTTACCGGCCATCGCACTGCCGGAATTGAAGGTGGCATTCAAGCCTATATCCGGTCGCATCACCCCTAGGCAGTTTGGCCCTATCAAACGCACGCCATAGTGCTTGGCCAAAGCCAACACCTCGGCCTCAAGCGCTCGCCCTGCTTCACCGGTTTCGGCAAAGCCGGCACTGATGATGATCGCCGCCTTGACCTGATGCTGACCGCATTGCTCAATAATAGCCGGCACCGTGGCAGCCGGCGTGGCTATCACTGCCAAATCCACCGACTGCTTAAGCTGACCCAGATTTGCAAAGGCCGTGGCACCCTGCACGCTTTGGTGCTTGGGATTGATCGGGTAAAGCCCACCTTTAAAGCCACTTTGCCGCATGTTGTGCATGACGATTTGCCCTATGGAATCGGGCTTGTCGCTGGCACCAAAAATGGCCACCGACTTAGGGGCAAACAAAGGCTTTAAATGATGCTGACTCATGGTGGCTGGGCTTAATTGAACTGAATTTATATGTTAGCGCATTGCGACTTATTAAAGTTTACGTTTAATCAAATGAACGTGAATTAGCCCTTGTTTTTGTAATAGGTGCCAAAAAATTCCATCATCATAAAATCTTCCAAGCCGGCGTTGTCTTCTGGCCGCGCCGATTGGATGACTACCCGACCTAAGCGCTGCGATTCCCAATTAAAATCGCCTTGGTAATGCTGGCGTATCAGGACTATCATTTTTCTCACCACCAGCAAGCGTATGTCTTGCCCCACGCCCGCCTCCACTTCAAAGGCTTCGCGTCTGGCGTTACTGTAATCGCTGGTCCAGCCCCTAAAACTAAAGCCGGCGTGGCGTGCATTTAAGCTGGTGATTTCAAAAATACCATTGGTGCCCACTTTCAAATTGTCTTTAATGCGTTGCTCGCGCACTTGCTCAGCACTGGGGCCTTGCTCCTTGGCCACGGCCTCGGCATTTTGTTTGGCGGCATCGTTCTCCATGGCCAATCGCTGTTGCCGCTTGGCATTCACATAAGCCATCATGTCCACAGGCTGGTCTTTAGCGGGCGCAACAGGTGCGCTGGGCGCTGGGTTGGGGGCAGCTTCCGGCAGATTAAAGTCGGACGGTTGGCTGCTGGGCTTTTGTGTCATCACCTTAGGACGGCTGATGGGCTTGGGTTTTTTAGGCGGTTTTGGCAACGCAACCGGGGGTGGCGGTGCTTCAGCCGGCGGCGGGGCCAAACTCACTTGTATGGTGGTGGGTGGCATGGCGGCGCTATCTAGATCCAGTTGAGGCAAGGCTAAAAAGAGGATAAGGCCATGCACCAACAAGGAAAACACAATGGCCAACAGCGTATTACGCTCCACCTGTATGCGCAGCCATACCCTAGGCATCAACGCGCGATTCAGCGGCGTTAGGTAAAAATCGCTTTGATCTGTGCGTGCGTTTGCCTGCATGCTGATTATTGGTAACCCATGTCTGCCCAGGTTTTTTCTAAGCGCTTAATGGAAATCGGAAACGGCGTCTTCAGTTCTTGCGCAAACAAGGACACGCGCAGCTCTTCTAGCAACCAGCGGAAATGGGCCAAGTCATCTGAGATGGGCAGGTGCGCTTGCTGCAATTGGCTTATTTTATCTTGCCACTTTTGCCAAAGCAAACCAACGCTGGCGGCATTTTTGCCGTCCCTATCCGGGTTGGCCGGCTGTTTTTCTATGCGTAAACGCAAGGCCTTGAGGTAGCGCGGCACATGCTGCAACTGCTCCCAAGGTGTGCGGCTAAAGCAGCCCTTGTACAACAAACAGGGCAGTTGCTGCTCGACATCCCGCTTTAAGCGGTTCACGGTGCTTGGCATTTTGGCCATGCTTGCCGTGAGCAATTGGTATTCACTGGCAATGGTTTGCGCTTGGCGGGTTAAGCCTTGACTGACCGCCGGCAAGCGCGTCCTAGCACGGGCTTTTAAATGCATGAAATCGGCATTGCTGCGTGGCAAGTCATCGTCCGCAACAAAAGCGCGGTCAGCGATGGCCAACAACAAATCTTCACGCAAATCGTCTACGCTGACCACGTTGCGCAGCAACAAGGCGTATTGATTAAAATTGGGTAAGCTTTTCTCCAACTGCTTCATTTGCTCTTTTAACTCAAAGCGCATCAAGCGGCACACGCCCTGTCTGTGGTTGCTGCTGGCCTCCAACTCGGTATCGAATAATTTAACTGCCACGCTGTCGCCGTTGTCTTCTAAGGCCGGGTAGCCGGTGACTTGCAAACCGTCGCGCTCAAAGCTCAAGGTGGCCGGCAAATCGCCGAAATCCCATTGTTTTAGCCCGGTTTTTTCTAAGTCCTTGAGGTGATCCGCCGAACTGTTTCTAAAGGTCAGTTGCGCGGCCGAACCCAATTGTTTTTTCAGCGCCTGCCAATCCCGACCCATGCCTAATTCGCGACCGGCATCGTCCACCACACTGAAATTCATCAGCAAGTGATCCGGCAAAGGTTCGGTCCAATCCTCTACGGCAATTTTCAAGCTGGTGACTCGCTGTATGTATTCGGCCAACAGCGGCTTGATGGGCATAGTGCCGACAGTCGTGCTGACTAAAAACTGCGTGACAAACTCCGGCACCGGCACGCAGACCCGACGGTAGGTTTTAGGCAGGACTTTGATTAAATGGGTTAGCTTTTCGCGCAGCATGCCCGGCACCAGCCAATCGGTTTGCGCGGGATTAAGTTGATTCAACAATGCCAAAGGCACGGTAGCGGTGACGCCGTCTAATAAATGGCCAGGTTCAAAGCGGTATTTGAGTGGAATCTCCACCCCGTCTAAACGCATTTTTTCCGGGAACTGCACGGCGGTGATGGCATCCGCACCATGGCGCATCAGGTCTTCCCGACTCAAATAGAGCAGCCTAGGCTGTGCTTTTTCGGCTTGTTCACGCCAGGTTTCAAAGGTGGCGGCCTGATGAATGTCGGCCGGAATTTTGCTGTCGTAAAAGTCAAACAATTGCTGGTCATCGACCAACACGTCTTGCCGGCGAGCCTTGTGCTCCAACTCCTCGACTTCGGCGATCAACCGTTCGTTGGCGCTAAAAAACGCCGCACGGCTATCGAACTCGCCGTGCGCCAAGGCCTCGCGTATGAAAATCTCACGCGATTCTTTGCCGTTGATGGGGCCGTAATGCACCCGGCGTTTAGGAATAATGGTTAGGCCGTATAAGGCCACCCGCTCCCAGGCGTGCACCATGCCCATTTTCCTGTCCCAGCGTGGATCGGAATATTGGCTATCGGTTAAGCCTCTGGCCAAAGGCTCTATCCAATCCGGTTCGATTTTAGCCACACAGCGTGCATACAATTTGCTGGTGTCGACCAACTCCGCCGCCATCACCCACTTCGGTTTGGCTTTCTTCAAGGCCGAGCCGGGAGCCAAATAAAAGCGTATGCCACGGGCGCCGGAATAGGCTTCGTTGTCGCCGTCTTTAAAGCCTATGTTGCCTAGCAAACCGGCCAATAAGGCGCGATGGATTTGTTCGTAACTGGCGGCTTTGTCGTTGGCTTTAAATTCCATTTCATCGGTAATTTGCTTGATTTGCCCGTGCAACTCACGCCATTCTTTTAAGCGTAAAAAAGACAAGAAATGGCTGTGGCACTGATTCAATAAGTCTTTATTGGATTTTTTGTTTTTTAAGGCGGCGTCAAAAAAATCCCACAGTTTCAAATAGCTCATGAAGTCTGAGCCTTCACCGGCAAACTTAGCATGGGCATTATCGGCCGCTTCACGCTTGTCCATGGGGCGCTCGCGCGGGTCTTGTATGCTCAAAACGCTGGCGATAATGAGGATTTCGTTTAAGCAAGACTCGCGTTTAGCCGCCAATATCATGCGACCCACACGCGGGTCCAAGGGCAACCTTGCCAATTGCAAGCCGATATCGGTAATCTGCCGCTGGCTGTCCACCGCACCCAACTCTTGCAACAGTTGGTAGCCATCGGTGATCAAGCGGCTGCTAGGCGCTTCTATGAACGGAAAATCGTTTATGTCGCCTAAACGCAATGCAGCCATGCGCAGAATTACGCTGGCCAAGGAACTGCGCAAGATTTCCGGTTCGGTAAATTCGGCACGCCCCGCAAAGTCCTGCTCGGAATACAGGCGCACGCACACGCCATTGGAAACGCGACCGCAACGACCGGCCCGTTGCTTGGCAGCCGCTTGGCTGATTTTTTCGATTTGCAATTGCTCGACTTTAGCGCGCGTGCTGTAGCGATTGACCCGGGCCAAGCCGGCGTCAATCACATACTTAATGCCGGGCACGGTGAGGGAAGTTTCTGCCACATTGGTGGCCAAAACGATGCGGCGACTGCTGTGGCTTTTGAAGATTTTTTGCTGGTCTTCTATGCTCAGACGGGCGAACAAGGGCAGCACTTCGATGTGCTTGAGCTTGGCCGAGCGGCCTTGGTATTTACGCAAATGCTCGGCGGTATCGCGTATCTCGCGCTCGCCCGGTAAAAACACCAATATGTCGCCATCGCCTAAGCGCAATAAATCGTCGGCGGCATCCAGTATGGCCTCTTCTATGGCCTCCTCTTCGTCGTCTTCTTCCAGCCAACGGGCTTCGGTTTGCGGCTTGCGACTGATGCCCAGCAAGCTTGCGTCTTCTGCCTCGATGTCGCCTAGCTCGGCATCCTGCGCCTGCTTTTCCGCAAACGCATCTTTAGCGCGAAAGCCAGATTTGCCTAGGGGGCGATAACGCACTTCCACCGGGTAGGTACGGCCGGATACTTCTATCACCGGCGCGCCATTAAAATGCTTGGAAAAGCGATCGGCATCGATGGTGGCCGAGGTGACTATGACTTTTAAATCGGGGCGCTTGACCAGCAACTGCTTTAAATAACCCAAGAGAAAATCGATGTTCAGGCTGCGCTCGTGCGCCTCATCGATGATGATGGTGTCGTAAGCATTGAGAAATTTATCCCCTTGGGTTTCTGCCAGCAAAATACCGTCCGTCATTAATTTAACGTAGCTGGATTCACTTAGCTTATCGTTAAAGCGGACTTTGTAGCCTACTGCCTCGCCCAACGGGCTTTGCAATTCTTGGGCAATGCGACTGGCGACCGAGCGAGCGGCGATGCGCCGCGGCTGGGTGTGCCCTATCAGGCCAGCCACGCCCCTACCCAATTCCAAACAAATTTTAGGCAGTTGAGTGGTTTTACCGGAACCGGTTTCGCCGCAAACGATGACCACTTGGTGCTGCCGAATAGCAGCGGCAATCTGTTCTTTTTTGCCACTGACCGGTAATTCCATTGGGTAGCTGGGCTTGGGCAGATTGGCTAATCTGGCCTTATATTTCTGTTGCGATGACCCTGTCTTTTGCTTGATTTCAGCCAACAAGCGTTGCGCTTTAGCCTTGCTCCCAGCATCCGCTGGGTTCTTAGCCAAGGCCATGGCCTCGCGAAACTTCCTACGCAGGGCATGCCTATCTTGCAACATGCAAGTGGCCATGGCTGCCTCAAAAGGGGCATGGCTTAAATCAGCGGGTATGGCACTGGCCGGGGAATTTGCACTCATAAGCGACCATTTTAACATGCCTGACCGCCGCGCTGGCTTATGTTGAGCCGGCTAGTTTGTCCGCCGACAGCGCGGCGCAAGCAAAGTTATGGGTTGAAGAACACGTGCTGCCAAAGCGCGCTCACGGACGATGCATGTTCACTGACCGAGCTTAATGGCAGGTGCAAAGCCTGCAAACCTTGCAGTTTCATTAGGTGTTGGCTGTGGCGGTAATCACGGTAAGCCAACACCACTTTTTCTGCGGCGACAAGGTCTAGGATGCCCAGCAGAGCCAGCCGCTTTAGCAATGCAATGTTACCAATGTTTTGGCTTAATGCCGGGTGGTCCTTGGTGTGCGCCAGCAGCAGATACTGCACCAAAAACTCCACATCGATAATGCCACCTGGGCTGTGTTTCAAGTCAAACAGATCGGGCGCGAGGTGTTGCGTGGCGCGCATTTTTTCGCGCATGGCCAGCACCGATTGCTTTAAGGCCTCGCGTTCACGGGGCATGGTCATCACCGCTAAACGCGTCGCTTCAAAATGCGCAGCCAGCGCCTTGTCGCCTGCCACAAAACGGGCACGGGTAATGGCTTGGTGTTCCCAGACCCAGGCCTTGTTCAATTGGTAATCATGAAACGCAGCCACGCTGCTGACCAACAAGCCGCTGTTGCCGTCTGGACGCAATTGCAAATCGGTCTCGTACAAGAGCCCGGCCGAGGTCAGGCTATTAAACCAATTGTTGATGCGTTGGGCCAAGCGCGCATACACTTCACCGGCCTCCGGTGCATCGTCATCGTAGAGAAAAATAATGTCCAAATCCGAGGCATAACCCAGCTCTTTACTGCCCAATTTGCCGTAGCCTATGACGGCAAATTTCGCATCCTGCCTATGCCGCGTTTTGAGCTGAGCCCAAATAAAGGGCAAGCTGACGTCCAGTATCAAATCGGCTAAGGCACTTAAGTAATCGGACACCACTTCCGGGCTCAATTCGCCGTTGATGTCCTGCACGGCAAACCTAAACACATGACCATGTTTAAAATGGCGCAAGCTGTCCATTTGCTGCTCCACGTCGCCGTCCAGCTCAGTCAAGCGTTGCTGCAATTGCTTACGCATGCTGGCAAAATCCGGCGGCGCATACAGGGTGCGGGTGTCCAACAACTCATCCAATAAAATGGGGTGTTGCAACAAGTAATTGCTTAGCCACGGGCTGCTGCTGCACAGTTTAACGACCAATTGCATGGCCTGCGGGTGCTCGGCCAACAGGGCCAAATAGCTGGCACGGCGGCAGATGCTTTCCAACAAATCACTGACGCGCAGCAAGGTCGTGTCTGGGTTGGGCATGCTCGCCGACAACTGAATGGCCAGCGGCATCAAGCCATCAAAACGCAAACGGCTGGATTCAGGCAATTGCACATAGCGACTGCTGTGGCGCATGGCCTGCAATCTGCTGCGGCTTAGCGGCGCTTCTTGGTAACGTAATTTTTGCAAAGCCGCTAGCGCCTCTTGTTCGCCTAAGCCGTCCTGCCACAAGGCGATTTCATTTGCCAGTGCACTGCTGTCCGCGCTGGCATCGCTAAAAGTGGCATCAAAATGCTGTTGCACCTGCGCACGGTAGCCATTTAATACCGCTAAAAAGCTAGGCCAATCGCTAAAATTCATAGCCTTAGCGATGCGTGCTTGCGCCTCATCGTTATTCGGTAGCGCCTGCGTTTGCGCGTCTTCCACGTACATTAAGCGGTGCTCTAAATTGCGTAAAAAAACATAGGCTGCTTTTAATTCCGCCACGCTCTCGCTGGGCAGCAAGGTTTTTTCAGCCAACAGATCGAGCACCTGCAAAGTCGGTTTAATTTGCAAACTGGGGTCTTGCCCACCGCGTATCAACTGAAACACTTGGGCAATGAACTCAATTTCCCGTATGCCACCGCGGCCCAATTTAATGTTGTCTTGCATGCCCTTGCTATTCACGTCGCGTTGTATCTGCTGCTTTAAATCGCGCATGCTGGCAAACGCACCGAAATCCAAGTATTTTCTGAAGACAAAGGGTTTCAATAAGCGCGCCACTTGTTGGCCACCGGTCACTTCACGGCCTTTAATCCAGGCATAACGCTCCCATTCGCGGCCGTTATTCTGGTAGTACTCTTCCAAGGCATCTAAATTGGATACCAAGGCGCCTTCGCTACCAAACGGCCGCAAGCGCATGTCCACCCTAAACACAAAGCCGTCTTCGGTGATGTCGTCTATGGCGGCGATTAATTGCTTGGCCAAACGGGTAAAGAATTGTTGGTGACTGATGGAATTGGCAGCGGTGGTTTCGCCGTCGCTTGCATAGGCAAAGATTAAATCGATGTCGGATGAGACATTGAGCTCGCCGCCGCCTAGCTTACCCATGCCAATTACCACCAAGTGTTGCGCTTGGCCGTGGGCATCGATGGGCTGGCCATGCACGGCTACCAAGGCCGGGTGTAAAAACGCCAAGGCGCTGTTGATGGTGCATTCGGCCAAGTGCGTGGTGGTTTGCATGACCTCGGCCACATCGGCCAAACCGTTTAAATCGCGGACTATTATTCTGGCCATGACCGCTTGGCGTAGTGCGCGCAAGGCTTTTTTTAAACTGCTTTCATCAAAAATCGCCTGCCCTGCCAAAAATTTTTGCATGTCGGCTAATTGATAGGCTAGCTTATGATTTTCTAGCAAATCCTGCACTAAGCCGGCATGTTTTGTGCAGAGTCTGGTTAAAAATGGACTGCACGAAATGGCATGCCGCAATTTATCCTCATCGCTAGACTTGGCGGGGCTTGCAGATAATAAATTATCGAGTGTTAGCATAAGTTTTTTGTTGTAATATGATGCTTAACAATTGCGTTACAAAATGTTTTTCATAACAAAAAATATAAAATTAGCATTATCTCAAGGAGATTTTTAGCATGTCTATCAATTCAGTGCTTCATGAAAACCGCGTTTTTGAACCGAGTGCCGAGTTCGTTAAATCGGCCACCGTGTCCGGTATGTCAGCCTACAATGCTTTGTGTCAGCAAGCAACCGACGATTACGAGGGTTTTTGGGCAAAGTTAGCACGCGAATTATTGGTTTGGCACAAACCTTTCAGCAAAACACTGAATCAAGACAATGCGCCCTTCTACAAATGGTTTGAAGACGGCGAACTGAATGTTTCTGCCAACTGCTTAGACAAGCACCTAAATACCATCCCGAACAAAGTGGCAATCATCTTTGAGGCCGACGACGGCAGCAGCACGCAAGTCACCTTTAAAGAATTGCACCAACGCGTTTGCCAATTCGCCAACGGCTTAAAAAAATTACACATCGTTGCCGGCGACCGCGTACTGATTTATTTGCCCATGGGCATAGAAGCCGTGGTGGCCATGCAAGCTTGCGCCCGCTTGGGCGTGACGCACTCGGTGGTGTTTGGCGGCTTTTCAGCCAAAAGCATCAACGAACGCATTATTGATGCCGGTGCGGTAGCCATCATCACCGCCGACGGCCAGTTCCGTGGCGGCAAATCCATGCCACTCAAAAATGCCGTGGACGAAGCCATCGCCATGGGCGGTTGCGAATCGATCAAAAACATCGTGGTCTACAAAAAAACCGGCAGCCCCATCGTGGCACAAGCCAATGAAATTTGGTGGCACGATTTAATTGCTGACGTCAGCGACGATTGCCCACCGGTGATGATGGGTGCCGAGCACCCACTGTTTTTACTTTACACCTCAGGCAGTACCGGTAAACCCAAAGGCGTGCAGCATTCTTCAGCCGGCTATTTATTGCATGCCATGAACAGCATGCGCTGGACCTTTGACATCAAAGACAATGACATTTTTTGGTGTACCGCTGACGTGGGCTGGATTACCGGTCACAGCTACGTGGCTTACGGCCCATTGGCCATGGGCGTCACCCAAGTGGTGTTTGAAGGCATCCCCACTTACCCGGATGCCAGCCGCTTCTGGCGCATGATAGAAAAACACAAGGTGACGATTTTCTACACCGCCCCTACTGCCATACGCTCGCTCATCAAAGCCGCCGACACGGTGGAAAGCACCCATCCTAAAAACTTTGACTTAAGCAGCCTACGCCTATTGGGCTCGGTCGGCGAACCGATCAACCCGGAAGCGTGGATGTGGTATTACGAAAACGTAGGCGGCAGCCGTTGCCCTATCGTTGACACCTTCTGGCAAACCGAAACCGGCGGCCATGCCATCACGCCATTACCTGGCGCCACCTCCTTGGTACCCGGCTCCTGCACGCTGCCTTTCCCTGGCATAGACATTGCCGTGGTGGATGAAACGGGTAAAGACGTGCCTTGGGGCACAGGCGGCTTATTGGTCATTAAAAAACCGTGGCCGTCCATGATACGCACCATTTACAACGACCCAGAGCGCTACAAATCCAGTTACTACCCGATAGACTTAGGCGGTACCACCTACTTAGCTGGCGATGGCGCCATACGCGATGCTAAAACCGGATTCTTTACCATCATGGGTCGCATAGACGACGTGTTAAACGTGTCCGGCCACCGCTTAGGCACCATGGAAATTGAATCGGCCTTGGTATCCAATCCACTGGTGGCAGAAGCCGCTGTGGTGGGCAAACCGCACGACATCAAGGGTGAATCGGTGGTGGCTTACGTGGTGCTAAAAGGCGCTAGACCCGAGGGCGAAGCGGCCAAACAAATCGTGGCGCAATTGCGTGACTGGGTGGGTAAGGAAATTGGCCCGATTGCCAAGCCCGATGAAATTCGCTTTGGTGACAACTTACCTAAGACCCGTTCCGGTAAAATCATGCGTCGATTGTTGCGCAACTTGGCTAAGGGTGAAGAGATCACCTCCGATTTGTCCACCCTAGAAAACCCAGCGATTTTGGAACAACTCAAAGAAGTCATTCGTTAATCGCTACCAGTCTGGCTGCCATAGACCGGTGGCCAGACCCCTTTTTAAGCTTCAATCCCAGTTAGCGTAGCCTTTAAATTGCGCGTAAACCGCTTGCATTTCACTGGCGCTCAACAAAGTCGGCTCGCCTATTTGCAAGGCACGGGCATACTGCTCGGCCAAATTCTCCACTTCCAAGGCCACAGACACGGCATGCGGCAAATCACGGCCGACTGCAATCATGCCATGGTTAGCCAGCAAACAGGCTTTGCGCTTGTCTAAGGCCAGCAGCGCCTGATCCGAAAGCGCTTGGCTACCAAATAAAGCATAATCCGCGCACTCTATGCTGTCGCCGCCGGCAATGGCAATCATGTAATGGAAAGCCGGTATGCGCTTACGCAAACAGGCCAAGGTGGTGGCAAACGTGCTGTGAGTATGCACCACCGCGTTGACATCCGGTTTGGCCTGCAAGATATCTCGATGAAAGCGCCATTCGCTGCTGGGTCGCTTGCCGGCCTCACAGGACCCATCAAACTGCATGTGCACCATGCTCATGGCATCCATGGCCTCCACAGGCATGCCTGATGGGGTCACTAAAAAGCCCGAGTCGGTGCGCACGCTAAGATTGCCGGATGTGCCTTTATTAAGGCCTAAAGTGGCTAATTGTTGGCTGCTGGCCAACAGTTGTTCACGCCAGGCCATTTCCCTTGCTATTGTCATTACTTAGCCTCCATGAATGCTTTGCTTAGTCGCATGCATTGTTTAGTCGCATGCTAACTAAGTCGGCTGGACTAAACACCCCACGTTCAGTAATGATGCCGGTCACCAATCGGGCCGGGGTGACATCAAATGCCGGGTTAGCGGTATTAGACCCAGCGGGAATCAAACGCACGCTGTGCATGTCGCCATTTGCAGCCTGGCCTTGCATGTAAGCTACTTCGTCACCGTGACGTTGCTCAATTTCAATTTCAAGCAGGGCATCTTTAATCGACCAATCTATGGTCGGGCTAGGCACGGCGGCATAAAAAGGCACGCCGTTATCAAAAGCCGCCAAGGCTTTTAAATAAGTGCCTATCTTATTGCACACGTCGCCGGCACTGCTGACACGGTCTGCACCGACCAAGACCATGTCCACCAAGCCTTGTTGCATAAGGTGGCCACCGGCGTTATCGCTGATGACGGTATGGTCTATGCCATGTTGGCCCAATTCCCAGGCGGTCAAACTGGCGCCTTGATTGCGCGGCCTCGTTTCATCCACCCAAACATGCAGTTTTATGCCGGCCTCGTGCGCCGCGTATATGGGTGCCAGCGCCGTGCCGACATCGACGGTCGCCAACCAACCCGCATTGCAATGGGTGAGCACATGGTAGATTTGGGCATTTTTTGGCGCAGTCTGCTGCATGAGGGCCAATCCGTGCTGGCCTATGGCTTGATTTTGCAAAACGTCTTCATCACAAATCTTTTCTGCCTCGGCCCAGGCAATCTGCGCACGTGCCGCGTGCGGCTGCGGCAACATTAAGTCCAGCATGCGACTCACGGCCCAATTCAAATTCACCGCGGTGGGCCGACTTAGGCGTAAGGACGTTGCGGCGGCTTGTAAAGCGCCGTCTGTGGCGTCTTCTTGCGCGGCCAAAGCCATGCCATAGGCGGCGGCCGCCCCTATTAATGGCGCACCGCGCACTTGCATGGTTTTGATGGCATGCACCATTTGCGGCAAATTGCTCAGGCTTAACACCTCAAACGCATGCGGCAATTTGGTTTGATCAACGATGGCGACAGAGGCTGGCCCATTAGTCAAAATGCGCTGCGGCCAAATGGTTCGATAATGCTGATTATTCACTAACATAAAACCCACGTTTTCCTAGAAAAAAACCGGCTAAATTGCGCTAAAAATAAATAATAAAAAAATTGACTTTTAAAAAGTTCAATGGTTTTGAAAATACTCTCCACATTATCTGTGGATAACTTTGTGAATAACTGTGACTTGAAAATGTAACATGCCAATTTATAAGGCTTTTTTCAAATCGCTTACTTTTTATACTATTATTTTATCTATACAAATCAATAACTTAAAATAGAACCCTTGATTGGTAAGGGTTTTTCGCCCAAGTTAATGTAGCACTTTAGGTGATGTGCATAAGTTGGCCAATTTTGGCAAAATTTGCCGCGCATTGGCGCTAGTAATATCAAGCACTTGCGACAGCTTTACTTGCCTCAAATCAGCCAAAACTTGGGCTATTTTTGCTAACTCCTTGGGGCTGTTTTTTTGCCCTGCCGCCAACCACGACGGCGGCATATCCGGCGCATCGGTTTCAAGCACTATGCTCTCTAAGGGCAGGCTCTGGGCTAAGTCGCGTAACTTGGTCGCCCGCTGGTAGGTCATGGCACCGCCAAAGCCCAATTTAAAGCCCATGGCGATGAATTGCTCAGCTTGCTGCTTGCTACCATTAAAGGCATGGGCAATCCCGCCAGGCACGGCATGACGGCGCAAATGCATTAACACCTCATCAATGGCCTGGCGCACGTGCAATATCACCGGCAAATCAAATTTATGGGCCAACTTCAATTGCTCGCTAAAAAAAAGACTTTGCCGCTGACGGTTGGCCAGTGGATCGGCATGACCAACAAAATAATCCAAACCAATTTCCCCAACGGCCACCACGGCTGGATGCCGCAGCTCTTCTTGCAAGGCATCCAAGTCAGTCAAAGCCGCGCCATCCACGTACATAGGATGCACCCCTAGCGCACAGGCGCAGTGTTTATGTTGTTGGCAAAGGTCTAGCACGGCGGAGAAGTTTTCGCGAGCCACAGCGGGAATCACGATATTAGTGACGCCGGCCTCTAAGGCGAGCGCTAGTTGCTGTTGCCTGTCCGTGGAAAATTCAGCAGCATCCAGATGGCAATGGGTATCGATTAAGCCAGCCAACTGCATGATGAGTTAGGCGGGCACCGGCTTGGCGCGCAAGCGCAAATCCGCACCCAATTGCCTGACGTCTATAATCTGCATGGCTTGCGCTTGTGACATGGCCTCATAGGCCGGCATGGCAAACATGGGTTGAGCCGTGCCACCCATCAGTTTGGCGGCATAGTAAAAAATGCATTCATCGATTAATTGCGCTTGCAAGAAAGCGCCATTTAAAGCCGAACCGGCTTCCAGTAAGACCTCATTCACCCCTAGCGTAGCCAAGTGGGTCATCAAGGCCGGCAAATCAACTTGCCCGTCGGCATTGGGCATGGCTATTAAGCTTAGACCAGGGCGCTGTATTGCTTGCAACTGCGCGGCATCGGCTTTTGCGTAGGCAATCAATACCGGGCCTATTTGCAGGCTGGCTGCAGAGAGCATTTGGCTATCATGCGGCGTGCGCAATCGGCTGTCTACAATCACGCGTAGCGGTTGACGCGACAAGGCTGCCTTGACTATCTCAGGCGCGCGCACGGTCATACTCGGGTTATCTTGCAAAACCGTGCCTATGCCGGTCACGATGGCACAAGCCAAACCACGCCAATGCTGCACATCGGCCCTGGCGGCTTCCGTTGTGATCCATTGACTCAATCCGTTCGCTAAGGCCGTGCGGCCATCTAAACTGGCCGCCAGTTTAGTGCGCAAATACGGTCTATGTCGGGTCATGCGCGAGACGAAACCAGGATTTAAGGCTTGCGCTTGCGCCTCTAACAATCCCAGCTCAACTTGGATGCCCGCCGCCCGTAAACGCTGCATGCCCTGCCCGGCTACCAAAGGATTGGGGTCTTGCATGGCTACCACCACACGCCCTACCCCGGCTTTTAGTAAGGCATCCACGCAAGGTGGCGTTCGACCATGGTGGTTGCATGGTTCCAGGGTAACGTAGACATCGGCGCCGGCAGCGGCCTCGCCTGCTTGATTTAATGCCAGCACTTCGGCGTGCGCTTGACCGGCTTTAAGGTGGGCCGCTTGGCCCAGTATTTGATTGTTTTTGACCACCACGCAAGCGACCCTGGGATTGGGTGCGGTGCTGTAATTACCCTGCTCTGCTAACTGCAGCGCAAGGGCCATATAGGTGTGATCAGCGTTGGAAAACACGGTGCAAAGCTAGCGTGATTGGCCGGGCTTAATGCGAGGAAATGCGGCTGTTGATTAGGTTGTTGTTTTCATCAAAATAAATCAACAAGCCGTGGTAGACATGCATGCACTTACCCAAATCGTATTCCACGTGCTTATCCGCATCGTAGCTGGGCCTACCAAGCAATATGGCCACCGCTTCTTTAGGCGTACCTTTGACTAAAATATTTTGCTGCAAATCGTAAGCCATGTCGCCGCGCTTGCATTCATTTTGCACATTGGCTTCGGCCTGCATCCATTTGACTTGGTCGAATTTCTCGCTGCCAAACATCAGGCTGTCTTTCATGGCCCACCAGGCAAAGAATACCAAGGTCAAGACCAAGGTAAACGCACTTAAGGCTATTGAGGCCCATTTAATGAATCGCATAATCAGTCTCCATTGTTATAGCTCACGGATGGCATCGTTAAAGTCATCCACATCGGAGAAGCTACGGTAAACCGAAGCAAAACGGATGTAAGCCACTTTATCCATCAATTTCAATTCATGCATCACGCTTTCACCCAACTCCCTGGCGGGGATTTCACGCTCACCCAAACTAAGCAATTTTTGCGTGATTCTGTCCAAGGCGCGGTCCACGTATTCGGTAGGCACCGGGCGCTTGTGCAAGGCCCGAGTGAAAGACAGACGCAGCTTTTCTCTATCAAACGCCACCCGCGTACCGTTGGTTTTAACCACTTGCGGCATAATCAATTCCGCCGTTTCGTAAGTGGTAAAACGCTTGTCGCAAACGCCGCATTTGCGGCGACGGCGTATGGAATTGCCCTCGTCGTTGACGCGAGAATCGATTACCTGGGTATCGGCATCACCGCAAAAAGGGCATTTCATAGTAAGCGCATTGGGCCTGAGACTGACTAGCCTTGGTAGACTGGAAAGCGCGCGGTCAGGGCGTGAACTTTAGCTTTAGTAGCAGCAATAACGCTCTCATCCGTTGGATTGTCCAACACATCAGCAATCAAATTCGCTACCTGCTTGGCTTCTTCTTCTTTAAAACCACGCGTGGTGATGGCCGGCGCGCCTATGCGTATGCCTGAGGTCACGAACGGGCTTTCTGGGTCATTCGGGATGGCATTCTTATTAACGGTAATGTGCGCCAAACCCAATGCCGCATCCGCCGCTTTACCGGTTAAGCCTTTAGGACGCAAATCAACTAAAAACATGTGCGACTCGGTGCGACCAGAAATAATACGCAAGCCTCTAGCGGCTAACGCTTCAGCCATGGCTTGAGCATTTTTTACCACTTGGGCTTGATAAGTTTTAAATGCCGGTTGCGACGCTTCTAGGAAGGCCGTGGCTTTTGCTGCAATCACGTGCATCAAAGGGCCGCCTTGCAAACCCGGGAAGACGCTGGAGTTCAAAGATTTTTCGAATTCGGCTTTAGCCAAAATAATGCCGCCGCGTGGGCCACGCAAAGTTTTATGCGTGGTAGAGGTGACGAAATCAGCATGCGGCACCGGATTAGGGTAAACGCCCGCCGCAATCAAGCCAGAGTAATGCGCCATGTCCACCATGAAATACGCCCCTACTTTTTTCGCGATCTCGGCCATGCGTGCCCAATCAAAACGCAAGGCATAAGCCGATGCGCCGCCTATCAACAACTTGGGCTTGCACTCCACGGCAATGCGCTCCATCTCGTCGTAATCGATTTCTTCTTTATCGTTTAAACCGTATGGCACGATGTTGAATAATTTACCGGACAAATTGGCTGGCGAACCGTGGGTGAGATGGCCACCGTGACCCAAGTTCATGCCCATGACCGTGTCACCTGGCTTTAAGATAGAAAAATACACGGCTTGGTTGGCTTGCGAACCTGAATGCGGCTGCACGTTGGCGTACTCTGCGCCGTATAGGGCTTTCAAACGGTCTATGGCCAACTGCTCAATTTCATCCACGTACTCACAGCCGCCGTAGAAACGTCGGCCTGGGTAGCCTTCGGCGTACTTATTGGTTAACTGCGAACCTTGCGCTTGCATCACCGCTGGACTGGTGTAATTTTCCGACGCAATCAGCTCAATGTGCTCATGCTGACGCACCACTTCGTGCGACATCATGCCCCACAAAGCCGCGTCTGCTTTATCCAAAGTAAGATCGTAAGTAAAGGGCGCCTGATTAGTTGGGGCTAGTGACATAGTATTTCGCTTTCCAATTACGGTTTAAATTTGAGTGAATAATAAAGCGCTATTTTAACACGGCCTAGGCTGAAGGTTAAAACCTTAATATGCATGCTAGGCGGTCTTTGTATTTAAGTTTAGGCTTTTTTGTTGCCCGCTTGAGACCACGCTATAATCGACTTAGTTTAAGATCAATTAACTTTATTAATTAGTGAGAGCCGCGCCATGAAATGGACAGACAGTTTACGCATCGCCGAAGCCTTATGCGACCAACACCCAGACACCGACCCCAGCACGGTGCGCTTCACCGATTTAATGACATGGGTCATGGCGCTAGACGGGTTCGATGACGATCCGAATAAATGCGGCGAGCGCATTTTGGAGGCCATCCAACTGGCTTGGATAGACGAGGCCGACTGAATTAGGTAATCACGGTCGGGGCGCGGCGACCGGTTTTTTCTGGCAATTGCGACAGGCTAAGTGCCAAGCTTATCATTTCCGCCAAGGCCTGCTGCGCATCCACCGACTGCTTAGTCACATCGGCTTCAAACGATTCCAAATAAATCCGCAAGGTAGCACCCTCGGTCCCCGTCCCAGACAAACGGAAGACCATGCGCGAGCCGTCTACAAACAAAATACGCAAGCCCTGATGGTGGCTAACTGAACCATCAATCGAATCGTGGTAACTAAAATCATCGCAGGTTTTTACTGTGTAACGACCTAGACGCTGACCGGGCAAATCGGCAAATTGCGCTTCTAGGTGCTGCATCACGCTGTTGGCCGCGTCACTGGGTATGGCCTCGTAATCGTGCCTAGAATAGACATTGCGACCGAACTCTGCCCAATGCGCTTGCAATATCCGCTCAACCGACACAGGCTGACCGGCTGCAAATTTACTTGCCAGTATGTTTAGCCAAAACAGCACCGCCCACAAACCGTCTTTTTCCCGCACGTGACTGGAACTGGTGCCAAAGCTTTCTTCGCCGCACAGGGTCACTTTCCCGGCATCCATTAAGTTGCCAAAAAACTTCCAACCGGTTGGCGTTTCAAAGCACGGAATACCTAATTTGGCGGCCACCCTATCCACCGCGCCGCTGGTCGGCATGGATCTGGCCACACCGGCAATGCCGTTGGCATAGGCTGGCACCAAGGTGGCGTTTGCCGCCAACACCGCCAAGCTGTCCGATGGGGTGACGAAGAAATTTTTACCCAATATCATGTTGCGATCGCCGTCGCCGTCCGAGGCCGCACCAAAGTCTGGCGCGCTGGCACCGGCATACATTATTTTTACCAAATCTTCGGCATAGGTTAAATTGGGATCGGGGTGGCCACCATTGAAGTCCTCACTGGGCTGGCAGTTCATTAAGCTGCTTGCCGGCGCGCCCAAGCGACGCACAAACAACTCTTGCGCGTAGGGGCCGGTGACCGCGTGCATGGCATCAAACTGCATGCTAAAACCGCTTTTTAATAAAGCCCGTATGGCAGCAAAATCAAACAAGGACTCCATTAAGTCGGCGTAATCTTGCACCGCATTGATCACCTCCACGCAAAACTGCCCGCCGGCCAAGTGCGTGATGCCTAAGTGGTCGATGTCCACATCAGCAAAATCAGCGATTTTATACTGGCTTATGGTTTTGCTTTTGGCATAGACCGCGTCGGTGATTTTTTCCGTTGCAGGGCCGCCATTACCGACGTTGTACTTGATGCCAAAATCGCCCTGCGGGCCACCTTGATTGTGGCTGGCCGACAACACCATGCCACCAAAAGTTTGGTATTTACGTATGACGTGCGAGGACGCTGGGGTGGATAAGATACCGGCTTGTCCAACTAAGACACGAGCAAAGCCATTGGCTGCTGCCATTTTAATAATGGTTTGTATCGCCGTTCTATTGTAATAACGGCCGTCCCCACCCAGCGCCAAGGTGGCGCCGGCTGGCACCGTTAGCGTGTCAAAAATACTTTGCACAAAGTTTTCCAAATAAGCCGTTTGCTGGAAGACTGTTACCTTTTTGCGCAGGCCCGAGGTGCCGGGTTTTTGATCATCGTATGGTCGGGTGGGTAGGCTAATAATGTTCATGTTCTTCTCTATGACTTATTCAAGATGGGCGGACCGTTATGGCTAATATCATACACGACGATTGCAGACTGTTTGCTGGTTTAAGCTGCTAAAAAATACGGCGCCCATGTTAGAATTATTTCGAAAAACACCGCCCAGTCGGTGTTGTTTACTTTTTCCATTGATTGCATTTTAGAAAGGCCGACATGCGTGCGCCATCCAAGCCCAGCTTAATTCACAGCTTATTCTTTAGCTGTCTAGGCTTTATGCTACTCAGCCTTAGCGGCATCGCCAGCGCCGCCGTGAGTGAAGAAAAAGTTCTGAATATTTACAACTGGTCGGACTACCTTGCGCCTGACACCATCCCGAATTTTGAAAAAGAAACCGGCATCAAAGTGCGCTACGATATTTTTGATAGCAACGAAATATTGCACGCCAAATTAATTGCCAGAAAAACCGGCTACGACATCGTGGTGCCTTCCTCAAACTGGGCAAAATTGCAGATTGAAGGCGGTTTGTACCAAAAACTAGACAAAGCCAAGCTGACCAATTGGAAAAATTTGGACCCAGCCATATTGAAACAAATGCAGGCGTTTGACCCAGGTAACGCCTACTTGGTGGATTGGCTATGGAGCTACACCACGGTCGGCATCAATGTCGACAAGGTCAAGCAGGCTTTAGGCGAGACGCCCATGCCAGACAACGCCTGGGATTTGGTGTTCAATCCCATCTACACCAACAAATTAAAGTCCTGTGGCATCACCTTATTGGACACCTCGTCCGAGGTCTTCCCCATCGCCTTGCATTACCTAGGCCGCGACCCCTACAGCAAAAACGCCGCCGATTACCAAGCCGCTTTTGCCATGTTGAAAAAAGTACGGCCCGACATCAAACGCTTTAATTCTGGCGGCCAAATTGAAGACTTAGCCAGCGGCCAAGTCTGCGTGGCGCTAGGTTGGGCCGGTGATTTCAACTTGGCTAGAAAACGCGCCAAGGAAAATAATTTAGCGCAAAACATCGTCGCCTTGCTGCCTAAAACCGGCGGCCTGATGTTCATGGACACCATGGCCATTCCGGCCGATGCACCCCACCCAAACAATGCCCACCTGTTCATCAATTACATACTGCGCGCGCAAGTGCATGCCAGCTTGACCAACGCCTTGTCCTTTGCCAATCCGAATCAAGCCGCCAGCGCCTTTGTCGACGCATCCATTAAGCGTAACCCCAGCATTTTTTTAACTCCCAGCGACGTGGCTAGGCTTATCCCACCCGGCACGGTGGACAATGGCACCAGACGCATCATGACCCGTTTATTCACTCGCTTTAAAACAGGATTGTAAGGATGGAAAACGCTAGCAAATCCCCATTAGCCAACGAGCCTTTATTGCGCATAGAAGGCGTCAGTAAAATCTACGACGGTCACATCAAGGCGGTGGATCAAGTCACGCTGAACGTGGCCAGCGGGGAAATTTTTGCCTTATTGGGCGGCTCGGGTTGCGGCAAATCCACCTTATTGCGCATGCTGGCAGGCTTTGAGACGCCAAGCCAAGGCCGAATTTACCTAGGCGGGACAGACATCACGGAGTTGCCCGCTTACCAACGGCCCATCAACATGATGTTTCAGTCCTATGCACTGTTCCCGCATTTAAGCGTCAGCGACAACATTGCTTTTGGCTTGCGGCGTGACGGCATGGCTAAAGAGGCCATTGCTGAACGGGTGGAGGCCATGTTGAAACTGGTGCAACTAAGCCAGTACGCCAAACGCAAACCGCATCAGCTATCGGGCGGTCAGCAGCAACGCGTGGCCTTAGCCCGCAGCATAGCCAAACAACCCAAGCTGTTATTACTGGATGAACCCTTAGGCGCCTTAGATAAAAAATTGCGTGTCAGCACGCAAATAGAATTAGTCAACATCATAGAAGAAGTCGGCGTGACCTGCGTGTTGGTGACCCACGATCAAGAAGAAGCCATGACCATGGCGACGCGCATGGCCGTCATGAGTGCAGGGTCGTTTTTACAAGTAGGTTCGCCCAAGGCCATTTACCAACAGCCTAACAGCCGACAAGTGGCGGATTTTATTGGTAGCGTGAACATTTTTGACGGTCCAGTCAAAGAAAACCACACTCATTACCTCCTAGTGCAATGCGCCGATGCCTTGCTGCGCGTGCCATCCAAGCAAGCCTGCCATGACGGCATGGCGGTGGGCGTGGCCATACGGCCAGAAAAAATGGCGCTCAGCCGCAAGAAACCGACGGCCAAACTCAACCATGTTAGCGGCGTGATAATAGAGATGGCCTACTTTGGCGCGCACACCAACTACCATGTAAAACTCGCCAGTGGCAAAGTGCTGCAAGTGCAAGTGCAAAGTCAGGCTGATGAGGATAATGCCGATTTAAGCTGGGGCGACCAGGTTTACGTCAGTTGGGGCGACAGTGCGATGGTGCTGTTGACGCAATAATGGCCAGCCTCATGCAATCATTGAAGCGTAGCATGCCCGCCTGGTTAACTGGGCGTCGCTTGGTCATAGGCCTGCCTTATGCTTGGTTCTTAATTTTGGCCTTCTTGCCCGTATTAATCGTGCTTAAAATCAGCCTGTCGGAAATGCAAACGACCGCGGTATCGGGCATGGTTAGCTGGCAAGGGGCTTGGCCCAGCATCAAATTAGACGTCAGCAGCTATTTGTTTCTGGCCTCAGACGAGCTGTATCTGGCCACCTATTTATCCTCCATAAGCTACGCCTTTTACACCACGGTAATTTGCTTAGGCCTAGGCTACCCGTTTGCTTACTTCATGGCGCGCGCGCCCAAACGCTGGCAAGCCTTATTGGTCATGCTGATTATGTTGCCATTTTGGACCTCGTTTTTACTGCGCATCTACGCCTGGAAAACCCTGTTGGTTAACAACGGTTTAATCAACAACGCCTTGCTGGCTATAGGCTGGATAGACAGCCCGATCGAGATGCTCAATACGCCCTTCTCCTTGATGATAGGCATGGTCTACTCTTACCTGCCCTTTATGATATTGCCGCTGTATGCCAACCTATCCAAACTAGATGGCCGCTATTTGGAAGCGGCAGCAGACTTAGGTTGCCATCCGTTTAAAACTTTTTGGCTAATCACCGTGCCCCTATCCAAAGCCGGCATAGTGGCCGGTTGCATGCTGGTGTTCATCCCGGCAGTAGGCGAATACGTGATCCCCGAACTACTAGGCGGCCCCAACACCTTAATGATAGGCCGCGTATTGTGGGACGAGTTTTTTAGTAACAATGATTGGCCCATGGCGGGCGCCGTGACCATAGTCATGCTGCTACTCATCATGCTGCCTTTGGCTATTTACAACAAACTGCAATCCGAGGGGCGCGCATAAAACATGAACAGCACCGCGCTTAAATGGTTTGGCCGCAGTTGGATGCTGCTGGTCTATGCATTTTTATTTCTGCCCATCTTCACCCTGGTCGCCTACTCGTTTAATGACTCGCAGTTGGTCACGGTTTGGAGCCATGCCAGCTTGCGTTGGTATAAGGCCTTAATGCATGACAGCGACTTGATCGCCGCCGTCTTGCTATCCCTTAAAATTGCCTTTTTATCGGCCTTGGTCTCGGTGTTTTTTGGGCTATTCAGCGCGTTTGCCTTGCACCGATATCGGCGCTTCACTGGCCGCGGCTTGCTGTCCTCCTTGGCCAGCACGCCTTTGGTGATGCCAGACGTGATTGTTGGCCTGTCCTTATTGCTGATGCTGGTGTCCGTGCAACAAGCCCTGGGCTACCCTGAGCGCGGCTTGTTCACCATATTGCTAGGCCACGCCTTGCTTGGTACGGCTTACGCCACGGTAGTGGTGCGTTCGCGCTTAACGGAAATGGACAGCAAACTGGAAGAAGCCGCCATGGATTTAGGCTGCCGGCCATGGCAGGTCTTTACTTTGGTGACCTTGCCATTGCTCATGCCGGCCTTGCTATCCGCCTTCTTGCTCACCTTCACCTTATCTTTTGATGACGTTGTCTTATCGTCCTTTTTGTCTGGGCCAGGTTACTCGACCATGCCCATGGTGATTTTTTCCCGTGCGCGCTTAGGCTTGAACCCCAGCATCAATGCCTTGGCCACCGTCACCATCGTCGTCGTCTCCGTGGTCGTCATCGCCTCCACGCTTTACAGCCTGCGCCAAGATCGCCAGCGTAAACGTGACATAGCACTGGCCCAACACGAGTAAACAGCCTGTTTGCTGGCTAAGCAGACGAAGTCGCACCAGCCTATGGGCATGATTCGTTTCAGGCCAATTTAAGGTAAAATGGCGCCCTTGTCTTAAATCAAAGATCCGCTTAACCCATGTCCACACTCGCGCCTACCGCCTTACAAGGTGAAATAAAACGCCGCCGCACCTTTGCCATTATTTCGCATCCGGATGCGGGTAAAACCACCTTAACTGAAAAGTTATTGTGGTTTGGTGGCGCCATACAAGTGGCCGGCGAAGTGCGTGGCCGTAAGGCGTCACGCCATGCCACGTCGGACTGGATGGAATTGGAAAAGCAACGCGGCATTTCCGTGACCTCATCGGTCATGCAGTTCCCCTACCGCGAACACATGATCAACCTACTGGACACCCCAGGCCACGACGACTTCTCTGAAGACACTTACCGCACCCTAACCGCCGTGGATTCCGCGGTCATGGTGATTGATGCGGTGAATGGCGTGGAAGCGCAAACCATCAAATTGCTCAATGTGTGCCGCATGCGCGACACCCCCATCGTCACCTTCATCAACAAACTGGACCGCGAAAGCCGTGAACCCATAGAGTTGCTGGACGAGATAGAAACCACACTGGGCATGGAATGCGCGCCCATGACTTGGCCTATAGGCATGGGTAAAAGCTTTAGGGGCGTCTACAACCTCTACACCGACAGCATTGCCTTCTTTGACCCGCGCGCCGAGAAAGGCACCTCGGAAATCATCCAAGGCCTGGACAACCCACGCTTGGATGAAGTGCTGGGCGCAGTAGCCGAAGAATTGCGCATCAACGTGGAATTGGTCCGCGGCGCATCGCACAGCTTTGATGCCGAACGCTATTTAAGCGGCAAACAAACGCCGGTTTATTTTGGTTCAGCCATCAATAACTTTGGCGTGCAATCGCTATTGGATGCGGTGGTCGATTTGTCGCCTGCGCCACTGGCACGCAATGCGGCCAGTCGCAGCGTGGCGCCGGATGAGAATAAATTTTCTGGTTTTGTGTTTAAAATACAAGCCAATATGGACCCCAAGCACCGCGATCGCATCGCCTTCTTAAGGGTGTGTTCCGGTCGCTTTGAGCGTGGCATGAAAATCAAACAAGTCAGCACCGGCAAGTTGATGGCGGTAAACAATGCCATCACCTTTATGGCACAAGACCGCACCACCATGGACGAAGCTTACTCCGGTGACATCATAGGCATACCCAACCACGGCACCATCAAAGTGGGCGACACCTTTAGTGAAAATGAAAACCTAAAATTCACTGGCTTACCCTCTTTTGCCCCGGAATTTTTCCGTAAAGCACGATTAAAAAATCCATTAAAAATGAAGCAGTTGCAAAAGGGTCTTCAACAACTAGCTGAAGAAGGAGCGTCGCAATTATTCAGGCCCATACTCAGCAATGATTTGATTTTGGGTGCGGTCGGCATGCTGCAATTTGAAGTGGTGGCGCATCGCTTAGAACACGAATACGGCGTGGACATCGTCTTTGAAAATTACGATTGCTACACCGCGCGTTGGCTGCGCGGTAAAGACAGCGACTTAAGCGCGATTGCCGATAAATATGGGTTTAATGTGGCAATGGATGGGGCGAATGAATACGTCTACTTAGCGCCCAATCGGGTCAATCTGCAAATGGCCCAAGAGCGCTACCCAGACATTGAATTCTTAGAAACGCGTGAGCTCACCTAAGCCCTCAAGCAAACAAACGGCCACGCCAGCCTGCCCCTGCGACAGCGGCTTAAACTATCACGATTGCTGTCAGCCCTACCATCAAGGCCAACCTGCTCCCAATGCGCTGGCTTTGATGCGCTCTCGTTACAGCGCTTACGCCTTAGCATTGCCTGAGTATTTATTGGCGACCTGGCACCCCGACAGCAGGCCAAGCAGCCTGGATCTCAGCGAGGAGCCCGCCATAAAATGGCTAGGCCTTGCCATCAAGCTAGCCACGCCAGAGCAAGACAACAAGGCCACAGTGGAATTTGTCGCGCGATACAAAGTGGCAGGCAAAGCCTACCGCCTGCATGAGCTCAGTGACTTCATCAAACTAAACCAGCGCTGGTATTACCTATCCGGCAAGCAGCCGGACGAACATTAGGCGTTATTAAACGCCTCGCACAACTGGCTTAATAACTGACCAAATATAGGCGTGATTTCAGCCACGCTGTGCGGGCTTTCGTCATCGGTACCGGCAATCACAAAGGCTACCGTTAGCTTATCTAAATTTTCTCTAAATTCAGACCAATGCGCCGCTTCGGCATCGCCTATCAACTGAAATTTATGAAATCCAGACTCTATGATTTCGATCAACTCGGCATCCGGCAAGCCGGCAAACAAGGTTTTAGCAATGGTGATCTGTGCCACGCCTAAATTGGGCGCGATGTCTTCTTGCGCCAATGGCGTGGTAAAAAACGCGTAGGCGAGCAAGGCATAGGCTTGGTAAACACTGAGCATATCAAAGTTTTCACTGCGTTCAGCCAAAGGCGAGCGCTCCGCCGCTTGTATGGCTTTAAAGGTGACGTAGCAACTTAAATAATCGGCGGCGGCCAGCGCATCGTAATCGTTTAAATCGGCATTCGGTTTTTGCTCATCGTCACGCACGGTTTCCGCCAAACATAAGGCGTGCATGAGTTTAATGCGTTTTGAATATTGAATTTCCATAGTATGTCCTTGTCCGTCTTAATGGTTTTTTTATAACGCCCTTACAGGCACTTCATTCATGTGGCCTAATCCAGCGCCGGCAGTTCCTCTAAGCGCTCATGCAAATCCAACCAACGCTCTTCGGCCTGCTCAATTTGTTTAATGAGCTCGGCCTGCTTTTTCAGCAAATCCTGCAAGGCGGTTTTATCCGCGGCGCTGTATAAGTCGTTATCGTTTAAGCGCGCATCGCATGCCTGCTTTTCTTCCTGCCAGACCGCGATGCGATTATCCAATTCGGCCACTTCTTTGAGCAAAGGCCGGCGCTCGGCAATTCTGGCTTGGCGCTCGGCCTTGTTCATGGCCCTATCTTGCTTAGCCGGTTTGACTTCCAGCGTCGCTTGCACGTTTTGTTTTTCTTTTAAGCGCTGCTCATTTAACCACAAACTATAGGCTTCCAAGTCACCATCAAAAGGCACAGCTTGTCCGTCGGCCACCAACACAAATTCATCGCAACTGGCGCGCAGCAAAGCCCTATCATGCGAGACCAACACCACCCCGCCTTGGTAGTCTTGCAAGGCCATGGTCAAGGCATGGCGCATTTCCAAATCCAAATGGTTGGTCGGTTCATCGAGCAGCAACAAATTCGGCCGCGTCCAGATCAGTAAGGCCAAGGCTAAACGTGACTTCTCACCACCGGAGAAATTCAAGCACGGCGATCTCGCCATGTCGCCTTTAAAGTCAAAGCCGCCTAAAAAATTCAAATGCTCTTGCTCACGAGTCAAGGGGTCCAGCTTCATCATGTGCTGCAAAGGCGACTCATCTAAGCGCAGTTGCTCCAACTGGTGCTGAGCAAAGTAACCTATGTTCAAATCCTTGCCTTCCACGCGCTTACCACTTAATGGCGCCAACTCTTTAGCCAACAACTTTATTAAGGTGGTCTTACCGGCGCCGTTACGGCCCAATAAGCCTATGCGCTCGCCCGGCCTGATGGCTAAGACGATGTCTTTAATCAATGCGACCCCTTGGTAACCCACCGCCATCTCATCCAACACCAAGAGCGGATCAGGCGCGGCCAAGGGCGCTCTAAATTCAAAATTGAATTGGCTGTCCACGTGTGCAGCTGAAATCATTTCCATGCGCTCCAAGGCCTTGATGCGGCTTTGCGCTTGCCGCGCCTTGGTCGCCTGCACCCGGAAGCGATCTATGTAGCTTTGCAAATGGCTGACTTTACGCTGCTGTTTCTCGAACAAGGCTTGTTGCAAAGCCAATTTTTCTGCGCGTTGCCGCTCAAAATCCGAGTAGCCGCCACGGTACAAAGTCAGGGTTTGCTGTTCTATGTGCGCGATGTGATTGACGATGGCGTCTAAAAAATCCCTATCATGCGAAATCAATATCAAGGTGCCGCGGTAAGATTGCAGCCAGCCCTCTAACCAAATCACCGCATCCAAATCCAAATGGTTAGTCGGCTCATCGAGCAACAATAAATCGGAGCGGCACATTAAGGCCCGCGCCAGATTCAAACGCACCCGCCAACCACCGGAAAAAGTCGCCACCGCTTGCTGCAAATTGGCTTGGCTAAAGCCTAAACCGCTTAGCAACTCGGCCGCCCGCGCTTTAGCCGCGTAGCCTTCTATGTCGAGCAATCGATGATGCAATTCGGCGATTAATTCACCCTGCTGACTGGCTTCGGCTGCGGCCAAGGCCGCTTCGATTTGGCGTAACTCGGCATCGCCGTCCAAGACAAACTCTATCGCAGGCATGGCCAGCGCTGGCGTCTCTTGGGCAACGTGGGCAATCACCCAACTGGCCGGCATGTCCAAATCGCCCGCTTCCAATTGCATTTCACCGCGCAGCAAGGCAAATAAAGAAGATTTGCCGGCCCCGTTGGCGCCGGTTAAGCCCACTTTATGGCCGGGGTGCAGTTGCAATGTCGCCCCTTGAATCAGGGTTTTTAGACCACGAACTAAAGTGAGTTGTTTGAATTGAATCAAGAGATCAGCGCTTAAATTAGGTGGGCATCAGGGTATCCGAGCCAGGCGACATTCTAAAGGACAAAGCCGCTATTTTAAAATAATTTCACTTCGCAGCCGGCGGCTATTAAACACCCGACAATTTGTTTGTTATGATGGCTATTGCAGTAGAATGTATGCTGCAACTTAATTCAATTAAAGCCCAAACTAGCCTATATGGTAAAAAAGTCCCTGCTGTTGGTTTACCGCCTTGCCTTTTGGCTGATCAGCAGCATTGCCGTCGTTTTAATTGCCGCCGCCTTGTGCATCGAGTTTTGGCTTTTTCCCAACATCAACCTCTACAAAAATGACATCGCGCAATTCGCCAGCAAGCTGGCTCAGCAGAAAATAGTCATAGGCCAAATTCAAGTCGGTTGGCAAGGCCTTAACCCGCACTTTGTTGTATCAGACATTGATTTATACGACGCGCAAAATCGCCCCGCCCTACAACTTAAAAATACCGACTTAAGCTTATCTTGGCTCAGCCTGCCCTTGCTTGAACCCCGCCTTGCCAATCTGACCTTGCGCTCACCCGAACTGACCATTAGGCGTAACGCCCAAGGTGAGCTTTTTGTGGCCGGCATCAGCATGCAGGGGCCTGCCAAACCGGAATTGGCCAATTGGCTATTGCGCCAAAGCGCGTTGCATGTCAGCGACGCCAAGGTGGTCTGGATAGACGAGCTGCGCGGCGCCCCGGCTTTGAGTTTAGACAAGCTCAACTTATCGGTGCAAAGTCCGCCATGGAAGCGTTTGCTTAAAAGCCATCAAATTAGCCTCAGCGCCCTGCCTTCTAGCGGCACCAGTGCACCTATACACCTGCACGCTAGCCTTTATGGCAACGACGTCAGTAAGCCAGCCGATTGGTCCGGCCAACTGGAGTTGAGCATTAAAAACGTAGACTTAATGGCATACCAAGCTTGGCTCGATTACCGTTTACTCAGCCCTAGCCTGGCGCTAAAAAATGGCCGCGGCGACATTAAGCTGGCCATGGTGTTTGAAAACCAACAATGGCATAGCATCAACAGCACGCTGGCCTTAAGCGACCTGCAATTGGATCTGCCCGCCCAAAATACTGGCTTAATCATGCGCAGCTTAAGCGGTGAACTGGCCTGGGCTAAAACCGACACCGATGAAACCTATAGCGCCAAGCGTTTAAGCGTACAAAGCAACTTGGGCTTAAGTTTGCAAGATGCCACGGTGCATTACCTTAAAAGTAAATCGGCGAATGACACGCTTAAAGTGCAATTGGCTAAATTGGATTTGGCCATGCTACAGGCCCACGCAGCCCAACTGCCCATCCCGCAGGCGTGGCAAGACAAAATCAAGCAACTCAGCCCCAGCGGGCAGCTTAGCGAGCTAAACTTAAACTGGCAAACCAGCTTAGGCAAAACCAGTGGCTACCAAGTGCAGACCCAGTTTCAAAATTTAAACCTGGCTGCGCACGAAAACCTCCCGGGCTTTAGTAACTTAAGCGGCAGCATCAGCGCCAATCAAAAAGCCGGCAAACTGCAGTTAAGCACCAGCAACGCCAAGTTGGATCTGATGTCCATATTGCGTTACCCCACTGTGGTGGATAGCCTCAACGGTAGCATCAGTTGGAGTCACAAAGACCTGGCTACCCAGGTCCACGTTGACCAATTAAGCTTAAGCAATCCGCATTTGTCTGCGACAGTTAACGCAGACTACGTGATGGACAGCGCTAAGGGCGACTATTTGGATTTAAAAGCCCACTTAGCCAAAGCCAACGCCAAATACGCATTGCACTACTACCCTAAAGCGCTGGGCGAAACCACCCTGCACTGGTTGGATACGTCCATACTGAGCGGTGAATTAGCAGACGTAAACGTGGTCATCAAAGGCCGCTTGGCGGACTTTCCTTTTGTCGATAAACAAAACAAACCCCTAGCCCATTTAGGTCAATTTCGCGTCACGGGCAAGCTTAGCCATTCATTAATGGAATACGGCACAGGCTGGCCTGTCATAGAAGACCTAGGTCTAGACATGCTGTTTGAGGGCAAACGCATGGAATTGAATGCCTTTTCTGGCCACTTATTTGGCAATCAAATCGTCAAAAGCAAAGTGGTCATACCGCAGTTGGATGCCGCCGAACCCATGTTATACATAGACAGCACTTACAAAGGACCGGTGGCCGAAAGCGTCAAATTCGTCAACAAAAGCCCAGTGCTGGAATCCACCCAAGGCTTTACCGAAGACCTCATCACCAGCGGTCAGGGAAAATTAGACCTCAAGCTTATGATCCCCATGAACGATTTAGACGCAGCCAAATACCAAGGCAGCTACCTCATTAGCAATGGCAGCATGGACGAGGCAAGCATACCTAAACTCACCGCCATCAATGGCGTACTCGAATTTACCGATAGCAGTTTATCGGCAAAGAACATCAATGCCAGCGCATTTGGCTCACCGCTTAGCTTCAACTTAAGTTCGGGTAAAGACAAAATCATACGCATCAATGCCAAAGGCAAAATGAACGACGCGGCAATACGGCAAGTGCTCATCAATCAAAATCCCAAAGGCAATTTGTCCAAAGCGGCTGGCTATTTGTCAGGCAGCGCCAATTGGCAAAGCGACATCACCATCCAAAAACCGCTGGTGAACATTGCCATACGCAGCGATTTGGTCGGTTTAAGCTCACGCTTACCGGTTCCATTCAACAAAGCCAGCAACGAGCGCTTAATGTTAAGGGTAGATAAAAACCAAGCCTTAAACAACGATGCCTTGAGCGTGGCATTGGGCCGTAAATTATTTGCCCAAGTGGTGCGCACTAAAGAAAACGGTCGACTCAAATTTGACCGGGCTAACGTGCGCTTTAATAACGGACCGGCCAACAACGATGAGCTCAACCCAAAATACGATTTAATCAAAGTCAAAGGGCTGCAATTAAGTGGCAGCTTGGACTATCTAGATGCCGACGCCTGGCGCCGCGTCATGCAAGAATTCAGTGGTGAACTAGGTTCAGGCAGCGCCCCACCCATCCAAAAAATAGCGCTTAAAATCAATACCTTGGATATCTTTGAGCGACGCATCCACCAACTCAAAGTCATCAACAACCCGAATAAAGCCGGCTTGAGCATCACCGTGCAAAGCCGCGAACTCAGCGGCGACCTGAATTATTCAAACGACAACAAGCTAAGCGCGCGCTTAAGCCATTTATCCATTCCCGAGGCCAGCCCGAATAAGAGCAAAACGGCCAGCAAGGACGTGGGCTTAAGCACCTACCCTGCCTTGGACATCGCCGCCGATAGCTTTGAATGGGATAACAAAAACCTAGGCGCCATGGAATTGATTGCCTACCCACAAAATAACAATTGGGCCATCCAGAAACTCAAACTCAGCAACCCAGAGAGCACCATCAGCGCAGACGGGCAATGGAACAATTGGCAAAAAAACCCCAGTACCTATTTAAACGTCACATGGGACATTCGCAATTTAGGCGAAACACTGAAGAACATTGGCCACCCCAATACCGTCAAAAGAGGCGAAGGCAGCTTAAATGGCCAATTGCAATGGGCAGGCAACCCCTACGACTTTAACCCCGTCGAAATCAATGGCAATTTGCAGCTGGAAATGAAGAAAGGCCAAATCCTGCAGGTGCAACCGGGCGTTGGCCGACTACTAGGCTTGCTCAGCTTGCAAAGCTTGCCGCGACGCTTGTCCCTGGATTTCAGAGACTTGTTTAGCAATGGCTTCGCCTTTGATAAAATCAAAGCCAGCGCGAAAATTAATGCCGGCGTGATTTACAGCGATGACTTTGTCATGTCAGGGCCAGCGGCAGACGTGTCAATTAAGGGTGAAACCAATTTACAAAAAGAAACGCAGCACTTATACGTAAAAGTGTTGCCTCACGTCAGCGACAGCTTATCGCTCGCCGCGCTTGCCGGTGGACCATTGGTCGGCGCTGTGGCATTCTTAGCACAGAAAATATTAAAAGACCCCTTGAATAAGATTTCATCGACTGAATACGAGATCATAGGGACTTGGGATAACCCACAAGAAGTAAAAAACAATAAAGAAGAAACTGAAGCACCTGCAAATTGATTAAAACACTAACCATTATTTGGATTTAACATGGCCATCACCTCACGCGTAAAAACCACCAAAGCCACCCTCAGTCAAAAAAACTCTTCAGACATCATTAAAATAGCCGCCATACAAATGGCTTCTGGCCCCTATGTGGCGGCCAACTTAAGCGAAGCCGAGCGCCTAATTGAGGTGGCGGCCAATCAAGGCGCAAAGCTGGTGGCCTTGCCCGAGTATTTCGCATTGATGGGCTTTAAAGAAACCGACAAAGTGGCGGCACGTGAAGAAGAAGGCAAAGGACCGATACAGCAATTCTTAAAAAGCATGGCCAAAAAACATAAAATTTGGCTCATAGGCGGCTCGGTGCCCTTGGTCAGCAATTTCCCCAACAAGGTACGCAACAGTTGCTTGGTCTACGACGACCAAGGCCAACAAGTGGCGCGTTACGACAAGATCCATTTGTTTGGCCTCAACCTAGGCAACGAGCAATACCACGAAGAAAAAACCATAGAATCCGGCGACGTGATTAAAGTGGTCGACACGCCTTTTGGCAAGATAGGCTTGTCCATCTGTTACGACTTGCGTTTCCCTGAACTCTATCGCGCCATGAAAGACGTCAACATCATCGTCGTGCCATCGGCCTTCACCGACACAACCGGTAAAGCCCATTGGGAAACCTTAGTCCGCGCGCGCGCCATAGAAAACTTGAGTTACGTCATGGCCCCAGCGCAAGGTGGCTACCACTTATCCGGTCGTGAGACGCACGGCAACAGCATGATAGTCGACCCTTGGGGCGTGGTACTTGATAGGCTGCCGCGCGGATCAGGCGTGGTCATTGCCGCGATGAACCCAAAATACCAAGCCAGCCTGCGAGCCAGCTTGCCTGCCCTTAAACACCGCATCATTACTGAAATTTAAATGAAATCCACCACCACGCCGACTGACGGCAAGCAGCAACTGGGCAGCCACTTTGACCTAGCTAAGGACCACCTACTGGCACCGGCCAATCTAGATCTAGCGCAACTGCAAAGCGTATTGGGCGACATGATGTCGCACAAAATAGACTATGCCGATTTGTATTTTCAATACAGCCGTAGCGAAAGCTGGGGCTTAGAAGAAGGCCAGGTTAAATCCGGCAATTTTGCTATAGACCAAGGCGTGGGCGTGCGTGCGGTGAGCGGTGAAAAAACCGCCTTTGCTTACTCCGACGACATCAGCTTAGGCGCCTTACAAGCGGCAGCCAAAGCCAGCAAAGCCATTGCCAACCAAGGCGGCGAGCAGTCGGCCAGCAGCTTAATCGCCCGTGCCAGCGCCCCGCTTTACCTAGGCCAAGACCCTATCGCTTCTTTGTCTGCCGACAAAAAAGTAAAATTGCTAGAACGCTTGGAGGCCTACGCCAGGCAAATCGACACCCGCGTGAAACAAGTCACTGCCTCCATCGCCGGCGAATACGAAGTGGTCATGGTGGCGCGTCACGATGGCGTGATGGCGGCCGACGTGCGGCCCTTGGTGCGCTTATCCATCAATGTCATAGCCGAACACAACGGCCGCCGCGAACAAGGTTCCAGCGGTGGCGGTGGGCGCTTTGATTACAGCTACTTCACGGACGAGGTCTTGCAAGATTACGCGCAAAAAGCCGTGCACCAAGCCTTGGTGAATTTGGATGCGCGACCCGCCCCTGCCGGCAGCATGACCGTGGTTTTGGGCGCCGGTTGGCCTGGCATTTTATTGCACGAAGCCATAGGCCATGGTTTAGAAGGCGATTTCAATCGCAAAGGCAGCTCGGCATTTAGCAATAAAATTGGTCAGCAAGTGGCTGCCCGCGGCATCACCATCGTCGATGACGGCACCTTGGCCAACCGACGCGGCTCATTAAGCATGGATGACGAAGGCAACCCAACCAACCGCACCGTGCTGATCGAAGACGGCATATTGCGTGGCTACATCCAAGACACTCTAAACGCCCGCCTAATGAAGATGCCAATTACCGGCAACGCCAGACGCGAAAGTTATGCGCACATCCCCATGCCGCGCATGACCAACACCTACATGCTCAATGGCACAGCAGCGCCCGAAGAAATCATTAAATCGGTGAAACGCGGTTTGTATGCTGCCAACTTTGCCGGCGGCCAAGTCGACATCACCAGCGGCAAATTTGTTTTCAGCGCCGCCGAAGCTTACATGATAGAAGACGGCAAAATCACTTACCCGGTTAAAGGCGCCACCTTGATAGGCAATGGCCCAGACGTATTAAAACGGGTGTCCATGATAGGCAACGACATGGCCCTAGACAGCGGCGTTGGCACCTGCGGCAAAGAAGGCCAAAGCGTGCCGGTGGGGGTGGGTCAACCCACCTTGAAAATTGATGCGCTGACCGTGGGTGGCACAGCCTAGCTGGCCCCTCAACCCCAACCCATACCTAACGAAATCCGTACATGAGCCAAAGCGCATTACCCATCCCCAAACTCGGCCAGGCCACACGCGTAACCTTGAGTCATCTAGGGCAAGACGGCCACGCCTTGGCCGAACTGGCGCTAAAACTTAAACGGGCCGCGACGCCACAAACCTTGGTCATCATCAGCGCCAACGGCTTTGATGCGCAGCGCTTGCTAGAGGAACTGCCCTACTTCGCGCCTGAGTTAACGGTCAATTTATTGCCCGATTGGGAAACCCTGCCTTACGATCAGTTTTCCCCGCACCCGGATTTAATCTCCGAACGCTTAACCACGCTATACCAGATCACGCAAAATGCCTGCGACGTCATCATTGTGCCGCTATCCACGGCTTTAATCCGCATTAGCCCGAAAGCCTATTTGAGCGCCAACACTTTTATGCTGAAAAAAGGCCAAAGGCTGGATACCGATGCGCTGCGTTTGCAATGCGCCGAAGCCGGTTACCACCACGTCAGCCAAGTCATCAGCCATGGTGAATTCAGCGTGCGCGGCGGCTTGGTGGATTTATTTCCCATGGGTTCAGCCCTGCCTTACCGCTTGGACCTGTTTGACGATGAAATAGAAAGCATACGCACCTTTGATGTGGACACTCAGCGCAGCCTCTACCCGGTACCCGAAATACGCTTGCTGCCTGCTAGGGAATTTCCACTAGACGAAGCCGGCATCGCCTTGTTCCGCGGCCAGTTCCGCGAAACCTTTGAGGGCGACCCGCAACGCGCCAAAATCTACAAAGACGTCAGCAAAGGCATCGCCAGCGGCGGCATAGAATGGTATTTGCCCTTATTTTTTGAGCACACCGCCTGCCTATTGGATTACCTCAATAGCCAGAGTGTGCTCTGCCTGCATGGCGACCTGGATCACAGCGCGCAACAATTTTGGCGCGAGGCACAAGCCCGCTACAAAACATTGGCACACGATGCCGAGCGACCCTTATTGCCGCCAGAAAGCTTGCTATTCAAAGCCGAAGACTTCTTTGCTAGCACCCATGCTTTTGCCCGCATCGCATTAAGCATAGACAGCCCATCCAACGGCTTGCCGGCCTTGGACATAGAACGCCGCGCCGAGCAGCCATTACATAAACTGCAAGCCTACCTCGCCGACTTTGCTGGGCGCGTATTAATCACCGCCGAAAGCTTAGGCCGACGTGAAACCATAGACCAACTGTTTAAGGAACAGGGCTTAAATCCTGCCTTGATAACAAGCTTTGCTGAATTTAGCGCGTCTAAAGAAAAATTCATGCTGGGCGTCAGCCCACTGCATCATGGCTTGAATTTAAATACCCAAACTAAAACCGCGGACGCTATTTCCATTATTACCGAAGCGGAGCTGTATGCTGCCACCGTACGCCAACAGCGCCGCCGTGAAAAAGAAAAAGCGCGCAGCACCGAGGGCATGCTAAAAGACCTGTCGGAACTGCGCATGGACGACCCGGTGGTGCACGAGCAACATGGCGTCGGCCGCTACAAAGGTTTGGTGAACATCGACTTTGGTGAAGGCGAAACCGAACTCTTGCTATTGGAATACTTTGGTGAGGACAAGCTCTATGTGCCGGTCTCGCAATTATTCTTAATCTCGCGCTATTCAGGCGGGCCACCGGAATCGGCACCACTGCACCGACTAGGCAGCGGCAATTGGGAAAAAGCCAAGAAAAAAGCCCTCAAGCAAATACGCGACACCGCCGCCGAATTGCTCAATCTGTATGCGCAACGCGCGGCCCGACGAGGCCATGCCTTCACCTTAAGTTTGCAGGACTACGAATCGTTCTGTGAGGGTTTTCCGTTTGAAGAAACCCCGGATCAATTGGAAGCGATTGAAAACGTCATCAAAGACATGCAATCCGGTCGCCCCATGGACCGCTTGGTCTGCGGTGACGTGGGCTTTGGTAAAACCGAAGTGGCCTTGCGCGCGGCCTTTGTGGCCGTCATGGGCGGTCGCCAAGTGGCGGTATTGGTGCCCACCACTTTGCTGGCCGAACAGCATTTTAATAACTTCAAAGACCGCTTCAGCGCATGGCCCATCAAGATAGCCGAGATTTCCCGCTTTAGAACGGCCAAAGAACAAAAGGAAGCCTTAGCAGGCTTAGAGGCCGGTGGCATAGACATCATTATCGGCACCCACCGTTTAATACAAAAAGACGTTAAGTTTAAAAACCTAGGCTTGGTCATCCTGGACGAAGAACACCGCTTTGGCGTGCGGCAAAAAGAACAACTCAAGGCCTTGCGTGCCGAGGTGGATGTCTTAACCCTGACGGCCACCCCCATACCGCGCACCTTAAGCATGGCCATGGAAGGCTTGCGTGAGTTTTCCATCATCAGCACGCCGCCGCAAAAACGCTTGAGCATCAAGACCTTCCACACCGATTATTCAGAAGGCATCATACGCGAAGCGGCCACACGGGAATTTAAGCGTGGCGGACAGGTGTATTTTCTGCACAACGAAGTGGACACCATTCATTCCATGCGTGAAAAACTCGAGCGCATCTTGCCCGATGCCCGCATTGCAGTGGCGCACGGTCAACTGCGCGAGCGCGAGCTGGAACACGTCATGCGTGACTTTTACAACCAGCGCTACAATTTATTGCTGTGCACCACCATCATAGAAACCGGCATAGACGTGCCTACCGCTAATACCATCATATTGAATAAAGCCGATATGTTTGGCTTAGCGCAAATGCACCAATTGCGCGGTCGCGTCGGCAGATCGCACCACCAGGCTTACGCTTATTTGCTGACCGATCCCGACCGAAAAATTACCAGCCAAGCGCAAAAGCGCTTGGATGCCATCCAACTGATGGAAGATTTGGGCGCCGGCTTCCACTTAGCCATGCACGATCTGGAAATTCGCGGCGCCGGTGAATTGTTAGGCGACAGCCAGAGTGGCGAAATGCAAGAGATCGGTTTCCACCTGTATTCGGACATGTTGAATCACGCCGTCAAGCAACTCAAAGCCGGCAAAGAACCGGATTTAAATGCGCCCTTAGGCGTCACCACGGAAATCAACCTGCACACGCCGGCCTTGCTGACCAACCAATACTGCCCGGACGTGCACGAGCGCTTGGTCATCTACAAGCGTTTAGCCAATTGTGAAAACGACGACGATTTGGATAGCATGCAAGAAGAACTGATAGACCGCTTTGGTTTGCTGCCTGAACAAGGCGAGGCGTTGATCGCTTGCCACCGCTTGCGCATTGCGGCTAAGGCCATAGGCATCATTAAAATCGATGCCAGCAGCGAAACCATACAACTGCAATTCAACCCCAAGGCCGACATCGATCCGACTAAGCTCATAGACTTGTTGCAAAGAGACAGACGTTGCCGCATGAATGGACCGGATAAATTACGCGTGACATTGGCCTTGAGTGACATTAATCTACGCACTGATTTCGTAAAAACCCTCTTAAAGACCTTTAGATAGGATAGACCGTGTTAGCCAAACTGATCACCTTAGTCGCCGCCTGGATCATGGGCGTTATTTCATCCATGGGCTATGCCGGCATCGTGTTGTTGATGGCCATAGAATCGGCTTGCATCCCCCTGCCCTCGGAAATCATCATGCCGTTCGCCGGCTTCTTGGTGTTTAAGGGTGAGATGACCTTGCTCATGGTTGCCTTAGCTGGCGCCATAGGCTGCGTAGTCGGCTCCATTCCGGCTTATTACGTGGGCATGTTCGGTGGACGCCCTTTGGCAGAAAAATACGGCAAGTACATCTTACTGTCCAAGAAGGATTTGGATTTGGCCGATCGCTTGTTTGAAAAACACGGCGAGATCATCATCTTTATCGCTCGCATGCTACCGGCCGTGCGTACCTTTATCGCCTTCCCGGCTGGGGTGGTGCGCATGAACATGAGTGTGTTTATCGTCTACACCTTCATAGGCTCATTCATCTGGTGCTGGTTGTTGGCCTATGCCGGCATGAAATTTGGTGAGAACTGGGCTAGCTTGGAAGTGTATTTCCACCAGTTCCATTATTTGATCGTGGCCGCCGGCTTGGTCTTTGTGTTTTGGTACGTGCGTCGCCACCTAAAACACTAAGATTTACAGTTCGACCAGGCGCCCTGTGCTCAAAAACAAAACCGCGGTTTTAATCGGCAAGCCCGCATCGGCAAACAAACTGGCATAACGGGCTAATTGTGGCCGGTGGGCTTCGGCCGCCGCCGCACTGCTTCCTGCTTCATCGCCTAAGCCCAGCTTGTAGTCTATGATCCAACGCGTGCCTTGTTCAATAAAGGTGCGGTCTATCACGTGATTTTTAGCGCCACTCTCGCTTGCCTGCATCAGGCTTAACTCACTGGCCGCTTGATCGTGATCCTGCAACACCCACTGCCCTGCCTGGCTGGCCAAGGTGGTTTGCAAGGCCGCCATAACAATATCTGCGCCCTGCTTAGCCGCACTCTCGCTGTGACCCAAGCGCATTAACCAGCGCCGCATAGGCTTATGCCATGCCGCCACCGCCGAACTAGCCAAACCGGCGCGTTGCGCCAACAGCTCCATGTAAGCGTGCGCCAGCGTGCCGCAATCTTTGTATAAATCCTCTAGACCAAGCGGGCTGCTTTGCGTGGCCGCTGCGTTGCCGGCATCAAGCTGGGACATAGTAATGGGTGTTTGCAGTGGGCTTAAGCCCACGCTAGCCTGCGCATACGCCGCACTGGGTAGGCGTTGCAATTGTGCTTTAAATTGACGCGGGTCTAAGCCTTTGGACGTCGCGGCCACCGGCGCTTGCTCTGGCGTCTCTATAAACGCTTTAGCCACGGCCGGCCACAAAGCCGCCAACAAACTGTTGGCCACCGGTTTTAATTCGCCGTCATTGTTTTTTTGCATGCTGGCAATCAAGTGCAATTGGCGCTGACTGCGGGTCGCCGCCACGTAAAGCAAGCGCACCACCTCATTGTTGCTGCGTATTTTTTCTAGGTTCTTAATGTAATCGTACAGATTAGGCAGACCTTTGTTTTTGCTGCCTTTGCTGTGCACAGGCGCTGCAATCAAATGCCTTTCATGCTCCACCTCGACCTCTTCCCAGAGCAACAAGTCGTTGTCGTCGGCACGGGATTTGCGGTTTAAAGCCGGCAAGATGACGCTATCAAACTCCAAACCCTTGGCCTTGTGTATGGTTAAAAACTGCACGCTGCCATCGGCCTGGCTATCCGGTTTGGCGTAGAGTTTTTTCATGGCGGCTTCCAAGCTAGCCAAGTCTATCTGGCCACTGCGGTCGTGTTTTTCCAACAAATCAAAGAACACCTGCACATCGCGGTTATCGCCGGCCTCGACCAAGCACTGCGCACCACCCAATTGCAACCAAGTGCGCTCTAACCAACGGCGCAAGGGCAATCGGCCCTGACAGTCAAAGGCGGCAGCTAGCACCCCTCTGGCATGCTGCAAACGCATGCGGCCATCATCACTTACTAGCCTTAAGCGCGCCTCGTCGTGCATGGCCGCCCAAATACTATCGCGTTGTCCGTTGCCGGCCAAAGCATGCAAATCGGCTAAATTCAAACCACACCATGGCGCACGCAACACGTTCAACCAATGGGTGCGGTCGGCCCGATGCATTAAAGCACACAACAAGGACCATGCGTCCTGCACGGTTTGCCGCTCGTTTAAGGGCTCTATCTCCAGCGCCTGGAAGTGCAGGTCCTGATGATGACGGCGTATTTCCGTCACCAAGGCTTGCAAGTGATTGCGACTGCGCACCAACACCGCTATCTTTTGTGGCGGATTAAGTTGGGTTTTTAGCTGCTCAATTAACTTGGCCACGTACGCCGCTTCCAGTTGATAGAGGTCGGGGTTGCTGTCGTCTTCACCTTCGACCTCATCACCCGCATTGGATGCAGGCCATATCAAGGGATGCAAACTCACGCCTTCGCCGTCTACACTGCCTAGGCTAGCGGTAAACGGGCTGTAGCGTATGGCACCATGATTCTTGGCATCCTCATTTGGAAACACCTGCGTAAACGCGTCATTAATCCAATCAATCACTTTAGGATGCGAACGGTAGTTTAATGCCAACTGCAAGGGCGCTAATTTAAAGCCGTTGATGCCCTCGGTTTGTGCTTCTAAGAATAAGCTAACGTCGGCTTTACGAAAGCGGTAGATGGACTGCATGGGGTCGCCCACGCAAAACAGCGTGCGTTCCTCGTGCGCCTGCCAACCGGCAATCAATTGCTCGATTAATTTCATTTGCACCGGGCTGGTGTCTTGAAATTCGTCTATCAATAAATGGCTGATCTTGTAATCCAGCTTCAAGGCCAAATCGGTGGCGCCGTGCTCGTCCTCCAAGGCCCAACTGGCCTGTTGGGCGATGGCAACAAAATCCACCTCGCCGGCTTTTTGAAAGACCACCCATAAATGCGCATTGGCTTGCTGCAACAAGCGCGATAAGGCGCGTATCACCGGCTGACTGTCTTGCAAGGTGGATAAGGGTGGCAAGCTTAAAATATTGGCCACTACTTCGGCTTGGCTTAACTGGGCCAAAATAGCCAAGCATTGCTCTTTCTTGGTCTTGTGTTCGGCGTCGTTAGGAAAGCCGTTGGTCTTATTGAGCGTTTTACGGTAAGCCTTATCTTTGGTCAGCAAAAAGCTGGCCATTGCGCGCCACAACGCTAAGTCTTCTAGGCAGGGACTTAAGCTGGCCTGCCTATCCAATAAGGGCGCAATCTCTGAATCCGCCTCCAAATGGCTGGCAGCAAAGCGTATCAAGGGCAACAAAGCCTGCTGCACCTGCTCGGTCAACACGCTGCTGACCAGCGTTAATTCCTCGACGATTAAATGCTGCAACACCCGCTCCATGCTAGCCAGCGATTCCGTTTCTGGCTGTCCATGCAATTCATGGGCTTTTTTGATCCACTGATCGCGCTTGGCCAACATATTGGCTAACAAAGCCGTCAACTTCTCCGCGTCGTTGTCCATGTAAGTTAAGGCCAAGCTCACCGTGTCGTCAGCCTGACTTTCATCCACAATATCGGCCAAGGTCAGGCGCGCGGCTTCCAAATAATGGCGATCGGCATCGTCGCTGACTGCCGGCTGACCACCAAAGCGACTAAGCAATGGCATTTGCCGGGTTAGACTGCTGCACAAGGCATCCATGGTGAGGATGCGCAAGCGACTGGGCTGCTTGATCAATTGCCAATCTTTTCGGGCCGATTGCTGCAAGGCTAGCTCAGCGAGTTGCCTGGTTTTTAATTTGTGCGGCGCGGTTTCGGGCTGGGCTTGCTCGGCCTGCTCCAGGCTTAGGAGTATGCGGTTACGCATTTCCGTGGCGGCTTTATTGGTAAAGGTCAGGGCAATGATTTCTTCCGGCTCGTCCACCGTTGCCAGCAAACTTAAATAGCGCTGCGTGAGCAATTCGGTTTTGCCGGCACCGGCAGGCGCCTGCACGATAAATGAACGCGGCGCTAAAGCTTGTTCGCGAGCAGCGGCATCCGATGCCATTAGCGCTTCACTCATAAGCTCGCCTCCGTCATGGCCGCTTGCGCACGCTCAAACTGTACGCTGCGTTCGGCTAAGCGCAGCAAGGGCAAGACATCGCAATAAACTAAATCGCTTTCTTTATTGACCAGCACGCTGGCCTCGCCGGCTTTAATTTCGGCGGCGATGGCTTTTAAGCTGGCCTGCCAATGGTCTAACAGCGCGGCCCAATCAGCGAAATCATTAAACCCTTTATTGCGGGAACTTGAAATTTCCAAAACCTTAGGCAACAAGCCCGCTTCGGCCGCCAGACCGGCAAATCGGGTCTCGTCACTGCGCACTTTATTAAAGCATACCGCAGCCACCTCCTGCCCTTGCAAAGCCAGCACCGCATAAATAGGCAATTGCGGCTCAGCAATGCGCGCGTCAGCCCAGCTTTTGTAATCAAGCCGGTTGCCGGTTTTGTAATCGATTACCACCAAGCGGCCATCGGCTAAACGGTCTATGCGATCCACGCTGATTTTCAAGGGCAAGCCCTCTAGGTTTAGATTGAATTTCTTCTCGCAATCTTGCACGCTAAAATCGGCGCGTTGGCACTCTAAATCTAGGCTATCGTTAAGCAGTTGCTGCAAGCGCTTATGCTCTATCTGTAGCACTTGCGGCGGTAGGTATAAATGCGCCTCAAGTCGACTGGCCTCAATCGCTTGGCCTATAGCGCTATCTATCGCTTGCCAGCGCTGCTCTGCCGTCATGGCCATTAAACGGCTTAAGCTTTGGCATTCTTGCCAAAAAAACTGCAAGACTTGATGCAATAAACTGCCGCGCGTCATGCTGTCCAAGCCGTCCACCGGCGTTTGCAATTTGCCGGCACCCAAGCGGTATTGATAAAAAGCCCAAGCTGGGCAAACGGCTTGCGTCGCCAATAGCTTGACCCCGCCGCTTATTTTTTCATCCATGCTTAAAGGCGGCGCCATGTTGTCGTCCAAGTATTCCATGCTTACCGGCACGGCCAAGCGTTCCGCCAGCGTGGTCATGCTGGCCAGGGGTGCCAAACCATGTGGCAAGCCGGCCAACAAGGGTGAAGGACGCAACTCCCTGTCGTCCTCTTTTAAGGCATAGGAAAACACCAGCTTGGCCGCACTGTGCAGCAAGCGCTGCTGCACCAAGCCGGCAAACTGACTCTGCACTGCCGCACTGGCATTGGGTGTCCCTGCATCACGCTGCACTTGTGCCGGTAACAATGGATTAAGCTTAACCGGGGCCGGGCTATGCTGGTCGTTCATGTTCATGACCCAAATCGCATCCAATTGCAAAGCCGGCGTTTCCAGCAAGCCCAATAATTGGATGCGCGTGTCGCCTCGCGCCTCGGGTTGAAACACCGTGTTGCGCATCAACACGCTGATTTTTTGTAAGGCGGTTTGTGCACTGACTTTGCCCATTAGGCCATCCAAACTGGCCAACTCTTGCATGCTCTTGTAAAAAGCCTGTTGCGTTTGGTATTCATGGCTGGATAATGGCCGCGTCTGCGCCCACGCCAAGTCATTCAACAAGCCGGTAAAATCCGCCAGCCAAGCAGAAGGCCATTGCTTGGGCTTGGCTTGAAAGGCGGCAATCTGTTTTAGCTGAGCCAATAAGCCGGATAAGGCCCAGCCGTCGTTTTCACAGCGCGCCACTTGTTTGATTAAGCCATCCAAACGGTAGCTGGCATTCAAGTGTTTGCGTAAGTGCGCATCCAAGCGGGCGCGGGCATCGCGCTCTGCAGGCAGGCCCCAATAGTGATCCAGCAACAAGGCGGTCACCTGCTCAAACTGCAAACTGGCTTTGTGGCTGGCGAGGCTTAATAGCTGCAAGGCACTGGCAACCAAGGGGTATTCCGCCAGCGCCAAACCTAGAGAAAAATCGTAACAGCGAGGCAATTCGAGCAAACTGCCGTGCAAAGTTTGCGGGTGAAAAGCGTCGTCCAACAAATCGGTCAACAAGCGCCTGACATGACTCAAGGCCGGGCTAACGATGGCCAATTGCGCTTGCGGATGGGCGGCTAATTGCTGCTGCGCCCAAGCTACCACCGCCCGGCATTCTGCATTGAGATCAGTCAAACCATGGCATGCCACTGCGGCCGGTTTGGGGTATTTATAGCCAGTGCGCTCAATGCGGATGCCGTAAGCGCTTAAACAATCAAACAAGCGTTGCTCTAGTGGTGTGATGCGATCAAAGCCGGCCAATTCGATGCGCTTTGGTAGTTTAATGCTGGCTTGAATGGCCGCTTGGTGTTGGGCTAACAGGCTGATTTGCAATGCCATTAACTGGCTGGCTGGCATGGCCTGTTGGCTATGGCACAAATTAGCAAACACGCTGCGCCAACGCAAAAACTGGCGCGTTTCTTGGCTCATGAAATCGTGATTGATGTCGGCATCGCTGATTTGCCATTTGAGCATTAAGTCGTGGGCTTCAATGGCGGTCTGCGCCATCGCGCGCACGTCAAACAA
>ERZ1034363.185-NODE-185-length-44735-cov-5.143132_pt1 | contig 44735 bp, 47 predicted proteins | sample MGYA00520616_ERZ1034363 | MGnify/ENA primary metagenome ERZ1034363 (study PRJEB33736, sample SAMEA104284506) | Azolla filiculoides | biome: Urban; feature: Water surface; material: Ditch water | place: Netherlands | collected 2015-10-28 | depth 0-0.1 m ...
CAGCAGGCTATCGATGCGGCGCAGCACTTCTTCCCGTGGGAAGAGCGCAATCAATGCATCAACAGAAGGCGTTTGTGTCTGGCCGACTAGTGCCAGACGGACTGGCATGGCCAGTGCCGGCATCTTCGCACTGTGGGCTGCCAATGTCTCTTTAAGGGCTGCCGAAATCGACGGAATATCCCAGTCGACATCCGTTAACGCTTGTTTGAATGCGGAAAGAACCGGGCGTGTTGCCTCGGTGAGGTGTTGTGCTTTCAGTTCTGCAGTAGGTGCAGGGTGTCCTTGTAGCTGCTCAACCGCATCTGTGAGCTCTACCAGTGTCTGGGCGCGATCTTTATACAGCGCAACAATGCTTTCAATGGAAGGGGTGCCGGTGTCTTTGGCCTGGCGAAGCGCAAGTCTACGGCGGACATCCGCTGCAAGACGTTCATTGTCTGCCTGCTTGATGTAGTGGGCGTTCAGCCAGTTCAGTTTTTGGGTATTGAACTGGGCTGCCGATGGCGTGATGTGGTTCAGGTCGAACCACTCCACAAATTGTTCGCGGCTGAATACTTCGTCGTCACCGTGCGACCAGCCCAGACGCGCTAGATAGTTGTTCACGGCCTCGGGGAGGTATCCTTCGTCATCATATTGCATGACCGATACCGCGCCATGGCGCTTGGAGAGCTTCTGGCCGTCATCGCCCAGAATCATCGAGAGGTGGGCGTACTGCGGCACGGGGGCGCCCAGCGCCTTAAGGATATTGATCTGACGAGGCGTGTTGTTCACGTGGTCATCGCCACGAATCACCTGGGTAATACCCATATCCCAGTCATCCACTACCACGCAAAAGTTGTAGGTCGGTGTGCCATCAGCGCGGGCAATAATCAGGTCATCCATTTCGGTATTACTGATCTCGATACGGCCTTTAACGAGGTCGTCCCACGCCACAACACCATCCACCGGGTTGCGGAAGCGAATCACCGGATTAGCGCCAACCGTTACAGGAGGCAAATCCTTACCTGGCTCAGGGCGCCAGCGGCCGTCATAGCGGGGTTTGTCGCCACGGGCGGTTTGTTCGGCGCGCAGCGCTTCGAGCTCCGCCGATGAGGTGTAGCAAGGGTAAGCCGTACCGGCTTCCAGCATTTGCTGAATCACGGCTTTGTAGCGATCCATGCGCTGCGTCTGATAGAACGGGCCCTCATCATGAGCCAGACCCAGCCAGTTCATGCCGTCAATAATGGCTTGAACCGCTTCAGGCGTTGAGCGTGCCAGATCGGTATCTTCGATACGTAGTACGAATTGCCCCTGGTGATGGCGGGCAAAGGCCCAGGAGAACAGGGCGGTGCGGGCACCCCCGATGTGTAGAAAACCAGTAGGGGATGGGGCAAAGCGTGTGCGAACCATGAATGAATCCGGTAAACGTATAAAAGCGTCATTCTACCGGTTCAACACGAGCTTCCCCAGTACGGCATTGACCAGAAGGGACTATTTGACTAGAATCCGCGCTTCGTTGGGCGGTTATATTCAGCGGTAGAAGGCTTCCTTCACACGGAAGAGGTCACTGGTTCGATCCCAGTACCGCCCACCATCAGATACGACAAACCCCTGTGAGTGAAAGCTCCCAGGGGTTTTATTTTTGCCGTGTACACTCATCGACAATACCCAACCTGAATAAGCAGGCATCTCATGAAGCTTTTTAAATTGCTCCTCATCCTCGCCAGCGCCATCTCGCTCAACGCCTTTGCAGAGGAGCCCAAAGCGCATTACACCGACATCCCCGGTGTTAAAGCCAACATTCTCACTAAAACTACCAAAGCCTGGAACGGCACCGATTTACCCGCCTACGGCGAGGGCCAGCCAGAGATCACAATTATCCGTTACCAGATCGAACCGGGTGCCACGTTACCCATGCATATGCACCCAGTGATTAATGCAGGCCTGCTCATCAAAGGTCAGCTCACCGTTATCAAGAAAACGGGTGAAACCCTCAATATCACAGCTGGGCAGCCCATCGTAGAGCTATTTAAAGAATGGCACTACGGCACCAACCCGGGTAAAGAACCGGTGGATCTGGTCATTGTTTATGCGGGCACCGTAGGCACACCGCTGGTAATTCGGGAGTAGGTAAACAAACAAAGCCAGCACCTAAGAACCCGACTTCTTGAAACAGAGGGAAGTCCAAGTTTCTATGGGTTTTCGAACGAACCATCACCTGTCCAAGGTTCGCAGTAGGTAGAGTACATGCCGCCACGCTGGTAGAAGGGATCAGGCCAGATTTCGGTTGTTTTAACGAGCAGGGTATCTGCGTCAAAGCTTACTGTGAATGCCATCCGTAGCAAGCTGGAATCACACCATCCCCAGTTCCAGTCTAGGGCATTCTTTTGCGGGAAATGGTAGGTATCCCGATAAGGACCGAGAATTTTAAGCACCTGAGCCTGTGTGTCCCCGACTTTGATTTCTGTGAAGTGTTTGAGGTCGAGCACCTGCTCTTTGCGCGTCATTTTGCCGCTGTCGTCAAAATACACCATGAAACTCACCCAGCCGGCAGGACCGCGTGGGTAAGAAAGCTGTTGCACTTGTCCTTGCGGATTCTTCCAGACCATGGCGGGTACGCCCATGGTGCTTTCGACATCGGCTACGTTGGCAACGCCGGGTTTTAAGCCAGCACCACTATAAGAGGCGCAACCAACAAGCGCTAGACTCGCAAAAACAAGCGTGAGTAGGTGTTTCATGAGTTCAGGTGCTTGCCTAACCAGCTGCCTGTTTCCGCGTGGCCCGTGATGATGTAGCTCAATGCGTTGGCATAACTGCCGGTGAGCTTCTGTTCATTCCAGGCCTCGCGTGAACCTGCCCAGATGATTTTGTCACCACTATGCAGGGGCAAATCAGGCGTTGGACACAAGATCAGTTGGCCAGCACGTTCCAGCATCAGTGGCATTAATTTCAATGGGTTATCCCGGTTCCTGTTTGAGGTCATCATGACAGATAGGGGAATAGGGGACGCTGAGTTTTGTAGGGCGTGATTGAGTGCAGGAGTTTTGATACGGTTGATACGTGTTGTCCAGACATAGGGGACAAGACCAGAACAAGCTGGTGCAAGTGATTCGAGTAGATTTGTGGCCCACTCGGCTGACTGTTTTTCTACTTCACGAATAAACCGCGACAGCATGGGGGTTGTCAGGTAACTCAGGCAGGCATGCGCCACTGTCTGCGTTGTCACCATGGTGAGATTGGCGTCAAATGTTTCAAAGAGTGCAGAGTTGCCGGAGCTGCTCTGACGCATAACGATGAATAGATCTGGATTGAGTTCGCGTGCGGTGATCGCAATAGATAGATTGTTGATGTCATTGTCTGAAGCGGCGACCAGGCCAACGGCATCCTTGATGCCGGCATCGATGAGCGGGTTGGCTTCAGTACCAGCGCTGACGATACTGATATGGTCATCAGGACTGGTTGGTCGTGGATCGATGATCCGCACATTGTCATGTAGGCCCATGCTGTCCAGACGCTGCACAATCGCACGTCCGAAGTGGCCATAACCGCAAATGATCCATTTTCCGGTAGGTGGTTCGTGTAGTTCCGGTAGCGGAGTTCCCGGAACACGTGTCAACCATTCCACCAATTGGTAGCTCGGGGGGCTGCGCATCGCCAGTGCTAGCCTGCGAGCATATAGGGTGTAGGGATCGACCACAAAATTGGTGCCGAATGACGCCATGTTCGAAGCCGTTGCCGCATGTTCGGCGCGGGCGATGATTGGAATGCCGGGGTTGAGTAGCCGGACCGTCATGGCAATGGCCAGGTTGGCCTCATCACTGTTGGTAACGGCCAGTACGGCTTTACAGCGTGCGTGCTTAAGCCCGGCAAGGAGGAGTGTTTCTGGTATCTGGGCATCGGCGTGAAGTGCCGGCACATCAGCCTGGTAGTCGCCAAGTTCCAGTTCCTGCAAAGGTTCAGCACGATCATCCAGCACAACGAAACGCATCTGAACCTGATCCAGTGTTTTGGATATAAGCGAACCTGTTTCGCCCAGGCCGCAGATGATGCAGAAAGGTTCAGTAAGATTTTTTACCTTACGGTTGAAGCGGCTTCGTGCCAGGGCGCGTTGTAACCCCTCATCTTTAAGCAGGTTGAGGATGCTGAGGATGGAATAGGACCAACCGATAACGGTGAGATAAATACAGACGGTGACCCAGAAACGCTGTGCATAGGAAAACGCGTTAGGAATTTCGCCAAAGCCAATCGTTGTGGCTGTGTAACTGATGAAGTAAAACGCATCAAAGAATGTCATGGGCGCTGTTGCAGCGCCGCTTGCATCAATACCGGGAACCAGGACGAGGCCGAAGATCGACACCGCATAAATTAAGATCATAACAATCAGCGGCGTTCTCATCCGGCGAAGGACAAGAAACAGTACGCTGTCGTTGACGATGCTCATGACAGTTGTTTGCCCGAAGGTTCTATCGGCGCATCATCAGCGTTTCTGCAATCAGCAGAATCACCGACACCACATTGGCGAACAGGGCGCCACCGGATAGTGAGACAACGCTGGCTGTGATTTCCGGGGTCATACCCAGACCCAGCACATGCACGGCAAAGCCCCAGGTCACTGCAGCGGCAATGAGTTGTAGATCAGCCACCAGACTCGTGGCCAGGTGGATGGCGCCAATCTGGGTGCGATCACCGAACTTCAGGGTCGTGGCAATGAGATTTACAACGATTGCGGCAAATAATTCGTAGATGTGGTGGAGCTCTGGTCGGGCAATGTCACCGATAAAGAATCCGAAGTTGAGCGTTGCCGCCAGGACAATAAAGAAACCAAAGACGACTTTTTCCAGATTCATGGCTGAGCCTCAAGTTTGTAGCGTTAACATTTTAATTATAGGCCTTGCTCGCACCCCGTTATAGGAAAAGAAGCTTGAGCCCAATAATGATGGTGGTGGCTTCAAATGCCCGTTTAACGAGCGTGTTTCCCTGGCGAATGGCCATATGGCTGCCTAAATAGCCACCGATGATTGAACCGATAATCAGTGCCGGTAACCAGTCCCATGCAATATCACCGGCCAAACCCAGAACAAAGGCCCCTGTACCATTCCATACCAGGCCGCAAAGAACCAAGGTGTAGGCAATAGCGCGTTTGTAATCCATGCCGAAGTGACGAATCAGCCAGATCGTGAGGAATAGGCCGCTGCCAGATGTGATTGAGCCGTTTAGAAATCCAACCACAAAGAGTCCGGCCATGCCTTGCCAAAGTCCTGCGCCATGCCAGTTCTTGGGTGTGAATTCGATGCCGAGTTTCGGTTTGAATATCGAATAAATGCCCAGGCTGATGGTTAACAACCCTAGGGTCATCAGCGCTTCTTTTTCTGGTGCTTTAAGGATTAAAGATGCTCCAAGAATAACCCCGGGAATACCTGACCCCAGAATGATGAGAGAGGCTCTACGGTCAAGATGGCTTTCTTTCATATGGCGCAAAATGGCGCCAACACCCAGAAACACGCTGGCCACTTTATGGGTTGCTAAAGCAGCGGCGAAACTAAGCCCCAGAAAAATGAGTATCGGAAACTGGATAAGTCCAACGCCACCGCCAGAGAGGGCGGAAAAGAAGTTAGCAACGACAGCCGTGCCAAAAAGTATGGCCTGATGGGCCAGATCGAGCGTCATGGGGTTAATGCCTGGGTGATAAGCCGTTATTATACGGAGCTTAAACAACAACTTTGATATGAGCCGGTATGCGCATACCCGAGATTATCGCCTTCGAACGACTCAGCGAACCATTGGCAACCCGCCAGGTTTTTGCGGGCCGGCTGCTGCGCTCTATGGTTATAGGCTCGCTGATCGTTGCGGCTGCACTGTTTGCTGGCATGGCGGGTTACCACGTATTCGAAGGCCTGGATTGGATTGATGCCTTTGTAAATGCTTCGATGATTCTTTCCGGAATGGGCGTTCTGGCCGCACCAGTGAGTGTGGAAGGTAAGTTGTTTGCCGGGCTATATGCGATTTTTTGCGGCTTGGTGCTCATTGCTGCGACAGCGATCATGTTTACACCTGTCATACACCGCTTCTTGCATCAGATGCATATGGACGACGAGGATTAAGGCGGTGACAGACCTGGATTTTATGCAACAGGCGCTGGTACTTGCCCGGGAAGCCGCAGTTCTCGATGAGGTCCCCGTGGGGGCTTTAGTGGTGCTTGATGGTCAGGTGATTGGCCGGGGTTTTAATCAACCCATAGGACGCCATGATCCGACGGCGCATGCCGAAATTATCGCGCTCCGTGATGCTGCTATGACGATGGGTAATTACCGTTTGCCGGGTTGTACGTTGTATGTGACCGTTGAGCCATGTGCCATGTGTGCCGGGGCTATTCAGCATGCCCGCATTGGGCGAGTCGTTTATGGGACTTCTGAACCTAAAACGGGTGCCTGCGGCAGTGTGCTGGATCTTTTCGCTGAGGCGCGATTGAATCACCATGCCGAGGTTGAAGGTGGATTGATGGCAGAAGAAAGCGCATCGTTGATTGCGACATTCTTTCAGCGTCGTCGAGCAGAAGCTCGTGATCAGCGTGAAGCAAGGAAAAACGATGCAAATTGAAGTGTCTATTGCCAACCAATCGCTGACATTGTTGGATGATGCCGGTGGGGTGGTCAAACGCTATCTTGTTTCTACTGCCACCAAGGGTGCCGGAGAACAGATGGGCAGCTATCAGACGCCACGGGGGCGACATCGTATCCGTGCCCGGATAGGGGATGGTTTGCCCTTGGGTGCAGTTCTGCGTGGGCGCCGCCCTACGGGTGAGGTTTGCACGCCTGAGCTGATGGCGGCGCAGCCGGACAGAGATTGGATTCTGACCCGGATCTTATGGTTGTGCGGTGAAGAGCCGGGTAAAAACCGGGGCGGCCAGGTCGATACGATGAGACGCTATGTGTATATCCATGGCACGCCGGATAGCGCCGTGTTGGGTATGCCCGGATCACACGGCTGTATTCGTATGCGTAATAGCGACATGGTCGATTTATTCGACCGGGTGCCCGTGGGCACGCCGGTGACTATTTACGAAGACTAAGGCTGTTGCACTTCGTCTTCGTCAGTCAGGACCCGATCGATCAGATTCAGCGGTTGTTCGCCAGTTTCGTTTTGTAGGTAAATTGAGCCCTCGATGGCATCTTGCTGTAGCACGGCCAGTGCTTGCCATTGGCCTTGAGCAACTTGGGCGGTTGTGAGTAGGCTGCCACACGCCTGGCCATTCAGTAGGCTAGACCGGACTTCTGCACCCGGCACCAGCGGTTGTGCTGAACTAACGCGGTACAGGTGACGTTTGATTTTGCCGAGATAGTGTGTGCGAGCCACAATTTCCTGGCCGGGATAGCAGCCTTTTTTAAAGCTCACGCCGCCCAGTTTGTCCAGATTTACCATCTGTGGGACGTAGTGCTCACTCGTGGCTTGCGTGACCAGGGGGAAACCCTGGGCGATATCACTCAGCATCCAGAGAACTGGGTTTGCTGTTTCCCCGGATCCGGCAAGCAGTTGTAACTCGGATTCAGGTCCGGTCAGCAGGTCACGGGTGCTATCGAGCCGAACGACCGTAACGTTATCGATATGGCTAACTTGCCAGTCATTGGCGGGTAGGGCGTGGTTTTTAAGGGTCGGTGGTGGACTGATGAGGCCATAAACTTCGTCAGTTGCTGGCGTTACCTGGACTTTCAAGCGCATCACGTACATTTTTAGGCGTTTGGCAATCGCATCCCGGACGTCGGCTGCCAATACTAAACGGTAACCATTTTCAATCGGCCAAATGACAAAGGTGGTGAGCAGCCGACCTTTAGCCGTGCACCAGCCCGAGATCTGGGCGCGTTCGGCATTGAGCGTTCGGATGTCACTCGGTACCTGCGCATGTAGAAAGTTCTGTGCGTCTTCACCGGTGACATCGAGGATGGCAAGGTGGGGAAGTGCAATAAATTGTGGGGTAGTCATCGATCTGGATCCTGGGTCTGTGCCCGGTTAAAGCCGGTTAAGGTTGGTATCATAAGGGGCTATGAAATTTTTGGCCAAATTCTTCTTCGCAACCGTGTTAGCGAGCGCTCTTGCTGTGTTCCTGGTCGTGCTCTGGCCGGTACCTCTGAGTGAACCGAAACTGCTTGTTCGCGTACCCCATGGGGCATCGCTGCGTACGGCTGCCCACAGCCTTAATGAAGGCGGTGTTGGTATCCCTGCCTGGATTATTTCGGGCGTTGGGCGTGTGGCCGGGCTATCTACGTCGATTAAGGCGGGCAGCTATGAATTTGACCAGGGCATTGCTTTATGGGCATTGCTGCGTAAATTATCCAGTGGCGACACCAGCCAGGCTGATGTGCTTTTTGTAGAAGGAACGACTTTCCGGGATATCCGCGCCAAGCTAAATTCGCAATCCGAACTCATCCACGCCACCCGCGACATGAGTGATGCAGACATTATGATCAAGCTGGGTGCAGCGGGTCAGTCGCCCGAGGGCTGGTTCTTTCCGGATACCTACCGTTTCGATAAACGATCCGAGGATCTTGCGGTTCTACAGCGGGCTTTCGTCGCCATGCAGAAGCAACTGAATGTGGTGTGGCAAACACGAGAACCCAATCTGCCTTTGAAATCGCCCTATGAACTACTGATTCTGGCATCCATCGTTGAAAAGGAGACTGGCGCTGCGGCCGATCGAACTCAGATCGCTGGCGTCTTTATCAACCGTTTGCGTAAAGGTATGCGCTTGCAAACGGATCCAACGGTCATTTACGGATTAGGCGATCGCTTTGATGGCAATCTGCGCAAAGCCGATTTGCAACGTGATACACCCCACAATACCTATACACGGGGTGGTTTACCCCCGACACCGATCTGTATGCCTGGCATAGCGGCACTTCAAGCTGCTGCGCACCCAGCTAAAACGGATGCCTTGTACTTTGTTGCAAAGGGTGATGGCTCCAGTCAATTTTCTGCCACGCTCGACGCACACAACCAGGCAGTTAACCAATACCAGAGAGGCAAGCCCTGATCATGTCATCGATACAACCCGGACGTTTTATTACGGTAGAGGGCATTGATGGTGCCGGTAAAAGCTCGCACATCGAGTGGCTAAGAGCCTACTTGACCGCGGCAGGGCACTCGGTTGTGGTTACGCGTGAGCCTGGCGGCACGCCTTTGGGAGAATCGTTACGGGCGATTTTGCTCAATGATCCGATGTCGCCTGAGACCGAAATGATGCTCATGTTTGCAGCCCGTGCCGAGCATCTGGCTTCGGTGATACGCCCGGCTCTTGAAACCGGTGCCTGGGTCATTTCGGATCGTTTTTCCGATGCGACCTATGCCTATCAGGTGGGGGGCAGGGGCGTTGCCGAGCAAAAATTTCTGGCATTAGAAGCGCTGGTGCAAGCAGGTTTGCACCCGGATCGCACCTTATTGTTCGATGTCTCGGTGGCAACGGCACAGGCACGCCTTCATGACACGCGCATTCTGGACCGTTTTGAACGGGAAGCCAGTGATTTTCATCAGCGGGTCAGAGATGCCTATCATCAAAGGGCAGCTCAGTATCCGGAACGGATTCGACGCGTTGCCTCTGATGTGCCAATGGAACAGGTACGCGCACAAATCCTGACAGAACTGTCTGATTTGCTGGGCTGATATGATCAATTGGATTGAGCTCCATCGCGAAGCCTGGCAACAGATTCAGGCCGCAAAAGCGGCGGACCGTCTGGCGCATGCGCTCTTGTTGACCGGTTCAGCAGGCATTGGCAAGCTGGAATTCGCCGAAAGCGTTGCCGCCGGTCTGCTATGTGACGAACCCGGTGCTGATGGTCGGGCCTGTGGTGCATGTACAGCGTGCACCTGGCATGCATCGGGTAATCATCCGGATTTCCGTCGTTTGCGTCCTGAAGCCTATTCAGAAGAGCAGCCCGAGGGTGAGGACGCTAAGCCTTCGGGTACCAAAGCGGATAAGAAAAAGAGTGAGCAGATCCGTATTGATCAGGTGCGTGCACTGGAGTCTTTTATTCAGGTCGGAAGCCATCGGGGTCGCCGGGTGATTCTGATTGAACCAGCCGAATCGATGAATGAAGCAACGGCTAATGCCTTGCTGAAGTCCCTGGAAGAGCCGCCTCCGGGCGTGCATTTTTTGTTGGTTAGCCATGCGGCTGAACGTTTACTACCGACCGTACGTAGCCGTACCCGAGCCATACCAATGGCGGTGCCAGCAACGTCTGTGGCTTTTGCTCAGATTGTAAAGATTACGCCACCATTAAAGCAGGCGGACCTCTGGTTGAATCGCTGCGCAGGTGCACTCCGCTTTGCCGTTAATCTTGCTCAGGCGGCTGAGAAGCATCCGAACGCCAGTGAGGATGCCATTGCAGAAGTGGGTATTCTTGATGCACTGCTGGCGCAATTGCCCTTAGGTAATCGCATGGACCCACTTGCGCTGGCCAAAACCTGTGAGGGGCTGATCAAGGGAGACCAGTCTGGCTTACGTCTCGCCTGCTTAATTGATTGGCTGCAGCGTTGGACGCTCGACTTGCAACTGGTGCGCATGGGTTCAACCCCGTTGGTTTTTCCAGAACAAATCGTTGCTTTGCAACGTTTGGCTGCCCAACTTAATGACGATGCTCTGCGAGCTTTTCCAGATTTTTTACTGGAATCCCGTAAGTTGAGCGGACATCCTCTAAATATAAAGCTGTTTCTTGAATCAATTTTTTCGCGCACGATGGCGCTTTACGAACGGCAGGCTTAATTTTCACTATGACGCGTTTGATCGACTCCCACTGCCATCTTGATTTCGATGGTCTTTCCAATCGACTGCCAGATGTGCTCGCTGCGATGGCGGCAAACGATGTTGCTGGCTGCATGACGATTGGGGTAACGCTTGAAGAGGCGCCGCAGGTGCTGGCCATTGCTGAAGCGCATGAACAGATTTTTGCTTCGGTTGGAGTGCATCCGGAGTATGCCGATCACCAGGAGCCTGATGTTGAGACCCTGTTCGCGTTGGGGCAGCACCCCAAGGTGTTGGCTATTGGCGAGACGGGTCTGGACTATCACTGGCACAAGGATCAACCCGAGTGGCAGCGTGAGCGTTTTCGCGTGCATATTAGAGCGGCAAGATTGCTAAACAAACCGCTAGTGATTCATACACGAGAGGCTGCTGAAGATACATTATCAATCCTGAAAGAAGAGGGTGCTAGTGCGGTGGGTGGCATTCTGCATTGTTTTACCGAAAGCCTTGCTGTCGCAGAAGAGGCAATGGCGCTTGGCTTCTATATTTCGATTTCAGGTATTGTCAGCTTCAAGAAGGCGGAACAGGTGCATGAAGTCGCGCGTTCAATCCCCCTGGATCGTTTACTGGTAGAAACAGATTCGCCGTACCTGGCGCCGGTGCCCTATCGGGGCAAACCGAATGAACCTGCTTATGTAAAGCATGTCGCTGAAGCAATCGCCAATTTGCGCCAGATTTCCTATGCAGAGGTTGCTGAAGCCAGTAGCCGGAATTTTCTCAGGCTTTTTCCAGCATCTGCCACTGTGCTGGCGCCGAGGGTCGGCCTATGAAGAAATTACTCTGTGGATTGATGCTTGTCCTGAACTGTTCTCTGCTCTGGGCGGCGCCAACCGCTGATGATATGGTCATTGCTGCTAAAAAGGATGATGCGTCGACTATTCAGGAAGGCTTGAAAGCTGGATTTGATCCCAACTACAAGGATCGACAGGGCAATAGCCTGTTGATCCATGCCGCGGCAAATATGTCAGATTCAGCCGCGTTGGCCTTGCTCAACGGAGGCGCTGATCCGAAGTTAAAGAACCGTTCCGGTGACGATGCGCTGAATTATGCATCGCTCAAAGGTAGTCTGCCGGTAGTGAAAGCGCTTGTTGCCAAAGGCGTACCTGTAACGCGACCTCAGGGATGGCAGCCGCTCACTTATGCCGTGGTTGGTAAACAGCAGGCAGTATTTGACTATCTGATGGATCAGGGAGCTGATCCTAACGGGAACAATCCGACCCAGGTCTCTGCGCTCATGTATGCGGCACGAGAAGGGCAAGATGAGATGGTGGATCGATTGCTAGCAGCAGGCGCAGATCCAACCTGGACCAAAGGCGGTGAAAGTGCGGTCGACTGGGCTTTGAAAGCCCAGAATACCGATATCGCCGAAAAGATCATGAAGGCTCAAGAAAAAGTTGGATTTGGGCGTTCAGTCGTACTGAATGAGGACGAAGACGAAGAAGAAGCGGTGCCTGAAAAGCAATGAACCGTATCAAAAAGGCATGGCTAGCTTTGTTGCTAGCTGGTAGTGGTTTTTGTTCTGTACCCCTTGCTCTTGCCGAAAACACATCTAATCAAGCAGGTGCTGCCTCTTTGGTGCCGCAAACACAGATTCGCGTGTACTTTACACCGGGTGACTCAGCCGAATCAGCCATTGTCGATCAGTTACTCAACGCTAAAGAATCGATTCTGGTGCAAGCCTATTCATTTACCAATCCGGCGATTGCAGAAGCTTTGGCCGATGCGCGTGGTCGGGGTGTGAACATCGAGATCCTGCTTGATAAAAGTCACCGTACCCAGAGATATTCAGCAGCGGGCTTTACGGCGAATGCCGGCATTCCAACGCTGATAGATGACCGACATGCAATCGCTCACAATAAAATCATGATTATTGATGGGCGGGTTGTTATTACCGGGAGCTACAATTTCACAAGAGCCGCAGAAAAGAGTAACGCGGAGAATCTGGTGATTATCGAGTCCGGTTCAATCGCCGAGAAATATCACAATAACTGGCAGAAACATCGACGACACTCCCAACCTTATCAACGATAAGCGTCAAGCCATTAAAAAAGCGCCCGAAGGCGCTTTTTTAATCGATCGGCTGCTGATTAGGCAAGCACAGCCGCAATGGCATCAGCCACAGCATCGATGTTTTTGTCGTTAAGCGCTGCCAGACAGATACGGCCGGTAGAAACAGCGTAGATGCCATATTTGTCGCGCAATACATCTACCTGAGCAGCGGTTAGGCCAGTGTAGGAGAACATGCCACGTTGTTGGATCACGAAGCTAAAGTCCTGCTTGACGCCTTTGGCTTTGAGTTTTTCGACCAGAGCGACACGCATGGCGCGGATGCGATCACGCATTTCAGCCAGCTCGTGTTCCCACATCACACGGAGTTCAGGGCTGGTAAGCACTGCTGCAACCACTGCTGCACCATGGGTTGGTGGGTTCGAATAGTTCGTGCGGATAACGCGCTTCAGTTGCGACATCACACGCGCTGATTCATCGGACGATTCGGTAACGATCGACAGGGCACCAACGCGTTCGCCGTAAAGCGAGAAGGATTTCGAAAACGAAGACGACACCAGGAACTGCAAGCCCGAATGTGCAAACTTATCAAGTACGATTGCGTCAGGTTGGATGCCTTCAGCAAAACCCTGATAGGCCATATCCAGGAATGGGATCAGACCCTTGGCGCGGATTACATTAATCACTTGATCCCACTGTTCGTTGCTGAGATCGGCGCCAGTCGGGTTGTGGCAGCATGCATGCAACAGGACGATGGAGTCCTTGGGCATGGCATTCAGGTCAGCCAGCATGCCGGCGAAGTTGACACCACGCGTTGCTGCATCGTAATAGCTATAGGTTTTAACCGGGAAATCGGCTGCTTCAAAGAGCGCACGATGGTTTTCCCAAGATGGATCGCTGATATAAACCGTTGCATTAGGCACCAGGCGCTTCAGGTAATCAGCACCGATTTTCAGGGCGCCAGTACCACCGATGGCCTGGGCGGTTACCACACGCTTGTCGCGTAGCAGCTGAGTGTCATGACCGAAGAGCAGGGCTTGTACAGCTTGATCGTAAGCAACCGAGCCTTCGATTGGCTGGTAGCCACGAGCCGGTGGATTTTTCATCCGGGCTTCTTCAGCAGCACGAACGGCCTTGAGTAGGGGCAGTTTGCCCTCATTGTCGTAGTACACGCCCACACCAAGGTTAACCTTGTTGGCGCGAGTGTCTGCGTTAAAGGCTTCGGTCAGGCCGAGAATCGGGTCGCGCGGTGCGAGTGCGACATCAGCAAAAATCGAGGACATAAAAGCTCCGGTGGCCGCCGGCACTGCCGGCATGGAGGAAATGATGAAGGACGGGTTAAACTGTGCTCTACGGCATAGTAATAACTTGAAAATTCTAACATGGCATAGTCTTTCTATGCCGCCTGTGCTGCAACAGAGATCTACTTAATGACGACCGCTTCTGCTTCAATTTCCGAACTGGCTTCAGCGTCTCCATCAAAGGTGGTGACTTTTGATGGTAGCCCATTCCGTTTACACCAGCCGTTTCCGCCAGCGGGTGACCAGCCTGTAGCCATTGAACAGCTGACGGCAGGCCTGGAAGATGGTCTATCTTTTCAGACCTTGTTGGGCGTAACCGGGTCTGGAAAGACTTACACCATGGCCAATGTGATTGCCCGTAGTGGCCGTCCTGCCTTGGTATTGGCGCCCAATAAGACATTGGCGGCTCAGCTGTATGCCGAGTTCAAGGAGTTCTTTCCGGAAAACGCGGTTGAATACTTTGTTTCCTATTACGACTATTACCAGCCGGAAGCCTACGTGCCCAGTCGTGACCTATTCATTGAAAAAGACTCGTCAATTAACGAACATATCGAGCAGATGCGTTTATCAGCCACCAAAAGCCTGATTGAACGCACCGATTGCATCATTGTTGCTACCGTTTCCTGCATTTACGGTATTGGCGACCGTGACGAATATCATCAGATGATCATGCATGTGCGTGAGGGGGACAAGCTTGCGCAGCGGGATTTGCTCAAACGATTGGCCGAGATGCAGTACAGCCGTAACGAAATGGATTTTCAGCGTGGCACCTTCCGCGTCCGCGGTGATGTGATTGATGTGTTCCCAGCAGAACATGCCGAACATGCCTTGCGTATCGAACTATTTGACGATGAAATTGAACGACTCCAGCTGTTTGATCCGCTCACGGGTGAAATTCGTCAAAGACTATCCCGCTTTACGGTGTATCCGTCTAGCCACTACGTAACGCCTCGGGCAACTGTGCTGCGAGCATTAGAAGGCATCAAGGAAGAGCTTAATGTTCAGCGCGCATTTTTCCTTTCCGAAGCCAAGCTGGTGGAAGCGCAACGCCTTGAACAGCGAACCAAGTTTGATATCGAGATGCTGAATGAAGTAGGCTTCTGTAAGGGCATTGAAAACTACTCGCGTCATCTTTCGGGGCGGAATCCCGGAGATCCGCCACCGACGCTGATTGATTACCTGCCAGATAACGCATTGATTTTCATCGACGAATCACACGTTGCCATAGGGCAGGTGGGCGCCATGTACAAGGGGGACCGTTCGCGTAAGGAGAACCTGGTGAACTATGGCTTCCGATTGCCATCGGCATTGGATAACCGCCCGCTCAAGTTTGATGAGTTCGAGGAACGTATGCGCCAGGCGGTGTTTGTTTCCGCAACACCTGCTGCGTACGAGAAGGAACATGCCGGTCAGGTCGTGGAGCAGGTTGTACGGCCTACGGGTTTGGTTGACCCAGTAGTAGAAGTGCGGCCAGCGATCACGCAGGTGGATGATCTGCTGGGTGAGATCCGCAAGCGTGTCGCTCTGGATGAGCGCATTCTGGTGACAACGCTGACTAAGCGTATGTCTGAAGATCTGACTGACTACCTGACTGAAAATGGCATCAAGGTTCGATACCTGCATTCGGATATTGATACTGTTGAGCGCGTCGAAATCATCCGTGACCTTCGCTTGGGTGTATTTAACGTTGTGGTGGGCATTAACTTGTTGCGTGAAGGTCTGGATATCCCAGAGGTATCGCTGGTTGCGATTCTGGATGCGGATAAAGAAGGATTCCTACGTTCCGAAACTTCGCTGATACAGACCATTGGACGTGCGGCGCGACACCTGAACGGTACAGCCATTCTTTACGCAGATAAGATCACCGGTTCGATGCGGAGGGCTATTGATGAAACTGAGCGCCGCCGTCATAAACAGCTCGCGTTTAATGAAGCAAATGGCATTGTGCCGCGCGGTGTTAAGAAGCGTATCAAAGACATTATTGATGGCGTTTACACTACCGGTTATTCGGATTCGTCAGATGCGCAATCAATGCGTAAGGCTGCACAGACACGTAAACATTATGAGTCTATGTCTGAGAAGGAAGTGGCAGCCGAAATCCGTAAGCTAGAGCAGGCTATGCAACAGCATGCCAAGAATCTGGAGTTTGAAGCTGCTGCACAAACGCGCGATCAATTATTCCGACTAAAGGAACAGTTATTTGGTGCTGCGCCCAAGGGAGATTAACAAGTCCTAGTAACGTTTCATAATTGCGCACATATCTGTGGCAATGCCACTTACCAGATATTGCGTCACGGCTTTTGAGGCCTGAGCGAGTTCTGCTGCCTGTTGGGGGCTGCTTTTACTGTAATGATGCAGCGTGACAGAACCTGTGGTGCCAGAGTTATAGCCATATCGCCCAATCTGTTTAAGGCTGCGCGTTTCATAAACACGTACAAAGGCCGCACCTTCAAGCGTATCGTCTTTGAGACCGGAGCGGAGTTTAATGTTTGTCACGCCCGCCTGGACAAAGAAACGGTAGGGTGCTGCGTTTTCACGGAAACCTGAAGGTAGGGCGAGATGACTCTCGCTCCAGTTGATTTTCGTGGGTTCCAGTGTGTCCTGATAGATAGCAGAGTCGATGCCACAGGTCTTGAGTTGGCTGGCAAGTTTTTGCGCGAAGTACACCGGTAGATTAACTGGCGCAATTGCTTGAGCCACATCCTGGCTATCAACATTTTTTGAGGCACTTTCCTCTGCGTGAGAGGCTGCAGCGCTACCAGCGGTTGAACCGGCTAATCCACCAACAACCCCGGCGACAGGCCCGACAACCATGCTTCCCAGAAAACCACCGATCGTTGAAGTCTTGTCAGAAATATACGTCGTCTGAACAGCACCGCTTGGGATGATTAAGACTTGGTAGGATGTTTGTCGAATCGGCTGCGCAGCACTCTCATCAACCACCTCGGCGGATTTGCCTGATTGGTTAATTTTGAAGGGCCCTGAGGCGCAGCCATAAAGGCAAGATCCCAGAGCAAAGGCTAGGAAGGACTTTAGCAAGGTGTGTTTACTAGGCATTGTCGGTATTGTGCACGTTTGCCATAATTATGGAACAATGTAACAAAACATAAAGAAGTGAACACCCAATAAAAATAAGCTGCAGATCCGATGCGAGTGACTGCTGGCGGTAATAAGCGGTTCACAAAGGGGGAGCGAATGACGAGAGTGCTGTTCGTGTGTATGGGAAATATCTGCCGATCGCCAACGGCGGAAGCCGTATTTCGCCGCTTGGCAGCGCAGCGTGGTCTGCTTGGCGAGCTGGAAATTGATTCTGCCGGAACACATGGTTATCACGTGGGTGAGACGCCGGATGCGCGTACGCAGCGTGCTGCGGCCGAGCGCAAATATGATTTGTCCGAGATTCATGCGCGTAAGGTAGCGCCGGAAGATCTTGAGTACTTTGATCTAGTTTTGGCAATGGATCGGAGCAACCTGGATTCATTGCGGAAGCTTTGTCCGTCAGATCGTTTGCACCGGCTTAAGCTCTTTATGAGTTATGCGCGTCAGTTCGATGATGATGAAGTGCCTGATCCGTATTACGGACTAGCCCATGATTTCGATCTGGTGCTCGATATGATCGAAGATGCGGCGGAAGGTTTGCTCGACAGTGTTGTACGTGAACGTGGCAATCAGGAACCGGTGAAGTCAACGAATAAAGTCGGGACGGCCAAAGTGAAAGCTAGCTGAGTTTCTTAGTTCAAAGTCGTAAAAAACCCCGCCTGAATTTATTCGGCGGGGTTTTTTACGGTTGGACTCCCGAAATTACTCTTTGCGGGTTTCGACCATTTGTAACGGTTCTTCTACGACAACGGCTTTGACCCGAGGTGCACGTGGTTTGCGTACTGGTTTTTCAGCAGGTGCTGCTGCAACACTTGCACGTTTAACCGGGTCGGTTTCAACCATCTGCAAGCCAACCGCTTCTAGCGATACTGGTGTCGGTGCAACAGGCGCTGGTTTCGGTGCTGGCTGAGGTGCAGGCGCAGATTCGACTACGGGTGCAGGTGTAGGGGCCGGAGCTGGAGCCTCTACGGGTGCAGGCGCTTGAGTAGCAGGTGCCGATTCAATAACCGCCTGTGCGACAACAGGGGCAGCAGCAGGCGGAGGTGCTGAAGTGTTTGCTGAAACTTCTGCAATTTCATTACGCTGTTCGCTAACGATTTCGCTCGAGGTTTCACCGTTCGCAGGTTGACGCTCTCCACGCTCACGACGGCCACCACGACGACCACGACGACGACCGTTGCCGCTGCCACCTTCGGTAGCTGTCGTTTCTGGTGTCACGCCTTCAGCATTCAGCAGATCAAGATTCTCGGTCTGTGGCGCTGAAGTGTTTTCGTTGGCATTGTTGGGGCGACGATCACGGCCACCACGACGGCGGTTGTTACCACCCGTGTTCTGACCTTCTTCAGTGCTAGCGCCCTCAACAGGTGTTGATGTGCGATCGCTACGGTTGTTGTTGCGACGGCCTTCCTGGCCTTCAGGGCGAGGGGTACGCTCACCACGGCCTTGTCGACCACCGCGTTCGCCACGAGCCTGACGGCCTTCGCCATCACCACTCTGGCGGCGACCATTGCCACGACCTTCGCGCGGCTCGCGCGGTGTGCGTGGACGGGCAACCTCAACCGGTGGTTTCTTTTTGTTGTCGCCACTGAGCCAGCTGAATAGCTTGGTCATGAAACCGGTTTTCTCTTCCGGCATCGGTTCTGGTGGCGTGGTTGACTTCATGGATACCGGTGCAGGTGCAGCGGGAGCCACATTACGAATGGCCGCTGTTGGGCGGTTCTGATTCTTCTGCTGTTCTGCCGCATACGCAGGAATCTCTGTCAGCGACTGATCAGCCATTTTGTAGGAAGGTTCACGAACATCATCCTGATTCAACTCGTCGTGACGCAGACGCTGAATGTGATGAGCTGGTGTTTCCAGATGCTTGTTTGGCAATAGCAAGATCGTGATCTTGTGACGCAGTTCGATCGCCTGGATATCTGCGCGTTTTTCATTCAGCAGGAAAGTGGCAACATCCACCGGTACCTGTGTATGAACAGCGGCCGTGTTTTCCTTCATCGCTTCTTCTTCAAGAATGCGGAGAATATGCAGGGCGGCTGATTCAGTAGAGCGGATATGGCCTGTGCCGGTACAGCGTGGGCAGGTGATGTAAGAGGTCTCTGCCAGGGCAGGGCGCAGACGCTGACGCGACAGTTCCAATAGACCGAAGCGGCTGATCTTGCTGGTTTGTACGCGGGCACGGTCATGATGCAGGGCATCACGCAGGCGGTTTTCAACTTCGCGCTGGTTGCGGGCGCTTTCCATGTCGATGAAGTCGATAACGATCAGACCACCCAAGTCACGCAAGCGAAGCTGGCGGGCGATTTCGTCGGCCGCTTCCAGGTTCGTCTTTAGCGCAGTCTCTTCAATGTCGCTACCCTTTGTCGAGCGACCCGAGTTAACATCCACCGAAACCAGCGCTTCCGTGTGATCGATGACGATGGCGCCACCGGCCGGCAGGTTGACCTGACGGGCGTAGGCCGATTCGATCTGATGTTCGATCTGGAAGCGTGAAAACAGCGGCACATCATCGTGATAACGCTTCACACGATTGACGTTGCCTGGCATCACCTGGCTCATGAAAGCCTGGGCTTGTTCGAAAATGTCATCCGTATCGATGAGGATTTCACCGATATCTGCCTGGAAGTAATCGCGAATGGCGCGAATGACTAGACTACCTTCCTGGAAAATCAGCAGTGGTGCGACATTGTCTTTCGCGACCGAATCAATCGCCGTCCAAAGCTGCATCAGATAGTTCATATCCCATTGCAGTTCTTCAGCAGTGCGGCCAATTGCGGCTGTACGTGCGATCAGGCTCATGCCTTCTGGCACAGACAGTTGCGCCATGGCATCACGCAGTTCTGAACGATCATCGCCTTCAACACGACGCGAAACACCGCCGCCGCGTGGGTTATTCGGCATCAATACCAAGTAGCGGCCAGCCAGTGACACATAGGTGGTGAGGGCAGCGCCCTTGTTGCCACGCTCGTCCTTATCGACCTGAACGATCAGTTCCTGACCTTCTTTCAGGGTTTCCTGCATCTTGGCACGGCTGCCTTCGCCATTGGGTGCGTAGTACTCACGGGCGATTTCTTTGAAAGGCAGGAAGCCATGACGCTCGGCGCCGTAATTAACGAACACCGCTTCTAGCGATGGTTCGATACGGGTGATAACGCCTTTGTAGATGTTGCTCTTACGCTGTTCTTTAGCAGCGGATTCGATGTCGAGGTCGATCAGTTTCTGACCTTCGACAATCGCGACGCGCAGTTCTTCAGCTTGCGTCGCATTAAATAGCATGCGTTTCATACTTGGTGCTCCAAAAGCACCGGCACGGGCATTCCCGTAGGCAGGGTCACTGCGTTGTAATCGTGGCTTTCCGCGCGGCGTGCTCTCAGGGCGAGGCAGGGGATATCCTGTGTGGATCCCAAGCCGGACGTTCGGACAAGGCCAATCAATTACGACCGACAGGTCAAGGCATCTTGGGACGCATAACCTGCCGTTGCTGCATTCGGGACTGCATACGCCGGGCGTGTGTCAGTCGGTGACGGCCGCTTGTGTTCGTCTGGGCGGGTCGTCATAGCCCGGTCTGGCTGCGCCGGATGGTCACGAATCACGAACGCGTGGATCGACGATCTCGGGTCGGAATCCGGGCAGATCGATCCGGTTTTACACCCGGGAGGCGACCTGCTGGCAGCACAAACGTGTAGAGTATAAGGCATGACACGCAGTAATAGAACGCCAACGCGCCCTTTGAGACAAAAAACTTCGCAAACGCGCGGCGCTGACCCTAAAAAATCCATAAAACCAGCTGGTTACACAGAAAAGCCCAGGCCCATAGCGGTGCAAGAGATTGCGCCTGTTGTGCAGCGTCGGGTTATCGACGCCGAAGAGGCAGGTCAGCGCCTGGATAACTATTTGCTGCGCCATTTGAAGGGCGTACCTAAAAGCCGGATCTATCGGATCGTACGTAGTGGTGAAGTACGTATTAATGGCGGACGTTGTCAGCCAGATCAGCGGTTAAACGAGGGTGATGCGCTCCGTTTGCCACCGGTGCGCTGTCAGGCATTCTCCGAAGAGAAACCACCCGTAGCGCCAATGGTTGATTTGCCTATTCTGTATGAAGACGAGGCCTTGATTGCATTGAATAAGCCTTGTGGCATTGCTGTGCATGGTGGCAGCGGATTGGCCTGGGGTTTGATCGAGGCCCTGCGTGCGCAGCGGCCTGAAGCACGTTTTCTTGAACTGGCTCACCGCTTAGACCGTGAAACCTCGGGTGTGCTGCTCGTGGCCAAGAAACGTGCTGCTTTAATCGGATTGCACGATATGTTCCGGGAGCAAAAAGGGGACAAGCGCTATCTGGCCCTGGTTCCAGGCGTATGGGCTGAGAAATCAGTCCAGGTGACGCTACCGCTCTATAAATACCTGACCCCAGAGGGCGAACGACGGGTGCGTATTGCCAAGGGTAGAGATTTGCAAAATCCGGAAACACGACCTGCAGAGACGCACTTTCGCCTAAGAAAGCAGTATCCGGGCTATGCACTGGTTGAAGCCAAGCTTAAAACCGGCCGAACTCACCAGATTCGGGTCCACCTAGCTGCCTTGGGGTATCCGATTGTCGGCGATGATAAGTATGGAGACTTTGCGCTGAATAAGTCTCTAGCCGCTAACAAGGCACTAGAACGTATGTTTCTGCATGCGGCAACCATGCGTTGCAAACATCCTGTTACCGGTGAGCCGTTAAATGTAGAGGCACCTTTGCCACCAGAACTCGAAGGTTTTCTGGCATTGATTGAGCAGAAGCGTTCTTAAGAAGCAACATGAACAAACGCAACTATGACCTTGTTGTATTTGATTGGGACGGCACCTTGCTGGATTCGACGGGCGCCATTGTTAAAGCCATTCAGGCGGCGAGTCGGGATATTGGCGCAACACCGCCCAGTGATGAAAAGGCCCGTTATGTCATCGGTATGGGTCTGCGCGAAGCACTCATGTATGCAGTTCCGGAGTTGCCAGAATCCCGTTATGACGATCTGGTGGATGCTTATCGTAAACATTATCTCTCCGGAGATCACGAACTAACTCTGTTCGCCGGTGTTGAAGGATTATTGAAGACGTTACAGGAAGAAAACCGCTGGGTTGCGGTTGCAACCGGCAAGAGTCGTCTTGGGCTAGATCGGGCATTAGGGCATAGTGGTCTGGGACGCTATTTTGATACCACCCGAACAGCAGACGAAACGCGGAGTAAGCCGCATCCGCAGATGCTGGAGGAGATCATCAATCAGTTTGCAGTTGATCCGGAGCGCACCCTAATGATTGGTGACACCACCCACGATTTGCTTATGGCACAGAATGCGCGAGCGCATGGATTGGGTATCACACACGGCGCACACCCAGTTTCAGCGTTGCGGGATTGCACACCAGTTGCGCTGGTTGACTCGATTCAAGACCTGTCTAACTGGATTAAGATTAACGGATAACTAACTGTTAATACTTGAATAAAAACACCGCTGGACGCTTGTCTAGATTAGGTGCGCCTGATTTTTTCCAGGCTTGTACGGATTTCGTTGCAATCAATTGGCTCGGCATGGTGAGGTCAGCCGCAACACAGACCTGCGTCTCCGGTTTCAAGCCGTTGATCAGGCTTTCGAAGAAGGCGCGATTTCTATAAGGCGTTTCAATCACGATCTGGGTGATGCCTTGCCGACGTGATTCGTCCTCCAGCCGGGATAAGGCCTGTTTCCGACCCGTTTCGTCTTGAGGCAGATAGCCGTGGAAGGCAAAGCGTTGGCCCCCAAGCCCTGAGCCCATCAGTGCAAGCAGCAGGGAAGAAGGCCCGATGTGGGGCATAACCGGGATATTGCGCTGGTGCGCACGGTGTACAAGGTCTGAGCCAGGGTCCGCAACGGCAGGGCAGCCAGCTTCGGAAAGCAATCCAATCGCATGGCCATCGGTAATTGGGGCTAAAAGCGCATCCCAGTCACTGGATTTGGCTTCGGATTTGCCCATTTTTCCGCGTCCAGGCAGCTCATGGATGCTTAATTCTGCGATTGGGACTGGCATTCCTATTGTTTTTAGGAATGCACGGGCACTTTTAGCGTTTTCAACAACAAAATGACGCAATTCCCGCGTTAAATTCAATAATTCAGGCGTTAATGAAAGTGCCGGATTGGCATCGGCCAATTCACTCAGTGGTACCGGGATCAGGTGTAGGGTGCTCATGTGTATTATTGCTTAGACAGTCAATGGGTTCAGGCCAGCGTGCCGGAGTAACCGACAGAGCGCAATTAGCGGCAAACCAACCAGGGCAGTTGGGTCATTGCCACTGAGGCGATCCAGCAATGCAATGCCCAGCGCTTCGGATTTGGCCGATCCGGCACAGTCATAGGCGGGCTCCCGTTTTAAATAGGATTCAATTTCCGCTAGCGAGAGTTCTCTGAACTCGACTTCGGTACTGACCAGCTCTTCATGCGCCTGTTCATTCAATGCGTCATAGAGGCAGAGCGCGGTTTCGAAAACTACTGTCTTGCCGCTCAGGCTTTGCAACTGGGCAACTGCCTTCTGGTGGTTTCCGGGTTTGCCGTAAACCTGATTCCCGACCACGGCGACCTGATCGCTACCGATAATCAAGGTATTCTTCTGATCGGCAGGCAGCTGCTTGGCAACGGCTTTGGCTTTCTCCCGTGCCAGTCTGCGCGCTGTTGCGGCAGGCAACTCGTTGGCGAGCGGGGTTTCGTCGATATCCGGGCTAATAATGCTGAATGGAAGCCCCAGACGTTCCAGTAGGGCGCGGCGGTAGGCAGAGCTGGAACCCAGAATCAGTCTACGGGGGGTGCTTTTTGCGGTTTCAGCAGGGGTAGCGGTGTTCATGTTCGGTGCGCTTTCAATGGCTTGGCGATGAATATTGCAAGAAAACACTCAACAATTCGAGCTGCCGATGGTATCATTCGCCGTTTTTCAACGGGACAGGTCTGGATGTTGTCTGCCGATTTGCCGGAAAGTTTTGACCCGAACGTCATGGCGCGCGATGGCTTTACTGCGTGTGTTGATGTGCCGGTGTCACAGTTTCCGCGTCTGGTAGACCTGCTGACTGGTTCGAATGGTGTGGTTCGCGTAACGCTTAAGGCCTCGATGAGTGCCGATCAGCGACCGACTACGACAATCGGGCTGGATGCGACACTGGAACAGTCCTGTCAGCGCTGCCTGCAGCCGGTGACGGTGGTTATAGACCATACGCACACCGTGGAGTGGGTAGCGGATGAGGCAGAGCTTGCTCGTCTGGACGCGTCTGAAGATGATTTAGACAATCCGGATTGGGAATTTCTGCCGATGCCTGTGCCTCCCAAGGTGCGGACGCTCGAGCTGGTGGAGGATGAACTCATTCTTTCGCTGCCGATTGTCCCGCTGCACGAGGTTTGTGCGTTGCCAGAAGCAGCGCCTGACGTGGCAGAAGATCATCCGTTTGCAGCGCTGGCCCGGCTCAAAACACCGAAGGGCTTGAACTAGGGATTCTTTCCGGAGCGTTGTTCCGGGACTTGATAAGCAGTAAAACAGGCTGTAACGATTTAACCAGGAGTAACAACATGGCTGTTCAACAAAACAAAAAATCCCCATCGAAGCGTGGCATGCACCGTGCACATGACGCACTGACAAACCCAGCGCTGGCTATCGAGCCAACGACGGGTGAAGTACATCGCCGTCACCACATTTCGCCGTCGGGTGTTTACCGCGGCAAAAAAGTCATCAAGACGACTGAGGCCTAATAGAGGCTAGGTCAGGATATTCACCTGACCGATGTTAAACGTGAGCTTTGTACGGATATGACCGTCAAAATCGCGATTGACTGTATGGGTGGCGACCATGGCCCGAAGGTCACGGTCGCTGCTGCGCTGGCTTTTGCCGCGGAGTTTCCCAATGCCGAATTAAAACTGGTTGGTAATGCCGACCGGTTGGAAAGTCGTCTGCGTCGTGCGTCACCTGATAAGGCGGTGCGCGACCGGTTGACCATCGTCCATGCCAGCGAAGTTGTCGCGATGGATGAAGCGCCAGCACTGGCGTTACGTAACAAAAAAGATTCCTCAATGCGTGTGGCCATCAATCTGGTGAAATCCGGAGAGGTGGATGCTTGCGTTTCTGCTGGCAACACCGGCGCATTGATGGCGATAGCCCGCTTTGTATTAAAAATGCTGCCGGGTATTGATCGTCCAGCCATTAGTACCGTAGTGCCTACAATGACCGGCCAGACGCGTCTGCTGGATCTGGGTGCTAACGTCGACTGCACAGCAGAGCATCTGCTTCAATTTGCCATAATGGGTTCGATACTCACCAACGCTGTGCAGCATATTGCAGCGCCGCGCGTAGGTCTTCTGAACATCGGTGAAGAAGAAATTAAGGGTAACGAGGTTGTGAAGCAGGCAGCTGAATTGCTGCGCGCAACAGATCTGAATTTCGTAGGTAATGTCGAAGGCGATGGGGTCTTTCGTGGTGAAGCCGATGTCGTTGTCTGCGATGGATTCGTTGGTAACGTGGCATTGAAGGTTTCGGAAGGCCTGGCGCAGATGATGGGTCGTTTTTTACGTGAAGAGTTCGAACGTAATCTCATGACGCGCCTGATTGCCTTGCTGGCTTTGCCTGTGCTGAGCCGCTTTAAAAAGCGTTTAGATCACCGCCGCTATAACGGTGCCACGTTATTGGGTCTAAAAGGCACGGTGATCAAGAGTCATGGTTCCGCCGATGCGTTTGCATTTGGCTACGCTATTCGTGAGGCTTATCACGAAGCGGAAAATGGCGTGATCGATAAGATCGCGCATCGCGTTTCCAGCTACACCGGTTTACAAACTGCCGCCTTGCTCGTAGAACCCGCCAAGGATTCTGCAGCAACAGGAGAAGCCTGATGGCTCAAACTATTTATGCCCAGCTAGCCGGTATCGGCAGCTATCTGCCGGGTGCCCCCATATCTAACGAAGCGCTCATTCAGGCCAAAGGTCTGGATTCCAGCGATGAGTGGATTGTTGCGCGAACAGGTATTGCCGCACGTCATCACGCACCTGAGGGCGTAACCTCCAGCATGCTGGCCGAAGAAGCCAGCCGTCGTGCATTGGCAGATGCGGGTATTGATGCTGCAGATCTGGATCTGATTATCGTTGCAACCTCAACGCCGGACATGATTTTCCCGAGCACGGCCTGTTTGCTGCAAGGCAAGTTGGGTAACGTGGGCGCAACGGCTTTTGACGTACAAGCCGTTTGTTCGGGTTTTGTCTATGCGATGACCATCGCAGAAAAATTTATCCGTTCCGGTAGCCATAAATCGGCGCTGATTGTGGGTGCCGAAGTCTTTTCGCGCATCATGGACTGGCAAGATCGTGGCACTTGTGTGTTGTTTGGTGATGGTGCGGGTGCTGTTGTGCTCAAAGCAGCTGAACAGCCGGGACTGTTGGCCACGTCTTTACATGCAGATGGTTCACAAGCCGATATTCTGAATGTACCCGGACAGATTCATAGCGGTCAGGTCGTAGGTGATCCGTTTCTGCGTATGGATGGCCAGGCTGTTTTCAAGTTTGCCGTGCGTGCGCTCACTGACAGTGCACTGGAGTGCTGCGCCGCTGCTGGTGTGAGTTCCGAACAGATTGATTGGCTGATTCCGCATCAGGCCAATGTGCGCATTATCGAAGCCATAGGAAAGCGCCTGTCGCTACCGGCAGAGCGTGTCATCGTGACGGTTGCGCATCATGGCAACACCTCTGCGGCGTCGGTACCGTTAGCATTGGATGAAGCTGTGAAATCGGGCCGCGTCAAACGGGGTCAGACACTCATGCTGCAAGGTGTTGGTGGCGGTTTCACCTGGGGCAGTGTGCTCCTCAAATATTAATTACGGAGAACCTTATGTCGTTCGCTTTCGTATTTCCAGGTCAGGGTTCCCAATCGGTGGCCATGATGGCTGCCTATGGTGACTCGCCCGTTGTTCGCGCGACTTTTGACGAAGCCTCTGCGGCGCTGGGTGAAGACCTGTGGACTATGGTTGCCGAGGGCCCGGCTGAGCGTCTTTCACAGACAGTGAACACACAACCGATCATGCTCACCGCTGGTGTTGCCGTATGGCGCCTGTGGGAAAGCCTTGGTGGCAAGACGCCGGCCGTTGTTGCTGGCCACAGTCTGGGTGAATATTCGGCATTGGTTGCCGCTGGTTCGTTGAAGCTGGCTGATGCGGTGCCGCTGGTTCGTTTACGTGCTGCTGCTATGCAAGAGGCCGTGCCTGTCGGTACGGGTGCCATGGCGGCCATTCTTGGCCTGGATGATGATGGTATTGCTGCTGCCTGTGCCGAAGCCGCCCAGGGCGAGGTGGTTGAACCTGTTAATTTCAATGCGCCAGGTCAGACAGTCATTGCTGGCCACAAGGGAGCTGTTGAACGCGCCTGTGAAGCCTGTAAAGCACGCGGCGCTAAGCGCGCTGTATTGCTGCCGGTGTCCGCACCATTCCATTCGTCGTTGCTAAAACCCGCTGCTGATCGCCTCGCTTTAGCCCTGGCTGATATCACGCTGAATGCACCGTTGATTCCCGTGATCAATAACGTGGATGTGGCGATTGAAACCGATCCGGCCAAGATTAAAGATGCCCTGGTGCGCCAGGCTGCCAAGCCTGTGCGCTGGGTAGAAACGATCCAGAAAATGGCTGGTATGGGTGTCGCTACGGCTGCTGAATGTGGCCCGGGTAAGGTACTGGCCGGTCTGACCAAGCGCTGTGCTGATGGCATTACCGGTGTTGCACTGGCCGATGCTGATTCGGTTAATGCCAACCTGACTTTAAGCTAAGGAATAGATATGACCGCAACTGTTGCGCTTGTAACCGGTGCTTCGCGTGGCATTGGCCGCGCCATCGCCATGGAACTGACCCGTCAGGGTATGACGGTCATTGGTACGGCTACCAGCGAGTCTGGCGCTGCCAGCATTACCGAAGCCATCAAGGCAGCGGGTGGTGCAGGGTGGGGTGCCGCACTGGATGTGCGTGATGCAGCTGGTGTTGATGCCCTGCTGACTGATATTGAAACCAAAACCGGTTCGGCAATTACCGTGCTGGTTAATAACGCAGGCATTACCCGCGATACGCTCGCTATGCGCATGAAGGACGAAGACTGGGATGACGTGCTCGACACCAATCTCAAATCTGTCTTCCGTATGTGTCGTGCGGTTATGCGCGGCATGATGAAGGCCCGTACCGGCCGCATCGTCAATATCACATCGGTGGTCGGCCATGCCGGCAACCCGGGCCAGGCAAACTACTGCGCCGCCAAAGCGGGTGTGAGCGGTATGACCCGTTCGCTGGCCCGTGAACTGGGTAGCCGCGGCATTACGGTTAACTGCGTTGCACCGGGTTTTATTGACACCGATATGACCAAGGCTCTCGATGAGGGCCAGAAGAATATGCTGCTGGGCAACATTCCACTGGGACGCCTTGGCACCCCTGAGGATATCGCTGCTGCAGTGGCTTTCCTCGTATCGCCAGCGGCATCTTATGTCACTGGCAGTACCATTCACGTTAATGGCGGGATGTACCTGCCTTAACTTTTTTTATTCTATTTCTCACGAAAACTTTGCGGTTGGCTGTGATTTGGTAGAATAGAGTCTGATTTCCACCACCTCTAATAGAAGGGTAATAGGAGCTTCAATGGATAACATCGAACAGCGCGTCAAAAAGATCGTAGCCGAACAACTCGGCGTGAATGAAGCTGACGTCAAGAATGAATCTTCTTTCGTTGATGATCTGGGCGCAGATTCGCTGGATACAGTTGAACTCGTGATGGCACTCGAAGAGGAATTCGAATGCGAAATTCCGGATGAAGATGCCGAGAAGATCACCACGGTTCAGCAAGCGATCGACTACGTCAAGTCGCATCAGAAGTAATCTCGCTTGTTGCGTCATTGCGGCCGACGCGCTTTGTGTCGGCCGTATTTATATCAGCCCGGGGTTTATAGGCCTGGGTCAGTGAAGGAGTAGGCATGCGTCGTCGCGTCGTCGTCACAGGATTGGGCGTTATTAGCCCTGTAGGTAACACCGTTACAGAAGCATGGGATAGCCTGCTTGCTGGTCGTAGTGGTATTACGGCAGTGACCCGTTTTGACGTCAGCACCTTTCCTACACGCATTGCTGGTGAGGTCAAAGGCTTTAACGTGGCAGATTATCTGCCTGCCAAAGATGCTCGTCGCATGGACACATTTATTCATTACGGCATGGCGGCTGGTATTCAAGCTGTTCGCGATGCTGGCCTGGGTGAAAGCCCTGCAGATGCCGAACGTATTGGTGTGTGCATTGGTTCTGGTATTGGTGGCTTGCCACTGATCGAAGACACCAAGGCAACTTACGATGCCGCTGGCGTTCGTAAAATTTCTCCATTCTTTGTACCGGGTTCAATCATCAATATGATCTCCGGTAATCTGTCGATCATGTTTGGTTTCAAGGGCCCGAATATTGCCCCGGTGACTGCATGTACAACAGGTCTGCATGCCATTGGTCTGGCCAGCCGTATGATTGAATACGGTGATGCCGATGTGATGGTTGCCGGTGGTGCAGAGTCAACGATTTCTCCGTTAGGTCTGGGTGGTTTCTGTGCTGCCCGTGCGCTGTCTGAACGCAATGATGATCCGGCAACTGCAAGTCGCCCGTGGGATAAAGACCGTGATGGCTTTGTGCTGGGCGAGGGTGCTGGCGTTATGGTGCTCGAAGAGTACGAACACGCCAAAGCACGTGGTGCCAAGATTTATGCAGAGCTGAGCGGTTTTGGTATGAGCGGTGACGCCTATCATATGACTGCACCAGATACTGACGGCCCTAAGCGCAGCATGCAAGCGGCGCTCAAGAATGCCGGTATCAATACGGATAACGTCCAGTACCTCAATGCCCATGGAACGTCGACCCCGCTGGGCGACAAGAACGAAACAGAAGCCATCAAGCTGCTGTTCGGTGCGGATGCCAAGAAACTGGTGGTTAACTCTACCAAGTCGATGACTGGCCACCTCCTCGGTGGTGCAGGCGGCTTGGAGTCGGTATTTACTGTGCTGGCGCTCCATCACCAGATTTCGCCACCGACCATCAACATCTTCAATCAGGATCCGGAATGTGATCTGGATTACTGTGCCAATACGGCACGTGAAATGAAGATCGATGTCGCGCTGAAGAATAACTTCGGCTTCGGTGGCACCAACGGCTCATTGGTCTTCAAACGTTTCTAAAGACCATGATACGCCGGCTTGAAATCCGGCCTGTTGCTTCGCGCCGCCTTCGGGCGGCGTTGCTTTTGGTATTGCTGCTATCTGTATTGAGCCTCAGCCAGAGTAGCCTTTCCGGGTGGTCTCTTGCTGTCGTTGTGTCCTCGCTGATGGCTGTTTTTGTGCAAGCATGGCGTGCAGCTTCGCGCTCATCTCCCATGATGGCGCTCACATTCAAGCCAATCAAGGCGCTGCTGATCGATCTTAATGGGGTTGAGACGTCTATTCACTGTACGCGTTTGAGCGTGTATCCCTGGCTGATCGTTCTACATGCCGAGATTCCGCAGCAAGGACGTCAGGTGATTATTTGGTTGCCGGATAGTTTGCCAGACTGTTCATCTGATCAATGGCGCCATTTGCTGGTATGGGCCAAGCGTATGCGCCGCCAGGTTGCGATGCAATAAACGCGTATTAATTGCGTTTACGCAGTACGGTGTTTTTAACGCGCTTCAGGGTATCCGGATAGTCACGGGAGTAATGGAGACCACGGCTCTCTTTGCGGCGCAGTGCCGAGCGCACAATCAAGTCGGCTGTTTGTACGAGATTGCGCAATTCAAGTAGATCGTGGCTAATCCGGAAGTTGGCATAGAACTCGTCAATCTCGCGGGTCAGCAGACGGATACGATGCTGTGCGCGCAGCAGGCGCTTGGTCGTACGGACAATGCCTACGTAGTCCCACATGAAGCGGCGTAATTCATCCCAGTTGTGCGAGATGACGATTTCTTCATCGGCATCCGTCACACGGCTTTCGTCCCAATGCGGTAATGCCTCAGGCGCTGGCAAAGGGTTGCTAATGATTGCGTCGGTTGCAGCGCGGGAATAGACCAGACATTCCAATAGTGAATTCGAAGCCAGACGATTAGCGCCATGCAGGCCGCTGCAAGTCACTTCGCCTGCGCCGTAAAGTCCCGGTAAATCGGTACGGCCATGTTGATCAATTACGACGCCACCGCAGGTATAGTGGGCGGCAGGTACAACAGGGATCGGTTCTCGCGTGATGTCTATGCCTAATTGTATGCAACGTTCGTAGATCGTCGGAAAGTGCGCGCGTATAAACTCTGCTGGTTGGTGCGATATATCGAGATAGACGCAATCCAGGCCATGGCGTTTCATTTCAGCATCTATGGCACGGGCGACAATATCGCGAGGGGCTAATTCGGCCCGCGGATCGTAATCATCCATAAATCGGGTGCCGTCCGGACGCTTTAGTAGCCCACCTTCACCACGGACTGCTTCACTGATCAGAAAAGATTTTTCCTGCGGGTGATACAGACAAGTCGGGTGAAACTGGATGAACTCCATATTGGCGATACGGCAACCCGCACGCCAGGCCATGGCAATGCCGTCCCCTGTCGATGTATCAGGGTTCGTTGTATAGAGATAGACCTTACCAGCACCACCGGTTGCGAGCAGCGTCTGGCCTGAGGCAATGGTTTTGACTTTGCCCGACTGGCTATCCAGCACGTAAGCACCCAGGCAACGATCTTTTTGCCCAAAGGACTGCTGTCCAGCTTTGCTGGCAGTGATCAGATCCACCACGATGTGGTGTTCCATGACACAGATATTGGAATGGTTGCGTACCTGCGGCGTGAGCGTGTCCTGAACGGCGGCACCGGTGGCATCGTCTACATGAATGACTCGACGGTGGCTATGGCCGCCTTCTCGCGTCAGGTGATAACGACCGTCTTCCCGCGTAAAGGGTACGCCCCGATCAATCAGCCACTGAATCGCCTCGGCGGCATGTTCGATGGCAAATCGGGTCGCGGCCGGGTCATTAAGATAGGCGCCGGCGGTGAGGGTATCCGCAATATGGTTTTCAACCGAATCTGTGCTATCTAGCACAGCAGCAATGCCGCCTTGCGCCCATCCTGATGCCGAGTCTATAAGGCGTCGCTTGCTAACCAGGCCGACTTTTAAACCGGCATCAGCAAGGCACAATGCAGCGCTTTGGCCGGCAAGGCCGCTACCGATGATGAGCACATCAAAACGATTCGCGCAGGAGGAAGAGGTCTGGTTCAACGTAGTAGGGGAGCGTGCACGGCCAATATGGCGAAAAGGGCAATCACAACATAAACTAACGGGCATTCTACAAGGTTAGAACGGAAACAGACATCAAACAGACAACAGATTCGTTACCGGATAGTGTTATTGCCATTAAAGGCAAAGAATCGGCAACTGAAGCAACGCTATTGGCAGCTGCCAAGGCAGGTGATCGGGCGGCATTCGAATGCCTTGTCGTTGCATGTCAATCGCGCATTCTGCGCTGGTTAACCCGTCTGACACAGGATCGCGCGGTTGCTGAAGAACTGCTGCAGGAATCACTATTCAAAGCCTTTGTATCCCTCGCCAGCTTCCGTGGTGAGGCTGCTTTTGCGACATGGCTGGCGCGAATTGCCCATAATACTTTTCTGGCCTGGAACAAGACGAATCGCCGAAGGCCTGATCAGGAGTCTTTGACTGATGAGGTGGTTGCTTCAGATGCGGGGCTGGTGGACTGGCCAAGTTTTAGTGAAAGTCCCGAAACTTTGCTCTGGCAACACGAATTATCGGATTCTTTGGCTAAAGCTATGGCCGAATTGCCCGAAACACTGAGCCAGGCACTCACATTACGTGAGCAGGATGGCTTGAGTTATGAAGAAATTGCCCAAATTCAAGAAGTACCAATAGGTACCGTGCGCTCACGAATACATCGCGCCCGAGAATCTTTGTCGTTGACCCTTAAAGAATTGATGGAACCGGCATGACACATCAAATGACTGAACCTTTTACTGATGACCTGTTTGAACAGGAAACCAGGATGTCTTCACTAATAGATGGTGAAGGCTCGCTAGCGCTCGACGGGTTACTTATTAATCAGACTGAAGTTCAACAGTACTACCGCTATCAGATAATTCGTCAGACATTGCGGGGCGTGGTTATGACTGCTGGCGCCCATGAAACGGGCACCTGGAGCCAGACTCGGCTTACCCGGTTGTGGGCGCGTGTTGATGCCCGGACGGAAGGTCAAACATCCTGAATTAGCGTAGGATTCGCACTTATGGCAGAACGTGAAGCCCAAGTTATTGAAGTTATCCCATCAACCAGGCCTGAGGCGCCGGGTTTAGCTCGTCTTCAGTTTGAAGTTTCGGGGGGCTGTGGTCGATGTCACGAAACGGGTGGTTGTGGTGGCGTCAGCATTGCACAACCGCTTTGCAGCACACCCAAGACACTACTGGTTGCAGATGACTTAGGTGTGCAGGTTGGTAACAAAGTCTTGGTAGCCATTCCGGATGCCTTGCTGTCCCAGGGTATTACCCGTGCCTACCTGATTCCTCTGATCCTTTTGTTTTTCGGCAGCGCTTTAGGCGCTATCTTATTGCCCAATCTGACACCGCTGCAGTGGCAACTGACGCCCGATATCGGCGCCATCGCCGGTGCCGGTATCGGATTAATCGCTGCCTGGTGGCAATTACAACGTAATCAGCAATCCCGTGCCATGGTGGCGCCCCGTATTGTGCGTCGCCTTACCTGATTTTTCTCTGCTTCTCATGATGACCTTAGCAATGAACCTTTCGTACAAGCGCTTCCTGCAAATCTGCCTAATTTGTTTGTCGCTGTCGGTCAGCGGCTTGGCTGTTGCACAAAGCCGTGGCTTACCCGATTTTGTAGAGCTCGCTGAAAAGCAGTCGCCTTCTGTCGTGAATATCAGTACGGTACAAAACAATCGGGGCAGGGCGACGAGTAACGGGATGCCGATGGACCCTACCGATCCTGCCTACGAAATTTTCCGCCGTTTCTTTCCGCAGGCACCAGGTAATGGGCAGCCCCAGCAGGAAAACCGGTCGTTGGGTTCTGGTTTCATCATCACACCCGATGGCTATGTCATGACCAATGCGCATGTCATTGATGGTGCAGATGAAGTTACGGTAAAACTACTGGATAAGCGAGAGTTCCGCGCCAAGGTGATCGGTGCCGATAAGCGTACTGATGTCGCTTTGCTAAAAATCGATGCTAATGGACTGCCCGCCGTCAAACTGGGAGACTCTGCTAGCCTGAAACCGGGTGAATGGGTTGTTGCAATTGGCAGCCCCTTTGGCTTCGAACATTCTGTTACTGCAGGCATTGTCAGTGCCAAGGGGCGTGCGTTGCCTCAGGAAAACTATGTGCCGTTTATCCAGACTGATGTTGCGATCAATCCAGGTAATTCGGGTGGCCCTTTATTTAACCTGCGCGGAGAAGTTGTCGGTATTAACTCGCAGATCTTTAGTCGATCAGGGGGTTTCATGGGGATTTCTTTTGCGATTCCCATCGACCTGGCCATGGATATTCAACAGCAGTTACGCTCTAAAGGCCGTGCCAGCCATGGCCGGATGGGTGTATCGATTCAGGAAGTCACCCGTGAAGTTGCTGAGGCATTTGGATTGCCCAAGTCCGGTGGCGCCCTAGTGAACAGTGTGGAACCAAATGGCCCGGCTGCTCGTGCCGGTATCGAACCGGGCGATGTCATCCTCAAATTTGATGGTAAAGCGATTACCGTGTCTAGTGATCTTCCACGCATGGTCGGCGCTCTTAAACCGGGTACAAAATCACAGGTTGAAATATGGCGCAAAGGGCAGGTGCGTACGGTCAGCGTGACTATCGGCGAATTTCAGGAGGATCGGGTGGCTTCAAACAAACCACCAGGTCGTGGTGTTGGCGAAGCAACCAATAGCCGTCTAGGCATTGCGGTATCTGACCTCACTGCCGAACAAAAGCAGCAGATGCGACTTAATGCAGGCATTCTCGTTGTAGATATCCGTCCGGGTAGCCGGATTGATTTGAGGCCAGGTGACATTATTCTGGCCGTCACGGCCAAGGGCGACACCCAAGATGTGCGCTCGGTACAGCAATTCAATCAGATCATTGCCCAAATGGATGCAAAAGCGCCGGCAACATTGCTGATTCGCCGATCCAATGTGCAGATCTTTGTGCCGATTCCTCAGGCGCAACCGGCTCAGCCGGGGCTACGCTAAAGCGCCAGAAAAGGCTGGCTCGTCAAGACCGCCAGCCTGAGCCCTGATCCGGTAGAATATCGGGTTGATCAGGCGCTTTTGAAGCGCTTCTACTGCACTTATTGCCAGCTTATTGCTGGAAAAATGGAATTCCGTGAAGCACATACGTAACTTTTCGATTATTGCCCACATTGACCATGGGAAATCCACCCTGGCTGATCGTCTGATTCAGCGTTGTGGCGGCTTGTCAGACCGTGAAATGGAAGCCCAGGTTCTGGACTCGATGGATATCGAAAAGGAACGGGGAATCACCATTAAAGCGCAAACAGCGGCGCTGGATTACAAAGCCAAAGATGGTAAGGTTTATCGGTTAAATCTGATTGATACCCCGGGGCACGTCGACTTTTCCTATGAGGTTTCTCGTTCGCTATCTGCGTGCGAGGGTGCCTTACTGGTCGTTGATGCGTCGCAGGGCGTCGAAGCCCAAACAGTTGCAAACTGCTACACCGCCCTGGATCTGGGTGTGGAAGTAGTGCCTGTATTGAACAAGATTGATCTGCCTTCAGCCAGCCCAGATACGGCACGCGCTGAAATCGAAGACGTTATTGGTATTGATGCTACTGAAGCTGTAGAAGCCAGTGCAAAAACCGGTATCGGGATTGACGACATTCTCGAGCAGATCGTTCAGAAGGTTCCCGAGCCTAAAGGCGACATCGATGCGCCACTGAAAGCCTTGATCGTTGACTCCTGGTTCGATAACTATGTCGGCGTGGTCATGCTGGTGCGCGTCATTGATGGCGTGCTTAAACCTAAAGACCGCATGAAGCTGATGTCGACCGGCTCGACACACCTGTGCGAACAGGTCGGTATCTTTACCCCCAAATCCAAGCAACAGCCACAACTATCGGCCGGTGAAGTGGGCTTTATCATTTCCAATATCAAGGAACTGAAAGCTGCCCGCGTGGGTGACACGATTACGCTGGCAGATCGTCCGGCCGAACAGGCACTTGAAGGTTTTAAGGAAATCAAACCGCAGGTGTTTGCCGGTTTATACCCGGTAGAACCGAATGAATACGAGCAGCTGCGTGATTCACTGGAAAAACTGCAGCTGAACGATGCCGCCCTGCAGTTTGAACCCGAAGTCTCACAAGCGCTGGGCTTTGGTTTCCGTTGTGGCTTCCTTGGCTTATTGCACATGGAAATTGTGCAGGAGCGCCTGGAACGTGAATTCGATATGGATCTCATTACTACGGCACCGACCGTGGTTTATGAGGTACGTCTGCGTAATGGCGAAGAGATCGTCGTTGAAAATCCTTCACGCTTACCGGACATCGGCAAGATTGAGGAAATCCGCGAACCGATCATCACGGCCTTTATTTTCCTGCCTCAGGACTATGTGGGGTCGGTAATTACGCTCTGTAACCAGAAGCGTGGCTCGCAAATTGATATGCGTTACCACGGTCGCCAGGTGCAGATGATTTATGAATTGCCACTGTCGGAAGTGGTATTCGACTTCTTCGATAAGCTCAAATCAGTGTCACGTGGTTACGCATCACTGGATTACGAGTTCAAGGAATATCGCACGGCTGATATGGTGAAGCTGGACGTGCTAATCAACGGTGATAAGGTCGATGCCTTGTCGTTGATCGTTCACCGTTCTACCTCGGTATATCGTGGTCGTGAACTGGTTAGCAAAATGCGCGAGCTAATTCCTCGCCAGATGTATGACGTGGCAATTCAAGCAGCGCTGGGTGCACAAATTATTGCGCGCGAAACCGTTAAGGCTATGCGTAAGGACGTTCTCGCCAAGTGCTATGGTGGCGATATATCCCGTAAGAAGAAGCTGCTAGAAAAGCAGAAGGCCGGCAAAAAGCGTATGAAGCAGATTGGCACGGTGGAAGTGCCGCAGGAAGCCTTCCTGGCGGTGCTGCGTGTTGACGGCAAATAACTCGATAGCAAAAATTAAGTACGGAACGACTGAATGAATTTTGCACTGATTCTTTTTCTGATCACCCTGGCTACCGGCATTCTCTGGCTGATTGATGTGCTCTATGCCCGTAAGTTACGAGCACCGGGCAGCAAGAATCCGATCTGGGTAGAGTGGGGCGCTAGCCTGTTTCCGGTGATCCTGGCTGTCTTTGCTCTGCGCTCATTTGTTGTGGAGCCGTTCAAGATTCCATCGGGTTCGATGATTCCAACCCTGCAGGTTGGCGACTACATTCTGGTCAATAAATTCACCTACGGCTTGCGTTTACCGATCGTCGGCACAGAGGTTGTTTCAGGGAATCCAGTCGCTCGTGGTGATGTGGTTGTTTTCCGGTATCCGCCTGAACCTAATGTTGATTACATCAAACGCGTGATTGGCTTGCCGGGTGATACGGTGAGCTATCAGAATAAACAGCTGAGCATTAATGGTGTGCCTGTTCCTCGTTCGTCAGAAGCCGATTATCTGCACGCTGATCGTATGTACTATTCGAAGCAGTATCAAGAGACCTTGAATGGCATTACCTACAACACGCTGAATGACGCGGATGCGCCAGCCTTTGTGCCTGATGTTGCACGCTTTCCGTATCGTGATCAGTGCCGCTATGACAGTACAGGTTTCGTTTGCAAAGTGCCGGCAGACAATTACTTCGTGATGGGTGATAACCGAGATAATAGTAAAGATAGTCGCGTCTGGGGTTTTGTCCCTGACGGCAACATCGTCGGCAAAGCCTTTTTCATCTGGTTCCATTGGGGCGATCTGGGCCGTATTGGCTCTTTCCGCTAAGCAAGATCCGGTATGGCTCAAACTGGTCAGCGCCCCGTAACGGCCCAGAACCGACTGGCTTCACTTGAGTCTGCCATTGGCTATCAATTTCGTGACCAGGCCCTGCTTGATCAGGCTCTGACGCATCGTAGCTATGGTCGAGACCACTATGAACGTCTGGAGTTTCTAGGAGACTCGATTCTCAATGCGGTAGTCGCAGAGGCACTCTTTCAGACCTTTCCGGATCTGCCAGAAGGTGATCTTTCTCGCTTGCGCGCAAATCTGGTATGTCAGGATCAACTCGTCACTGTGGCCGGCGATCTTTCAATCAGTCGATACTTGCGGCTAGGTGAGGGTGAGCTCAAGAGCGGCGGGCAGAATCGCCCATCCATTATGGCTGATACAGTTGAAGCACTTTACGGGGCTATCTGGCAGGATGCAGGCTTTGAAACGGCGCGTCGGGTCATCCTGTCCAGTTTTACCCTGCGTATCAATGCGATCGACCTGAATAAACTACCATCGGCCAAAGACGCCAAGACACGTTTGCAGGAATGGCTGCAGGGCCGTCGTCTACCGCTGCCTGTTTATGATACGCCCATGGTGAGCGGCGCTGCGCATGCACAGACTTTTGAAGTGTTGTGTCATATTGCCGAGCATCAGATTCAAACCTGCGGCAAAGGCCCAACGCGTCGGGCGGCCGAACAACAGGCTGCTGAAATGGCGCTTGCACAACTAGAAGCTGTTCTCCAGGATAAAAAGCGATGACCGAACTTCCGATTGAATTGTCTGAACAATCAGAGCCCGCAGGACTTGTGGCGCTGGTCGGAAGACCGAATGTTGGTAAATCGACGTTGTTGAACCGTTTGATTGGTGAAAAGCTCAGCATTACATCCCGTAAGGCGCAAACAACACGTCACCGCATTATGGGCGTGCGTACTGACGATGATGCTCAGTATGTTTTTGTAGATACACCGGGTTTTCAGACTAAACATAGTTCGGCGCTTAATCGCACGATGAATCGCGGTGTGACACAGGCCTTGCAGGAAGTCGATGTGATCTGCTTTGTAATTGAGGCAGGGCGCTTTGGTGATCCTGACCGCAAGGTTCTTGCTCTGCTGCCAGAAGACAAGCCTGTCATTCTTGTGCTCAATAAAATAGATGAGCTTAAAGACAAGGCGGCATTGCTACCATTTGTAGCAAAGCTAGCTGAACTGCGTGAGTGGGCGGCTGTGGTGCCGGTTAGCGCCGAGAAGGGTACGCAAACCGATGCGTTACTAGGTGAAATTCGCAACGCACTCCCGAAGCAGGGCTTTCTGTACGACCCCGACACCCTGACTGACCGCAGCGAACGTTTCATTGCCTCCGAATACATCCGGGAAAAGCTTTTCCGTCTACTGGGAGATGAGTTACCTTATTCGGCAACGGTGGAAATCGAGAAGTTCGAAACCGAAGGCGAATTGCGCCGGATTTTTGCAGCCATTGTGGTGGATCGTGAATCCCACAAACCCATGATCATTGGCCGTAACGGCGAAACGCTTAAACGCATTGCTTCAGAAGCCCGTCAGGATATGACACGCATGTTTGGCGGCACGGTGTATCTGGAACTCTGGGTCAAGGTTAAATCGGGCTGGGCAGACGATGAACGTCTGCTACGCACCCTGGGCTACGAATAATTACCCAGTAAACTGGTATGCGCCCCGTAAAAGTCGAACGCCAGCCAGCCTTTGTGCTGCACACTCGGCCCTATCGGGAAACCAGTCTGATTGTCGAAGCGATTACCCGGGATTTCGGGCGTATGGCATTGGTTGCGAAAGGCGTTCGTCGGCCACGTTCCGCTATGCGTGGCGTGCTCATGGGCTTTCAACCTCTGGAGATGACCTGGAGTGGTAAAGGCGAAGTCGTCACGCTGCATAACGCTGAATGGCAGGGCGGTCAGCCGCTGCTGCAAGGCCGCGCCTTGCTGTGTGGTTACTACATCAACGAGTTGCTGATCAATTTGCTACCGCGTGAAGACGCTCAAGAGCAGTTGTTTGAACATTACAGCACCACCTTGCAGGCCCTATCATCTTCCGAATCACATGATGCTGCATTTTTTTCTGCTGTTTTACGCCGTTTTGAGAAGCAGCTGCTCGGCGAACTCGGTTATGGCCTGATGCTGGTTCACGACACGAATGGACAGCCGATTATTTCGGACTGCCGTTATCTCTATGAAATGGAATCTGGCCCGCGCATCATTGCCGATTCTTCTGCGAGCGCCGGTACAATAAGCGGACAGACACTGCTCGATATGGATGCAGAGTCTTTTGACAACCCCATTACGCTGGTCGAGAGCAAACAACTCATGCGCAGCCTGATGGCTTTTTATCTGAATGGTCGACAGCTACATAGCCGTCGGCTGTTTGAAGACCTTGCTGATCTCTGAATTTCATCATGATTGAACTTGGCGTAAATATTGATCACGTTGCTACCCTGCGTCAGGCGCGGCGCACCTATGAACCGGATCCTGTCTGGGCTGCTGTAGAGGCACACCTGGGTGGTGCCGATGGCATTACGGTTCATTTGCGTGAAGATCGCCGCCACATACAGGATGCCGATGTGCGCAAGCTGCGTGACCTGACACAGATCAAATTGAATCTGGAAATGGCCGCAACCGAAGAGATGGTGGGTATTGCTTGCGAACTGAAACCTGAAATGGCTATGCTGGTGCCGGAAGGTCGTCAGGAAGTGACCACTGAGGGTGGGCTGGATATCGTTGGCCAGGAAGCGCGTTTAGCCAACATTGTGGGCAAACTGCGTGATGCCGGCATTGTGACGAGCACCTTTATAGATGCGGAGCCTGATCAGGTAGCCGCTGCCGCACGTATTGGCGTGCAGGTTTGCGAAATTCACACGGGGCCGTATGCCCATGCCTTCCACGCTGCGGGGCGCGATATCGAACGCCCGGCAGTTCAATCAGAATTACAGCGTGTTGCAGCGGCGGGTCAGCAAATCCGTTCGCTCGGTATGCGTTTCAACGCAGGTCATGCGCTCAACTATTACAACGTACAACCCATTGCCGCATTGCCGGGCATTCGTGAGTTGCACATTGGGCATGCCATTGTGAGTCGCTCTGTCTTTGTCGGCCTGCGTGAAGCAGTTGCTGAAATGAAGCGACTGATGCGCGAAGCCGTCAGCCTCAGCTAAGGGATTAAATACACGATGATTCACGGCATTGGTACCGACATCGTTTCTGTTCAGCGTATTGGACAGTTGCTGTCACGCCATCCGGAACGCGGTGCTGCCCATCTGCTGCATCCAGAAGAACGGCTGGAAGCACAAAAAGCACCGGCGGTTGATCGCTTTGTTGCCAAACGCTTTGCCGCCAAAGAAGCGCTTGCCAAAGCGCTGGGTACGGGTCTTCGGTCACCCGTACTTTTACCGGCCATTCGTGTTGAACACGATACGCTGGGTAAGCCTTTTTTCAGTTTCGAATCCGAGCTGGCGGAATGGATCCGTCAGCGTTCTCTGCAGATTCATCTCTCCATCACGGACGAAGTGGATCATGCAGTTGCCTTTGTTGTTGTGGAGAAGCTATGAGCACGAACGTATCCTATGGCCCGTTGATGGTCGATGTGGAAGGCCTAACCCTCACTGAGGCAGACAAACGTCGTTTACAACATCCTCTGGTAGGTGGCGTGATTCTGTTCTCACGCAACTATAAAGATCCGGTACAGCTTTCCGCACTGACGCAGGAGATAGCTCAGCTGCGTAATCCACCTTTGCCGATTACCGTGGATCACGAAGGGGGCAGGGTACAGCGCTTCCGCGAAGGCTTTACCCGTTTGCCGGCGATGCGTTTGCTGGGTGAGTTACATGCCAAAGACCCAATTGCTGCTGATGAATCTGCCGAAGCGATAGGCCTGGTTCTGGCAACGGAATTACGGGCTCATGGCGTTGATTTTTCTTTTACGCCGGTGCTTGACCTGGATTGGGGTCGTAGTGGTGTGATTGGTGATCGTAGCTTTTCTAAAGATCCGCAGATCGTTTCCCGTCTGGCAGCTGCTTTGATTCGAGGCCTTGCCAAGGGCGGCATGGGTTCTTGCGGCAAGCACTTCCCGGGTCATGGCTGGGTTGAAGCCGATTCCCACGTGGCGATTCCTGTTGATGAACGCAGCATGGAAGAAATAGAAACCGATATGCAGCCGTATCATGAGCTTTCACTGGATGCTGTGATGCCAGCGCATGTAATTTATCCGGTGCTGGATGAGCGTCCTGCCGGATTCTCGCCACGCTGGCTGGAAAAGCTACGCCTGGAGTGCCAATTTGACGGCATCATTTTCAGCGATGACCTTTCCATGGAAGGCGCCAGTGTTGCCGGTAGTATTGTCGATCGTGCCAATGCAGCCTGGGATGCCGGTTGTGATGTGCTGCTGGTCTGTAACAAACCAGACTTTGTCGATGCATTGCTAGCTGAATGGAAGCCCGCGATGCATGCGGTTCGTGCCGCACGCATTCCTAATTTGCTGGGCCAAGCAGGTTTGGGTACAGATCGACCACTCACGCGTGCACAGCTGGAAGCCAATGCCGAATATCAAGCAGCATTGACACGCATTCAGGCCCTCTAACTCATGAGCCACCCCCTGCAGGATCAGGTACGTACGCTGCCTGAGCGGCCGGGGGTGTATCGTTTTCTGGCCGAGGATGGCCAAGTGCTTTATGTCGGTAAAGCGCGGAATCTTAAAAGCCGGGTTTCTTCCTATTTTGCAAAGAACCTGAGCAGTCCCCGTATTGCTTTAATGGTCAGCAAAGTCGCCAGCTTAATGGTGACTCCAACGCCCTCAGAGTCTGAAGCGCTGTTGCTTGAAAACCATCTCATCAAAGAGTTGGCGCCCAAGTACAACATCCTGTTTCGGGATGACAAGTCCTACCCGTATATTCGTTTAACCCGTGAAACCTGGCCGCTAATAGGTCTGCATCGCGGCGCGCTATCGAACAATGCCGATTACTTCGGACCTTATCCGAATGCCTATTCGGTGCGTGAAGCTGTGCACTTGCTGCAAAAGATCTTCCGTCTACGCACGTGTGAAGACAGCGTGTTCAATAACCGGACACGACCCTGTCTGCTCTATCAGATCAAGCGCTGTAGCGGCCCCTGTGTCGGTCGTATTACAAAAGCCGCCTATGCGGAAGACGTCAAAGCAGCAACGATGTTCCTACAAGGACGGCATCAGGAAATTACGCAACGTCTTACTGCCATGATGGAACAGGCGTCAGAAAACCTGGCGTTTGAACAGGCGGCACAATTTCGTGATCAGATCCAGGCCCTGCACCATGCCCAGGATACGCAGATCATGGATAGCCACCAGGCTGAAGATGTCGACATTATTGTGGCTGTGGAGCAGGGCGGTAGCCTCTGTGTCAACCTGGCCATGGTGCGTGGCGGCCGTCACCTCGGTGATCGTGCGCATTTCCCGCAAGCGGGTAACCTGCTAGATCAGGCATCGCTGAGTGAAGTGTTGTCGGCATTTATCGAATCCCATTACGCCTTGCATCCGCCTCCCGGCAAGGTTCTTGTAAACGTACCTGTCGATGAAGCCGTTGTCGAAACTATTGCCGGTATTATTGGCCGGCCTTTGCCGATGGATATGCCGTATTACGCCCAACATAAATCGTGGGTGGAATTGGCGGTCAACAATGCGCAACTGGCAGTCACGCAGCGGCGTCGCATGCAGAGCCTGCAAGGCCAACGTCAGAAATCATTACTAGCAGCTTTGCAGCAAGCTGGCCTCGCCATAGAAGAATTGAATCGTATCGAGTGTTTCGATATCAGCCATACCCAGGGTGAGGCGGCCGTTGCCTCCTGCGTGGTCTGGACTCACGATGACAAAGAAGGTGGCGCGATGCGTCGCGCTGATTATCGTCGATTCAATATCACCGATATCACCCCAGGTGATGACTACGCAGCGATTCACCAGGCTGTTTATCGTCGTTACAAACCGAACGACAAGGACGTTGAAGGTATTCGCCCGGATCTGGTACTCATTGACGGTGGCAAAGGGCAGGTTGCCAAAGCCGCGGAAGCCTTGGCTGAACTGGGCCGGTCTGATATTCCGCTGGTTGGCGTGGCCAAAGGTCTGGGGCGCAAGCCTGGCCTGGAATCGCTGATATTTACGGATGAGCGGGAGCCACTACATCTAGACCCCGATAATCCCGGCTTACACCTAGTACAGGAAATACGCGATGAGGCGCACCGGTTTGCGCTAACAGGCCACCGTGGGCGACGTCAGAAAGCCCGTTTCAATTCACGGCTGGACGAGATTGCCGGTATTGGCCCTAAACGTCGCAAGGCTTTGATGACCTGCTTTGGCAGTGTCTCTGCTATGAAGGTAGCCAGTGTGGATGCCATCGCCAATGTGCCCGGCATGAGTGCTGAATTAGCACAACGGGTTCACGAAGCACTCCAAGATAGCTGATAATACGCACATGATGAATTTGCCACTCTTTCTGACCTGGGCGCGTATCGCCTGCATTCCTCTGTTAATTATCGCGTTTGTGCCGCAGGCATTGCCGATCTCGGAAGAGGGCAGAAACCTCCTGTCGGCGATTATCTTTATCATTGCCGCGGTCAC
>ERZ1034363.193-NODE-193-length-43193-cov-4.611490_pt1 | contig 43193 bp, 30 predicted proteins | sample MGYA00520616_ERZ1034363 | MGnify/ENA primary metagenome ERZ1034363 (study PRJEB33736, sample SAMEA104284506) | Azolla filiculoides | biome: Urban; feature: Water surface; material: Ditch water | place: Netherlands | collected 2015-10-28 | depth 0-0.1 m ...
GGGGGCGGGGGGGGGTAGGAAAAAAAAAAAAAATGGAATAAAGAAAAAGAAGAAGAAAGCGAAAAATAAATCGTTCACGATAAAGAAGTTGAAAGCGTCGCAAATTATTGTGACGCTTTTTTGTTTTCCAGCATGTTTTTTCAAAGAAACTATTGTTTGTTGAAAAAGTTTGCTATCTTTGCCCTCCAAATTAAATTTAAAAAACAACTGTTATGTATGCAATTGTAGAGATAGCAGGGCAGCAATTTAAAGTGCAAAAAGACCAAAAAATCTTTGTACACCGTTTAAACGCTGAAGCTGGTTCAACTGTAGAGTTTGATCGAGTTTTATTAGTAGACAACGGAGGAAAAGTATCAATTGGCGCCCCGGCTATAGAAGGAGCAAAAGTTTCTGCTCAAGTAAATGATCACGTGAAAGGTGATACAGTAATCATTTTCCGCAAAAAACGCAGAAAAGGATATGTGAAGAAAAACGGACACCGTCAATCGTTCACACAAATTACAATTACAGATATTAAAGCGTAATATTTCGTCTGCTTCGGCTGACGTATAAAAATTTAAAGACATGGCACACAAAAAAGGAGTCGGTAGTTCCAAAAACGGACGTGAATCAGAAAGCAAACGTTTAGGAGTGAAAATTTTTGGTGGACAAGCTGCAATCGCTGGGAACATCATCGTAAGACAAAGAGGTTCAAAACATAATCCAGGTGAAAACGTTTACATTAGTAAAGATCACACCCTACACGCAAGAGTAGATGGAGTTGTTAAGTTCCAAAAGAAAAGAGATAATAAATCTTATGTTTCTATCCTTCCATTCGAAGCATAATCACTAAGATTCTATATTATTACAAAACCCGTTTCGAAAGAAGCGGGTTTTTTGTTATAGAATAAAAAAATACATTCGCGAACTGAATATCTGAATAAATACTAATCCCACTAAACCTTTATCGCTTCATGGTTTAAGTTAAATGTAATTTTAAAAGTAGTACCTTCATTCACTTTACTGGCAACACTTATTTCTCCTCCCATAGCCTCTACTTGTGCTTTAGTTAGAAAAAGCCCAATTCCTTTTGCTTCCGGATGTTCATGAAATGTTTTATGCAAACCAAATAAACGAGATCCATTTTTAGAAAGATCAATTCCCAAACCATTATCACTAACAGCAAGAACTACATTCCCGTTTTTATTTGTTGTAGCAAAATGAATCACTGTTTTGCGATCAGGAGAATTGTATTTCAATGCATTACTCAACAAATTTTGCATAATACTTTCCAGATACGTAGAAAAATACTCTATTTCTGGAGCTTCAGAAAAATCAGCTGTAACCTCAGCTTTAAGCTCTAATACCTGTCCTTGAAATGTTTCTTTTATTTTGGTAAAAACCGTCTGAAAAAGAACTTTCTGTTTTTCTTTTCTGGATTCATGTCGTATGGAAACCACTTCTAATAATTCATTCAGCGTACTCCCGATATTACCGACCGTTTTTTCAAACATTTCCATCAATTCTTCTTTTTCTTCTGGCGTACCACCCTCTTTGTAAAAGTTCAAAAGAGCATTTAAATTACTCACAGGTCCACGAAGATTATGCGATACAATATGAGCAAAATCTTCTAATTGTTTATTTTGATTTGTTAAATAAATCGTTCTGTCCACAACAATATTTTCAAGATTCTTGTTGGACTCTATTATTTTATTTTCAGCTTGAATTCTTTTAATATCAATATGATTCAGCTGTTGTGAAGTCTGAGCAATAAGATACAATGAAACCAAAATAAAGGAAGTCCCTAAAAGAGCTATCCCAAAATCTTCAGAAATCATTTTGTTTCTAAGTATGTATAATTCTAATGAGGTAAGCAACAAAACCGCGATAACATTTTTAGAAAAAAGGTTTCGAGCCATGAGACTCCCAATTCTATCTCCTGTAAAAATTCCGGTTATACCCTCTTCCTTTTGAATGAAAGAAGTCGCAATTGACAGTATAAAAAAAGCAAATGCGGTATTAATTGCCACATTAGTAAGAAAGGATAGCCTGTAAAAAACGGGGACCGCAAAAAGATAGCCTAACAACGCCAAGAAAGAAATTAATGTAATAACATGGAGACCATATTGAGCGATTTTTTTTAAATATGAAACCCGAGAACCAATCCCCAAAAGAGCCAAAGCATACAAACTAAAACAAAAAGCAGTAATAGGAGATGGACGTCCGGGATAAGAAGTCTTTTCATGATCGACTATCAAAATTTGATCTATACCTAAATTATAATTAAAAAGATTTTGTGAAAAAGTAGCCACCCCAAACAATAACAACAAAAAAGATAAAAACTGACATCCTTTACCCCATTTTCCTTTTACCAAGTTTATAAATAAAATACCCGATAACAGAAAACCAATAGCCGTATTCAATTTCATAGAAACCGAGCCAGGAATAATAGTTGTAAGGATATTGATATTAAATACCCATCCCACAATAACAATCAACCCTATAGCAATCACAAGCACACCTACAGATGTCAGACTTGAAGATTTATAATTATAACTCATTAATAAATGATGTTTTAAACCGTATGAATTTAACGAATTTGTTTAGCTCTGAAAAATAGTTTTCATTTAAAGGCATAATGTATTAAAAAATAAAAAACCAAACAAACATATTTATATTTTTTTAAAAAACAGAAACATATAAAAAAACTGTTCCATCACACATTCTAATAGCCTTAAACACAAAAAACCCTCACATTCAAACTGAGGGTTAATTCAGTTTCCTGTAAGGGTTAATCTATTTTAAACTTTAGCTAGTCATTCACTAATGACTATTCACTAAATTAGTATCTGTAATATTCCGGTTTAAATGGACCTTCAACTGGAACTCCGATATAATCTGCTTGGTCTACACGTAACGTTTCTAATTCAACACCAAGTTTAGCCAAGTGCAACATTGCTACTTTCTCATCCAAATGTTTTGGTAACATGTACACGTCATTGTTATATGCCGCGCTGTTTTTCCACAATTCGATTTGAGCCAAAGTCTGGTTGGTGAATGAGTTACTCATTACAAAACTTGGGTGACCTGTAGCACAACCAAGGTTTACCAAACGACCTTCGGCCAAGATGATGATGTCTTTTCCAGCGATAGTATATTTATCAACCTGAGGTTTGATTTCGATTTTCGATGCACCGTGGTTTTTGTTCAACCAAGCCATATCAATTTCGTTATCAAAGTGTCCGATGTTACAAACGATAGTTTTGTCTTTCATTTGTTCGAAATGAGAACCCAAAACGATGTCTTTATTTCCAGTGGTTGTGATGATGATATCAGCATTTCCAACCACAGTGTCTAATTTTTTAACTTCAAAACCGTCCATTGCTGCTTGAAGCGCACAAATTGGGTCAATTTCGGTAACTGTTACAATAGAACCAGCACCTCTAAATGAAGCAGCAGTTCCTTTTCCAACATCACCATAACCACAAACGATTACTCTTTTTCCAGCCAACATAATATCAGTAGCACGACGAACCGCATCAACAGCACTTTCTTTACAACCGTATTTGTTATCAAATTTCGATTTAGTAACCGAATCATTCACGTTAATGGCAGGCATTGGCAATGTTCCTGCTTTTACTCTTTCGTACAAACGGTGAACTCCAGTTGTAGTTTCTTCACTCAATCCTTTGATTCCAGCAACCAATTCTGGGAAACGGTCAATCACCATATTGGTTAAATCTCCACCGTCATCCAAAATCATATTCAATGGTTTTCTGTCTTCGCCAAAGAATAAAGTTTGTTCGATACACCAGTCAAAAGATTCTTCATCAAGACCTTTCCAAGCGTAAACTTGAATTCCAGCAGCAGCAATTGCAGCAGCAGCCTGATCTTGAGTAGAGAAAATGTTGCAAGATGACCAAGTCACTTCAGCTCCAAGAGCAATTAAAGTTTCGATCAAAACAGCAGTTTGAATCGTCATATGCAAACATCCTGCAATACGAGCACCAGCAAGTGGTTGTTCGTCTTTATATTCTGCACGAAGCGCCATCAAACCTGGCATTTCAGCCTCGGCCAATTCAATTTCTTTTCTTCCCCAAGCTGCTAGAGAAATGTCTTTTACTTTGAAAGCCACATAAGGCGTAGTCGTTGTACTCATTTATAGTATATTTGTATTGTAAAATTTTTTGCAAATTTACGCAATAACTTTATAATTTAAAAAGCGTTCGGGAATATTTATGATTTGTTTAATTTCCTAATCTTTTGAATTGTAATGAAATAATTTTTTTTAGAAGCTAATCCTGCTGTTCACTATATCTTTTGTGGCGAACCCCGCCACAAAAGGATGCCGTTTCCATCAGGGCTAAAACAACCTTCATAATTCAAAACGCCTAATTCGTAATTTAAGGAAATGCCTTTATTCAAAATCATAAACAGAACTCCCGCGACACAAATCTTGATTTGGAAAGTAACCGAATCCTTTGATGAGTTAGTAGAAAAAGTAGTTTTAAAAGAAAAAACCCAACTTCGATTAAACGGAATGAAGTCCGAAATGCACCAACGTGCTTTTTTGAGTGTTCGAATGCTGATTCAAGAAATCGGGATTAACGATTTTGATTTACATTACGACGAATTCGGCAAACCGTATTTAAATGACCATCAACACATTTCAATCACCCATTCGCATAATTTTGCCGCGATAATTGTCAGCGAAGAAACCGTTGGAATTGATATGGAAATGCAACGTGAAAAAATCATCCGCATCGCCGATAAATTTGTAAACGAAAAAGAATTGAAGCGTTTGCAAAGTTTTAATGCTGAAGATTACATCAAAAAACTAACTGTAAAATGGGGAGCCAAAGAAGCCATTTTCAAAATTAGAAACGAAAAAGGAATCAGTTTTAAAGATCATATTCAAGTGAGTCCATTCGAAATAGGAGAAAAAGAAACAACTGCCATTCTTGAATTCGAAAACCTAAAACAAGCCTTCGACATATTCTTTGAAGAAATAGAAAACTTTACTTTGGTTTATGCTTTCGAAAAGTAAATTCTGCTCAAAATTATTAACCCACAACTATTTTGTTGTGTTTCTCCAATGAAATCGTTTTAGCAAAATTGAAGTCACAAATCTCGCTTTTTTTGTGAAATCAAAACTATTTTGCGCCTTTCGATTATCATAATTGTATATTTGCCAAGTATTTTAGCAAATTTTGGCTTTATAATTATTTTCACAACCCAAATTATGATTATCAGAAAAGGAAATCCCGAAGACATGACAGGCGTATTAAGCCTTATTCAGGAATTAGCTGATTTTGAGAATGAACCAAACGCTGTAGTCATTACGGTCGAGGATTTAATTCGAGATGGTTTTTCCTCCACTCCTTTATTTCATGTTTTTGTTGCTGAAGTCGAATCTACTATCGTCGGAATTGCTTTGTATTACTACCGATATTCCACTTGGAAAGGCAAGACCATTCATTTAGAAGATTTGGTTGTAAAAGAAAATATGCGTGGTTCAGGCGTAGGTTTTGCTTTGTATTCTGAAATTATGAAACAAGGAAAAAAAGATCAGGTTCGAAGAATTGAATGGAATGTTTTAGACTGGAATACGCCCGCCATAAATTTCTATAAAAAATCGGGCGCAAAAATCCTTGACGATTGGAGAGTTGTACAAATGGACGAGGCTGCAATTGATGCGTTTTTAGAAAAAAATTAATAAATACAAAACTCCAAATTTGGAATTTGGAATTTTAAAAAAATAGAATTTTAATAATTATGAGAGTATTCAAATTTGGTGGTGCATCTGTAAAAGATGCCGCAGGAATAAAAAACGTATATGACGTTTTACAAAAAGTAGGTTATGAAGATGTATTGTTGGTGGTTTCAGCAATGGGAAAAACGACAAATGCACTGGAAGATGTAATCAAAAATTATTTTGAAAAATCGGAAGAATTAAACGCTTCGGTTCAAGAAGTCAAAAAATACCACAATCAAATTTTGTTGGATTTATTTGAAGACGAAAAAAACGAAGTTTTTACCGCTGCAAATACGCTTTTCTCAGAATTAGAATATTTCTTGGCACACAACAAATCACCCAATTACAATTTTGTTTATGACCAAATTGTAAGTTATGGCGAATTGATTTCGACCACGATTTTAAGCCATTTCATGAGTTATATGGGCATCAAAACCCAATGGTTGGACGTGCGTAATTTTGTAAAAACCAATTCAAATTATAGAGATGCCGAAGTAGATTGGGAATTAACTCAAAAAAATATTGCCAAAAACGTAAAGAAAAAAATGCTCAACATTACCCAAGGATTTTTGGGTTCTGACGAAAATAATTTCACCACAACTCTAGGTCGTGAAGGCTCTGATTACACTGCTGGAATTTTTGCTTATTGCCTCAATGCCGAAAGTGTGACCATCTGGAAAGACGTTCCAGGAGTAATGAATGCCGACCCAAGATATTTTGAAAATGCGAGTTTGTTAAGTCATATTTCATATCGCGAAGCTATTGAAATGGCGTTTTATGGAGCAACCGTTATTCACCCAAAAACGTTACAACCACTACAAAAAAAGGAAATTCCTTTGTATGTAAAATCTTTTATAAACCCAATGCTACCTGGAACTTGCGTATCTAAAGGATCCGATTCTGAATGGCAAATTCCTAGTTTTATTGTCAAAAGAAATCAACTTTTGATTTCGCTTTCCTCTATAGATTTCTCTTTTATTATGGAAGAAAACATTAGCGAAATATTTGCTTTGTTTCACCAATTTAAACTGAAAGTTAATTTAATTCAGAATTCTGCCATTAGTTTTTCGGTTTGTGTTGAAGACAAATTCGGGAATTTTAAAGATTTAAATCCAATTCTTTCTAAGAAATTCAAAGTCGATTTTAATGAAAATGTAACGCTTTACACCATCAGACATTTTAATGATAAAGCTGCACAAACTGTAGAACAAAACAAAACCGTTTTGCTAAAACAAGTAAGCCGCGAAACGATGCAAGTGGTGACTAAGGAAAGTTAACAAACCTCTTCCAAATAATTTTACCGCAAATTCTCAAATATTTAAATTTGAGAATTTGCGGTTTTTTTATGAATACTTTTTCCCAATTATAAATACTACTTTTGACACTTTCGAGTTAAAGTATTTATGTTAAAAAATATCTTGATTTTGTTGGCAATATTAGGCTTTTCTGAACTCCACGCTCAGGAAAGCAATTCGCTATACAAAACCAAAAAAATTCTTGTTTCGAACGACACCATTCCCATTGAAAAAGAAAGTCTAAATTCCAGTTTTTTCAAATTGCTTGACGCCAATAACCAACCGATTGATAGTAGTTTCTACAAAATAAATTTCGAAAAAGGCATTTTATTATTAAACGAAAAATTGACTTCAAAATCAGATTCTATAACGGTTCAGTATTTAAAACTTCCTGAAATTTTAACTAAAGAATATCGGATTTATGATTCCACAAAATTGGTGAGCAACGAAGCTTCTAAGGGAAGTTTATATACCGTAGAAACTATTTCGCAGAAAAAAATCATCCCTTTTGAAGGTCTTAACACATCAGGGAGTATTTCGAGAGGAATTACCATTGGTAACAACCAAAACTCGGTTTTAACCTCCAATCTCGATTTGCAAATTACTGGTAAACTTTCAGACAAAGTAAGTCTGAGAGCTTCCTTGCAAGACAACAATATTCCGCTTCAAGATGGCGGATATTCTCAAAAGCTAGATCAATTTGACAATATTTTTATGGAACTTTTCAGCGAAAAATGGAATATTCGTGCCGGTGATGTTTTTCTTGAAAACCACAAAAGCCAATTTCTAAATTTCAATAAAAAAGCACAAGGAATTTCGACCAGTTTTGACTTTGGAAACCCAGACAATAAAACCAATATTTTTGCTTCGGTGGCATTGGTCAAAGGGCAATATGCTAAAAGTAATTTTGTAGGACAAGAAGGCAATCAAGGTCCATACAAATTAGTAGGCAAAAATGGCGAATTGTATGTTCTTGTCATTTCAGGTTCCGAGCGGGTTTACGTGAACGGGATTCTTTTAAATCGTGGCGAAAACAAAGATTACACCATAGATTACAATGCAGGTGAAATCCTGTTTACACCGCTATTTACCATTACTTCCGAAATGAGAATTACAATAGAATACCAATATTCGGAGCAAAACTACACCCGATTGGTTACTTATGTTGGCGGAACTCACGAAAATAAAAAATGGAGTTTAGGTGGCTATTTGTATTCTGAAAGCGATTTAAAAAATCAACCTTTACAACAAAGTCTTTCGACTGAACAAGCGAAAATTTTGACCGAAGCGGGTGATGATACGAGTTTAATGGTTGCTCCTTCCGCTTATCTTGATTCTTATTCAGACAATAAAATTTTGTACAAAAAAACGATCATCAACGGGCTCGAAGTTTTCGAATATTCGAACAATTCACAGGATGTTTTGTACAATGTGAGATTTAATCAAGTGGCTGCCAATAAAGGAAATTACATTCTGAAAAACGCTGCCGCAATTAGTAGAATTTATGAATATATCGAACCCCTAAATGGAATTCCACAAGGAAATTACGAACCTATTATTCTATTGGTGGCACCAATAAAAACTCAGGTTGCCACCTTTTTAGGAAAATACAATCCCACCGAAAAAACGGCAGTTGATTTTGAAATTGGCCTTAGCAACAACGATAAAAACTTGTTTTCATCCATTGACGATTCTAATAATACAGGTTTGGCAACAAAAATAAATGCACGCCAGCGGTTGTTTTCTAAAAAATGGAATGTAGATGCTTTTGCCAATTATCAATTTGCACAAAAAGATTTCAGCACAGTCGAACGTCTTTACAGTATTGAATTTGGGCGAGATTGGAATTTGGGAACCACCTCAATTGGCAACCAAAGTTATCTCGTTTCGGGTTTGCAAATGGCTCTTCCTGAAAAAGGAAATTTGACTTATCAATTCGAAAAATTGGATTTCACTGGAAATTTCTCTGGCAATCGTCATATTTTGAATGCAAATTTTAAATTGAAAAATTGGGATATTCTTAGCCGAGGTAGTTTTTTGAATAGTGATGCAACAGTTTCAACATCAAAATTCTTACGCAATCAAACCCGATTAAAATACCATTTCAATAAAAATTGGGTTGGAACCAGCTTGAAACTGGAAGACAATCAAGAAAAAGACAAAGTCAATAATCAATTTTCGGCATTGAGTCAAAGATTTACGGAATATGGTTTGTTTGCTGGACGTGGCGACAGCACCAAAGTTTTTGTAGAATTGGGTTACTTTAAAAGAGCCAACGATAGTTTACAAAACGGTAGTATTCAACGGGTAAATAATTCGCAAACTTTGGCTTTGAGATCAAAATTGATTCAAACCAGTAAAAGCGATTTGTCGCTTTTTGTGAATTATCGTGTTTTAAATTTTGTAGATGCTGCCCGAAAAAACGAACCTTCGTTGAATTCCAGAATGATGTACAACGACCGTTTTTTCAATCAATTAGTACAATGGACTACTGTTTTTGAAACCAATTCAGGTTCTATCCCACAACAGGAATTTACTTACCTTGAAGTGCCAGTTGGGCAAGGTGTCTATACTTGGAATGACTACAATAGTAACGGAATTCAGGAATTAGAAGAGTTTGAAGTGGCTCCTTTTCCTGACCAAGCCAAATATATTAGAGTGTATTTGCCCAACCGAATTTATATTAAAACACACCAAAATAAATTTTCACAATCCTTGATTTTAAACCCCAATCAATGGCAAAACGAAGCGGGTTTCAAGAAAATAGTCTCTTATTTTTACAATCAAACTTCCTATCTTGTTGATCGGAAAGTAGAAAACAAAGGCGACAATTTCGATTTAAATCCGTTTAGCAAATCAGAGAAAAATGTTTTAGGATTGAGTTCAAGTTTCAGGAATAGTTTGTTTTTTAATCGAGGAAAACAATGGCATTCTGTAACCTACACTTATGTTCAAAGCGAAAATAAAAATTTACTTTCCATTGGTTCTCAAGAAGCCAAAAATAGCTCTAATCAAATACAATACAATCATTTATATAAAAAAAGTTGGTTGTTTGGAATGTTTGCAAAAACCATCCAAACCTCTTTGACATCTGAAAATTATCCGGACAAGAATTATGAAATAAAAGGCTATCAATTGGCGCCAAAAATCAGTTATTTATTTTCCAAAAGCACCAGTTGGGATGTTTTTTATGAACTTCAAAACAAGGAAAACCAAATTGGAAATTTAGAAACTTTACTCCAAAATAGATTTGGAACCTCCTTTACTTATGCTGGCAAAAAGAATTTTACGATGAATGGAGAAATCTCTTTTTACCAAAATAAATTTGTTGGCAACGACCTTTCATCGGTGGGATTTCAAATGCTTGAAGGATTGCAAGCAGGACAAAACCTGACTTGGAGATTGCTTTTTCAAAAGAATTTAACCAATTTTCTGGATATAAATTTCAACTATCAAGGGCGAAAAAGCGAAACTAGCCAAACCATTCATACGGGAAGTGTACAACTAAGAGCTTATTTTTAAAATATTGTTTTGGAAATTTAAAACCGTACTATTTTTTTTATTAACTTTATTCTTCAAACCTTAAAATCAAATTATTATGAAAAAATTAATTTTGTTATGCTTCCTTTTTGTTTTTTCCAACACTTTTTATGCTCAAACCACAAAATCAAAAAGTGAACCTACAAGTAAAGAAACCACCAAAAAAAAATCAAGTTATAATTACGACAAAGATGTTCCTGTAAAATCTACCAAAAAAGAGGCAGATTCGAAAACAAAATCAACAAAAGAAAAGACTAAAAAAGAAGCCGATTCAAAAGTCAAATCAACTAAAGAAGCTACTAAAAAATCGGGTTATGATTATGACAAAGATGTTTCTATAAAATCAAAATCTAGTAATGCCACCAAAACCAATAAATCGGATGTAAACAAAATTGATGCTAAAATAAAAGACGAAAAATATACTAAGGTGAATTCTAACAAAAAAACCACTTATAAAGAAACTAACGAAAAAGCACCAAAAACTCCAGATAAAGTAACAGGAGAATACAAAGGAAAAAAAGTATATACAGGTTCTAGAGGAGGAAAATATTACATCAATAAAAACGGAAATAAAACTTATATTCAAGACTAATACTTTCGAAAAACTTAAAACTGTCCAAAATTATTTTTTGGACAGTTTTTTTATTCCTTAACTTAACGGTAAATTAATACTTTCAAAATAGGATTTGCTGTTGAATTCATACCTTTCGCTTTTAATTTGATGTAAAAATATGAGTTTCAATACTGCTAACAAAACCATTTTGATTGCCCCTTTAAATTGGGGTTTGGGTCACGCAACACGCTGCATTCCAATTATTAAAGCTTTGCAAGAAAATAATTTTATTCCCATCATAGCTTCTGATGGAATTGCACTTGAATTATTGCAAAAAGAATTTCCTTATGTTCAAACGCTAAAATTGCCTTCTTACCAAATTGAATATGCTAAAAATGGCAAAAATTTTAAATGGAAATTATTAAAAAACTTTCCTGAAATGATTAAAGCAATTTGGAAAGAAGAGAAAAAAGTCAGGAAATGGATCAAAAAATATGATATTGACGGCATTATTTCTGATAATAGATTAGGTGTTTTTAGCAAAAAAATTCCCTCGGTTTATTTGACGCATCAATTGAATGTTATGACTGGAAGCACCACTTGGTTCACCAGTATATTGCACCAACATATCATCAAAAAACACGATGAATGTTGGGTTCCCGACTTTGAAGGAACGCCAAATTTATCATACAAATTAGGTCATATTGAAAATCCTGATTTTAATTTGAAATATATTGGAGCATTGAGTCGAATGCAAAAAAAAGAAACACCAAAACTATATGATTTGATGATTATTCTTTCTGGTCCTGAACCTCAACGCGGATTATTGGAAGACAAACTAAAAGTAGAAATTCTGAGATACAAAGGAAGTGTTGTTTTCATAAAAGGAATTGTCGAAAAAGACCAAAAAAAGGAACAAATTGACCATGTTACTTTTTACAATTTTATGAATAGCAGGCAATTAGAACAAACTTTTAACGAAAGTGAAATTGTGTTATGTCGCTCGGGTTATACCATGATTATGGACTTGGTGAAATTGGAGAAAAAGGCTTATTTTATCCCAACGCCAGGTCAGTATGAGCAAGAATATTTAGCCAAAAAACTAAAAGAAGAAGGTCTTGTTCCCTATTCGAAACAAGACGATTTTAGTATAGAAGATCTAAAGGAAATAGAAAATTATAAAGGATTACCACTATTGGAAATCCCTATTAATTGGAAACATTTATTTGAAGTTTTTGAAAAATAAAAACTTCAAATAAATCTCTCAATTCCAATTATTAGGTTCTTGTTGACTCTCGAAATCTTAATTCGGTTTTGATTACAGTAGTTTTATACGGGGCTTCATTTTCTCCTTTTTCTAATCTTTCGATCAGTAATTCTGCTGCTGCTTCACCAATTTCTGGTCCGTGTTGACTAACTGTAGTTAAACTTGGAGATAATCTTCTTGAGGCAAGAATACCATCTGCAAACCCAATGATTGATAAATTTTCAGGTATTTTAAATCCTTTTTTTAGACTAATTCTCAAGGCAGCAACCGAGTCATTTTCATCTAAAGCAAAAACGCCATCAATTGATTTATTGTCGAATAAAATTTCGGCTTTTTCTTTTAAATCGTCCTCAGAATCGGTACGGATAATTAAATCTGGATTTACCTTAATATTGTTATTTTGCAAAGCTTTTAAATACCCATTGGCTCTTAATTTTCCAACACTTAAATTATCTGCCGAAGAAAGTAAGGCTATGTTTCTACATCCAATATCTATCAAATACTGAGTTGCATTTAGAGCTGAATCAAAATCATCAACAACCACTTTATCACATTCTACTTCGTCAACAACTCTGTCGAACATAACAATTGGTGTTCCTTCGCTTATTATTTCTTTGAAGTGATTGAATTCATGAAGTTTTTGAGCTTCTTCTGATGGAGACAAAATAAAGCCATCGATTGTTCCATTGCTCAACATATCCATGGTGCTAATTTCTTTTTTCAAAGACTCGTTAGAAATACAAGTGATTACATTATATCCTTTCTCTTCGGCAACTTTTTCGATTCCAGTAAAAACTTTGGCGAAAAATGAATTTAAAATATTAGGAATGATTACGCCAATGGTTTTGGTCTTTCTGTTTTTTAAATTCAGACCAATTACATTGGGTTTATAATTTTTTAGTTTTGCGTATTCCTTAATTCTGGTTTTGGTTTGTTCACTAATTTCTGGACTATCATTTAGAGCTTTTGAAACAGTAGAAACGGAAACATTTAGTTCTTTAGCGATTTGTTTTAAAGTAGCTTTAGCTTTCATATATAAAATTAGTTTTAAATTGCTAAGGTAATAAAAAATACGAAGAATGAATTGTTGCCTCAATGATAAACCTTAATAAAATACTTTATTTGATAGAAATTGGGTTGTGAGTAAAGTCCTCAAAGAAAATTAAACACTGTTTTAATTTAACTTACTAATTTCGGATAGCGAAAAACAAACTTTTGTATTGTTATTCAAAACTAAAAGACAGCCATTCTCATTGCTGCAACAACTCTTTTAGAATAAAAAAAGGACTTACTTAATGGTCAAACAAATCAAACAAGCCTCATCAAAAAACCAACACAAAGAGATTCAAAACAATTTGAAAAGCACAGCCCAAAAAAACAAACCGTTTACAGACTGATTATCAGAATAAAATAAAAATTACTGAGTATTTGCATTTCAAAAAAATAATTGTACTTTTGCACTCCCTTTATTGGGAATGGAATGTTTAATTAAAATAAATTATTGTGAACGCATTAAGCTACAAAACAGTATCGACAAGCAAAGCAACCGTATCCAAAGAATGGATTGTGGTAGACGCTGACGGTCATAACTTAGGTCGTCTTGCTACTAAGGTCGCTATGATCCTTAGAGGTAAGTACAAGCCAAGTTATACCCCACACATGGACTGTGGAGATAACGTAATTGTTATCAACTCAGAAAAAATTAACCTTACAGGTAACAAACTAGACGAAAAAACATATGTTCGTCACACAGGTTATCCAGGAGGACAAAGAACTTTAACTGCTAAAGTATTGCAATCAAAAAACCCTGCATTACTAGTAGAGAAAGCCGTAAAAGGTATGTTGCCTAAAAACAAATTAGGAGCAGAACTTTTTAGAAATTTAAATGTTGTTGTAGGATCAGAGCACAAACAAGGAGCTCAAAAACCTAGAACTGTTAACCTAAACGATCTTAAGTAATGGGAGTTATTCACAAAATCGGTAGAAGAAAAACCGCTGTTGCACGTGTATATGTTTCAGAAGGAACAGGAGTTATCACTGTAAACAAAAAACCATTCGCAACTTATTTCCCAACTGCAACTTTACAATACAAAGTGTTACAACCAATGTCTATGACAGAAAATGCAACCAACTTTGATGTAAAAGTGAACGTTTACGGAGGTGGTTCAACTGGTCAAGCAGAAGCTGTAAGAATGGCTTTGGCAAGAGTAATGTGTGAAGTTGGCGAAGGAAACAGAGCTATCTTAAAACCAGAAGGTTTATTAACAAGAGATCCAAGAATGGTTGAACGTAAGAAATTCGGTCAGAAGAAAGCTCGTAAGAGATTCCAATTCTCTAAACGTTAATATTGCCTGTCTTGTGCAATTTGTACAAGACAAATTGATAATTAAATTAAAAAACAATGTTGTTGTTGTCCCGATGCGTTGGGAAATTAGTTTAGCATCTAAATGGGTTGAAAAGTTTATAGTTTATGGTTTATAGTTTCGAGTTGAAACAACAAACAATAAACAACAAACCAAAAAAAACACATTGCTAATCAACAGAACGTAAACTAAATAAAAAATGTCAAACAAAGTAGAAGTAAAAGAATTACTAGAAGCAGGTGTTCACTTCGGACACATGACTAGAAAATGGGATCCAAATATGGCTCCATACATTTATATGGAACGTAATGGAATTCACATTATCAATCTATATAAAACTGCAGCAAAAATTGAAGAAGCTAACGAAGCTTTGAAAAAAATTGCAGCATCAGGTAGAAAAATATTATTTGTTGCTACCAAAAAACAAGCAAAAGACATCGTTGCCGAAAAAGCAGCAGCTTGTAACATGCCTTACATTACTGAAAGATGGCCTGGTGGAATGTTGACCAACTTCGTTACAATCAGAAAAGCTGTTAAAAAAATGGCTACTATTGATAAAATGAAGAAAGATGGAACATTCATGACACTTTCTAAAAAAGAGCGTTTACAAGTAGATCGTCTTCGTGCTAAATTAGAGAAAAACTTAGGTTCAATCGCAGATATGTCTAGACTTCCTGCAGCATTGTTCGTAGTAGATATCAAAGCTGAACACATCGCAATTAAAGAAGCTCAAAAATTAAACATTCCAGTTTTTGCAATGGTTGATACCAATTCTGACCCAAGAGAGGTAGATTATGTTATCCCTGCAAATGACGATGCTTCTAAATCAATTGATAAAATTTTATCTATTGTAACTGCTGCGGTAGTTGACGGTTTATCAAACAGAGGTGCTGAAGCAGATATTCAACCAGAAGCTGCTACTGAAGAAGTAGATGCTGAAGTTGCAACTGCTGAAGTTGAAGCTCCAACAACTGAAGAATAAAACAAATTTTAAATTCCAAATTTTAAATTCCAAATTCCAAAAAAGTTAGTAACGTTTAGTTAGTAATTTGTTAAAATTGGAATTTGGGATTTGAAAGTTGGAATTTTTACTTTTATAACATTAAAAACATATTATTATGGCAACAATTACTGCTGCAGACGTAAATAAATTAAGACAAACTACAGGTGCCGGAATGATGGACTGTAAAAAAGCTTTAGTTGAAGCTGATGGAGATTTCGACAAAGCCATACAAAACCTTAGAGAAAAAGGACAAAAAGTGGCCGCTAACCGTTCTGACCGTGAGTCTAGCGAAGGAGCTGCCGTTTCTTTTATCAATGCTGACAAAACCAAAGGAGCTATCATCACTTTAAACTGCGAAACTGATTTCGTAGGTAAAAATGAAGCTTTCGTAACTTTAGCTAAAGAATTAGTTGAAAAAGCAATCAACTTTTCTTCTAAAGAAGAATTTTTAGCTTCAGATTTCAACGGAATTACTGTTGCTGAAAAATTAATTGAGCAAACAGGAGTTATTGGCGAAAAAATCGAAATCGGTGGTTTCGAAATTTTAGAAGGCGCTTTCATTGGATCTTATGTTCACGTTAACAAAATTGCTGCATTAACTGCAATTTCTGCACCAATTGCTAATGGTGATGTTTTAACTAAAGACATCTCTATGCAAGTTGCTTCTATGGGAGCTGACACCTTATCGTACAAAGATTTTGATCCAGCTTTCGTTGAATCTGAACTTGCTGCTCGTATTGCTATCATCGAAAAAGAAAATGAAGAAGCTGCTCGTTTAGGAAAAACATTGAAAAATGTTCCTAAATACATTTCATTCTCTCAATTAACCGAAGAAGTTATTAAACAAGCTGAAGAAGATGCTAAAGCAGAATTAAAAGCTGAAGGCAAACCAGAACAAATTTGGGATAAAATTATTCCAGGAAAAGTGCAACGTTTCATCTCTGACAACACTACTTTAGACCAAGAGAAAGCCTTATTGGATCAAAACTTCATCAAAGATGATAGCAAAAAAGTAGGTGATTATGTTAAAGGATTCAATGTTGACATTACAGGTTTCAAAAGAGTTACTTTAGGATAATTATAATTCATTATTCAATACCAAAAAGGGAGACTTATTAGTAAGTCTCCCTTTTTATTTTACATCCTTTTCCTTTGAAAATACTGACATCACTCTAATTTTTATTAGTAAAAATCAAAATACAAAATTTACTATATTTGCTACTTTAAAGACTTTTTTTTTAATTTTCACAACTACTAACAATGTCTCATTACAAAAAAATATTCCTGTTTTTACTTATTTTCAATTTAATCAGTTGTGGAAAAAATAAAGAGAGCGAAGAACACGAATTAGAACAAAAAAAAGAACCTAGCTACGAACAAACTGTCGAAACTATTAAAGCAGAAGCTCCTCGAAAAGACACCATAAAAATTTCCACAGAAGACAGCATAATAGCCATCAAACATTCTATTTTAAGAGAAAAAAAATATACAAAAAAGAAAGCAAATACTCCAACTGAAGAAAAAAAAGTAACTGAAACTAAAACAGTAACTAAAAACACCTCAGAAACAAATACCACTAAACCAGAAATAAAAAAAGTAAAAGCACCTTCATTTGTTTACATCAAAAAAATATTAAACGAATGTGAAACAGGAGTAACAATGACGCAGGAAGATTTAGAAAAAAAATACAACATTCCAAAAGAGGCGATGAAATTGGTTAAAAGCGTAACCAAAGTAGGAAATAACGAATTAGAAGTGAAATGGAAATCTACCTGGTTGGTAGAAAAAATATCCGATGCCAAATTTAAAGACGGCATCATCAAAGTGCGTTTTGAAGACAACAAAATGTACACTTCGGGTGGAGCCATCTCCATCAAATATGAAAAGAAATTATACTCTGATTTAATTTTGATAGGAAGTGCTGCATACATTCCTACGGTAAAAGGGTTCTATTGGCAAATTGGAAAAGATTAAAAAAACAGAACTTTTAAAGATACCGCGGGTTTCGTTTTTGATGAGCGAAAATTATTTTACAGCTTTCAAACTCGAATCTCTCACTATAATACTTGTTCCAAGTTCGATTGTTTTAGGAATGAAAGTCTTTCCATCTTTGTGACAAATCATTTCTTCGAGCAATAGCGTAAAAGAGGTAACTCCCATTTCATAACTCGGTTGATCAACTGTACTTAATTTTGGTGTTATTACTTGTGACATAAACCAATTGCTAAACCCAATTACCGCAATTTGATTCGGGACTAGTATTCCTTTTTCATTGAAATAAGCTAAAACTCCAACAGCCACTAAATCTGTTACTACAAAAATCCCGTCCACATCAGGATGTTCCTCAACAATTTGTTTTGCAAATTCAAGACCTTCTTCAAAAGTGACATTTGGGCAAGTGTAAACCAATTTATAATCGAAAGGTATTCCGTTTTTTTCTAGTGTTTTTTTATATCCAAGAAATCGATCAATCGCATTTTGGGGATTTTCAGGACCTCGAATATGGGCAATTTTTTTACACCCAATATCTATCAAATGTTGCACTGCTTCAGAGGCAGCTTTCTGGTCATTGATAATTACTTTTGAACTTGGAATTAATTTAGAGATTTTATCAAATTGAACAAAAGGAATACCACGAGAAATTATATTTTTCAAATGATTATCATCATTGGATTCATTAGACAAAGACATTAAAATCCCATCAACACGTTTGTTAAACAAAAGGTTTACCTGCTTTTTTTCAAGTTCCAATGATTCGTTTGATTGAAGAATTATTACCATGTAACCATATTTATCGGCCTCCTCAATAACTCCCTTAATAATATTAGAAAAGAAATGATGCACTACTTCTGGAATTATCAATCCAATAGTTTTTGATTCTTTAGTTCTAAGATTTACTGCAAAACTATTAGGTGTAAAATTAAGTTCATTTGCCAAATCCATTACCGCTTTTTTGGTTTTGGGACTCACATCTGTATAACCCTTTAAAGCTTTAGAAACAGTCGTAATAGAAATCCCTAAAGTTTCAGCAATTTCCTTAAGAGTAGTTGTTTTCATTAGAATCTAAATAATTGATAAAAATATATCTTTCGAAAGTATTGATTTATATTTAAAATCAATCTTTTTTTATAAAATTAATAATTAAATGTTTTTAAAATACATTTTTTCTATTTTAGTTTTAATTCAGATTTGTTTTTAATTAAATAGAATTTATCTTTATAATTCAACATTATCAGAAAAAGTTTTTTCTAAAAAACTTTAATTATATTTCATAAGTTAATCCTACTTCAGAATCCATTTCATAATAAAAATGCATAAAACCATCTAAGATTCCGTGCTTCCTTGGCAATTGCTAAAAAACCCTTTTTTGCTCCAGAAAATAATTGACTGAATTTGTAAAATCAGAAAAAAAATATTTTAGTGTAACAGTTATTATTTATTGAAAATTTGAAATACAAAACTGTCATAGAAAACAAGCTAATCCTATTGCTGTTAGCGTATTTATTAAATGACAGTTTTGCTAAATTTCATACTTTAATCATTACACAGGAGCCTGATTCAGTTCATTATAGGGTTCTTTATTGTAATTTCCTGCAATCACGAGAGCCCCTGAAATCAGTACAAGGTTTTTAATAATATATTGCCCCACCAAAGTTGGACAATAAGGAAAAGCATCAAAACAAACAGTTTGAAGAATAAACACAGGAAAAAAGGTCACTCCCATGTGCAACAGAAGCAAAAATATGGTAATAGGAACTAACTTTTTGACAAGTAATCCCAAACCAATAATAACTTCACAAATTCCCAGAATGGGAATAAATATTTCTGGTCTAAACCAGTAAACCGTCTTTTCGACCAATTCCCCTGCAGGGCTCATTCCGAAAACTTTTAGGGCACCAAACCAAATATAGACTATGGCTAGAGAAATTCGCAAAATTAAAATGCTATGTTTTTCTATTGAGTTACTAAAATTAAAATATAAAGTGTTGAATGTTTGTATCATAATATTTGATATTAAAAGTTATTTAAATGTTATTCTGCGCCGTCAGTTGTGGCTCTGTTTACGGCAAAATTGCCTACTGCTTTTCCTAACAACAACCCTTTTTCACAATCACTTCTGTAATGAATTGCTCCAAATAATCTTGAATTAGAAGCCTCAGTTGCCATTGTATTAAATTTTGATGCTTTTGAAGGAATTATATGTGATAAAACAGTTGATGCTGCTCCACTAAATGTAGAATGTCCCGAAACATAAGCTGGAAAATTTGGAACTCCTGTCAATGTTTTTATGGATGAATCAACTTGGCAAGGTCTTGGATTGAAATAATAATATTTTGCATCCCAACAACTAATTGCCGCATCCATCAGAGCAATATTTAGTAAAGCCAAATTTCTAGCCCAACGAACTTCGCTAAAATTTTCTTGAACAAATGCTGCATTGGCAATTGCATTCCAATGTCCTGGAGGCGTGTAAGTTCCAACTCCATCGGCCCAAAAAGTAACAATTTTCATATGTTCCTTAGAAGCCTCTTGACTATATTTCTTCACTTCATTTAATTCGGTCAAAAATTGTGGAGAATTTGTTGAAGGCGGAGGAGAAGGACGATTGGCCACAACATCAGCCGGTTTCATTAAAAATGATTTTACATTTCCAAATAAAGGCAACATTGGAGGTCTAACAGGCAAATCTAACGAAAGCCACGGTGTTTCTCCTTTTGCAATGGCATTAGTTTCTAACTGTGTCCAAAGCGCTTGATTTCCAATTGCAGCTCCAGCTCCATCTGTTGAGGCTCTTGCTGTGAATTTAGCTGCGATCTTTTTTCCTAAAGCTGCCCCTGCTTCTACATCACTTCTAACATTAGCGCCAGAAATTATTCTGTATAATTTTTGTTCGTCTGCTTTTTCTTGTATGTAAGCAATTTCCGTTGGGAAAAGTAATTTTAAAATTTCTACAGTTACACCGGCTAAAACACCATCTTCTGAAGGATAGGAAGGCAAAGTACTTTTTGGCACTAAAACTTGAATACTTCCATCAACTACAAATGGTGCTGCACGATTGTACACTTTTTTATAATGCCAAGTTGCAACCATTGCATCATATTGAGCTGCACTAACATAAGCATAAGCTCGAGCTGCAAATGGCGGATTAGAAAATGGAAATTGAGGATTTGCAAAAGGATTTGCTGTCGTTGGTGTTGGATAAGTCCCATCTTGATTTTGATAAGGTGGACGATTGTGTCTGGCTACCAAAGTCTGCATAATTTCATTCCAACGCAAAACCCCACCAGCACTCCAATACTTTATAATCCTTTGTTGGTCATTAGTTATGTTAGATTGATAACTTTTAATTTCATTAATTTCAGCTTTATAAGCAGCTGTTGTTGTTGCAACTGGCACATCTAATGAAAATTCATCGGGTGCGGTTAACAAAATTGGTTTCCAAGTTCCTGCTAATTGATCTTGATTAACTGGATTTAATTGTGGATATTGTTGATTGCTCTCTTCAATGTCATTATTACAAGAAACATTTAATAAGAAAAGCGCAAACAAACAACACTTTCCTAGAGTGGTATATATATTATTTTTCATCTGTTGTAGTAGTTTTAATTTTTTTAGTGAAATCGAGAACATAGAATAATCCTCCATAAAATGAATCAGATTGCCCAACATTCCTTCCTGCAATTACGTGGTTGAGGCCTCCAATGATGGCTAAACCGGAAATTTGTTTTAAATTATATTTTCCGTTAAACCCAATTATGGTCATATTCATTGTGTTGCTTGGAAAAGGCATATTGTTAGTTGTAATATCAAATCCTCCTTTTTGAGTAGTCCAATTATCAAAAATAGCTTCGGCAATTAATCTTGAAGTACGATACCCAATTCTTGCATTAAAAGAAATTGCATCGGGCATATTTACTTCATTTGTATAATGCATCTCATCTGTATAATAAACATTTCTATCAATTTCGATGTTGGAACGTTTTACATAAGCTCCAGAGACGGTTGCAAATAAATCTCCATATTGATAATCACTCATCAATCGGACTGATACAGTTTTGCTTTTTAATCCAATACTTAAAGGCAAATAATCAGCCACATAATTTGATGTTGGAAACGAAAATCTTCCTAACACATAGAATGAAAGCCAATTTCCTTTTATTTCCTTTTCGTAAACTAAACTTTTTAAGGTTAATGAGAGATCTTGAAATCCTTTTTGACCTGACATTGTTCCTGCTGTTGCATTAGTTGTTACATAAGGAATACTGAAAATTACATTTAAATTATCAGTGATTCCATAGTTTCCGTTAACAGAAATTTTTTGGGTAGAAACGGTTCCAAAATTTAAATTCTCACGTTTATAAGTACCTTCCCAGTACTGATTCCAGCTGCTATATTCGTAAATAGCTCCTGTACAAAAGTTGTTTTTTGCCATCATTATACCATCCATTTCTGTCTGTGCATAAAAATTTGACGCCGCCATTAGTAGGCAGATTATATATATTTTTTTCATTTAAAAGCACTTTGATTAGTTATTAATTTTTGCAAAAAATTCAAATGAATTGTTGCCTTGTATTGGTAAATACAATGTTTCAAATAGTAGTAAACGAATAATGCATCTTAAAAAGCAAATGGCTTTTTAAGACGAAAATCGTTTTCTAATTTTTTAAAATAAATTAAAGCTAAACTAAATCTGGAGGAGAATCGGCTAGAGATAAATAACCTGAATGAAGAATTCCTTGTGGATGAAAATCAAATTTTAAAGTAAATTTTTTTAATTTACCCAAAAAGGTAAAGGCATTTGAACTGTGTTGAGTATAATCTTTTACAACCGATTTGAATAATTTCTCCATTGGTTTTTTGCTTAGTGGAGCATTTTCACGTTCATCGTTATCTACTATTTTTTTTAGATTTATATCTGTAGTAGACTGATGTTTGTTTGGTAAATAATACAAGCTAATAATATTATCTTGGATTTTTCTTTTAAAAATATGGTAGACTTTATTATTGATGGTCATATTCTCATCAATATATTCCATCTCGGTATCTTCGGTAAATGAATATAAAGTTGCGTTTAATTTTATTACTTTAAATTCAGAATCAGGAATATTTTGCATCTTAACCACCCATGAATGCTCTTTTTCGAGAGTAAACAACAAATGAAAACCAACAACATTATATAAAAATGTTGTGGTCAAAATCAAGAGTAATAATGTAGATGCCTTTCTTTTCATAATTGAGTATCAGACTCGAAAATCTAGTAATAACTGTTCTATTTTAATTAATATATTTCAATAATTAAAGCTTCATAAGGGCGCAATTTATTTATTTTGGAACTTGTTTCTGGATAATTGCTGCTTATTATTTTCGAATTATTCAGATCGATTCCTTTAGCAACTGTTGCAACATCAGACGAAAAATTCAGCATCACTAGCATTTTTTTGCCTTCTAATTCTCTTGTGTAGGCAAATACTTTTGGGTTATCTTTATCTAAAAGTGTGTATTTTCCATAAATTAAAACCGGATTGTTTTTTCGAAGTTGCACTAATTTTCTAAAGTAATTCAAAGTAGAATACGAATCTTTTTCTAATGTTTCAACATTCACATTAGTGTAGTTTGGATTGACTTTTAACCAAGGTTTTCCAGTTGTAAATCCAGCATTAACTTCTGAATTCCATTGAAAAGGCGTTCTTCCGTTATCTCTAGAAGTTTGCTTTCTATCGTCCAAAAATGCTTTTAGATCGCCGTTGTTTTCTTTTAAGAATTGGTATCTATTTCGAGTATCAACATCGTTATAATCTTCAATATTATCAAATCGAATGTTGCTCATTCCCAATTCATCACCTTGAAAATAAAAAGTGGTGCCGCGCATTGTCATCACAAAAGTGGTCAACATTTTTGACGAAAGTTCTCTGTATTTTTCGGTGTCATTTCCAAATTTCGAAACCATTCTTGGCTGATCGTGATTGGCCATAAAAATCGAAAGCCAGCCTTTGTCTTTAAACGTTTCGTCGTATCGAGAAAAAATATCTTTGTATTTAACTAAACCAAAATCAGAAAGGTGTTTTCCAATATCTACACTTTCAAAATGATAGGCTATATTTAATTCTTTTCGGTCGGGATCAACAAATTTCATTGCTGCTTTTGGAGAATCGCCAGCACCTTCGGCAACCGTCATTGCATTTGGATATTTGCTCAAAACCTCGCGATTCATTTCTTGAAGATAGTCGTGCAAATGCGGACCATTTCCATAATATTTAATGATTTCAAGTGTGTTTCCAATAATTTCTTTTGACAATTCAGGAAAACTAGGGTCTTTTGAAGCAAATTGAAAAGCATCTAATCTAAAACCATCAATACCTTTATCTAACCAAAACTTCATCATATCGTAAATTTCATTACGAACTTCTGGGTTATTCCAATTAAGGTCTGGTTGCTTTACGGAAAAATAGTGTAGATAATACGAATCCGTTTGAGCATCATATTTCCAAGCATTGCTATTCACATCAAAGAAACTCCAGCGATATGGAGGTGTTCCTTTTTCCGCAGGCCACCAATAATAGTAATTCCTATATTTATTATCTCTCGATTTTTTACTTTCTTGAAACCAATAATTTTCATCTGAACTGTGATTTACCACCAAATCCATAATCAATTTAATTCCGCGTTCGTGCATTCCTTTCAAAAGCAAATCGAAATCTTTCATCGTTCCGAAATCCTTCATAATTTCACGATAATTGCTTATATCATAACCATTATCATCATTCGGTGATTCGTAAATTGGGTTCAACCAAACCGCATCGATGCCAATGCTTTTTAAATAATCAAGTTTTGAAATAATCCCTTTTAAATCGCCTACTCCATCGCCGTCGCTATCCTTGAAACTTCGTGGATAAATTTGATAAATAACAGCTTCTTTCCACCATTTTTTATCGATTTCAGGTGATACTTTGGCAACGGTAACTTGACTATACGACATATTTAATGAGAATAATAGGATAAGACTAATTGCGATATTGATACTTTTATTTTTCATCTATTTTATAATTTTAATTGCATAACAACTGCTTCATAAGGTCTCAATTCAGTAGTTGAAGATTTCCCTCCATAATTGTTGCTTAAAACGGTTGCGTTTTTAGTATTTAATCCAGTTTTTACAACTGCCTTTTGGCTTGAAAAATTCAACATAACCAATAATTTTTTGCCTTCAAATTCTCTGGTATAAGCATAAACATTTGGGTTTTCTTTGTCTAAAAGCGTGTATTTTCCGTAAACCAAAGCAAGGTTTGATTTTCTTAACTTGGTCATTTTTCTAAAATAATTCAAGTTTGAATTTGGATCTTTTTCTTGTGCTTCAGCGTTCAAAAAAGTGTGATTGTCATTTACTTTCAACCAAGGTTCGCCAGTTGAAAATCCACCATTTTGAGTTGCATTCCATTGAAAAGGAGTTCTTCCGTTGTCTCTTGCTCCACCCGTTTTTTGATCTTCAATAAATTGTTTCAAATCGCCACCTGCAATTTTTACTTTTTCATATTCAGCAAACACTTCAATGTCTCTGTAATCTTCAATTTTATCGAATTTGGCATTTATCATTCCTATTTCGTCGCCATTGTAATAATAAGGAGTTCCGCCCATTGTCAACAAAAATGTAGTCAACATTTTTGAAGATAAAACTCTAAATTCTGGCGCATCATTGCCCCAACGCGAAGTCATTCGAGGTTGATCATGATTGCCTAAATATATGGTTCCCCACCCGTTTTCTGAATAAGTATCATTCCAATCGGAATATATTTTTTTGAAATCGACTAACAAATATTTTCCCGCTTTTTTGAAATGACCAGGAACATATCCCAAGTTTGTTCCTTCAAAATGATAGCCCATATCTAATTCTTTACGGTCAGCATCTACAAAATCGTGAGCCGATTTCAGCGTCATTCCTGCGCCTTCGGCCAAAGCCATACAATCGTATTTGCTCAAAACTTCTTTGTTCATTTCTTTCAAATAATCGTGTAAATGTGGGCCGCTAGCCATAAAAACATCCCATCTTCCTTGGTAATTTTTATCCAATTCTTCTTGAGTGATAACTGGAAAAGTTGTGTCTTTTGCTATAAATGGAATCACATCCATTCGGAAACCATCAATTCCTTTTTTGAACCACCAATTCATCATACTAAATATTTCTTGACGCAATTTTGGGTTTTCCCAATTCAAATCGGGTTGCTTGTAATTGAAATAATGCAAATAGTATGAATCGGTTTGTTTATCGTATCTCCAACCGCTTCCGTCGGCCTCAAAAGCACCTGGACGAAAAGCTGGCTTTCCTTTTTCGGCTGGCCACCAATGATAGTAATCTCTGTATGGATTGTCTCTTGATTTTCTACTTTCCTGAAACCATTTATGCTCATCAGAACTGTGATTGACCACTAAATCCATTACTAATTTCAACCCTCTTTCGTGCATTCCTTTGAGCAATGCATCAAAATCTTCCATTGTTCCAAATTCCTTCATAATCGCTTGATAATCCGAAATATCATAGCCATTATCGGCATTTGGAGAGCCATAAATTGGGTTCAACCAAACCACATCTATTCCTAAACTCTTGATATAATCTAGTTTAGAGATAATTCCTTTTAAATCGCCTACGCCATCACCATCTGTATCTTTGAAACTTCTTGGATAAATTTGATAAACAACAGCTTCTTTCCACCATTTTTTTTCGATTTTAGGTTCTTTTTCTACCATTTTTCCCTGAGCAATTAGCAAACTGTTACTTGTTATAATCACTAAAACAATAAGAATAATTGTGTTTTTTGCTACATTAAATTTCATATGTGTTTATTTATTATGATTTTATTGCTTTTATTGTTTTAATTTCTTGAGGAATGAATTTGTGATAAAAATAGAATTCGTTTTCTAATATCTTGGATTTTTTGATAGCGAAAAAGCATTTGAAGCCTCGAAAACGTTTTCGAATCTCTATTATTAACTTGTACAACAAATTAATTTTTACAGCATTTTTTTAATAGTGACGAATATTATTATAAAATAGAAACACCATTTAAAGACAAATCCAAAGGCTAACATTCAAAGAGCAGTTAAGTTTTTTTAATTCATATTTCTGGGAAAATTGCTCAAGCTTAGAGACTTAATCTTTTAAACCTTAACTCGGATTATTCATGAATTTTGCAATTTCATCCTTTGTTATTATTGGATTTGCACCTTCATTACTTGCTACCAAAGCGCCTAATGCACAAGCAAAATCGATTGCTTTTTGTGGTTCATCACTAGTCAATAATTTACTCAATAATCCAGCAAGAAAAGAATCTCCTGCTCCAACTGTATCGGCTACCTCAATTTTATAACCACTATTATAATACATTTTTCCTTTATAATACAAAGCAGCTCCGTGACTTCCTTTGGTCACACAAATGCTTTTTGCTTTAGTTTGTTCAGCAATAAAAAGTATATTTTGTTCCAATGAATGGAATGGAGAATTTAGATATTTGCTTATTTCATACAATTCGTCATCATTAAATTTGATAAAATCAGACTGCTTCATTAGATTAATAAGCAATTCTTTGGTATAAAAAGGCGCACGCAAATTGACATCAAATATTTTATATTTTGCAATTTTAATGAGGCTTAACAACGTATTATAGGAAGTCTCATCTCTACAAACTAAGCTTCCAAAAACTAAAGCATCAGCATTTTTTACAACATTTTTAGCTTCTGGAGTGACTTCGATTTCATCCCAAGCCACCGGATAATTAATGGTATAAGAAGCCGATTCTTTATTGTCTAATTGAACCTGAACTTCTCCAGTAGAATACGTTTCATCTATTTGAATTGTATCTGTAGAAACATTATTAGCTTGAATAAATGCTACTAATTCTTTTCCAATTTCATCATTCCCAACTCGGCTAATAATTTGGGCATTAATTCCTAACGAAGCTAATCGCAAAGCCACGTTCAATGGAGCACCTCCAATTTTTCTATGTGTTGGAAAAACATCGTATAAAACTTCTCCAAAACAAACTACATTCGTTTTCATAATTATTCGTTATTAGATAGACTCTCGGATAATTCCTCTAATGTTCTTCCTTTAGTCTCTGGCATTTTAAAGTAAACCCAAAGCAATTGGAAAACCATCATAATACAGAAAATACTAAATACAGTGGTTGTGCCAATTTGTTTAAATAAAAACGGAATAAATGACGGAATTAAAGCCGCCAAAACCCAGTGAACTGATGTCCCGAAAGAAGTTCCTGCTGCTCGAAGTTTATTCGGAAATAATTCAGAAATAAAGACCCAAATTACAGCTCCCTGACCTATTGCGTGAGAGGCAATAAACAAGAAGAAAAATAATGGAATTGCCATCCCTTTCCATTCAAAATAAAATGCTGTGGTTACTAATCCCAAAGAAATAATATAACCCACAGAGCCAATATACATAAGGGTTTTTCGTCCAAATTTATCAATTAACGAAATCCCAATCATTGTAAATATTAAATTTATAATTCCAATGCCAATACTACTCAAAAACGATGCAGATTTCTCTAATCCAGCCAATTCGAAAATTCGTGGAGCATAATATAAAAAAGCATTTATTCCCGAAAACTGATTGAAAAAAGCAATGAAAAAAGCCAATAATAATGGTTTTCTATACTTTTTCATAAAAATGGATTCATCTTTCACTTCGTGTGACATTTCATTTACTATAGCGCGAATTTCAGACTCAATTTCGGCATCTGTTCGAATTTGTTTTAAAATTGCTACCGCTTTTTCACGGTCTTTTTTATACTCTAAAATCCAACGAGGGCTTTCTGGAATACCAAATACCAAAAGCGTATAAATAAAAGAAGGAAAAGCTTGTATTCCTAGCATCCAACGCCAAGAATTTTCACCAATATCTCTTAAATAATAGTTAGACGTAAAGGCCATAAGAATCCCAAAAACAATATTGAATTGGTATAAAGCTACTAATTTTCCACGGTTTTTAGCAGGCGCAATTTCAGAAACATAAGTTGGCGCAGCAATAGTTGAAGCTCCAATCCCTATTCCTCCTAGAAATCTAAAAATTGAAAAGAAGACTGGGTCATTTGCAAATGCGGTTCCAATTGAAGATACAAAAAACAGTATTCCAATTATAATTAATGTCTTTTTTCTCCCCAAAATATTCGTTGGAAAAGACCCGAAAATAGCACCAATAACGGTTCCCCATAATGCAGATGACATAACCACTAATCCGTGAAACAAATCTGAGGAACCCCATAATTGTTGCAGTTGCTTATCTGCTCCCGAAATTACAACGGTATCAAAGCCAAATAAAAACCCCGCTAATGCAACTATAATTGACCAATAAAGTATTTTTCTGTTTTCCATTTTTTAGTTTTGTGACTTAGTCTATTCCTTTTTTTGAAAATTTATCAATAAAATTAATTTATAAAAATAGAATTCGTTTTTATACTACTCTAGATTTTATTGGCTAATTAGCTTTTGAGGTATCGAAAACGATTTCGTTTCCTCGTTATTGAAACTTATTAGATAAATAAGAATATTGATAAATATTTTGAATAGGTTTGGTTTATCAATTAAAATATTATGGGCTCAAATTTCAAATTATTGCTCTTATTGCTCTTAACTAGCACTACTTTTATTGGGCAAACAAAATCTGACGAATGGCATATGGTTGCTAATTCTCGTGAAAATTATTTTGGTGTTGCTATGGCAAATGGTCAAATAGGAATAGTAACTGACGACACTCCTCTTAAAACGAAAGAAATAATCTTGAATGGTGTTTATGAAGGCAGTCCTGAAAATGGAATTAGTAGAATCGTTCGTGGTATCGAATTCTTAAATTTGCATTTAAACATTGATGGCCAAGAAATAAAATCAGACAATATTTCTAACTGGAATCAAGTTGTTGCTATGAAAGAAGGAACAAGTACCACTACTTTTTCATTCAAAGATTTAGCAAACATCAATTATACCATTTTGGCAAATCGAGCAGTTCCTTATTCTGCGATGGCGATTGTCGAAATTACACCATATAAAGATATCGAAATACTTGCCAACAATTATATGATTGTTCCCGACGAATTAAAAGAAGCAAAAAGTCAGTTTCGGGTTTTAAAAGACAATCAATATTTAATGCCTGTTTTTGGAACCACAGCTAAAACTCTAAACGGAAAATATACCGTTTCTGCAGCAACAACTTTTCTTTTTGATGGAACAAGTGAAGAGTTGAAACAAACAGGAAATGAAGTTGGTTTCACTAAAAAATTATTAAAAGGTAAAAAATATCGTTTTGCAATTGCTGGCGGAATTTGCACTTCAAAAGATTTTACAGATCCTTTGAACGAATCCGAAAGACAACCTATTTATGCGCTTCAACAAGGAATTGATAATTTAGTTAATCGCCATAAAAAAGCTTGGGCTGAATTATGGAATACTGGTGATATTCAAATCGAAGGTGATCCTGATGCCCAACAACGCGTTCGTTTTGCGATGTATAATTTATATTCGTACATACGTCCGGATACTAGACAAAGTATAGCTCCAATGGGATTGTCATCTCAAGGGTATAATGGGCATATTTTTTGGGATTCTGAACTTTGGATGTATCCAACGCTTTTAGCATTGCAACCTGATATGGCAAAATCTTGTCTGGATTATCGTTCTGATCGTCTGCAAAAAGCCAAGCAAAAAGCATCAATTTATGGATATAAAGGTGCAATGTATCCTTGGGAATCTGATGACACTGGAGAAGAAGCAACACCAACTTGGGCTTTGACAGGAATTTTCGAACAGCATATTACGGCTGACGTAGCGATTGCTTTTTGGAATTATTATGCATTAACTCAAGACAAATCTTGGTTGCGAAGTGAATTTAAAGTATTAAAAGAAACTGCCGATTTTTGGGTAAGTCGTGTGGTAAAAAACACAGACGGAAGTTATTCAATATTGAATGTAGTTGGAGCTGATGAATATGCACAACATGTAGATGATAATGCGTTTACCAATGCATCAGCAATTGAAGCCTTGAAAAACACAATTAAAGCAGCAACTATTTTAAATGAACCAATCGATTCTAAATGGAAGGATGTTTCTGAGAAATTAGTCATTCATAGAGAAAATGGAATTACCCAGAATTACAAAGGTTATAAAGGGCAAATCATAAAGCAAGCAGATGTAAATTTACTGGCTTATCCTTTACATATTATAACTGATAAAGCTCAAATCGAAAAAGACTTGGATTATTATGCAGAAAAAATTGATAAAAAAGATGGCCCCGCTATGGCATCTGGAGTTTTGTCGGTATTATATTCAAGATTGGGAGCTAGAGAAAAGGCATACGAATATTTCGCAAAATCATATTTACCAAACAGCCGTCCTCCATTTGGTGTTTTTTCTGAATCGGCCAATAGCAATAATCCTTATTTTGCTACAGGTGCAGGTGCTATGCTTCAAGCCGTAATTTATGGTTTTGGAGGAGTGGAACAAACGGATAATGGACTAAAATACAATAAAGGACTTTTGCCAAAACAATGGAAGTCTTTAAAAATTATTGGACTTGGACTTGACAACAAAACGATTACTGTAGAATAAAAACAGTTATAAGTATTAAGGCAGAAAATTTAAATAAAACAAAATTATGAAACAAAAAATCACACATTATTTGAACAAAAAAAGCATATTACTTTTTAGTTTTATAATTGCTGCAACACATTTATCAGCACAAACCATAACAATTCCTATTACTACAGAAAATAGTATGTTGTTATTACAAACCGATAGCAACAATCGGTTGATGAACGTATATTTTGGTAAACCACTTGAAAACGAAAATGAATTCGCAACGGTTTCGGCAGGATATAATTATGATTATTCCAATCAAGGAATTTATAATTCTGCTTACACACCATCTGGTACTTGGAATCTTTCTGAACCAGCCATTCAAGTAAAACATGCGGATGGGAACACTTCATTAGAACTAAAATATGTAAGTCATAAAATTGAAAAAATTGATGCTAATAGCTCAATTACCAGTATAGTCCTTAAAGATCCCATTTATCCGTTTGAAGTAACTTTGTTTTATAAAGTTTGGGTGAAAGAAAATGTAATTGAGCAATGGACGGAAATAAAACACAACGAGAAGAAAGCTGTTTTACTACAAAAATACGCTTCGGCAAATTTATTTTTTGGAGGAAAAGATTTCTATCTCACCAGTTTTCAAGGAGAATATCTAAAAGAAATGCAACCTGTTGAAACTAAACTTGTACAGGGCATAAGAGCTTTAGATACAAAATTAGGAACCCGAGCGATGCTTACACAAACTCCTAATTTTATGGTTTCTTTTGGCAAACCAGCATCGGAAAATGAAGGTTCAGTAATGTTAGGTCAATTAGCTTGGAGTAGCAATTTTAAACTTGAATTCGAAATAGATTCTAATAAAAATCTTAGGTTAATTGCTGGAATCAATCCATTTGCTTCTGAATATTCATTGGCTCCAAACGAAATTTTCAAGACTCCATCCTTAATTTATGCGCTTTCAAATCATGGTACTGGTGAGGCTAGCAGAAACCTTCACGATTGGGCAAGAAAATACAGACTACTTGACGGACAAGGAGAACGACTTACATTGTTGAACAATTGGGAAGCTACTTATTTTGATTTTGATGAAAACAAACTTAAAGACTTATTTAAAGATGCCAAAGACTTGGGCGTTGATATGTTTTTGCTAGACGATGGATGGTTTGGTAATAAATACCCAAGAAACAATGACGTTGCAGGTCTTGGTGATTGGCAAGAAAATAAAAAGAAATTACCAAGCGGAATAGGTTATTTAGTAAAGGAAGCCAAAAAAGAAGGGGTAAAATTTGGTATTTGGATAGAGCCTGAAATGGTAAATCCAAAAAGCGAATTGTACGAAAAACATTTAGACTGGGTCATTCGTCAGCCAGAAAGACCAGAGATTTATTATAGAAATCAGCTCGTTTTAGATTTGTCGAATCCTGAAGTTCAAGATTTTGTTTTTGGCATTGTAGATGATTTATTTGTAAAAAACCCAGAATTGGCCTTCATAAAATGGGATTGTAATGCGACGATTTATAACGCCTATTCCACATATCTAAATAAAAAAGGATTGCCACAATCTAATTTATATGTAGATTATACAAGAGGTTTATATAAAGTTTTGCAACGAATTCGTGCTAAATATCCAAAAGTACCTATGATGTTATGTTCTGGTGGCGGTGGTCGAGGTGAATATGAATTCTTGAAGTATTTTACTGAATTTTGGCCAACAGATGATACTGAGCCTTTAGAAAGAATATTTGTTCAATGGGACTATTCTTATTTTTTTCCGGCAATTGCAACCTGTAACCACGTAACGGATTGGGGAAAACAACCACTAAAATTTAGAGTTGATGTGGCAAGTATGGGAAAATTGGGTTTTGATATTGTAGCAAGCAAATTAAACCCTGAAGATAAAACATTTTGCAAACAAGCCATTTCAAATTACAATTCCTTTAAAGATATAGTTTGGCATGGTGATATGTATCGTTTAGTAAATCCTCATGAAAACAATATTGCAGCATTAATGTATGTTAATCCAACAAAAACCAAAGCAGTTGTTTTTAACTACTTAGTGAATAATAGATTTAACATCACTGCTACAGAACGGCCTGTTGTTTTAAATGGATTGGATCCAAAGAAAAAATACACAGTCAAAGAAATTAACTTGTTTCCAGGTACAACTTCTCCTATCGCTTCTGATAAAGTTTACACTGGCGATTTCTTGATGAAAGCGGGAATCAATCCTAACGTATCCTTGAAAAGGACAAGTGTAGTTTTAGAGATAAACGAAGTGCAATAAGTTTATTTTAATAAACACAATTAAAAAACCATTTGAATTTAAAATGGGTTAAACTTTTTATAAAAGTTTAACCCATTTTTTTATACAAAAAGAATCTTCGCTTATATAAATAACTATAGACCCTAGTATCTCCTTTTCGTTTTTCTTGTATTCGACTGTAGAGAAATAATTCAATATTACATTCAAAATATCTTACCACTATTGCTGGTAAAATAACAAAGTATTTTGGTATATATAGAAAAAAAATATTAGAATGAACCCTTTAAACACCTATAAAATCTAATAAAAATAATAATGTCTTTTTGAAATGCCAATCATACTTATAAAATTAATAAAAATCACCAATATCATACAAATATGTTTTTTTTATTACTTTTTTTTATATAAAGTGTAATTTTTACATTAATTTTTTGAATAATTAATTTTAAAATCGAAAACGTTTTCGGCTATTCGAAAACGTTTTCGTTATGATTTTATTAACATTAATTGATTTTAATATTTAGGTTTGGAACATTATTTAAACTAATTAAATATAATACTAACCAAACTTATTTATTACGTATGAAAAAATGTCTATTTAAAGGCTTAATGGTGTTTCTAACGATACTATGTACCAGTTTGACCTATTCGCAAGATGTGTCAGGTACAGTATCAGACTCTAGTGGCCCACTTCCAGGGGTTTCTGTATTAGTTAAAGGAACAACAAATGGAGCACAAACCGATCTGGATGGTAAATTCAACATCAGAAATGTAGGGTCAAATGCTGTTTTAATTTTTAGTTTTATCGGATTTCAAACGCAAGAAATCAATGTTGCAGGAAAAAGCAATATTAAAGTAACTTTAGTTGCTGAAAATGCTGAGTTAAAGGAAGTCGTTGTTATTGGTTACGGTTCTGTTAGAAAGAAAGACGCAACTGGAGCGGTTGATCAGTTAAGTTCAAAGAAATTTGACAACATAGCTGCGACAAATCCTGCATCCCTTTTGCAAGGTAAAGTTGCAGGTGTCCAAATTACTTCTTCAAGTGGAGAGCCAGGAGCTGGAAATGCAATTAGAGTTCGTGGTAACAGTAGTTTACGTGGAGGAAATGGACCTCTTATTGTTGTAGACGGTGTGCCTTTAGCTGGAGGTGAAATAACTTCTGGTGGAACAAGTTTAGGTAACGGTACCTCATCTGCTAAAGACCCTTTGAGTTTTATTAATCAAAATGATATCGAAAGCATGACTGTTTTGAAAGATGCTTCTTCTACTGCTATTTATGGAGCTAGAGGTGCTAATGGGGTTATTATTATTACGACTAAAAAAGGAAAGTCTAAAGTGCCAGAATTAACTTATGAAACTTCTTATACTACTTCTTCTTATGCTTCAAAATTCGATGTGTTATCTACTGATGCTTTCATTGCGGCCACTCCAGGTCAAGATGCAAATCATTTTGGTTCATCATTCGATTGGAAAAAACAAGTATTACAAACAGGGAGTACTAGAAATCATAATTTAACTTTTTCTAGTGGCACAGATAATTCTAACACAAGAGTGTCATTAGGTATGGCTAATACTGATGGAATTTTAAAAACTACTGGATTAGATAAATATACTGTAAGTTTATACAACTCAAATGATTTCTTGAAAGGAAGATTAAAACTAGAAACTCGTGTTTCTTATTCTAATATCAAAGATCAGAGAGGATTAACGACTGATAATACAGGCTATATTGGTGATTTGTTAAGTTCATCATTGTATTGGAATCCAACACGTTCAGTTTACGATGCTTCACAACCCGGAGGTTTCACAAGAGTAAGTGGTGATTATATTAACCCTGTTCATATTTTAAATTCATACTCTAACAATGGAGATTTATCTAAATTCTTAGGAAGCTTAACAACTACTGTTAAAATAACTAATAATTTGAAATATACTATGGTTTTCGGTATGGAGACTTCTAATTCAACAGTAAAACAACAAGCTCTTCCAGATTTAAATATTCAAGATTTTGCAACAGCAACCAATCCTGCAGATTTAAAAACATATAGAGGTCAGGGTGTTATCACAAATGATCAAAGGGTTAACAAAACTATTGAGCATAATTTTACTTACACAAAAGATATTACAAGAAATATCAACTTAAATGCAGTTGCAGGATATTCTTACTATAACTATAACTCTAATGGTAACTTTGTTTCTGCAAAAGGTTTTGCTCCTACACAAACTAATATATTAGACAATATGGAAGGTGGAATCCCAACCGAAACAAGAACTGGTTCTTACAAAGGATTAGTTGAAATGCAATCTATTTTTGCCAGAGCATCGTTAGCTTTTTACAACAAATTAAATGTAGATTTAACAGTAAGACGTGATGGATCTTCTAAAGCAGCTGATGGATTAAAATACGGTAATTTCCCTTCACTAGGTATAGCTTATAAACTAGTTGATGGTAAAGACGGCTTACTTAATGACATAAAATTTAGAGGTAATATTGGTAAAACAGGTAATACTGAATTCCCTAGAAACTCTTCTGTAGGTATCATTGAATATAATGGTCCAGATCAATTTGTTATTGTTAACAATGCAAATTCTCAGTTGACTTGGGAAACTACAACTTCTTACGGATTAGGTACAGACTTTACTTTGTTGAAAAACAAATTAACAGGATCTATTGATTATTATAACAAAAACACTACTGACTTAATTATTGGTATTCCTTCAACTTCAGGACAGCCATCACCAGCAGGTATAAAATATACTAACTTACCAGCTAACCTTATTAACACAGGAGTTGAAGTTTCATTATCTTACAAAGCAATTCAAACAAATGATTTAACTTGGGATCTTTCTGGTAATATGGCATTTTTGTCTAATGAGATTAAAAACCTTGGGGCTTCCAATGTATATAATGTTGGTTCTATTGCCGGTGCTGGTTTGACTGATTCTTACGTACAAAGAATTCAAGATGGATATCCTTTATACACCTATTTTCTGCCAACTTTCACAGGATATGATGCTAATGGACTTTCTCAATATGCAGGAGATGGAACTCCACAAATGCTAGACAAACAACCATTACCTACAATGACTGCAGGTTTCTCTACAAGTTTGACCTATAAGAATTTAGATTTCTCAACATCGTTTTACGGACAATTTGGAAACTATTTATTTAATAATACTAATATTGCTCTTTTCTACAAAAATCAATTGGGAGGCAAAAACGTAACTCCAGAAGTGGCAAATTCAGTGCAATCAACATCTGATGCAAACACGCCATCTACTAAATATCTTGAAAAAGGCGACTTTGTTAGAATGGGTAATTTAACGCTAGGCTACACTTTTAAAGCAGATTTATTAGATAAGATTAATGTGAAATCAGCTCGATTTTACGTAAACGGTTCTAACTTATTTGTAATCACTAAATATTCAGGTTTTGATCCAGAAGTTGATACTAACAAAACATTAAACGGTATCCCTTCAGCTGGTATAGATTATTTATCTTATCCTAGAGCTAGAACTTTTTCACTTGGTCTTAACGTAACATTTTAATTAGAATAAAAATGAAAAAAAATAATTTTATAAAGTATAGCATTTTTGCCGGAGCATTAGTTCTTGGAGTTAGTTGTACTAATTTAGATGAGCAAATCCTTGATGCAACTGAAACTTCAAAAGCAGATCCAGATGCGGTGTTAAATTCAGCGTACAATGGATTGAAAAATTTTCAAGATCAGGCCGGAATATTTGCTGTGTCAGAGGTTTCTACAGATTTTGTGATTGTTCCAACTCGTGCAGGAGACTGGGGTGATGGTGGTGCTTGGTTACAAGATCACTTTCATACTTGGACTCCAGACAGTAGAGAAGTTAACGCTGCTTGGAAAATGATGTTGTCAAGTGTTTATAGCTGTGATTTAGCATTAGCCATTCAAGGAATTCCTGCTGACAAGGCAGCACAAGCTTTGTTTTTAAAAGCATTCTATTACTATAATGCTATCGACATATATGGCCAAGTTCCTTATAGAGAAGCAGGTAGTTCTCCGGATGATTTTCCAAAAGTATGGACTTCTCCAGAAGCTACAGCCAAAATTATTGCGATGCTTGAAGAAGCATTACCTAATTTACCTGCAAAAAATTCTTCTGATCCTTCAATTGCAAATAAAGATGCAGCAAACTTTTTGTTAGCTAAAATTTATTTGAATAAAGCAGTATTTGACTCGCCTACTCATACAGGATTCAATGCTAGTAATGTGGCTAATATGAATAAAGTAATTCAATACGTAGATGCCATTTCTAGCGCTACAACTTTAGCTCCTGATTATTGGGACAACTTTAAGCCAACTAATAATACTTGTCCAGAGTTAATTTTAACTTCTAGAAACGTACTTGGTGTTGATGCGGTAGCAGGATTAGGAATAAATGGAATAAGATCAAGATGGTATATGAGTGCCCATTACAATCAAGTTCCTAGTGGCTGGAACGGTTTCTCAGTATTACAGGAATATTACGATAAATTTGACGCTACTGATAGACGTATTAAAAATAATGATCAGGCTATTATTGCACATGTAGGGAGCCCTTTAGGATTTCGTATAGGGCAACAATATGCTCCAGGAGGAATTACGCCTTTAAAAACAAGAGCTCAAAATGGTTCTTTACCTTTGGATTTTCAAAGTGATGCTGCGGGTTTACCTGCTGATGGTAAAATCACAGGTCAGAACTGGTTAGAAAGATGGGGTATTCGTCCACAAAAATACATCCCAGATGCATCTAATATGGAAAAACCTGAGAATGATTATGTATTATTCCGTTATGCAGATGCTTTACTGATGAAAGCAGAAGCTATCGTAAGAGGTGGCTCAAGCGCAACTACGGTTGCTTCGATTGCTGCACAATTACAAGCACGTCAAGGAATTACAACCACTATTAATTTATCAACTTTAGCTGGTATTGATAAAGCTAGAGCTACAGAATTGTGGGAAGAAGGTTGGAGAAGAAATGATATGATACGTTTTGGAACATATACTACTTCTAGAGCTACAATGAAAAATACTGATGCGTATAGAGTATTATTCCCAATACCAACTACGGCTTTGTTGAATCCTAATATTAAACAAAATCCTGGTTACTAAGAATTATTTGTTTTTTGGTTTTAGTTAGTTATAAAGAGGGTCTTCTAATGCCCTCTTTATTTATTTAAAAAAATCACATTTATTTAAAATCCATCTCGTTTTTACCAAAAAAACAGAAAGCTTAAAAGAATAAAATTTCATCCTTTTAAAAATTAAATTTTTTAGTTTTATTTAACATAATTTCCTCGTTTTATCTATTTGTTTGCTTTTTTATATAACATATATTGTATAAATTAGTCCATTCAAATTATTTAATTAATAACATTTTATATGTTTAAACGCGTACTACTTTTTTCGTTTTTTATTATTCTTTTCTCAAATTGTTCTAAAAATAATTCAGAAAATAAAGACACTTTATTCACCCAATTAGATTCTTCTGCAACAGGAATTAAGTTTGTAAATGAAGTTAAAAACGGCGCCAATATGAATATTTTCAAATATAGAAATTTCTATAATGGTGGAGGTGTTGCAATTGGCGATATTAATAATGATGGTTTAGCTGATGTATTTTTTACTTCCAATCTTGGCGAAAATAAATTGTTTTTGAATAAAGGAAATTTAAAATTTCAGGATATTTCAAAAAAAGCAGGAATCAACCTCCCAAAATCATGGTCTACAGGGGTAAACATGATTGATATAAATGGAGATGGTTTACTAGATATTTATGTTTCGAATGCTGGAAACAATATTAATTCTATACGAAAAAGTCAATTATTTATCAATAATGGCAATTTAACATTTACTGAAAAAGCCGAAGAATATAACCTTGCAGACACCGGAATTACAACTCATGCAGCCTTTTTTGATTATGATAAAGACGGCGATTTAGATTGTTATATACTCAATAACAGTTTCATTCCTGTAAGCAGTTTAAATTATTCTAACAAAAGGGAATTACGAGATAAGGACTGGGGCGTAGCCAATATACTAAAAGGTGGCGGTGACAAATTAATGCGAAATGACAATGGAAAATTTGTCGATGTTAGCAAAGAAGCCGGAATTTATGGAAGCCTAATTGGTTTTGGTTTAGGAGTAACCGTTGGAGATTTGAACGGAGATTCATATCCCGATATTTATATTTCTAATGATTTTTACGAAAAAGATTATTTGTATATCAATAATAAAAACGGAACATTTACTGAGCAAATTGAAGGTTGGGCTTCCCACATTAGCCAATCCTCAATGGGAGCTGATATGGCCGATGTAAATAATGATGGAAAATCCGATATTTTCACAACAGACATGTTACCTGAAAATGACGAACGATTAAAAAAGACTACCAATTTTGACAACTATGATTTATTTACCAGAAAATTAAATCTAGATTTCTTTAATCAATACATGCAAAACACTTTGCAACTAAACGACGAGAATAATAAACTCTTAGAAATAGCAAATTTCGCTGGAGTAGCAAAAACTGACTGGAGCTGGGGCGCCTTATTATTTGATATGGATAATGATGGATATAAAGATATTTATGTTTGTAACGGTATTTATCACGATTTGACCAATCAGGATTTTATGGACTTTTTCGCAAATGATTTTCTGCAAAAAATGGTAATTACTGGCAAAAAAGAAGATATGGAAACCATTATTGCCAAGATGCCAAGTACTCCTGTCCCAAATTATGCTTTTAAAAACAATAAAAATTTAACATTTACAAATGAAGCCCAAAATTGGGGATTAGGAACTCCCAGTTTTTCAAACGGTGCGGCTTATGGAGATTTAGACAACGATGGTGATCTTGATTTGGTTGTGAATAACGTCAATATGGAGGCTTTTGTATATAAAAACAATTCAGAAAAAAAGAAAGAAAATCATTTCATAAAAGTTAAACTAAAAGGTGATAATCCAAATAAATTTGCCATCGGAAGCATTGTCGAATTATACTCTGGCAAGGAAATAATCCATCAAGAATTAATACCATCAAGAGGGTTTCAATCTTCGATAGATTATGTTATGACTTTTGGAATTGGAACCAAAAAAATCGATTCTTTGCAAGTAATTTGGCCTAATGGAAAAATTCAAACTATTAAAAAAGTTGTAAATAACAAAACCTATAATTTGAATATTGCAGACGCAAAATCAAAATATATTCCAAAAATTAATACCCCAAAACCTATATTTACAGAAAAGAAAAACACCTTTTTAGCACATAAAGAAAATGATTATATCGATTTTGATTATGAAGGTTTAATCTCAAAAATTCTTTCTCAAGAAGGCCCAACATTAGCGGTTGCTGATATAAACGGTGATGGAAATGACGATGTTTTTATTGGCGGAGCCAAAGAGCAAGCCGGGAAAATTTATTTAAACAATGGAAATGACTCTTATACCAGTTCTACTCAAAAAGATTTGGAAAGTGATGCTAACTATGAAGATACTGCCGCTAGCTTTTTTGATGCAGATGGCGATGGAGACCAAGATTTATTGGTAGGTTCAGGCGGAAATGAAAAAGCAGATCAAGCCAATTATAAAAATCGCTTGTACCTGAATAATGGAAAAGGAATATTTACTAAGAGCAAATCTATTATTCCAACAACCAATAATAATGTATCTGTAATTGCAACAAATGACTTTGATAATGATGGTGATATTGATGTTTTCATCGGCAGCAGAAGCGTTCCCGGAATTTATGGAATAGTTCCAAAACAATTGTTATTAGAAAATGATGGAAAAGGGAATTTTACAAATAGTACTGGCAGAAAAGCATTTAAACTTGATGAAGTCGGAATGATAACTGATGCCGTTTGGGAAGATATTGATAACGATGGTAAAAAAGATTTAATTGTTGTTGGGGATTGGATGGTTCCAACAATTTTCAAAAATACGGGACGACGATTAGCTGAATTTAAATCAAACCTCACCAGTTTTTCAGGATTTTGGAATGCTGTGAGTTGTGTGGATTTGAATAATGACGGCAAAAAAGATTTGATTCTTGGCAACAAAGGAACCAATACTTCTTATAAAGCAACAACTTCAAATCCGATGAAAATGTTCGTAAATGATTTTGATGCCAATGGTACAATCGAACAAATTACAACCAGAACCATTGATGGCAAAGATATTCCGGTTCATCTTAAATCAGAATTAGCCAAACAAATTCCGATGATAAAAAAGAAAAATTTGAGTTATGACGATTATTCGAAAAAATCATTTCAAGAATTATTTCCGCAAGAAGTAATGGACAATTCTATTCAGAAAACAGTCAACATACAAGAAAGTGTAATCGCAATTAATAAAGGAAACGGAAAATTTGAAATACAAGTAATGCCAAAAGAAGTTCAATTTTCTACTGTAAATACAATTTGCACAGCAGATGTCAACAAGGATGGTGTTTTAGATATAATCCTTGGTGGAAACGAATATGAATTCAAACCACAATTTGGCAGATTGGATTCCAATTACGGAAGTGTTTTACTAGGAAATAAAAAAGGAACTTATACTTGGACTTCTTATAGCAAATCAGGTTTCTTTATAAAAGGTGAAGTGAAACACATTCAAAAAATAAAAAATAAAAATAACACAATCTCTATTATCGCGGTTGTCAATGATAATGTTCCCAAAATATTTAAACTAAATGAATAATTTTTTTAGAATTCTATTGGTCTTATGGCTTTTTGCAAGTTGTTCGAAAAAACAAGATTTATTGTTTGAAAAACTAGATTCAGACAAAAGCAATATTACCTTCAACAACCAATTATTAGAGTCAAAAAAAATCTCTATTTTAGATTATCTCTATTACTATAATGGCGGTGGAGTAGCGTTGGGCGATATTAACAATGATGGTTTGCTTGATATTTATTTTACATCAAATCAAGGAAAAAATAAATTATACCTAAATAAAGGAGATAATAAATTTGAAGATATAAGCACGAAAGCTGGTATTGAAGGCGAAAGCGATTGGGAAACCGGTTCCATTATGGCCGATGTCAACGGGGATGGCTATTTAGACATCTATGTTTGCGCCGTTGTAGGAATTAATGGATTTGAAGGTCACAATGAATTATTCATTAACAACAAAGACAATACTTTTACAGAAAGCTCGGCAGAATATGGCTTAGATTTAGACAATTACAGCACTTCAGTGGCTTTCTTTGACTATGATAGTGACGGCGATTTAGATATGTATTTATTAAATCACGCCATACATTCCGAGGAATCTTATGGTAAAGCATCCATTAGAAACAAAAGAAATTATGAATGCGGCGATAAATTATTTAGAAATGATAACGGAAAATTTGTTGACGTAAGCGAAAAAGCCGGCATTTTTGGTGGTGCCAATGGATATGGTCTAGGAATAGCAATATCTGACTTTAATCTTGACGGAAATCCTGATATTTATATTGGCAATGACTTTCACGAAGATGATTATTATTATATCAATAATGGAGACGGAACATTTACCGAAAGTTTAAAAAATCACTTTGGTCATACAAGCCGTTTTTCAATGGGACT
>ERZ1034363.195-NODE-195-length-43090-cov-8.515774_pt1 | contig 43090 bp, 52 predicted proteins | sample MGYA00520616_ERZ1034363 | MGnify/ENA primary metagenome ERZ1034363 (study PRJEB33736, sample SAMEA104284506) | Azolla filiculoides | biome: Urban; feature: Water surface; material: Ditch water | place: Netherlands | collected 2015-10-28 | depth 0-0.1 m ...
GTAAAGCAACTTGGCGGCGAGGTCCGCAAGGTCAAGTGGTTGGGCCGCCATGGCGCGCCCGACCGTCTGGTCATGCTACCGAACGTCGCGCGCTCTGCCCTTTGGGTTGAACTCAAGGCGCCCGGCGAGAAGGCAAAACCGCATCAGGTCCGCGAGCATGAACGTATGCGCGCCATGGGCCAGCGCGTCGTCGTCGTCGATTCGATTGAGCAAGTTGATGAGGTGCTGCAATGAACGCCTTTGACCAAATGGACCAAGCAGTACGCGAAGCCGAAGTCGTACTCTCGGCCGGCGACAAGATGGCCGACAAAATCGCCCGCTTTCTCATTGGCCGCCTTCGCCGTGTCACCTCGGGCTATGTCCTGCGCCACCTGAAAACCGAACTGCGTGACTACAACATGCACACCGGGGAATGGAAATGACCAAGTGGGACCGTCGATTCATCGGCATCGCGCAGCTTGTCGCTACGTGGAGCAAAGACCCGAGCACTGGCGTCGGCGCCGTGATCGTGGATAACCACAAGCGCGTTGTATCCATGGGCTTCAACGGCCTGCCCCAGCGCGTGCTCGACAACTACGACGACATGGACCGCGACGAGAAGCTGCGCCGCACCATCCACGCCGAGGACAACGCCCTGCTGTTCGCACGCGGTTCGGTTGCCGACTACACCATTTACGTGACGCACCCGCCATGTGCCCGGTGCGCCGCGAAGATCATCCAGGCCGGCATCGGCCGGGTTGTGTCCCGCCCGCCGTGGAATAGCTTCGCCGAACGCTGGGCGGACGACATGAAGAGTGCCGCCACGATGTTCGTCGAGGCCGGCGTTCAGTTCGATTACGTGGATGTGGCATCGTGACCCTTGCCCTTCGCGACTACCAGCACACCATCGTCGATTTCATCCTGGCGAATCAGCGGTGCAATCTGTTCGTGCCCATGGGTATGGGCAAGACCGTCAGCACGCTGTCGGCCCTCGACTTGCTGACACTGGTCGAGGATGTGTTTCCTGCGCTGGTCATCGCCCCCTTGCGCGTTGCGCAATCCACATGGCCGGCTGAAATCGAGAAATGGCCGCACCTCAAGCATCTGCGCGTGTCCGTCATCATCGGCACGCCTGCCGAGAGGCGCGCCGCCCTGCGCAAGCCAGCCGATATTTATTGCATCAACTACGACAACCTCGAATGGCTGGCCGAAACAGTCGGCGACGACTGGGCATTCAAAACGGTCATTGCGGACGAATGCTCGAAGCTCAAGGGCTTCCGCCTTCGGCAAGGTACGAAGCGTGCCAAGGCACTGGCCAAGTATGTCCATGCCAAGGTGCGGCGTTACGTCGGCCTGACCGGCACGCCCTGCGGCAACGGCCTCGCTGATCTGTGGGCAATCACTTGGATGGTCGATGCCGGCGTGCGCCTTGGTCGCAGCTTCGAGGCGTTCAAGGCGCGCTGGTTCCAGTCCATTCAGGTGGGCAATGACCGGCATGCCGTTCGCCTTGACCCGTTGCCGTTCGCCCAGGAGCAGATCGAGGACCGACTGCGCGATCTCTGCCTGTCGCTCGACGCCCGCGATTACTTCGACATTGCCGCCCCCATCGTCAATACCATCCGCGTCGAACTGCCAAGCAAGGCGCGCCGACTGTACCGGGACATGGAGCGCGAAATGTTCCTGTCACTGGAAAACGGTGCCGAGGTCGAAGCATTCAACGCCGCCAGCAAGACCATGAAGTGCCTGCAGTTGGCGAATGGCGCGATCTACACCGACGAGGCCGGCACATTTTCAGAGGTGCACGATGCAAAACTTCAAGCCCTTGAGGAAATTATTGAGGAAGCTGCGGGCATGCCCGTCTTGGTGGCCTATCACTTCAAGTCGGATCTTGTGCGGCTGCAGCGAGCATTCCCTAAAGGTCGGCCGCTGGACGCTAACCCTCAGACGATCCGGGACTGGAACGCCGGCCGAGTGCCTGTTCTGTTCGCTCACCCGGCATCCGCCGGGCATGGGCTGAACCTGCAAGACGGCGGCAACATCCTCGCTTTCTTTGGCCACAACTGGAACCTCGAGGAATACCAGCAAATCATCGAGCGGATCGGCCCGACACGTCAGGCCCAGGCCGGCCACAACCGCCCCGTATTCATTCACCACATTGTCGCTGCCGACACCGTTGACGAGTTGGTTATGGCTCGTCGCGAGTCGAAACGCGAAGTTCAAGATTTACTTTTAGAAGCCATGAAGAGGACCAAGCAATGCGCCCTTACCTGATATTTCCGATGATCTTGCCGCGCCTGATCAGCATCCACATGACGAATCTGGTGCTGCCGTTCGCAGTGCTGCACACCTGCACGGCCGCCTACAACAAGACGCTGCGCGAGGTGTTGCAATGACTTGCGCGCATCAAGGCTGCAACTTCCCCGAGGGCGATTGCCTTGGCCTTTGTCTCGGGCTGAATAGCGAGAAAGACCCAACCGGACGCAAGTCGAACGAGGCAGGCGCCAAGCTGGACCACGGCAAGGTGCGCCCCGATCTGGTGATCGATGGTTTCAGTCTCGCACTGCTGGCCGTCGCCGAGGTCGCCACGTTCGGTGCCGCCAAGTATTCCGAGAATGGATGGCAGCAAGTGCCGGAAGGCATCAAGCGATACCGTGCTGCCGGCGACCGGCACCGTCTGAAACGTCACCGTGAAAGCCACGACGCCGACAGTCACCTGATGCACCTGGCTCACGAAGCGTGGAACCGCTTGGCGGAACTTGAACTCGTATTGAGGAAAGCGCCATGAACATCGCGCAAATGCTGATGCACGGACCCAAGGCGGCGCGCCGGGTCAGTGCCAAGATCGACCACATCAAGACGCTGCACACGCCCGAGGCCGTTGCCAAGGTGCAAGCGGTACTCACTGCAAAGCGGCACGTCCGTTGGCGCGAAGCGTTTTCCAAGTTCCCCGACATGACGGCGACCACGGCACAACTGACGAACGCAATGGGCCTCGACCCTAGTTCGACGTGGGGTGCGCTGACCGGGCTGAGTATGGAGAACCCGCCGAAGGTAAAGCACATGGGATCGGCCAAGAAGCAAGGGCCGGGGAAGCCACCGACGATCTGGAAATGGATCGGGGATTAACCGAACAACCGCCACCGGCCTGACAGACTGGCGCGGCGTCTATAAACAAGCCCGTATTGCCGCGTTAACCTTAGTGGGTTTATTAATTTTCGAGTCGCGGCGGGGCTGAGTGGCTGGTTGTAACAGGAGAAATCATGTTCCTCGATGACGAAGAACTCTACGTACTGACTGGATACCGTTGGCACAGCAAGCAGGTTGCAGAACTGCGGCGCCAGGGCGTACCCTTTAGAGTCAACGCTGCAGGCCGCCCGGCCGTCGCCCGGTCTGCCATTGAAGGCGGCAAGCAACCGACACAACCGAAAACATGGGAACCATCATGGGCCGCAAACCTTCGGTAAATTTCAACCTCCCGCCACGGATGCGCGCGAAACAGCGCCGTCCAGGCGGTCCCGTCCATTATTACTACGACACCGGCAAGCGACCGCGCAAGGATATTCCGCTCGGCCCTGACTACGTGCTCGCCGTACAGAAGTGGGCCGAGTTGAATATGTCACCGAACCCGGTACTGCCGACCGTTGGCTATGCGATTGCGCAATACCTGGCCGCCCCCGCCTACACTGCGCTTGGCACGGACACGCAGAAGGATTACAAGTTCGCCATCGATAAGCTGCTGCCCGCCTTTGGCGAGGCGCCGCTTGACCAGATCACACCGGCGCACCTGAACAAGTACCTGATGAAGCGCGGCGTCGAATCGAAGCACCGGGCGCAGCGCGAAGTGGCCATCCTCGGCATGATCTTCCGGTTCGCGCGCGGCATTGGCCTGACGAAGAACGACCCGAAAGAAGCGGTGACGCTCAAGAAGTTGCCCGGCCGCAAGGCGATCTATATCAGCGACGACATGCTCGACGCGGTTTATTCAAAGGCGGCCATCGACTTGAAAGACGCGATGGACTTGGCCTACTACATCGGCCAGCGGCCAGCCGACGTTATCACCATGCGCAAGGTCAATGCGAAAGACGGTTATCTCGAATATCGGCAGGGCAAGACCGGCACCCCGCAGCGCATCGCGCTCCTTGGCCCCCTGGCTGAACTGCTCGAGCGTATCGAGCAACGGAAAGCCGCCCACCCCATTGCATCGATCTATCTGCTGGTGGATGAAAACGGCCAGCGCATGACCAAGCACAAGCTGCGCAGCCGGTTCGAGAAAGCCCGCGCCGACGCCGGAATTGACGGCAAGGATTTCCAGTTCCGCGATCTGCGCCGCAAGTCCGGAACTGACCTTCGCGACCAGGCGGGCCTCGACGCTGCGCAGGATTTACTCGGCCATGCCAGCCAGGCGATGACCGAGCACTACACCGCAGCGCGCGGCAAGAAGATCCACAAAATACCGCTCCGCAAACACTCGTAAAGCCTTGCAAATAGGGGGTCGATTTTGCGGAAATTGCGAAGCGGAAATCAGCGGGAACCGTTGGTAACAGGACTTTTCCCGTTGGATTCAGGTACTAGCGGGTAACTCCGTGGGGGTTCGAGTCCCTTCCTGGGCACCAGCGATTTCGCGATAGTAGTTACTAACGTCCGCTCCGCGCGGAATGGGTTGCTCCGCAAAACGCTTTTCAGGCCGGTCGATCATAGTCTGAAAAACAGATTTTGCGATGATGAAAAACACATCGTCACCGAACTGATTTAGTGCAAGATTCACTGCAGCGCATACCACTCTACAGTTTTCTCTAGCATACGGTTTTGACGGGTCTATCCTGTCAATGCTCGGCATCCACGGCCGGATACGCATGCCTTCAACTTTGCGCATATCGAACTTAATACCAGAAACAGAACACTTGTACTTTGATAACTCGACCATATCGCGAACATCATCCGCAGTTATATGTACTGGTATCCCTCTTGTTCTGGCGCTTTTGCACATCTTCTTGAAAAGGTCTGAATAAATATCAGACGGAACGGGGACCGTTCCTATTTCCTCAGAAGCTACAATTATTTTGTATTTCTCAAGGGCGCCCTTAAGCGTTGGTCCGAGCGGTATTTCCTTGCGGTCAGATCCCTTGGTGGCGTAATAGTACCTAACAACGCCACGCCTTACTTTTCTCAGCATCCTAGGCGGCAGGTCTTGGTTTGTAGTTCGTCGCATTCCCATGCGATAACTATACCACATATTGCGGACGCGCTCCGCAATAACTCACGTTCAAGTCAGACTAGCCAGTCCCGCCGATACCGCGCCTAAACAAAACCTTGAGCCACAATTCTTGCCACGCAACTGCCGCTGCCAGGCCATGCTGCCAACAGATCAGAATCGGAGGGTGCGATGCTTTCCACTGAGCGAAATCGACTACTTGCGCTTTCACTTGACCACCTCAAACGAACAAGCCTCAGTGCCTTCAATTGGCACAAGTGGGTAATAAATCTTGCGCTCGAATCGGTCTTTAGCATGAGCGCCTGCGACTGACTTCTGATCGTCAGGCAACCATTGCAGGTTTCCGATATGGTCGCAGCCTCCGCACGAAAGCGGCACAACATGATCCTTTGCCCATCCGGGACATGCGCCAGTCTGCAATCCAGTCGAAGGGCATGGGTGAATCTTCTGGAAGTCGCGCAATACCTTGGCGCTTCGCATGATGTCACCGTTCGCATCGCGCACAGGGATGCCGCAGAATCGAGGATCACTGAGCGTCTGACCGTAGGCATTGCCGAGCAGCAGCGCAGCTATGGTCAGCAGTAGCGAGTACAGGAAGAATCGGATGCTCATGCCTGCCTCTCAAAGTGCGGCGAGTCGATAAACTTCGATGCGCCTGATTCAACCTGGCCTCGCCAGCTACCACCCCAGCGATACTTGTCGCCGAACGATTCCCACAAGACACCGAGCGGACGAAGCACTGCACGGTCGCTTACTAGCTTTCCATCCTTGAAGAAGTTCAGATCAATCGCCAGCCGGTTCAAGTGCGACGACTGCATCGTCTTGCTCTTGCCCGAGTTGAAATAAATCAACTGCTGCTCAGGAGTGCGCCACAGTTCGCCGCCAGTGACGACGAACCCGTTCGACGTTGCGTAATTCACAAGGTCGCAGACGCGCAGAAGAAACTCAGCCTGGGCAGCGACGAGGCTCATTCCTTCTTACTCCGAACAGCCCATCCAGCGGCACGAACGGCCAGCCACATCATGCGGCGCTTCCACCACGAAATGCCTGCCGCTTCCATTGCCTCAAGGAAAACGGCGTCGCAGTCAGAGCGGGCATAAACCGTTTCGGAATACAGGTAATCGTGGATTACCGCAGGCGCATGGGCTACATCGCCAAAGATGGCATAGGCAACTGGAAGCCTCGGGACAGATGCGAAGTCAGTCGTGAAACCTTCCGGTACAGTGATCGTCCCGAGCAGATCAGAAACGAACACCAGAGGATTATCGACAACCCATTCGCTGCTCTCAGACGGAAGTCGAACGTCGAGCGTTGTCAGAAACTTACCCATGATCTCCCCTACTGCCCGTTGTGCCGACGTTCTTCGCACTGCGTTTCGACCTTGGTTACACGTCGGTCGAGGCCGTTGATCCGTTCGTGGAGTTCGCCAGCCATATCGACCAGGTTTTTGCTTATCTCGTCGAGTTTGGAATAGAACTTATTCCCAAGCCAGCCGATCAAGGTAACGAGCAACCCGAACAACGTCGCAACAAGGGACGCGGCAAGCGTCAGAAGTTGTGCATCGTTCATGTGTTACTCGCCGCCACCAGAGTAGCAACCAGGAAGGCCAAACTTTGGCTGGCAGGCAGGCGGAGCGGTAAGGCTCGGGTCGATGACGGCATTGCTCGTCGCGGTAGTGCCGCAAGCGGAAAGCATTGCAAGTACGATGGCGCAGATGATTTTGTTCATGGTATTTCTCCTTGATAAATGACTACAAAGAAGCGCCCAGCGTGAATAGCGCATCCAGTTCGGAACCCGTCTTGCCAAGTGCTGCGCCCATGCCGATAACGAGCGGGCTTGATCGGAGGAATTCAGTAGCGAATTCCCAACCGTCTTTCAATTCCTGATCATTGGATGCTGCGATGGCAGACTCAACGGATGCGCGAAGGCCAAGCTGATTGAGCGCCTTGCGCATCTGCCACGGCGTAAGTGATTGCGGAACGCTAACCACAACAGGAGGAGCGACATACGGCGTAATGAGGCCAAATGCTCCGGCGCTTGCGGATGCAAACATGTCTCGACCGATCTGCTCGGAATCATTTGGATTAGCGCAGAACGGAACCTCTACATCGAGCCAGGGGAATTTGACGACAAGATCAATCGTGCCGTCGGCGTTGTACTTCGGGGAGTGTGCGGTGATAGCCATCATGCAATCCTCTGAAACATGCCGCAGGTGTTGGTCGGAGCGCCTGCGTCGTTAATAACCGTGTGTCCTGATACGTTTCGCCATGTGCCAGACATTGCTCCAACCCCACCAGCACTAAGCCCAGCAGTCTCGATAAACATTCCGACAAGACTTGATCCGGCAATCGTTCCGCCGTTTGCCACACTTGTTGGCGATGCGGCCAAGAAGCAAACATTGAACGAACCGACGCCACCAGAACCGGCGTCTGCCGCTACATAACCAGAGTGCGTGTGCCCGGCCGATGCCGCCCCGCCAGCAATGGCAGATGCTGCGACTTGCGCGTTCGTCACCGTTCCCGCATAGCCACCGACGGAAGTCACCGGCGCAGATGCGGCGGAAAGAACGCCAGCGGATAGCGTCAGGTTTGAGCCGACCGTGATCTCTTCCAGTGCGCCAGTGCCGGCAGTAGATCGGCCAAGCATCTTGCCGGTTGCCATCGTCACACCGGACGACGTTGCTGCGCCGGAAGCGGCAGCACCAAGGCTTGCCCGAGCGGTCGCAGCGTTCGCCACATCCGACAAGTTCGCCGACTTCTGGCAAGCCTCGCCAGCCACTTCGGCCAGTGCGCCCTGTACGTCAGTCGATGCGATGGTCCCGGTCGGCGAGAACGATGTCGCGCTTGCCGTGCTGGTATTTGCCGATGTCAGGCTCAGTGTCCAGTCAGAGAACGTTCCAGTGCCACCGACAGACGCGACCATCACAGATAGCGCCCCGGTTCCGGAGTTGTACGCAGTCACCGTGCCCTGCATGTACGACGTAGCCGGGTCAGACGTTCGGGCAATCTTTACCGGGTGGCCTGGCACGAAGCCCTTGCCGGTTTGCGTGGTAATGGACACCGCGCCCGTCGCAATCGTCGTGCTGGTTGCCGATGTCGCAGTGATCCCGCCGACGTAGCCAGCAGCAAGGCCGGCAGAGTTCGCAGCGGATACGGAAGATGCCGATGCGCTCGATGCGCTCAACGTAGCCGATCCGGCTGACGCCAGCGCAGAAGCAGCGGAAGCCGTTGCGCTCGATGCGCTGGCCGTTGCGGATACTGCTGACAGCGAGGCACTGTCCGCATCGACCGAAGCAGATGCCGCGCTCGACTCGATAATGCCGATATTGTCGGCGAGTGCCGTGATGTTATTGACCAGTTCGTCGGCGGAAGTCGTCGAGGAAATATTGACCTTGACCGCCCGGCCAACCTTCTCGGCAACCTGCTGCACCAAAATAGTCAGGCGATCCAGAGCAGTGTTGATCACGCTCGGATAGAAGCCCCCTGCATTGGTCAGCACCAACGGCTGCAAGTCATCAACTTCGGACGTGATCGTCGTCAGGAAACCGGATGCGGCAGCAGTAACCAGTGTGATCGTTCCACCGGGATTGCTATCCTGATCCGAGTTCAGCGTGACGGTGTAGTCCGTCGTCAGCGTCAGGTCGGACTCGACGCCGGCCAGATCGGTGCGGACGACGCGAACGTCAGCGGACGTGAACACCTTGAACGAGAACGGAAGGACGGTCGTCGAGCCGTTGCCAGTATAGGGGCCGGCTTTACGCGTTGAGCTAGAAATAGACATGGCATGTGCCCCTGATTGATTGCCGCAAGGCTATCTTTCAGGGGCACGGATACGCGCACCCTATCGCGGCTTCTGGAATCCGAACGCGATGGCTGCCGGGTTTTCCGTTTCGCCTTCCGCCAGTGCCTTGATGCCGGTGATCGTGCGGTTAAGCTGGGCACTCGGCAGGCCGAACAGGTCGCCGATCAGATTGACCGATGCCTTGCGGAATGCGTCGTCGAATTCCCCCTGGCCGACCTGCTTGGCGAACTTGCCAGCATCGACTACCAGGCGCAGGCCAGCCGGACCTTGATAGTCGCGGCCCATGTCGTTCGCCCCGGTCAGCGTCTTGGCGACGTCCGAGAATTCGCGGACATAGACCATCATTCCCATCATGTAATCGATCTGCGCGGCCAGTAGCTTCTTGGCGATCTTCTCCGGATCATCGTCGCCCGAGTCGCCCGGCGTGATGGCCGCCTTCAAGGCCATGCCGAGCATTGGCGGGATCAGGTAGAGCAGCGCGTAGTCCGCGACCAGCTTGGCCTTGCTCTTTTCCGTCATGGTCTGCGCGACGCCCATATTCATTGCGGTATTCATGAACGAATAGAACACGGTGAAGAGTTTCCCGGTCGCCGTGGTGCGCTCGATGCCGGATTGATCCTTGAGCATGCCGCCACCCTGGGCATCGATCACGGCCTGATCTGCCAGCGATACAGCGCGCTCGTCGTCATTACCTTCGGATACGGCCTTCTCGTAGGCTCCCCACCACGTCGGCACATCGACGGATTGCTGGAAGCGCATCATCAGGAAATAGGCATAATGCCCGACGAACTCCTTCGCCTTGGTCTGACCTTCGACCTGATTGCGCAGTTCGTTCAATTCGCGGAACCGGGTGCGCGCCCGGTTTTCCATGAACGACGACATCGAATTAACCTCGCGCGTCAGTTCAATCGGGTGCGCGATGTACTTGGCAATGCCACGCCCGACCCACTTGGCGCCGACGCGCACGATGGATTGCGTGATGCCGAGTGGCTGGATGGCCGCGCTCATGACGTTGAACCCAAGGCCGGCGACGCTGACAGACTGGCGGATGTAATTGACCGCGATGTCGCCAGAATCGGTCGATGCCTTGTCGCCCTCGGCAATGTCCGCCGACCACTTCTTGAATTGCTGCTTGACCTCGGGACCGTAGTGGTTGCGGATGGCGCTGTCGATGGTCTGCGAACGCAACAAGCGATTGGTATCGATCAGCCATTCATGCCACGACAGGTCGTGGATCACGTCATTCACACCGGAATACACGCCGGCCAGCGAGTACAGCAGGGGTCGGCCATTGACTTCCTCGGCCCGCGCCTTGGTAAAGCTGCGCCGCGTGGTGGCCGAAGTGTAAGCTCCCTGCAGTTGGCGCTTTGCGCCTTCCGCATCGGCATGCTCCTCGGCGCGCTGGCTGGCTGCCGGGTCGTACTTGACCGGGTAGTATCCGCCGCGCATCTGCACGCTCTGCCCGTCCGCCGTCTGCACGGTGAAAGGCGTCGGTGCGATCCACTCCGGTTCCTTGCCATAGACGCGCCGTTCCTTGGCCGCGATCTGGGGGCGATACGACTCGAAGTGATCCCACACCTTCTGTACGGCCTGCCACTCGGCGACCGTCAGCGTCCGCAGAATCTCGGCAAGCTGCGTGTCCGTCCAGCCCTCGCCGCCCTGCAGACGTTGCAGGTTGCTGGCATTGCCGACGTTGAGCGCGATGGCGATGCGGGCCTCGCGTGTCAGGCTGCGATTGATCAGCGGAAAAAAGACTTTTGCCTGCATCTTGCCGAGTTTGAACACAGGGTCGAGGATTTCCGACAGCTTGGCCGTGGCTTCTGCCCGCATGGTCGTTTCCATGTCGCCGCGCTCATTGGCTGCGCGGACGAAGTATTCCCACATCGGGCCGCCGTCCTTTCCGCCGTCCATGATGCGCGCCCACATGGCCGACTTGATATGCGCCGCCCAGAAGTTGCGCATCTTCTGCAGCGACTTGCCAAGCACCGTGTCTGGCGTGCGGGTTTCCGCCTTGCGCTCCCCGGCATGCTCGACGATGCTGGCCGCGATCTCGTCGCGGATAGCCTCATACGCACGCTGGTCGCGGGCCGTCAGTAGCTTGTGCTTGAGCCGGCCAAGGTGTTCGATCTGCTTGATGGTATCGATCAGGCCGCGCAGTTCCTCGACGGTCATGTCCTTGTAGGACTTGCGAAAAGCCTCATTGACCAACTGCTGCGGAATGTCAGGCTCAAGGCCGGCATCCTGCTGCGCGGTCAGCCACTCGGCCAGTGCCTTGCGCTTATCGATGGCCTTACCGCTCTGCCCCTTACGCAGATCGAACCGTTCGAGCAAGGCATCGATCTGGTCGGTGTAGTCGGCATCCAGCCCCTTGCGCTTGCCGGCGCTGTCGAAGGTCTTGAGGTAACGCAAGCCCTTCTCGACTTCCTCCTGGGCGTCGTAAGCGGCGCGGGTGGCGTAGGTGTTGATCAACTGATTGCGCTTCTCTGCCGCTGCGGTGGCGAGGTCTCCGGCCTTGCTAGCCTTCTCGGTCGCCTTGGCCGCCCGCACTTCGCCAGACGCGTACTGCCCCGGCTTGATGTCGCGCACCTTGAGGCGGGCGATCATCGCGGCGGCGTACTCCTTGGCCGCGCTGGCAAGTGTTGTGCGCTTTCCGGTAGCCTTCTCCAATGCCGCCAGTTCAGTCGCCACCAGGCGGGCGCGCACGTCGTTGTGGATGGCCTTGTCCGCTGCCTTCTTGATGGCTTCCTCGCTCGACAGGTCGCCGAATTGTTCCAGCATGCGCTGATCCGTCAATGCCTCGATCTCGGCCTTCGGTGCCTCGGCTGCAGCCAGTCGGCGCACCAGTTCGTCACCGGACGTAAAGCCGAACATTTCGGCCACGATGTCGGGATGGATACCGTCTTTGCGCACCATGCGCAGCTTGTCCAGATGCTCGATGATCTCGACCGGCAGGCCGATCTCGGTCAGGCTTGCACGATCCAGACGACCAGCCGCCAGCCCCATCGGATTGGCAACTTGGTCGCCCGGGCGAATCGGCTGATTGCCTGCGTAGTCGTAGGCCGTCGAGAACTGCGAGTCTCCGCCAAGTTCGGCCTTGAACTTTTCCTCAAGTTCGCGGATGTCCCACTTGCCGTTTTCGTCTTTCTCAAGATAGCCGTATTGGCTCAGTGCCTCGGCCATGCCGTCGATCGACAATCCACCCTCGACACGCCAGAGCGGTTTTCCGAATAGCCCGCTGGTCGGCTTGTCGGCAGGATCTACGCCCCACGTCTTGACCACATCGTCCTTGTTGATGCCGCCCAGCTTGGCGATGGCAGCGAACAGGGAGTCGATGGTTTCATCGAGGACGTTCGGGTCGGACTTCGGCGGCGTAACCGGATCGATTTGGTCGTCGGACGTCATCTTGCCGGTCAGGAATTGCCACGCCCGATATATCGGCTGGCTCATTACCTCGGCGCGCACGCCCATCTTGACCTCGGCGCGCTTCGCTGCGGACTCCTTCTGCAACTGCTTGATCACCCGGCCGCGTGCGTTGTGTATCCACTGCATGTCACGCAGGCCACGCGCTTGCAAGTCCTCGATGGCTTCGTTTGTCGCGTCAGTGCCGAGTGCCTGATAATCGGCGAACTCGGCCAGCGTCATGCCGATCTGCTCGGGCGACGTGAAGAGCGGCATCATCGACCGGCCTTGTTCGGCCAGCGTGATCTGCTCAGTCGTCGCCAGCATCCGGTCGAACACGCCGCGCACCTCGTCAGTCAGTTCGACGTTCAAGGCTTTCAGGTCGCGATAGACGTTCATCATCCAGGCGCGGAACCGCTGGAACAATCCCTGCAGTTCGATGCTCGGGGCTTTCCCCTCAAACAGATAGGACTCGAAGCCTCGGGCAAACTTTTCGTGATAGCTGCGCTTTTCCTCGAAGTCGAGCGCGTTCCACTCTGACAAATCCTTGATGCCGAACCAGTCGAGCGTGGCCTGCATATCCTTGACGACTTGCTGTTCGCCCGGCTTGAGCGTATCGGCGCCATGAATGGCCGCGTCCTGCATCAACTGGCCAGCGAGATCGGCCTGCACTTCGAGGAAGAAATGGGCCGATTCATGGAGAAACGTCGATAAATCTGCGTTTTTCAGCAGGGTAAGCTGCAGCGTGGCCGGGTTGAAGCTGCCGCGTGCTTGCTGATTCAGGATGTTCGCGTCGTTCGGGTCGAACGTGCCACGGTTATTGACGGACTTGATCTGCGTCGGGTCGAAAACAATATAGTGGGTAAGAGTGTCGCCGCGATCTACGAACTGGCGGGTTTCGTTGTCGTAGTATCGGTCGGCGCGTTCAGCAATAACACCATCATATCCAGCGTTGCGGGCGCGCTCGATAGCGGCGGCGTCGCCATCATCCTTGCCGAAATCCTGCCAGAATTTATCAACGCCTTCCGTGTATGGGTGGAACATCGAGATATATAGCGGCATTACACTAGCGCCACGGCCATCGTCGTGCGTGCCTGTATATTCCGATGCGTCCCTTGGATTAGCTGTTGTGTAGATTGCCGGGCCAAACTCTCCGGTGCTGGTTCGCTTGAACTCCGTAAAATCCTTTGTTGTTCCGTGATACACGACCAGCGGATTGCCGTCCGCATCGACGACCTTGCTGTCGCCGAACCAGTTGCGGAACTCAGGCGTGTCCGTTTTCAGTCGGGCGGATTGGTTGAGTTGCTGCGACGCCTTACGTTCAACGATCCCGCGTACATCTTGCACAAGTTCCGGGTCGCGCCGCATAACATCGTCTTCATTGATTGCAGTTATTTCGGAGTTGCTCCAATTTCTCCGAGCACGCTCCATCGCATGCGGGCCGTTAAGCCCCATAACTGCATCGAGGCTCTTAGTCCCGTCCGGAAACGTAACCTCGACATATTGAACATGCTTATATCCCTGCTCTCCAAACGACTTTTGGGGGCCGTTGTTGGTGAATCCCATCAAGTTATCGGGGGCTTTTCCATAGCTCTGCATGAAACTTTTTTCGCTATCCCCAGCAATCGACTCCGCACCAATCCGCAGCGGATACCGCTTGAACATTTCCTCGGGCGTGGTGCCCATGCGCGCAGCCTGCACCGCATAGAAGTTGCCGACCATGCTCGAATACGCATCATTGACCGACTCAGTGAATCGCCCGGCCGTCGTCAGTTGATCCTTGACCGTGGTCTTGACGGCCTGCGCGGAAGCCTTGAACGTGTCGTCGCCTTCTTTCTCGCCAAGCACACGATCCACCTCGGCCTGCAATTCCTTTGCTTGGTCGCTCTGCAGATACTCCTGCGCCGTGGTCGGCGTGAAGCCCCCCGGCTCGACGGCCACATGCGGAAGCAATGACTGCTCAAGTTCCGGCCCGGCCATCGTCGCCATCAGGTCGGCAATCGGGATGCGAATATCGTGGCCCGCTTCTGCCGCAGTGCCAAGTTGCTCGGCCACTGCCGGGATAGCCTGCGCCATCTGCTCGGCAAGGCCGGACTGCGCCAGTGCCTCGGGCGAGATATAGACCGCATCGCGGCCTTCTTCAAGGATCGACTGGAAGAATCCTTGCGCGGTTTCAGTGTCGCGCATCCGCAAATTGCTGGCATCGGCATACTGATTCATGCGGACAAGCAGTTCGCTCATTTGGCCGGCTTGCTGCGCCTCTTGCTGCTTGCCGACCATCATCTGAATGGCCTTGTCTGCCACCTTCACCGTCGTGGTGATAGCGCCGCCACCGACCAGCGTCGCCACAACCGTCTGCGCCATTTCGTCGGGCAGTTGCTTGACCCACTCGCCGACCGGCTTCTCGGGGTTGATGTTCGCGTATTCATTGAACGACTGCGCCAGCGTGGTCGCCATTTCGCTCGGCACTTCGCGGGCGAGGTAATCGACAAGCGTCTTGCCGAACCCGCTGCCCACCTTGACGTTTTTGACGAGACTACCAAGGCCGAGCTTTTCGCCCGCCCACTCGGCTGCCGCGTCTTGCGTTCCGTAGTTGATACCCTGCAACGGGGTCAGACCTTTATCCCGCGCCTTGCCGTAGGACTCGCCGAACACCGGGGCAACCATCGCCGTCAGCGCCGCGTTCTGCCCACCAGGCAGGAAGGCCATCGGCAGCGTCAGCAAGTTTGAGCCGGCAGAAGTCAGGCCAGAATACCAGCCTGATTCAATGTTTCCGGACGGTGCGCCTTGCGGACCCCACGCCTTCGCCATGCCCTGCGTGATCTTCTGCTGATCTCGAAGGTATCCGCCAACACCATCAGCGCCGACAAGTTCAAACGGTGCAGCAGCGGCGCCCCACAGGCCGGCATTCATCTGCGGAATAGACGCAGCGACAGCGCGGCCACTGTTGGACAGCAGTCGATATGCCTGCTCGAATCCGCTCAACGCATCGACGTCATCATGCGCGACCTTGGCCTTTTCCACGTCTGCCAACAGGGCGGCCGTGCTGGGCGAGGTCTTTGCCAGGGTATCGAAATCGATGCTTCCGATTGCGTCCTGCCGCTTGATCTCGTTCGGCATGGCGAACACGGTATCCACCGGAACCCCGGTGCGCCGGGCGACACGCTTCGCCTCGGCATAGGCGTCTGGATTGGTATCCGACGCAGCAGAAAATCCTACCCTGGCGGATTGAGCAGTGTCAGGTTGGAGGGCGGTTGTAACTGCTGCGTCGAATTCGTTGCTCATTTACGGGCGACTTTCATGTTCCAGTAAGCGTTCATCAGTTGGGCGTCGGTCGGGCTATCGATGCCCTGACGCTTGAATGCAGCCTTGAGGTTGTCTTTCACATCGCCCGGCAAGTCGCCGGCCTTCATGCCGAGCATCGGGCCGGACTTGCTGCTTATCGTCATACCGAAAAGCGATGTTCTGAATTCGTGGTTTTTGGCGAACAAGGTATCGATGTGCTGGGCGACCTCGGCGTCGGAAAACTTCTTCCCAGACTCGCGCTGCGCTGCGTAGAAATACTGATCAACGAAGCGACGGATGCCGCCAATGCGGGCCGCGTCACTGCCGCCGTCATCCTTGGGCGACGGATCGATCTGCAGCATGCGCAGACGCTCGTCCAATGTCTGTTTGATGGCTCCGGTATTCAGATCACCAGCCGCGCCGGTGACGGACTTGCCCGATGCCTTGGCGCGCTCCTGGCTGAAATGCTTGAAGTCGGCCTCAGACAATTCACGGCGCAGTGCGTAGAAGGCGTCGTCGCTCATGCTGGCAAGCTGGCCGGGGTTGCTCGTCAGCTTGTTGTAAAGCCATGGGCTTGTCGTGTCGTCGCCCTTGGCGATCTTCTGCGCGAAGCCGATCACGTTGTCGATTTCCTTGGGCGGAATCGCAGCGCGCACACTGGCCGGCAGATCGGAATACCGTCCGCCATTCTCGACCACGGCACGCATGGCCGCTGCGACGCTTTCATCTTCGCGTTGCTTGATGGCCTTGGTCTGCTCCTCGAACATGCGCTCGGCCTCGACACGCGCCGTCTTGTAGCGCGACGGACTGTTCGCCAGGCGAGGATCGGCGCGCAGCTTGTCATCGATCTCGGCAAAGGTCGGGCGCGCTGCCTGCCCCTGGCCGGCGTCGTATTCCTTCATGTTCTTGGCGACGTAGTTGCGCGTTTCCAACGGCAGGAAGTCGATCCACTGCTTGACCGGAACGTTCGGGTCGTTCTTGTTCAGAGACACCGAACGGTCCGCCTTCTTGATGGCCTCCTGCAATGCACCGGGGCCGGCGTTGTAGGCAGCATAGGACTTGGCAAGGTCGCCGCCATTGGTCTGCAGTTGCTTCTGGAAATAGGCGAGGCCGATGGCCTTGTTGTAGGCCGGGTCCGTCTTGTAACGATTCTCGTCCCACTCAAGGCCGGCCAGCTTTGCAGCCTCGGGAGCGGTCGCCGGCATAACCTGGGCGATGCCGATGGCGCCCTTCGGAGAGGTCAGCGGCGTACCGTCCTTGGCGAACTGCTTGCCGCCCGACTCGGTGCCCACTGCGATATTGAACGCGCGCTCGGCGTCGCTCGTCTGGATGCGTGGCGCCATCTGGCGAAGAACTTCTCCGGCAGCGGCAGTGCCGACGCGTGCATCCATTTCCTTGGTAATGTGCCCGCGCACGGAAAGGATGTCGTCAGCGTCCATCTGCTTGCTGAATTTGTTGAGATACCCTTCGGCGTAGGCCGGATCGTTCTGCTCAAGCGCCGACAGCAAAGCGGTCTTGTGCCCGTTGCTGGTCATCTTGCGGGATTGCGCTTCCTGCCACTCTGCGGACTTGCCGAGCAGTTGGCCCTGCCGGTATGTCTCGGCCTTGATGCGCTCGACCGCTGCGCCGACCGCTTCGGGGTCGCGCCAGTTCAGGCCGATCTCGCGCAGTGCCGTACTCTGCACGCCTTCGGACACCGACAGCGAGTATGTCTTGAACTCGCCGGCTTCGTGCTGGATTGCCTGGCTGCGGAATGAGGTCAGCAGATTGTTCGAGTGCAGCGCGAAAGCCTGCCGCTGCGCATCGTTGCCGAGCGTTGCAGAAATCTTATCGACTTGCTGCTTGAGCGTGTCGCCATACTCGTCGGCCAGCGGCTTGCCGTCCGGACGTTCGAGCGCGGCCTGCCCTTTAAGGCTGGTGAAACCGGCCGACTTGTCGTAGGTCAGGCGCAGCGCATGTTCCTTAGCCTGATTCAGTGCGTCATCGACGCGCAACTGATTGGCCTGCTGTGCAACGTCCAGCGATATGCGGGCCATCGCATCGCCTGCGGCATTCATCCCTCGGGCCATCTGCTGCGTCTGTTGGCCGGCCACGTCCAGCATATCCGGAACAGTCAGGCGCGTTTGCGGGAGTGCGTTGGGCGAGGCTTGAAAACTATCGTAACCGGGAACTTTCATCGTGTTATCCGTTGCTCGGCGAGTTGGCCGTTGCCTTGTTCAGTGCATACCAGGATGTCGCCACGTTGCCAGCACTGCCCAGCAGTGACGTGGTGGCATTGCCGAATGGGCTGATCGTGTCAGCGGTGGCGCGCTTGATCAGTGCGTCGTTCTGCGAATTGACGGCCTGCGTCCGATAGCCCCACGCCGAGCGCACGGCATTGGCCTCGACCGTGTTTCGGTCGATTTCCTTCATAATGTCAGTGGATGCTTGCAGTTCTGCCGCATTGCCGACGCCGAGATCGACGCCGTTGGCAGCCAGTGCAACACGCTGCGCGCTCTTGACGCGACCGGCCTGCATCGTGACCCTGCCGATTTCCTGCTGGCCTTGATTGAGGACGGACTGCGCACCAAGCTCGGCGATGCGCGCATTGGTATCGGCGAGGAATGCCTGGCCTTCGAGGTTGATCTTTGCGACCTTGGCAGAGTAGAAACTGCCGATGGCACCAGACAGCGCGCCGCCGATGTTCAGAAACAGACCGCCATACCCTAGCGATGGTGATGTAGTTGCCATTGCGAACCCCGGAAGAATGCAAGGAAAATAGCCCCGCACCTTCCGGATACGCGCACCCTACTAGCTTCCCGTCATCTGACCTTCGCGCCATGCCAAGCTAGATCGAAGTTCGTAGCCCATGAGCGGCCACGTCTTTGCCATAGCGTTCTGTCGGGCAATCTTGCGACCAAGGTCGGCATCGAAGTTTTCCGGGCTGGCACAGGCCGACTCGCCAGTGACCGTGAAGCCGTTTTGTAACTCAAGAACGCAGAACGTAAGCAAGCCCAACACCGACGGATATGCCTCTCCACCAACAGCGCCAATAAATCCATCTCCGGCGGTAAAGTAGTATTCCTGCTTGATGTTCGCTTCGACGTCGGCAGGGGTAACACGCGGGGCGGTAAGACCCTTCGCTTGGATTTCGTTTTCGATAGTGTCTTGCATGGTTTGCTCCTTGTTGGTTAATTGATTACCCGCCGACCTCGACTTCCAGCGTCAAGCTGGCGATGGTCAGCGGCAGCGGATCAGACTGGCGGACGAATATCTGCCCGTCGTTTCCCCAATTCGGCGGGATCACGACTTGAATCTCGTCGCTCTTGAGCGCAGGCGGAGAACCGTAGCTCTCGGTCGTGCGCTGCTTGGCCTCGGTCAGTCTATCCAGTGCAGGCCCGACGAAGATGCCGGACGAGCGATAGACGCGCAGCCATGCCGCATTGACGTTCTTCGTCCGCCCCTGACCGAAGGCGTTGTCGATCTGGAAAGCCATCGGCAAGGTCTGCAGGTCGGCCTCAATGGGCAAGCCGATATGCACCGTGCTGGCCGCGTTGTCGAGCGTGATCGATCCACTGGTGACGACACGCTGCGGATGCACGGCCCCGTCTGCCAGGATGCTGACCGTCTTGCCTTCCAGATGCGACAAGCCGCTGATCGTGGTGGCCGGCGTGCTGTCGTAGGTCAAGCCGCAATCGACGAAGAAGGCATCGGCCTGATCGACGAACTGACGCGATGCCAGGCGCTCGACGTACCGCTTGCTGACACCGTTGATCGTGCGCTGCACCACGGCATAAAGCCGGTCCTCGTTTCCCTCGGCGACGACTGCGCAGGACTCGAACGTGCCGTCCGTATCGTGCTGGTGCCAGGCGCCGATCTGTTGTTCCGGTACGTAGGTCAGGCCGAGCAACTTGCCGCTAGTGCTGACGAACCAGACGACGGGATAGGGAGCCTTTGAATAGGCCATGTCCTTGATGTCGTAAGTGTCGAACAGGTGCGGCGCACGCAGCGACAGGTCGCCGGTAATGAACCCGTTGGCCTGCCAGTTATAGGCCAGTTCCCGAACGTGACCGCCTCGGGCTGCGCCATAGATCAGCGTGTTGTTGATGATGGCCGGCTGCACGTTCGATGCCCCGACGTAGGACTGCGGGCGCACGCTGATCGTGCTGGGCGTTATGGCGTCCGAATTGACCGACGTCACACGCCACTCAGCCGCCCCGGTCAGCAGAAGCAACTGCGTCAGCGGAACAATGTGGCGGATCGTGTTGGCTTCCCGAGCAGCAACGCGGAAGGCGATGCGGTCGTCGTCCTTGATCGGCAGCGAATAGGACATATTCGACTCGGTGCCGCTCTTGGTCATCCAGATATTTTGTGGCTTGTTGATCGTCCCGGCGAAGGCGCGGCGTTGTTCGAAGTAGGACACGGCACCGGGATACTCGCCAGTCGCCCCGAACACGGACTCGTAAGTCGGCGGGGTCTTGCCAAGGTCAGGGGCGATGTTGTCATCGACAATCGACAGGCCAGTCGTCTGCCCGATGTAGCCGTAAAGACCGCCCTGCTGCTTATAGACGTTGTACCGGGAAGCCCCGGCCACTGCGCCCCATGCAATCGTGACCGTGCAGCCAGTCTCGAACAGGTTGCTGCCCACGTTTCCCGATGCCGATGCAGCGGACTCGCTGACACCATCCGCATCGACTGCAGTGACGACGTAATAGTAGGTGTATTTGACGGCGGTCGAGCCGGCCTGTGTCACCGTTGGGGCGGCAGGCGCAGCGATTGACGAAGCGAACGAGATCGTCGAAAGCGTCCAACTGAGCGCACTATTGCGACGAAGCTCTCGCGGCGCATAGTTCGGATGCACGATGGTCAGCACGTCCGCCGACTGGACGTAGTGCAGGTCGAACAGATCGGCCTCGGCATACGGGTTTGTGATCTCGTAGGCCGTTCCAGGCGATGACTCAAGCGTCGCGCCTGCCGTGTGAAACCGGAAATATCCGGCACCGACCTCGATCACCATCGTCTGCGTGGTCGAGTAGGTGAAGGGGATCAGGCGCGTGGCCTTGGTCGAATCCTTGACCTCACGAACGAAGGCGAAGCCGGCGCGATTCTCGCATGGCCCCTGCGGCTTCGGGATGAAGTTGCGCATCTTCGCAGCGCCGATCTGATACTTGGCATCGTCGATGCGCCCGAACATTTCCGGGCTGACCTCTCCCCCGGAGAACGAGCGTTGCAGTGTGCGGAGTTGTGCCATGTCAGCGGTCCGCTATCCAGCCAGGCGTGTGCGTCGGGTCGCTCTTGCGCTGATTGGCGTCGGACACCTTGGCATAGGAAAACACCAGATTGAAATTCGCGTAGCAAGCCTTGGCTGCTGCCTGCCCTGCCGTGCCCTTGATCAGCGGGCCGGCCATGTGAGATGCCAGCAACCAAGCCAGCGCATCGGCAAACAGCGGCGAGAACTTCGTCGTGTCGGTGACGCGGGCCACATAGCGCACCGTCGCGTTCTGCAGGTCAGTGTAGATCAGCGCCGCGCCATCCTCACCCGACTCTGCAGCGAACGGATAGCTTTCATCTTCTGCCGACTGCGTGGCATCCAGCACAGAGATAATCCGCAGCGCGCCATTCGGTTCGGCATAGGCATACGTCCAGTTGAACGAATCGACGGTCAGTTCGGAGAGAACAGCGCGTCGCGTCGCGAACTTCCAGTCGTGCATTTCGAGCAGGCTATCCCGAGCAATCGGGTAGAAGCGGCTGCAATGCTCGGCCTGGGCTGAACCCTCGGGCGGGTCGATGCTTGCCACGGTGGCAGAGTCGCCGAGCCGGGACAGTGCAAGGTTGCACAAATCAACTACTGAGGCCATTCCTTGCTCCTAAAAAAGCAGGGGCCGAAGCCCCCGCCAACTGCTTCCCAACCACACGGAGAAAATCAAACGAGATCGGCTGCGCCTTGGGTTTCTTCCTTGGCCTTCGATTCGCCCTTGGCCTTCTTGCCATTGCTTTCTGCAACGGAGGCGGAAGGAGCGAACCACGAAGCCTTGGAACCATCGGGCACCTCAAACTTGTCGCCGGCCTGGCGGAGCTTCCCGAAATAGCCGGCTTTGGTTGCGATGACTTGCATGGACTAGCCCTTAGGCGATCTTGGAGCTATCCGGCTGGGCGATGTTCTGCTGGACGCCGGTAACAACCTGGGCCGAGAACTTGCCAGCGGTCAGCGGGCCGGTGGCGACCGTGTAATACACGCGGACATAGCGGCGCAGCTTCGTCGGCAGCTTGATCAGTGTTTGATAGCCGGCCACCAGAGTTGCTTTACCAATTGCGGCAGTCGCAGCCACGTCGGCAAAAGTGGAATTGTCAGCCGAGTCCTGAACGGAGAATGTGACGGTAGCGGCGCCGGATGCGGTCGCAGCTTCGTCCGTGGTGATTGCCATCGTGACGTTATCGTTCAGGCCAGAATTCGGGTTGGCCTGGCCGAAGTCGATGACGTCGGTCGAAGCGGCCGAAGTGGTGACGGCTTGCTCGTTGGAGACTTGCAGGAGTTTGTCGATGATCATTTCAGTTTCCTCACATGGAGATTGCCAGGGGCGCGAAGCCCCCGGCTATGGATTAGACGACGCGGGCTTCGGTCAGCAGGAGCGCATCGGTGCGACGGCAAGGAACACCATCGAACGCGACGACCAACTTGCCGCTGACTTCTTCCATGGTCAGCGTGGAAGCTGCGACCTTGTTGGTGATCTGGCGACGCAGGAAGCTGCGGAGCTTGCGCGGCAGGTAGAAGACCGGACGACCCATGCCGATGTTCGGAATGAGTTCGAGTGCCTGGGCCATCAGGTCGATCAGATCGGCACCGGTCGCGGCATTCTTGGTCAGGTCCGACACGTCGATGTTCGCGATGCGAACAACGTAACGCCAGTCGCGCAGGGTCAGGCCGTTGTCCCACTTGTAGTGGGTTCGGTAGCCTTGGTAACGACCACCAGCGGCGTCGGTCAGGGTATCCTCGCCGAGATCACGCGCCTGCAGACCAGCCGGCGAACCCTTCGGGTAGATGCCGTGGCAGGTATTCGGACCCCAGACGATCAACCAGATCGAGGCGTTATCGGAACCAGTGCCGCCAGCATCGACGATGTTGATACCGTTTTCAGCAGACAGCAAGTTGTAACGCGGTGCCAGGCCGGTGAACTTTTCCGGATCAAGGGACGAGTCGCCATAGAACAACGTGGTCGCCATCGTCTGATTCAGACCTTCGATGAAGGCGCGATCTTCGGACATACGCCAGGAGGCCGAGTTGCCATTCAGGTCGGCCAGCGCCTTGTCGATTTCGGCGTAGGTTTCGAGCATGCCCAGCGAGTCCTTGATCGGGACAGTGCGGGATTTCTCGGGCTGCACGCCATAGTTCAGTTTGCGCCACGTACCTGCCGGAAGACCGGAGCGGATGGTGGTCTTGTGTTCGGTGAAACCGTTGGCCTCGATGAACGTCATGTCATCGAGAATTTCATTGGTTTCGCTGAGCATTTCAACGATGTTCGGGTCGATCTTGCCATCGGCACCCAGGCGGGCGGCGACATCGGCAAGGGTAGGATTGGTGCTGGACAGAGTTGCCATTTTGTTGCTCCTTGATTACGGATTCATATTGGATGCGGAATAGAGTTTCTGCGCCGTTGCGGGCTGGGTAGAACCCTGTCCGCCACCGACGAAGTTGTCCTCACTGATTGCCTTCCCAGCCTTGACGAAAAACCGGATGACTTCCGGGTGATCTCCAAGGCCAGATTGATCCAGCAGTTCAACAAGGGCCGGCGTTGCGAAGGCATCGCGTGCCTTCTTGGCGACGGCAAGGTTTTCCTGCAGCTTGTCGCCGCCGAACTCCTTGTCGGCCTTGCTGTCGGCCGCCCACTGCGCACGCGCTTCTGCGACTTGTGCTTCGCGGCGGGCTTCTAGTACCGGAGCAACCTTGTCGAGAATCTTCTGCGCAGCGTCCTGGGGGAGATTGGCTTCCTTGGCGGCTTCCGAGAACGCGCCGATTACTTCGTCGTCGAACTGACGACCTTCGCCGGCTTGAAACTCGTACTTCTCGGGCGCGCCTTCCGGCTTGCCCTTGTCGCTTTCGGCGCCCTTCTCTCCTGCCTGTTGCTGCTGTTCGCCAGCGGTATCGACTTCGGCAACTTGCTGCCCTTCGGTCGGTGCGTCAGCGGTTTGCTGCGGGTCGGCACCAGTGGGAGTTTGGCCTTCCGTAATCAGCGTTTCGGTTGTCATTTCTTCTGCTCCTGTAGCATTTCGATGTACCGATCAAAGCAGTGCGTTTCGATCTCTCCGACGAGCAACGTTCCAAACCAACGCTTGCCTTCTTTGAAGGCCATGCTGGCGGTGTTTTGATCAACAGAAGGGCGATGCAATCCTGCTAGGTCCAGCAACCGGGCCGCAAAACGTCGGCCGCGCTTGTTACTCATTAGCCATTTGATGTCGTCTATCGCGATCTCATTAGCCCGTCGATTGCGTGCAGCAGATGCTTCTGCGTCGCTCTCCTGGGCTTGAATATCGGTCGGGTCGAAATGGCTCATGCGTGCAATCTATCGGCGCGTTATTCCGATACGCGCACCCCAAAAGGAAAAGCCCGCACTTGGCGGGCCTTTCTGGTTGCGTCCGGTTGCAGGACTGGTCGCCTCTCGGCGTTGCTACGGATCACGCTCCTTTCGGAGTGGGCGAAAAATATGATGTCCGTGCAGAGGGGATTCGTTTTTATCTCAGCGTCACTTGCGCTTGACCAAGTTTCACCGTTACCGGAGAGGCGCTTGACGCAATATGTGAAACAGTCAGATCAAACCGTGCAGTGGTCAGTGATGCGAAAACGGGAACAGCTACATCACGCAGAGTAAATACCAACTCGGTCATGTCCTCTTGCTGCATATTTGCAATTGCGGCTCCTGCCCCGCTGCTATCTTGGCAAGCGGCAGCGTAGGTAACTCCGTCCGCAATGAAGACCACTACTGCATTGACCTGTTTTACGTTACCGGCAACCAAACCAGCAATACTGACCCGCATTACGAATTGGTCAATCGTGCCGCCTGAAACAAACCTGGTATTCAATCCGCTGAAACTCATGCGTAGGGCGTTATCTGCATTGGCTGGGGTGTAGACAATCTGCCAATCGTTGCCAAATCCATCTGCCCGCGCTGGCGTCGTACTCACACCAGATGCGCCCGTCCCAGTAAGCGCACCACTGCCACCCGTGGGGACGGTTCCTGTGACGTTGGTGAGCACCGCGCCACCACTACCCGTCATAAGCGGGTTGTCGATCAAATTCTTCGATGAAGAAATGACGCCGTAAGTGTCCAATGCCGTGCAAGGCAATGCCGCGCCTGTTTGCTTGACTGAATCCAATGCAACAAGGTATTTCGCTGCTTCGTACATACACCGCTGAGTCGGGTGGATGTTGTCTGCGGCAACGTAACCAGCCTTTGCAAACCCTGTGGATAGACCAAACAAGGCCAAGCTGTTATGCACCCGGACATTTGGGTAAGTGGCAAACGCGGCTTTAAGCTGTGGGTAATACTGCGACAGTTGGCGAAGATTTGCAGCCGTGTTGTTGGCTGATCCACTAGCAAATGGGAAGGTGCTAAAAATGTCCCACAGCGCACCGGGAACCAGCATTACAGCAGCTTTAATGGCATCAACCGTTTGGGCCACAGTCATGCCGGCAGTCAGATCGTTGTACCCTGCCATATAAACGCAGCGGTCAGGGTTCCACGGAGCAACAAAAGCCTCCACTTTGGACGCCACGACGGAAGTGGTTGCGCCGGGAAATCCAGCGTTCGACACAAGCCGATAAGCGCCAGCAGTTAATCTGTTGAAGTTACTGAAAAACCCGATGGATTGATAGCTTTGCGGCATCATTATCACGCTTGAATTTGCCGACCTTTCAGACATTGCACCGTCAGCACCAGCGTGAGCGTAAGTAAAGCTGCTGCTTGAGATATACGACTGCACAACAGCGTTTTGCACCTCGTTGGCTGAGTCGGCAAAACCAACTGCGGAACACAAAGCGCCGGGATAGAACGGATGATTTGTTGCACCAGTTACTGTGACAATGCCGTTTGAGCGTGTGCAGGTAATACCAATAGAGGTTCCACCGTTTGACTGCTGGGCAAAAGAATCACCGACCACGCAAAGTGACTGCGCCATACCAAAATCAGACGGGCGCGGTTTTAGTCTTCCTGAGCCTGCTAAAAACTCCATCCCCCCGGTGACGGGATTGGTTTCAGCCGTAACCAGTCCGCCCTCGGTGCCGTTCTTCTTCTTGAACCCGACCGGAACGCCAGTCGATTCGTCCTTCAACCACTCAATTGTGCTATCAACGATATTCGCCATTTTGCGACTCCTAGCTGTTCATGTTGCTTTTGGAATAGAGTCGCTGGGCCGAATTGCTCGGCTCGCCTTCCTCTTCCTTGGCGGGTTTGATTTCCATCATTTCGATCTGCAGTTCGACGGAGCGATAGGGTTCTTCGCTGCCCTGGCTCTCGTTCTGGCTAACGCTGACCACGCAGGCCAGTGCCGTCACCTTGAACTCGGTGTCGAGGGCTGGCAGTTCGCCCATTCCGAGCTTGGCCAGGGTGTCGTTGTCGAGGTTGATGCGCAGGCCATAGGGGTATTCAGGAGACACCGCAGCAACGGTTTCCACCGCGCCGAGTTCTCCTGCCTTGCCTGCTAGTTTCATATCGATCATGGATGAAACTCCTTCTAGGTGTAGCCGGAAAAGGCGGCGGTGATGTCGGTGAGGGCGTTCTGCCCACTGGTATCGGCGCTTGCCAGCTTGGCGGCAGCGTTGGCGCTCTGCTCAAGCTGCGCGGCCTGCTGGGCTTGCTGCTGTGCCTGGGCGCGTTGCTGGCGGATCAGTGCAACCTTGTCGCTCGGGACGATCAGCTCGGGATCGACGCCGAGCATGTCAGCGTAAGAGTCCGCCCACTTGTCTTCGTCGAACTTGTCGAGGATGCCCGGCTTGACTGCGGCAATGGCGCCGAGATTCATGACGAAGCGGTCGATGGAGTTCGTGGCGACTGCGCGCTGCGCCTGGGCCAGCATCGAGACATATTCGACGTTGAGTTCCATGCCCTGCATTTCCTGCGGCGGGGGCGGAACGATGCCAGCCTCAAGCATGCGGGCGAAGGTCATTTCGACGAGCGGGTCAAGTACCTCATTGCCGAACCGCTCGACTACCGGGCCGAGCATCAGCAACTTCTCTTCATGCCGCTCTGCCACTTCGGTGGCGGTCATCGCCGAGTTCGTACCGTTCGCCAGCATCAGGAACAGGTCCGCGAAGAACGAGGAACGGATGCGCTCTCGCACGTCCTGAATGTCGGCCAGCAGATGCGACAGGTCGATATTAACCTCGAACGCAGTGCGGATGCCACCACCAGGGGCGGCTGCATCGACGTAGGAGAACCCGCCCGGCAGCATGTCGGCGCCGCCATTCTTGAGCGAGGTCGGACCTTGCAGCGGCGGCTTCGTCTTGTAGTCGATGCCCTGGGCCTTGCGAAGCTGTTCATGCTGCAACTGCTTGATGTCGCCAAGGGCTTCCATGCCGGGCGAACTGCCATAGACATCGCCACCCGAAGTCATCCAGCGCGGGCACAGTGCAGGGAATTCCTTGAACCCAGACTCACGCAGATAGCGGCCAGTCTCGGCGCCCGGCTCCATGTAGCAGGAACGCCAGGCCATGTTTGTGCTGTCACGCTTCGTCGTGTCACGATCAGTGCGCGGCTCGATGGCATGGATCACATTGACGCGAGTGTAAATGTTGCCGGACGTGTAGAGATTCTGGACAGTCTGCGAACACTTCTCTTTGCCGAACTCGGCGATCATGTTTCCGACCGTCATGCGGATTTCGCGGTAAAGCGTGTCGGCCTTGCCTTCGTGGTCCGTCGAGATTGCGTATTCACCGACCGTCTGGGGGTGGCTATGGATGATCGTCTTGAAGCTGGGCGTGACCACATTGGCCCACGTCCCGAACGCGCCAAGCTCCTCGTATCCTGCATGCAGTGCGCGGTAGGTATTGGACTTGCCGAACACCATTAGCATCAGGCGCGTGACCTCGGCCAGCCATTGCTTGACCGCTGCGGACTCGTTGAGGCTCGGATCGGAAGTCGTCAGGCGGAACCACGGTCGGGCCGGGCTGGTCATGCCGGCCATCATGCCGGCGCCGAGCGTAGCCAGGGCGCGAGTGCCCGTGTTGTCATAGATGCTGTTGTGCTTCTTGCCGCCGCGACTGGCTTCGTCCGTCGTGAATCGACCAGATCGGGGAAGCAGCACCCCGTTGATCTCTTTCCAATGCGCGTCCCAGCTTGAACGGTCGCTCTTGAGCGCCGTCCAGCGTTGCAGCAACTTGTCGCGGGTAGTTTGCTCGGCCACGGTCAGCCGCCGAGTAGCGTGGATTTGCCAAGTGACAGGGCATTAGGATCGACGCCCTGCGAACCTGTCAGCATGGTCCCAGCGACGCCACCCTTGCCAGCCTGCGAAGCCGCAGCGAGGATTGCCGACGTGTCCGGCTTCTTCTGGTTCAAGCGGTTCGCATCCTGATCGGCCTGCTTCTCTTGCTTGAGCGCGTTGGCCTTGGCCTGATTCATCGAGGACTCGGCCGCCTTCTTCTGGTCCTGGCCGTTCTGGTAGGCCACGCCGGCCCCGGCGACAGCAGCAACCGCTGCGATTACTGTTGCGTAAGACATGCGTGATCTCCTGATTCGTTTGAAATGTTCATGTTCCCGGCGCGACGAGAGGCAAGCCGGTGATGTTCTTCGGTGGCTTCCGCTTCGGCTTCGGCGACCGTCTTGGCCGTGGTTGCATGGACTGCCGTGATATGGCAGTCGGTGTGCGCGGTGTAAATCTGCTTGCGGAATGCGCTGGCTGCGATGACGTGGTGCCCGGTCAGCCGGATGGTCGAGTCACCGACGAAAACGTCAGCGTCACCGTCGAAGATCACGATGGTTTCAACCTGCACCAGTGCGCCGACGAGGATGTGACCGGATGGCAGTTTCATCGTCCTGGCGTACATGCCAGCGTGCAGCGTGTGCTGCGTCGTTATCTCGGTCTGCTGTACGCGGGCGATCAACGCTTCGATCCGATCCACCACGCCAATCACCTCGGGCTGCATGCGAACTAGGGCGCTCATTTGAACACCTTGAGATGGACGTTATGCGTATGCCGGTAGTCGTGCTGGCCGGAAAAGAATTTATCTGCCCTGCTTCCTATCGCAGCGTTGAAGGCAATACCAACCCCGCCGAGCGAAAACGCCAAGTCTTCTGCCGCTTTCTTCAACGCATTTCCGGCTCCATGCTTGCGTGCCGCATCAGCTACGAAGTAGGACTCATAAGACCCAATCAGCGCCTCGTAATGCGGACGCTGCATGACGACCACCGTAACGAACCCGACGAGCGTGTCGTCGAGGAAGGCGCCAATGGTGTGCAGCAGGCCGGACTCTTCCATCTTCCGGTAAAGCCACCACTGCGCAACTACCGGCCCAAGCCCTTCGGTGATCCCTTCGGCCGCGTACTCCGCCAGCAGTTCGCCGACGTTCGGCGCCTGCTCAAGTTCGGCGATGGAATACGGACGGATGGACAGTTTGGGCATGCGGGCAATCTAGCGACTGGCCCTTCCGATACGCGCACCCTATAATGGAAATGACAAACAGGAGGAAGCCATGAAAACGCTACTGATCATCGCCGTGCTGCTGTCCGGATGCGCCAACCTGACCCGCGTCGTCGTAATGCAGAATCCGGAAACGAAGCAAACCGTCTATTGCCAGGCCAATGGCGCGGTCAGCGTCGGTCATGGCCGGCAGATCGATGCCTGCATGAAAGCGCACGCATCGGCTGGATACGTCAAGGTCAGCGACTCAGAGGATTAAGCGTAAGGGTCATAGTCCCGCGAAGCACTCTTGCGGGCGCCCGGCATGTTGCGATGCTTCGGTGTGTCGATCAGCGCCAGGATGTACGCACTGCCGAAGTCAGGCGACCGTCCGATTGAATCGATGATCTCTTCCCGACTGGCGACGTAGATCGTCGATCCGGACAGCTTCCACGTTGGGGCGCATAGGTCGGCCAACAGCCGAGAGTCAGGCGGCAAGCAGATGCCGGTATTGTTCGCAGGGTCCAGCGCCTCGCGCATCTGCCACCATAGCTGACTACGAAGATTCTTGAATCGCAGCCGGCCGGACTTGTCCAAGCACGTCGCCGACTCCGAGACATTCACACCAAGTATCTGCTGGCCTGCTTCGTTCAGGAAGTCGTAAGGCGACGATCCGACGCCGATCACGTCGAGGTGGATCACGGCATCGTCACGCTTTGCCGCTATCGTCAGGCCGGCAACGGTCGGACCGTCCGGCGTGGCAGTGCCAGGATAGACCAGCGCAGTATCGAACCACATGCCGTGACGCCTGGCGATGATGGTCTGGTCGCGGCCACCTCGCGCCACATCGACGCCCAGCGAGTCCATCGGTTCGAGCTTGACCGGGCGAACCCAGCGCGATTGTGCGGCCTCTACCCAAGCTGTCGGGATAACCTGCCAAGGGTTGTCCTCGATGCCGGCATTGAAATCGCCCTTGAGCATCTGGGAGCGCAGCGGTTCGGGCAGGGCTTGAAGCTGCGACATGTACCCGGTGCCCATGAGGTAGGGGTTGTCCGTTATCCGCGACGGGATGAACGTGCGCGACAAGGGGCGGATGATGTCGTCGGGATTGTAGTCGGCCGCGTTGAACTCATAGAACGGATGACCATCGACCATAACGAAGGGCCGGCCATCATCGACCCACAGGTCGCGCCCGTTCGGATTGACGGCATCGGCCGGCAGCGAGGCAGCGAAGCGCAACTCGCCGGGTTGCGCAGGGTTCGGGAACTTGGCATCGAGCCAAGGGGCGAAGAACTCGATCACCCACCGGCCCTCGCTACTGGTCGGCGGATTGAATGTCAGCAATGCCTGGCAGCGTTGGCCGACGACCGTGGTGCGCAGCCAGCCCAGCAGGAAGCGCACTTGCGCAGCCAGGAAGTTGGTCGCCTCGTCGAATACCAGCAGATCGTGGGGGCGGCCCTGATACTTGCGTTCGTCGCCGGCATTGGGCACGGCACCGAACTCGATCTGCCGATTGGGCAGGCGCCAGATATTCGACTGGCCGTTGTAGCCCACCTTGTTGCCTATCAACTCTTCGAGCCGATCCACTACGCCCGTTAGTTCGGTTCCGATGCGGCGCAGTATCATCGACTTGCGATGCGCCGTAAGTGCTTTGCCGCACGCCAGGTCGGTTTTTCCGCCCCCGGCTGCGCCACCATAGCCAATGATGTCGGCCAGGCTCTCGTAGGCCATCGTCTGCGGTCCGGAGAGGGGGCGCCAGGGCGTCGGGTCGCTGGCAATCAGCAAGTCAAGCTCTGCCAGTTCGTCAGGCTTGAGGAAGGCCAGCAGCGACGCATCAAACGAGGTCGCTGACGTCATCGCCGTCCTTGCGCTTCTGGGCCAGTGCAACCAGTGCCGCGACCTTGGCCGCGCGCTCGGCGTCGCTGATCTGCACCGGGCCGCCATCGGCGCCGGTCAATTCCATCGCGCTCTTGTCACCGTACTTTTTGGGGGCCAGCTTGGATGCGCGCCACCGCTTCGACGACAGCACCACGTTTGCGGCTTTGGGATCGACCGATCCGTCCAGCGTTTGCTGCTCGATGTCGGCCATGTCGCATTCAAGGGCGTCAGCTTGGATGATCCTTGCGCGCGCGCACTTGCTGGCAAACGCATCATCGGCTTCCATCCAGCGCCACACCGTTCGCCAGTTCGGCATGTTCTCGCTTTCGCAGATTGCGCGTAGCGATTCGCCGTCAGCGATGCGCGCACAAATTTCGTCGAGAAGTTCGGGGGTTTTCATGAGTCGCAATTTCCCTTAAACCCGTTCCAATACGCGCACCCGCTTCCACGCAGTTGGACACTGGCACCGTCGTTGGCCATTGCAGATTGTCCGCACCGTCCTGATCGGCATGTCGCACATTTTCGCGATTCGCTTGTAGCCAAACCCTTCGTCGCGCAGCGACAAGACCATTTCGATTTCGGCATTGGTATATCGGGCATTGGGGTGATCCTCCCCCACCCGTTTGCCCTGCTCATTCACCGCCACAAGTTTTTGCACCGCCGGCCCTCCTGTTCTATCTGCGATTTTTTACGTTGTTACGTTTGTTACGTTTCTACGTGTTTTTTAGATAACTTTCTCTTGTGTACGTATGAGAGATTTCCTAAAAAAAGGGGTAGAAACGTAACAAACGTAACAAACCCCCTTACCCTCCGGCTTCAAGTGTAAAAATTCGCGCCTTTAACGCGTGAATTTCTGCAAGTAGCTTTTTGTTCGTTGCTTTTAGCGCGTGAATTTCTGCAAACTTGTGCTTACCGTAGCTGTCCTTGCTTTGCGGGTGCCCTACCGGGGTCAATCTAACGTTCAAATCTGCCCCGCCAGTAAGCTGCAATATGGATACCCATTCACTTTCCGCCTCGTGCCTCTCCTCGCTTTGAGGCGGGCCAAAATCCCCCTCCTGTAACAAAAGTGCTACAGGAAAAATCCCCTCGCGTTTAAGCCCTGCAATCCAATTCGCATTTGGGGTCCGCGCCTTTGTACGGGTCGAGTGGGTATGGCTATACAACCTGTGCTCAATACATTCGCTAGACCCGACGTAACGGATTATTAAATCTCTAGGGTCTGCAAGTCCGTAGATTCCCGCAGTGCCGTTCAAAGCCTTTTGGCGCCACCGGCCGTCAAATTCTCGTGAATAAAGTATCTTTCTCATGTGAAATCCCCTGCAAAATTAACGCGAATCCCAACGAGGCCGCGCCCCCTCAAACCCGCAGAATTAAGCACGGACTCGAAGCCTTTTGACTGCAGGCGACGGCCGAGACTCTTGGCCGAAGCAATGAACCGCAGTTCGCCCCTGGCCTTGGCAAACTGTTCCCAGCTTGCCCACAGTCGGGCATTGCTCTCGACCAGACCGGGCGCCACCTCGCAGCATTCATCCAGCCACTCGGCCAGCAGGTCCATGTCGCTCTTGTATTCCTCGCGCGCCTTGCGCACCGCGCCCGGGGGTTTCAGGCCGTGCTTCTGGTAGGCCAGCGCCCCCTCGACACACCAGCGCAAGATACCCTTGGCCTCGGCCGCCAGTTTCTCGGCCCGGTCTGGATCCTTGACGAGCGTCAGGTCTTGGTCGAAGTTGCGCGTGAAGGGCACCAGCATCAGGCGGCGCCATATCGCATGATCGTCACCCTTGACGATTGGCCGATGGTTGGTTGGCATGAACGCACACCACGTCGGCACCACATCCACCGTCGTCTTGGAGTACAGACCGCGCGCCGGCAGCGGTTCGCCACCGGTCATCGACTTGATCAGCCCCTCGCGCAACTCGCTGCCCTCGTCAGGCTCAGAGACATAGACGAACCGGGCGCCGCGCAACCGCAGTATGTCCTCGCGGGCGCCGCCTGCACTTGCGCCGCCCATGCCGCTCGACAGAAACGTGTCAGCACTGGCCATCTTGGCATGCTCGCCCAGCACATCGCGGATAGCGCCGAGCACCGTGCTCTTGCCGTTGCTGCCCGAGCCGTAAGGAATGGCCAGGATGTCCTCGGTCGGCTGGGCCATCAGCGAGTAACCGATCAACCGCTGGAAGAAGCCGATCATATCGGCCTCGCCGAAGAACACATCGCTGACCGTCTGCTCGAACAATGGCGCCCTGGCCCGGGCGTCGTATTCCACCGGTGTGATCGTCGTGATCCGGTGCAACTGGCTAGGCGCCAGCAGTTCGCCAGTGCGCAGATCCACGGCGCCATTGCCGACGCCCAGCAGGTTGGTTTCCTTGTCGAGATCGGCCACGCTGACGACGATGCGCGGATCGGACTGCGCCAGGCCAACCATGTTGCGCACCATGACCGCCCGCTGCGACACGGCGCAGAACTTATAGAACTCCGCCCGTTCGCCATCCGACTCGATAGCCTTGGCTTCGTCCGGCAGCGCGCGAATAGTTTCCTTGGCCAGATGCTCCATATGCACGCCGGCTGCACTGCTCCAATAGACCCCGGTCCAGTTGAACCAGGCGCCGATCTCAGGCACGAACATCAGGCCGTCGCCATAGTGGTCCAGCATTCGCTCGGCGTTGCCGAACTCGGTCATCTGCCGCTTCTGCTTGCTGAACGGTACGACCTTGCGCCCGCCTGCCATCGCGGCACGAACGTCCGCCACCGGCAAGTTGGTATCGGTCAAGTCTTTGAACCGCTGACGGATCAGCCCGGCCAGTTCGGCACGCAGTGCCAGGTCGGTGCCCGCAGCCTCGCCGGCTTCCTTGGCGACGACGTTGACCAGATCGATCGAGTCCATGCAGTTCGAGATCAGCACCTTGGCCTCGTCCAGTGCGCCCCGCTTCTCCTGGCGCACGGCCTCGCGCTTGCCCGCATTGCCCACCTTGAGCAACCAGCGCGCCGTCGTCGGATTGCGACCTGACCGGCCGAAGCTGTCCCAACGCTTCTCGAGATCCTCGCGCCGGGAATAGTTGGCGGCCGTGCTCGACCACTCGTCCCACACGTCAAGCGCTTCGATGCCGCCCTCGAACTCATGGTGCAGCGACATGCCGACCTTGAGCCAAGTGTCGTAATCCTCGTTGCAGACGAAGCCCATCAGGCGCTTGGCCTCGGCAATGTCAATGCCGACCGGTGGCTCGAAGGCCATCAGCGGATCGTCAGACGGCAACGAGGTCAGCCCGCCCACCTTGGCCTTGCTGCCCGACACACGGATCAGCCCGGCCTCGTCCGCCATCTGCTCGAACACTTGCAGGGCTTCCTCGATCTGCGCCTCGGTGACGACCGGCAAGTCACTTGCCCGCATCGACTCAAGCCCGCCGAAGAAATCGACCCACTCATAAGGCCGGCCAGTGTCCGGATGGATATGGTAGGCAACGAACTGCTGCCCCTTGCCGAGAATTTCCAGCCGGTGCTTGTCACCGACCAGATCCTCGAACCAGGCGCCCGTCGCCTTGCCCCATCCCTCTTGCTCGGCCCGATAGGCCAGCAGTATTTTGGGCGCGTTGCCGACACGCTCGGCCGTCAGGCCCAGGTGCTCCTGGCACCATGCCGTAAAGCGTGACGAGAGGAATTCGTCAGTCGTATCGATGTCGATGGCAGCGACCGGCTGCGGACCTTGGCCACAAAGCACACCAACGCCGTGCCCAGGATACCGGGCCAGGTCGCCCGCCCCCAGCCGCGAGGTCTGCCAGTTGTCCAGTGCCGGGCGCTTGTGCCCCGGCTTGATCGGGATAATCAGATAACCGTTGGCCAGCAGTGCGCGGCCGTGATCTTGAAAGTGGGAAGTCATTTGTTTTTCTCGTCTAAACCAGGCCAAAGGCCGGATCGAACTGCTCTATCAAGGCGGGCGCCCATTGGGCCGCCATCGCATCGGCGACGCCTTGGTATGTTTCGCTGCGCAAGTCCCAACGATCTTCGCTCGGTGGCAGGTTGTTTTGCCCGCTGTCCGTTTGATTGGCCCAGCGCATGACAAATTTTCCTTGCCATATGACGATACGGGGGGGTGTGAACTTTGACGGATCAAGGCGCAGCGGATCAAAGCCGTGCAACCACAAGCACGTTGCCTTACTGGCATCGTCACCGAACATCCACGGCTGGATAATCTGATCCGGTTCCCTGACGAGCGTCGAGAGAATTCCGACAGGATTCTCAACAGCACGACATGGGATATGTGCAGTTTCCGGACCGTCAATGAACATCCTGGCAAAAGCGACACCCTCTTTGACGTGCTCCGCGCGCAGCCGACCATCCGCCTCAATACGACCCCGCTTTACCCAATGCTGCCCGCTGCCGCAGATAAAGGTGCAAGTCGGAAAAGCAATTAGCGCATCCCACTGTCGGTGCAGAATATCCCTGACATCACCCTGATAGTGCGGCCCGGGCTTTTTCGTCGGCATCAAATCGCAAGACATCGCATCGCAACCGGCGCGTATAAAAGCGTCCCGTACTTTCCCGGAAGACTCGCAAGCTACGAGAACCCGGGGTCGCCTCATACCTCGCCACCTTCCGGCAGATCAACCAGGGCGGCGATGCGCGGATTGATCAACCTGGCACGCGGCACACCGAACTGCGCCTCGATGCTGACAATGTGTTCGTTCGGCACGTAGCCTTGTGCCAGCCACAGGCTGACGCTCTGCTGGGTAACGCCGAGCGCAACGCCCAGCTTCTTCTGACTGCCGGCGATCTCAACCGCATCGGCAATGCCCGTTTTCTGCTCCATCACACAACTCCTTTTTGTACAAGATTCCGACACTGTACAAGAAAGGTTTGTATTTTGTAAATCCCGTCTATGATTAAAGTAACAAGCATTGCTTGTATAATCGTGAAATCACGAACAGGGAGCGGATATGGATCTCGCGCAAACGCTAAAAGAATTCCGCCAAGCAAACGGGTTGGAGCAGGACGACCTCGCCACCCTGCTGGATACCACTCAGCAGACCGTATCCAATTGGGAAAGCGGCACGATGCCCCGCTCGGCCGCGCTCAACCGCATTAACCACCTACTCAAGACCTATAAAAAGGGCGAAGTCCCTCCTGCTTGGGAACCCCCGACCTATCACCCGGCTGTTACCGAGATCCACGAAATACCCGTAGATAAAGAGAAGCAACGCCAGCGACTCGACGTTTTGCGCAATGCCGCAGCGCATGGGCAAATCAAGGGCGAGCACGAAACCCGGGCGTACATGGCGCAATCGATGGCCAGAACCATCGAGCGAAGCCCACGCGCCGAGGAATACCGGTACATCGAAACATTCAGGGAACGCGTATTCTCCAAGCTGCCGCCCACACTGTCCTACGAACGCGATGCAATGGTCGGCTTCCATGGAGTGCGTACCCGAGCCGATTACCTGACCGCCCGGGTCTGCGCAGAAATAAAATACTCGACGCACCCAGGCAGTTCGCCGGTTTTCGATCTCGGCATCCATCAACTGAACACCATAAGAGAAATCCATCGCCGCCATGGAGAGCAACGCGCCATCTATTTGCTGGTAGTCGTCACCATAGATATATCCGGCGCACAGCACCGGACAAACCGGCTTCTTAACCTGGCAGCCCTGCACGATATACAGCTTTTCATAACAACCTCGCCGGAAGAATGCGCTGAATTGTTGGTCGCTTTGGAGTCCGGCACCACCCCGGAAGAAGATTTCCTCGACGAATAGCACCCCGCAAACCCGCACCAAATAAAGGCCCGCCGTCGAGCGGGCTTTTTTACGTCTATCCGTACAAATTTATTTTGTATCTTGTATTGCTACAAGTTGAAACTTGTGAAATACTCCGTTCATCAACAAGTTTTCACAAGAACGGAGTACAAGAAATGTTCAATCAAGACTACGTGCAAATGTGCATCGACCAAGGCGCCCGCACCGGTGACGCCTCCTTCTCCGATGTCCTCTTCATGTGCTGCGGTCTGTAAATCATGGCCCTGACCGCGAACCTGATGAATGCCATGGATGACGATCACCTCGTCATGGCCCTGCATGCCGAACTTGATCCTCTGACCAGCACCGCAGCCGAGCAAGAACTTCTCGCCCGCTTTGAAGCCATGCTCGACGAGCAGGATGACGAACTGCAACAGGCCGTCAATAACTACGACCTGACCGCCGAGTGCATCACGAAGCTGGGCGATGCCCTGATCGTCAGCGCCGACCAGACGGCCAAGCTGTTGAGCGTCCTCGGCGAAGAAGGGTACGACGACCCCGCCACCCTCAAGGCCGACCTCGAACTGCTTTCCAAATTCCGCGCCGTCGCCAACGACATGGGCGACACGGCGGCCCGCCTTTCCGAACTTTTTACCACCGCACAGGAGTAACCAGCGTGGGCAATAGGGCCGCCGTGCAGAGATACCGCGAACGCAACCGCGCCAAGGTTCTTCAGCTTACCGCCGAGTGGCGTGACGGCAACAAAGACCGAATTGCCCAATACACGCGCACCTATCACCTGAAGAAAAAAGGTTTTTCCACCGCAGCCTATGCCATGGCCCTCTCGCTGCAAAAAGGCGCCTGCGCGATCTGCAAAACCCCGTTCAGTGAAATGGCGCAGAAGCGAGTACATGCCGACCACTGCCACGTAACGAACACCCCGCGAGGCGTCCTCTGCCACTACTGCAACATCGGCCTCGGCGTTTTCAAAGATTCACCCCGCCTGCTTATGGCAGCGGGGGATTACCTAGCCAACCCAACCATGAAGGAAATAACCATGCTTGAACCTAAAGTCGAAGACCTGAAGTCCGCTGTCGAAGCCAACACCAACGCCATCCGCGATCTGATTGCCGCCCTCGGCAACGGTCAGCATGCCACGCCGGCCCAAGTTGCTGCCGTCGTCAAGGAGGCAAAGCCCAAGGCCGAAAAAAAGCAGGAGACTGCGAAGCCGGAAGTTGTCGATACCCCCACTACTGCGGAGGAAGTCGCTGCGCCCGAGCCGAAGGCCGAGAACTCCGCACCGGCAGCAACCTATGACGACGCCGCCAAGGCCATCACCGCACTGGCCAAGTCCAAGGGCCGCGATGCTGCCATGGCCGTGCTCTCCAAGTTCGGCGCCGCCAAGTTGCCGGACGTGAAGCCGGACGACTTCGCTGCTGTCATCGCCGCCACCGTGGAAGCAGGCGCCTAATCATGGCCCAGCACGCAACCCTTTCCCCCTCGAGCGCGTCGCGCTGGTTGCACTGCCCCGGCAGTGTCGCCCTGCACGCGCAGATCGAGGATACCGGCAGTTCGTTCGCCGACGAGGGCACCGCAGCCCATGCACTCGCAGAAATGTGTTTGCGCCAAGGCGTCGATGCTGCCGCCTTTATCGGCCGTATGATCGAGGTGGGCCATGAGTAAAAAAATCGAAGTCACTGCTGAAATGGCCGCCCAGGTCCAGAAGTACATCGACTACGTTCGCAGCATCAAGGGCGAACTGCTCGTCGAACAACGCCTCTCGATCAGCCACTTGACCGGCGAACCGGACTCGTTCGGCACGTCCGATGCGGTGATCCTGGCCGGCGACGAGATCGTGATCGTCGATCTCAAGTATGGCCGTGGCGTCAAGGTCGATGCCGAGCGCAACGAGCAACTGGCGATCTACGCCCTGGCCGCCCTGCGCGAGTTCGAGTTCCTTGGCGACTTCAAGACTGCCCGCCTCGTCATCCACCAGCCGCGCCTCGATCACGTATCCGAATGGGACTTGCCTATCGACGGCCCTGGCGGCGATGGCATTGGCAGCCTGAACAAGTTCGCCGAGTCCGTACAGAAGCAAGCAGCCGTGGCCATCGAGTTCATCGGCAAGCCGGTCGAGTTCGTCAAGCCTGACGACCTCAAGCCGAACGACAAAACCTGTCGCTGGTGCAGTGCCAAGGCAACGTGCCCGGCCCTTGCCAAGAAGGTCGAGGCCGATGTCGGCGCCGAGTTCGATGCCATTGACGCGACGACTATCGCGCAGATCGAGTCCGCCCCCGACGACATCCTTGCCACCAAGATGGCCGCCGTCGATCTGATCGAGGATTGGTGCAAGGCCGTCCGCGCCGAGGTCGAGCGCCGTCTGTTCGTCGGGATCCCGGTCGCTGGTTACAAGCTGGTCGAAGGCCGTCGCGGTTCCCGCAAGTGGAGCAACGAGCAGGAAGTCGAGGCGACCATGAAGTCGATGCGCTTGAAGCTTGAAGAAATGTACGACTTCTCGCTGATCTCGCCGACCTCGGCCGACAAGCTGCACAAGGCCGGCACCATCGGCCCGCGCCAATGGCCGCGCCTGCAAGAGTTGATCACGCAATCGGAAGGCAAGCCGTCTGTTGCGCCAGCCAGTGACAAGCGCCCCGCGCTCGTCATCGCTGCCGCTGCGGACGAGTTCGCCGATGAAACGGCCTGCGACCTCGTATGACCACGCCCCTTTCCAACGCTCTGCCTGCCACTGCCGCGAAGTTGCTGCAGTCGGCAGCCCAGACACCCAACACCGTTGCCGATCCGCTGCGTCGGCAAAAGGCCATAGAGCATGCCACGCAGCACATCCAATCGCAGTACCCCCATCTTTTCCGCATCCAAGGAGCAGCATCATGAAGATCAAACTCAGTAACGTCCGCCTGGCCTTCCCGGTTCTTTTCGAGGCCAAAACCGTCAATGGCGAAGGCAAGCCCGCTTTCTCCGCTTCCTTCCTGATCGATCCGGCCGACCCGCAAGTCAAGGCGCTGAACGCCGCCATCGAGCAAGTGGCCAAGGACAAGTGGGGCGCCAAGGCCGACGCCATCCTCAAGCAGATGCGCGCCCAGGACAAGGTTGCTCTGCACGACGGCGACCTCAAGAGCAACTACGACGGTTTCCCCGGGAACCTGTACGTCAGTGCCCGCAGCGCCACGCGCCCGCTGGTCATCGACGCCGACAAGACCCCGCTGGTCGAGCAGGACGGCAAGCCCTATGCCGGTTGCTTCGTCAATGCGTCCGTCGAGTTGTGGCCGCAAGATAACAATTATGGCAAGCGCGTAAATGCCTCGCTGCGCGGCGTGCAGTTCTTCAAGGATGGCGACGCCTTCGCTGGTGGCGGTGCCGCTTCCGAGGACGAGTTCGACGACATCAGTGCGCCGGCCACTGCCGACGATCTGGTCTGACCGACAAGCGCCTCGCCTTCGGGCGAGGGCTTTTTGCAGTGCCCTGCCTCTATAGGAGAAAGGTTGCGGGACCAACCGCAGGGCACTGCAAAGAGTAACCAAGGAGAAGCAACGTGGAAGTTTGGAAAGACCTGCCGGGCCAAGAAGGTCGGTATCAAGTCAGCAACGAAGGGCGGGTGCGTTCGTTGCCGCATCGCGTTCGCCTCGTTGCCCGGGGCAAGGAAACAACGAGACTTTCACCGGGCCGCCTTTTGAAACCGGGGCCGCAGCAGTCCGGCCATTTGTCCGTCGCCATCGGCAAGGGAAATTCCCGCGTAGTTCACCAACTGGTACTTGAGGCGTTTGTCGGCCCCCGCCCTGCTGGATGCGAGGTGCTGCACCTCAACCACAACCCCGCCGACAACCGCCTCGAAAATCTGAGGTACGGCACTCGCAGCGAAAACTTGCGAATGGATTACGCCGCAGGCACTCGCACGACGCACCGCAATTTCAATCGATGGGGGCATCGATATGCCTAGTACCCTTTGGATTGATCTGGAAACCTACTGCGAACTGCCGATCAAGAACGGCACCCACGCTTACGCCGAGCAAGTCGAGATCACCCTGTTCGCATGGGCTATCGACGGCGGCCCGGTAAGCGTCTGGGACGTGACGACCGGTATCAAGGCGCCCGCCCCGCTGCGTGCTGGTCTGCGCGACCCCGACGTGCTGGTCTGTGCCCATAACTCTGCGTTCGACCGTACCGTGCTGCGCCACGCCATGCCCGAACTGTGCCCGCCCCTGCCCCGCTGGCGCGACACGATGGTCAAGGCACTGGCGCACTCTCTGCCGGGCGCGCTCGGCGATCTGTGCGACATCCTCAAGGTGCCGACCGACAAGGCCAAGGACAAAGAGGGCCGGCAGTTGGTCATGCTGTTCTGCAAGCCGCGCCCGGCATCCAGCAAGATACAGCGCGCCACTCGCGAAACACACCCGGCAGAGTGGGCCAAGTTCGTCGAGTACGCCACGCTGGACGTGGAAGCCATGCGCGTCATCGATGCCAAGTTGCCGGCGTGGAACTACCAGGCCACCGAGTTGGCCCTGTGGCACCTCGACCAGACGATCAACGACCGAGGCGTCGCTGTCGATGTGGAGCTTGCCGACTGTGCCGTGCTTGCCGTCGAGCGTGCGCAGAAGATTCTCGCCGCCCGTACCCATGAACTGACAGACGGCGCAGTGCAGGCCGCCACCCAGCGCGACGCCATGCTCAAGCATCTGGTCGCTGCCTATGGCATCGAGTTGCCGGATATGCAACAGAGCACCCTCGAGCGTCGTATCGCCGATCCTGATCTGCCGGTTGCCCTGCGCGAACTCCTGGCCATCCGCCTGCAAGCCTCGACCACCAGCACCAGCAAGTACAAGACGCTGGCGAAGGGCGTCAGCCGCGACGGTCGCTTGCGCGGAACGCTGCAGTTCAACGGTGCCAGCCGTACAGGGCGCTGGGCGGGGCGCCTCTTCCAGCCGCAAAATCTGCCGCGCCCGGTGCTCGAGCAAGACCAGATCGACCTTGGCATCGACGCCCTGAAATCCGACTGCGCCGATCTCCTGTTCGGCAACGTCATGGAACTGACCAGCAGCGCGATCCGTGGCTGCATCATCGCCCCGACCGGCAAGAAGTTGGTCGTCGCCGACTTGGCAAACATTGAGGGCCGCGTCCTCGCCTGGCTGGCTGGCGAAGAGTGGAAGCTGCAAGCCTTCCGCGACTACGACGTCGGCACCGGTCCCGACCTCTACAAGCTGGCCTATGCCAAGTCGTTCGGCATCAAGCCCGAGGACGTGACCAAGGACAATCGGCAAGTCGGCAAGGTGCAAGAGTTGGCCCTTGGCTACGAGGGCGGCGTCGGCGCCTTCCTGACCTTCGCCGCTGCTTACAACATCGACCTAGAAGCCATGGGCGAACAGGCCATCAGCGCCATCCCGCAGCCCATCCTGAACGAATCCAACAGCGCACTGGCATGGACGAAGCTGAACAAGCGTTCGACGTTCGGCCTGACCGACCGCGCCTGGCTGGTCTGCGACTCGTTCAAGCGGTCATGGCGCCAGGCGCACCCGGCCGTCGCGTCCTACTGGAAAGAACTGGAAACCGCAGCAGTCAATGCCGTCTGCCGCCCGGGCGTGACCTACGCCTGCCGCAGCTTGAAGCTGCGCCGCGATGGCGCATGGCTTCGCATCCGCCTGCCGTCTGGTCGTTTCCTTTGCTACCCGTCGCCGCAAGTCGAGGATGGCAAGCTGACCTACATGGGCGTGAATCAGTATTCGCGCAAGTGGTCCCGCCTCAAGACCTACGGCGGCAAGTTGGCCGAGAACGTGACGCAGGCCACCAGCCGCGACGTGCTGGCCTCGACCATGCCCGGCATTGAAGAGGCCGGCTTCGAGATAACCCTGACCGTGCATGACGAAATTATCACCGAAGCACCCGACACGCCTGACTACGACGCCGACCTTCTGGTGCAGTTGATGTGCGACACACCGGCATGGACGGAGGGGCTTCCCCTCGCCGCTGCCGGGTTTGAATCACCACGATACAAAAAGGACTGATATGACGTTCATCCGTTTGTTCCTCATGTACCGCAGCCATGGGCAAGGCGTCATCGCTGCGCTGCGTGCGGCACGCGACACCGTGCGGAGGGCGCTGTAATGCGCGAGAGCACCATCGAGCAATACCTGTGCGACCGGGTAAAGCAACTTGGCGGCGAGGTCCGCAAGGTCAAGTGGTTGGGCCGCCATGGCGCGCCCGACCGTCTGGTCATGCT
>ERZ1034363.196-NODE-196-length-43080-cov-5.344162_pt1 | contig 43080 bp, 46 predicted proteins | sample MGYA00520616_ERZ1034363 | MGnify/ENA primary metagenome ERZ1034363 (study PRJEB33736, sample SAMEA104284506) | Azolla filiculoides | biome: Urban; feature: Water surface; material: Ditch water | place: Netherlands | collected 2015-10-28 | depth 0-0.1 m ...
AATTCCAGGACACCAGCCCGACCCAGGTCGGCCTCATCGAAAAGCTGACGCGCGGCTGGATGCCGGACGATGGCCGGACGCTGTTCGTCGTCGGCGACCCGATGCAGTCGATCTACCGCTTCCGCAAGGCCGATGTCGGGCTATTCCTGCGCGTCCGTGAGCGCGGGATTGGCGATATCCGCCTTGACCACCTGCGCCTGTTCCGCAATAACCGTTCGTATCCGGGCATCGTCGATTGGGTCAATGCGACTTTTCCGGACATTTTCCCCGCTGCCGACAGCCCCGAGGCCGGCGCCGTGCGTTATGCCGAATCGGCGGCGACCCGGCCGGCGCGCGCCGACAGTAGCGTCGAAGTTCATCCGGTCATCGAGCGCAAAGGCGCGGATGCAATGGGTGAGGAGGCCTGCCGCATCCTGGCCATCATCCAGCAGGCGCGCCGCGAAGCCCCGGACGAACGCATCGCCATCCTCGTCCGCGCCCGCAGCCACCTCGACGCGCTTGCCGCCGAAATCCGCCGCAGCGCGCCGGAATTGCGCTTCCAGGCCGTCGATATCGAAGGGCTGGACGGTCGCCAGCATGTCCAGGATCTGCTCACCCTGTTCAGTGCGCTGCATCACCGCGCCAACCGCGTGTATTGGCTGGCGCTGCTGCGCGCCCCGTGGTGCGGCCTGAAACTGGCCGACCTGCATGCGCTGGCAGCCGACGACAAAAAATCGACGATCTGGCAGCTCATGCAGGACGAGGCCCGCCTCACCCGCCTGTCCGCCGATGGCAGGCAACGTCTGTTGCACGTGCGCGAGGTGCTGCAACTGGCCTTCGCCGGCCGCGCCCGCCAGCATCCACGGCGCTGGCTCGAAGGCGTCTGGCTGATGCTCGGCGGGCCGCGCTGCCTGGAGGCGCCCGAGGCATTGAACGACGTCGACGCCTTCTTCAAGCTCGTCGACAAACTCGTGGCCAGCCGCAACCTCAGCGCCGAAACGCTGGTCGCCCATGCTGCCGAACTGTATGCGCCGTCCGATCCGTTCGGCGACGCCGTGCAGATGATGACCGTGCACAAATCCAAGGGCCTCGAATTCGACACCGTGATCCTGCCCGGCCTGCATCGCGCCACCGGCGGCAACGAGAGCAGCCTGCTGCTCTGGGATGAAGTGGCCGGGGCCGATGGCGAGGAACACCTGCTCGTCGCGCCGATCAAGCAGAAGGGGGCGGGCAGCGAGGAGCCGAGCGCCTACGATTACCTGAAAAAGCTCGAAGCCGAGCGCGCCGGCCACGAGGACGAACGTCTGCTCTATGTGGCAGCGACGCGGGCCATCCGTCAGTTGCATCTGATCGGTGTGGCTGTGGCCGATGACGAGAAGGAGGACGGCCTCAAGCCGCCGGCCGCCGGCACGCTGCTCGACTTGCTGTGGGCCGGCGTTGCGCAGCCGGTTTTTGCGGCGGCACTGGCCGGGAGCGAAGCGGCGGCTACAGTGACGACCAGCGTCGATCCGGCCAGTTTCATCCCGCCGCTCGTCCGCCTGCGGGACGCCATGCTGCCGGCCGGGCTGGGCGCCTTGCCCGAAGCCCTGCGTCCGGCCGACAATCCGCTCGATCTGGATGAGGTGGATGCGGTCTTGTCGCTCGAGGCGTCGGTCGGGACACTGGTCCATCGCTATCTCGAACTGATCGCCCGTAGCGGCCTGCAACACTGGCCGCCGGCTCGGGTGACGGCCTTGTCGGCGATCTGCCGGCGCTGGCTGGTCGGGCAGGGCCACAAGCCCGAGGAGGCGGCGAACGGCGCGGCCGAGGTGGTCAGCGCGCTGGTCACGACGCTGAACTCGGAAAGCGGTTGCTGGGTGCTCGCCGATCATCCCGAGGCGGCCGCCGAGCAGGCATGGAGCAGCCGCGATGGCGAAGTGACGGTCAATCACGTCATCGACCGGGTTTTTGTCGCCGATGGTTGCCGCTGGATCATCGACTACAAGACAGTCCGGGTGCCGGAGAGCGATCTGCCGCAACGCGCGGCGGGCTACCGGGCGCAGCTTGATCGCTATGCCAGCCTGTTCGCCGATGCCGGGCTTCCGGTCAGGCGGGCGATATTCTTCCCGCTGCAGGGTTGCCTGTGCGAACTCGATCCGGTCGGCTCGGGATGACGCCAGGATGATGCGTTCGGGATATGCCGACTATCGGCTGCATATCCATACCGCCTATAATGCTATTCTTTCTGGGGGCAGCGGGCTTTCGCTCGCCTTGGCAGGCATGGGGGGCAGGGACGCATGACCGGATCAATTCACCAGGTTTTGGACCGTCCACGGACGGTCGCCGGCTTGCCGTGATCAAACCACCCAAGGCGATTCAGGCCGGTCGTGCCTTTGCCATCCTGGCGGCTGTCTTCGTGCTCGCCTTCGGGGTGGCTGTCGTGCTGCTTTCGCTCGACCAGCAGCGCGTTATCGAAGCGACCAGCCGGCTGCAGGATCAAACCGTTCCGGAAATTCTCCGTTTCCAGCGCCTCGCCCGCAATCTCGAACAACTCCGCCAGGAGGGCGAGCGCATTTTTGCGGTCAGCTCGCATACCTCGCGGCAGCAATCCCTGTTTGTCGTGACGCTGATCGCCAGCCATCCGGGCATCCTTGAGCATCCCGCTTCGGCGGCGCTGGCGCGCGAGACCGAGCAGTTCCTGGCCAACATCGTCCGCCTGTCGATGACCGACGAGCGTCGTCCGGCCACCCGTTACGACGAGTGGCAGCAGCTGGCCAGGCGTCTGGGGGCGGCGGTGGACGAGGTCATGCTCGAGGGGGTCAAACTGGCCAACAACGACCTCGACGTGGCGACCCGGGCAATGAAACTGGCGCGCTACAAGCTCATGCTGGTCCTCGTCCTGGTCGGCGTCTTCCTGCTTTTCTTCATGATTCTCGTGCGCCGCCACCTGATTTATCCGCTGCAGCGCATCAACCTTGCCCTGTCGACCCTGAGCGCCGATCGGCCGGCGCCCGAGTTTGGCGCATCGACCATGCTCGAAATCCAGGCCGTCGAGAGCGCCATTCGCGAGCACCACGCCTTGCTCATCCAGAATGATGCGAGCCGGCAGGTGCTGGAAAAGCTGGCCAACAAGGATGGCCTGACCGGGCTGATGAACCGTCGTCACTTCATGCAGTCGGCCGAGGTTGAATTGCAGCGTGCGCAGCGCTATCGACGGCCGGTGACGGTGGCCATGGCCGACCTCGACTTCTTCAAGAAGCTCAACGATACCTACGGACATGCCGCCGGGGATGCCGTCCTGCGCGCCTTTGCCGATCTCGTGCAGGACACCTTGCGCCAGTCCGATCTGGTCTGCCGCTACGGGGGCGAGGAGTTTGCCTTCCTGTTCCCCGAAATCGGTCCGGCTGAAACCGAAAAGCTGGCCGACCGCCTGCGCATCCGCTGTGCCGACATGGCAGTTCCCTTGCCTGACGGGCGCTCGGTCAAGGCCACGGTCAGCATCGGTCTGGCCGACGCCAGCGAATGTCCCATCGACATCGCGTTCAAGCGCGCCGACGAGGCCCTCTACGAAGCCAAGCATCTGGGCCGCAACCGGGTCGTGCTGGCCGGCGAGCCGGGATTGGCGCAGGTGGCCGAGAGTGAATCGGATTCGCTGACGGGCAGACTGTTCTAAGTCGGCGTGCCGAGGCGGTGAATTTGTGGCAAGCTGATTCTTCGTCGCCATGCCTGCCGGGTCATGCCTGCTTTCGCCCACATCTGCCGCCTGTTGTTATTGCTGCTACTGCAGCACAGCCCCGCTTTTTCGGCTGAATTGCCGGTAGCCGGCCTGGCCGATGACGATGTTGAGGTTGTCTATCGCGACGGCACCTATTTCGCCCGCTTTGCCTGCTCCGTCTCTGTTTCGCCGGCTGTTGCCCTTGATGTCCTGATCGACTTCAATCATATGGTCGGTGTCGTGCCCAATCTCGAGAGCAGCGAGATTGTTTCGCGCCGGGAAAACGTTTTTGTCGTTCGCCAGCGGGGGACGGCCAATTTCGGCCCGTTCGCCTTCCCTTTCGAGTCGCAGCGACAGATTGAAGTGCTTCCCGATGGCCGAATCCTGGCGCGGGCACTGAGCGGAACGACGAAGCATATGCACAGCGAGATGCGGGTTCAGGCGCAGGGCAATGGCACACGTCTCGATTACCGGGTCGAGATCGTGCCGGATCGCTGGGTGCCGTCGAGTATCGGGATTCATTTCATGAGCCACGAGATCGCCGAGCAATTTTCCGCGCTATTCCGCGAAATGGAGCGCCGCCAGGCCAGCAGAAAAGGGCGCTGACTCAGCCCCAGAGCACGCAGAGCCAGATGGTCGCCGCATTGAGCAGGCTGAGGAGGACGGCCGCGCTGCCCATGTCCTTGGCGCGCTTGGCCAGTTCGTGCCTTTCCGGCGAGGCCTTGTCGACCACGGCTTCCAGCGCCGAATTGAGGATTTCGACGAGCAGGATGAGCAGAATGCTGCCAATCAGCAAGGCGCGCTCGACACCGCTCCTGGCGAGGAAGAGGGCGAGCGGAATGGCGATGGCGGCGAGCAGGATTTCCTCGCGGAAGGCTGCCTCGTTCTGCCACGCCGCCTTGAGTCCGTCGCGCGAGTAGCCAAGGGCGTTGATCAGCCGGGTCAGGCCCTTTTTGCCCTTGAAATGGGCGGCGTCGCTCACCGTTTCTTTTCCAGCAAGGGCTTGAGGAAGCGCCCGGTATGGCTGGCCTTGCACTTGGCAACCTGCTCGGGCGTGCCGGCGACCAGGATGCGGCCACCGCCGTCGCCGCCTTCCGGGCCGAGATCGACGATCCAGTCGGCCGTCTTGATGACATCGAGGTTGTGTTCGATGACGACGATGGTGTTGCCGTGTTCGGCCAGTCGCTGGAGCACGGCGAGGAGCATTTCGATGTCCTGGAAGTGCAGGCCGGTGGTCGGCTCGTCGAGGATGTACAGGGTGCGGCCGGTGTCGCGCTTGGATAGCTCGAGCGCCAGCTTGACGCGCTGCGCCTCGCCGCCGGACAGGGTCGTCGCGCTTTGGCCGAGGGTGATGTAGCTGAGACCGACATCGACCAGGGTCTGCAGCTTGCGGGCGATGACCGGCACGGCGTCGAAAAATTCGCGGGCCTGCTCGACCGTCATGCCGAGAATGTCGTGGATGGTCTTGCCCTTGTACTGGACTTCCAGGGTTTCGCGGTTGTAGCGCTTGCCGTGGCAGACATCGCAGGGGACGTAGATGTCGGGCAGGAAATGCATCTCGACCTTGATCATGCCGTCGCCCTGGCAGGCTTCGCAGCGCCCGCCCTTGACGTTGAAGCTGAAGCGGCCGGGGCCGTAGCCGCGGACGCGCGATTCCGGCACCTGCGAGAAGAGTTCGCGGATCGGCGTCAGCAGGCCGGTGTAGGTCGCCGGGTTGGAGCGCGGCGTGCGGCCAATCGGTGCCTGGTCGACGTTGATGACCTTGTCGAAGAGGTCGAGGCCGACGATTTCCTTGTACGGGGCCGGTTCTGTTGTCGAGCCGTAAAGATGCCGGGCGGCGGCCGCGTAGAGCGTGTCGTTGATCAGCGTCGACTTGCCCGAGCCGGAGACGCCGGTGATGCAGGTGAGCAGGCCGCCGGGGATTTCCAGCGTGACATCCTTGAGGTTGTTGCCATAGGCCCCGACGACTTTCAGTTGCTTGTTCGGGTCCGGAGCTCGCCGCGACTTGGGCGCCGAGATCGATTTGCGGCCGGACAGGTAGTCGCCGGTCATCGACAGCGGATTGGCCGTGACTTCGGCCGGGGTCCCCTGGGCAACGACAGCGCCGCCATGCACCCCAGCGCCGGGGCCGATGTCGACGACGTAATCGGCGCTGCGGATGGCGTCCTCGTCATGCTCGACGACGAGCACGGTATTGCCCATGTCGCGCAGGTTCTTGAGGGTCTGCAGCAGGCGGTCGTTGTCGCGCTGGTGCAGGCCGATGGAAGGTTCGTCGAGGACGTACATGACGCCGGTCAGACCGGAGCCGATCTGCGAGGCCAGGCGGATGCGCTGGGCTTCGCCGCCGGACAGCGTTTCGGCCGAGCGTTCGAGGCAGAGGTAATCGAGGCCGACATTGATCAGGAAACTCAGGCGGGCTGTGATCTCTTTCAGTATCTTGTCGGCAACCTGCGCCTTGTTGCCAGTCAGCACCAGGCAATTGAAGTAATTGCGTGCCTCGCCGAGCGGCAGGCGGCTGATGTCGTGCAAGGTCTTTTCGCCGACCCGGACATGCCGCGCTTCGGTGCGCAGGCGGGTACCGGCGCAGCTCGGGCAGGCCGAACTGCTGACGTATTTGGACAACTCCTCGCGCACGGCATTCGAGTCGCTGCCGCGATAGCGCCGCTCAAGATTGGGGATGATGCCCTCGAAGCTATGGCTGCGGTCGAAGCGCGTGCCCTTTTCATTGAGGTAGCGGAAATTTATTTCGGTGCGCCCCGAGCCGTAGAGGATGAGCTGGCGCTCCGCTTCGGTCAGTTGCTCGAAAGGCGTATCGACCGAGAAACCGTAGTGGTCGGCCAGCGATTCGACGATCTGGAAGTAGAACTGGTTCTTCTTGTCCCAGCCGCGTATCGCGCCGTTGGCCAGTGAGGCGGCCGGGTTGGTGACGACCCGCTTGGGATCGAAAAACTGGATGACGCCGAGGCCGTCGCATTTCGGACAGGCGCCCATCGGATTGTTGAAGGAAAACAGCCGGGGTTCGAGTTCCTGCAGGGCGTAGGAGCAGACCGGGCAGGCGAACTTGGCGGAGAACAGGTGTTCCTTGCCATCGTCCATCTCCAGCGCAATGGCCCGGCCCTCGGCATGGCGCAGGGCCGTCTCGAAGGATTCGGCGAGGCGCTGGCGCATGTCGTCGCGCACTTTGAGGCGGTCGACGACAACGTCAACCGTGTGCTTCTGCGTCTTGTTGAGCTTGGGTACGGCGTCGAGTTCATACACGCTGCCATCGACACGGACGCGGGCAAAACCCTGGGCGCGCAGTTCAGCGAAGAGCTCAAGCTGCTCGCCCTTGCGATTGGCGACAACCGGGGCGAGGATCATCAGCTTGGTTTCGGCCGGCAGGGCGAGCACGGCGTCGACCATTTGCGACACCGTCTGTGCTTCGAGGGCCAGATTGTGTTCCGGACAGTAGGGTGTGCCGGCACGGGCAAAAAGCAGGCGCAGGTAATCGTGGATTTCGGTGACGGTGCCGACGGTCGATCGCGGGTTGTGCGAGGTCGCTTTCTGTTCGATGGAAATGGCCGGACTCAGGCCCTCGATCAGATCGACATCGGGCTTTTCCATCAATTGCAGGAACTGCCGGGCGTAGGCCGAGAGCGATTCGACGTAGCGCCGCTGGCCTTCGGCATAGAGTGTGTCGAAAGCCAGCGAGGACTTGCCGGAGCCGGACAGCCCAGTGATCACGATGAGCTGGTTGCGCGGCAGGTCGAGGTTGATGTTCTTTAAATTGTGGGTGCGCGCGCCGCGAATGCGGATGAATTCCATCGCTGTGGCCGGAGGATAGTGAAGGGGGAAACTATACCCAAAAGAAACAGTGTGCGCTGCTTTTGCTGGATGAAAAAACAGTACATACCCCGTCGGCCTACGGGGATTGGCGCTCGAAGATTTCCTGCTCGATCAGCCAGCGGCCGTCGATCCGGCGCAGTTGCCATTGTTTCGTGCCGGTTTCGGAGAGTTCTCCGTCTTCAAAGTGTTGCGGGAAACTGAGCAGCGCTTCTCCATCGCCGAGCATTTCGATCTCGGGCTTGCCGAAATCCAGCACGGCCTGCCGGGTTTTTCCCTGCACCATGCGCAGGCGTCGCGTCTGCCAGCGCAGGGACGGCGTGCCGTTGCCGGAGTAGGCCGGGGCGTAGTGGGCCAGGAAGGCATCGAAGTCACGCTCCTGCCATGCCTGCCGCCAAGCCTCGAAGAGCCTGAGCAATTCCTTTTCCGGCCTGGCATGGCTGGGCTCGATGAGGCGGGAGGCGAGTGCCGGTGGCCGCTTTGCCGGTTCTTCGAGATCGTGGAGGGCGGCGGGTGGAGGCGGGATATTCAGACGCGACGCTCGGCGCAAACCGGTACAGCCGGTCAGCGAGAGGGTGATGACGATGGTCGCCAGGGCGATACGGCACCGTGCGGAAAGGGGTGGTAAATTTCGCATAATGACAAATGCATAATTGGGCGCTGGCAGTGTAGCCCAATTCAGCGTCGCTTCAATCGGTGCATGCGTGCAAACGGGATTCCGGGCGCTATTTACGGTCTGGGTGAGCAGCGTTTCCGGCGCGATGGAGCAGGGCGCAAACCTGCTAATATTCCCCTTCCGCTGCAATGCAACAATTACAAAAGACCATGTCACCCCCAAACGACCGCATGAGCCCAGAGGAACGCCGCGCCGGCGCCTCCCTGGCATCCATCTTCGCCCTGCGCATGCTGGGGCTTTTCCTGATCCTGCCGGTGTTTTCGGTCTATGCGAAAACCCTGCCCGGGGGCGACAACCTGGCGCTGGTCGGTTTTGCTCTGGGGGCTTACGGCCTGACCCAGGCCATATTCCAGATTCCCTATGGCATCGCCTCGGATATTTTCGGGCGCAAGCAGGTCATCGTCGTCGGCTTGCTGGTCTTTGCCCTGGGCAGCTTTGTTGCCGCCTGGGCGCCGGACATGACCTGGGTCATCATCGGCCGCGTCCTCCAGGGTGCCGGCGCGATCTCGGCCGCCGTGACGGCGCTGGCCGCCGATCTGACGCGCGAGGAGCACCGGACCAAGGTGATGGCCATGATCGGCTCGTCGATCGGCCTCGTCTTTGCGCTGTCGCTGGTCGGCGCCCCGATTCTGTACGGCTGGATAGGCATGGCTGGCCTGTTCATAATGACGGGGGTGCTGGCGCTGTTGGCGATCATCCTGCTGCTCAAGGCCGTACCGCCCGCCCCGCCGCCGCACGGACATGAAAAGCTGCCCCTGCGCAAGGTTGTCCTCGACCCTGACCTGATCCGGCTCAATGTCGGGATTTTCGTCCTGCACATGGTACAGATGGCGATGTTCGTCGTCCTGCCGCACGCCCTGGTCAATCATGGCGGACTCGAAGCCGCCTCGCACTGGCAGGTCTATCTGCCGGCTGTGCTCTTTTCCTTTGCCATCATGGTTCCGGCTATCATCGCTGCCGAACGCAAGGACAAGATGCGGCCGATTTTCCTGGCGGCCATCGCCTTGCTCGTCGTCGTCCAGTCCGGCCTGCTCATCTATAGCGCAAGCCTGTGGGCGCTGGCCCTGTGGCTGACGCTTTTCTTTGTCGCCTTCAATGTGCTCGAAGCGACGCTGCCTTCGCTCGTCTCGCGCACGGCGCCGCCCAGCGCCAAGGGCGCGGCGCTGGGCGTCTACAACACGACCCAGGCCCTCGGGCTGTTTATCGGCGGTGCGGCCGGTGGCTATATTGCTCAGCATTTCGGCGATAATGCGGTTTTTGCTGCCTGCACCGGATTGGTTCTGGTCTGGCTGGTGGTGGCGAAATCGATGAATTTTCCGCAACGGCGCGTGGTCGCCGCGGCGACACAAACTGCTCAGGAGACATAACAATGGCATCGGTAAACAAGGTGATTCTCATCGGCAATCTGGGCAAGGACCCGGAAGTGCGTTACACCGCCAGCGGCGAAGCAATGTGCAACTTCAGCCTGGCGACGACGGATAGCTGGAAGGACAAGGCGACCGGCGAAAAGAAGGAACTGACCGAGTGGCATCGCATTTCCTTCTTCGGGAAACTGGCGGAAATCTCCGGCCAGTACCTAAAGAAAGGCTCGCAGGTTTACGTTGAAGGCAGCCTGCGCACGCGCAAGTGGACCGACAAGGAAGGCCAGGAGCGTTACACGACTGAAATTCGTGGTGACCAGATGACCATGCTCGGTTCGCGCCAGGGCATGGGTGCGCCGGCTGGCGGCGGTGGCGGTGGCTACGACAGCGAACCGACCGATTATTCGCCGGCGCCGGCCAAGAACAAGCCGAAACCGTCGTTTGACGATCTTGGCGACGATATTCCGTTCTAATATCGGAATTTCATGCGCCGCCTTGCCCGGACGGCGCAACTTCTTTTCACCTGAGGTAAAAGAGCATGGCCAGCGCCGTCACCTTCAAGATTCTCGAAGACATCGCCCGGGATCTTTCCGGCAACGAAATCACGTTTCCGACCTTCCTCGACATTACCTTCCAGGTGCGCGCTGCGCTCAAGGATCCCAATCTGAATGTCGAGCAGCTGTCGAAGCTGGTCGGTGCCGAGCCGCTGATGAGTGCCAAGATCATCCGCATGGCCAACTCGGTGGCGATGAACCCGAGCGGGCGCGAAGTGGCCGACGTCAAGAGCGCCATCGTTCGGGTCGGCATGGAGGCGGTGCGTACCGTGTCGTTTGCCGTGGCCATGGAGCAACTGCTCAAGTCGAAGCAGATGCAGCCTTTCGAGGCGCTTTCCCATAGCCTGTGGGAACATACCTCGCATGTCGCGGCCCTGTGCCGTGTGCTGGCCCGCAAGATGGCCAAGATCAATGGCGACGAGGCGATGTTTGCCGGCCTGGTACACGATCTCGGCGTTTTCTACCTGATGTCGCGGGCGGCGAATTTCCCCGAACTGGCCAACGACAAGGTCGAGTTGCATGGCCTGCTTGTCGGCTGGCACGACAATATCGGCCACGCCCTGCTCTCGGCCATGGGCTTGCCCGAGTCGGTGCTCGAGGCGGTCCGGGATCATGAGACTGACCGCGAAGTGACGGCTGTCGACAACCTCTCCAACGTGCTTTACATCGCCAACAAGATTGCCAACCGGACCTCCAGCTGGCGCGATGCCGAACTCGATGGCGAAATCGATACGTCGATTCTGGAAACGCTGTTCGATGCCGAGACCATGGCCGAAATCGTCGAGGAATCGGAAGAGGAAGTTCATTCGCTGAAGGCAGCACTCGGGGGCTGAGTCCCGACGACTGAAGCGGCCCGTTGAGAAAGCCGCAGGATAGACAGGGAGCGGTAGAAATGAGCAGTCTCCAGACGGCGGATGTTACCGGCAAGCGTTTCGCAGCGCTGGCGCTGGCCGCCCTCGGGGTGGTCTATGGCGATATCGGCACCAGCCCCCTGTATGCGGTCAAGGAAGTCTTCGCCGGCAATCATCCGATCCCGGTGACCGTCGGCAACATCTACGGCAGCCTGTCGCTCTTTTTCTGGGCGCTCATCATCGTTGTCTCGATCAAGTACGTCAGCTTCATCATGCGTGCCGACAATCGGGGTGAGGGCGGCATCATGGCGCTCATCGCACTGGCCCTGCATACCGCCCAGGAGAAGCCGCGACAGACTCGCCTGATCATGATCTTCGGCGTCCTTGGGGCGGCCATGTTCTACGGTGACGGCATGGTCACTCCGGCCATTTCCGTGCTCTCGGCCGTCGAGGGCCTGGAGGTCATCACGCCGGCCTTCAAGTCCTTCGTCATCCCGATCACCATGGTCGTGCTCTTTGTGCTCTTTTTCGTGCAGCGGCGTGGCACGGCGCTGGTCGGTGCCTTTTTCGGGCCGGTCATGCTGCTCTGGTTCACCGTGCTGGCGCTGCTCGGGCTGCATAACATCATCGAACATCCGGCCATCCTGATGGCCATCAACCCGCTCTACGGTGTCGAGTTCCTGCTTGAGAACAAGGCGATGTCGCTCGTTGCCATGGGTAACGTCGTGCTCGCCGTGACCGGTGCGGAGGCGCTTTACGCCGACATGGGCCATTTTGGCCGGAAGCCGATTTCCCGTGCCTGGTTCTTCTTTGTGCTGCCGGCGCTGGTGCTCAATTACTTTGGCCAGGGCGCGCTGATCCTGGTCGAACCGGAAGCGGCCAAAAATCCTTTCTTCCTGTCGGCACCGGAGTGGGCCTTGATCCCGCTCGTCGCGCTGGCCACGCTGGCCACCGTCATCGCCTCGCAGGCGGTTATTTCCGGCGCCTTCTCGGTGACGCGCCAGGCCATGCAGCTCGGCTTCGTGCCGCGCATGGAGGTGCAACACACCTCGGACAGGGAACAGGGTCAGATCTACCTGCCGGCCGTCAATTGGGGCCTCATGGTCGCCGTGATGATCCTCGTCCTCGGCTTCAAATCGTCGAACAACCTGGCGGCTGCCTACGGCATCGCGGTGACCGGCGACATGGTGATCACCTCCATCCTCGCCAGCGTGGTCGTCGCCAAGGTCTGGAAATGGGGCTGGTTCAAGGCTGGCCTGCTCTTCGCCTGCTTTCTTTCGGTCGAACTCGTCTTCCTCGCCGCCAATATCCTGAAGATTCCCGATGGCGGCTGGTTCCCGCTGGTCGCCGGGATGGCCGTCTTCATCCTGATGATGACCTGGAAGCGCGGCCGCCAGTTGTTGTCGGAGCGCCTCAAGGGCGAGCGTCTCGAGTTGTCGATGTTCCTCGATTCGCTGGGTTCGTCAATGCCGACGCGAGTTGCCGGGACGTCGGTCTTCCTCAATGCCGACCCGAAGGGCGTGCCGCATGCCCTGCTCCACAACCTCATGCACAACAAGGTTCTGCACGAGCGCGTCGTTCTGCTCTCGGTACAGTTCTTCGACGTGCCCTATGTGCCGGATATCGACCGGGTCGAAGTCCGCCAGCTCAAGGAAAATTTCTGGAGCGTGATCATCCAGTACGGCTTCAAGGATGACCCCAACGTCCCGGCGGCGCTGGCCTTGTGTGCTGATTCTGGATTGGAGTTCAGCGCCCTCGAAACCTCGTATTTCATCGGCCGCGAAACGCTGATCCCGCGCCTCGGCTCGGAAATGGCCTTCTGGCGCGAAAAACTCTTCATCGCCATGTTCCGCAACGCCGGTTCAGCCACGGCCTTCTTCAAGATACCGAGCAACCGGGTGGTCGAACTGGGAACCCAGGTGGTTCTCTAGTCGGGAGTTGTTAGTCGGTAGTCGTTAGCTAAAAACGGGCGACTAGAGTCTGCGAATCTTTTCAAGCAGCGCCGTCGTCGACTTCTGGTGGATGAACGGGATCGAATGCACCGTTCCGCCCCAGCCGCGCACTTCGGTGCAGCCGACGATTTTTTCCACCGGCCAGTCGCCGCCCTTGACCAGGATCTCCGGGCGGCAGTCGAGGATGCGCTGCAAGGGGGTTTCCTCGTCGAACCAGGTGACCAGTGCAACGCATTCCAGCGCTGCCATGACCGCCAGGCGGTCTTCGAGGGCATTGACCGGCCGGTCGTCGCCCTTGCCCAGGCGTTTCACCGAGGCATCGGTGTTGAGCGCGACAATCATCGAGGTGCCGAGCGCTGCTGCCTGCGCCAGGTAGGTCACGTGGCCGCGGTGCAGGATGTCGAAGCAGCCGTTGGTGAATACCAGTGGCCGGTCGAGCCGGGCGGCGCGGGCGGCCAGTTGGTCGGGCGGGCAGATTTTGGATTCGAAACCGGGGGCGGCGTAGGTCATGGCGCATTTGTCGATGGAGAACAGGCTGCCATTTTAGTGCCTGTTGGCGGATGCTGGCGGACTCTCGTCGGGGCTGCCTGTCATCCCCATGTAACATCGGCTGGCTAGTGTGCGTGCCACGCCATCATCCCTACGGAATTCACTTGCCCTCGTTCCGGCCCCGCACCCGCCAGACCTTCATTGTGCTCATTGTCGCCACCCTGCTGGCGGCCTGCTCGCCGCGCCAGATGGTGGTTGGCAGCATTGCTGACGAACTGGCCGGACAGGCTCGGGCGAGCGAAAACGACCTCGATCTGGCCCGCGAGGCCAGCGCCTTCTATTTGAAACTTTCCGAGTCCGTGTTGCGCAGCGATCCGGGGCATCTCGCACTGGCCGAGTCGGTGGCGGGCGGGTTCACGCAATATGCCTATGCCTTCGTCGCTTTCGAGGCTGATCGCATCGAAGCTACGGATGCCCGGTCGGCCGAGCGTCTACGCGGCCGTGCCGCCCAGCTCTATCGCCGGGCTCATCGGCATGCGATGGCTGCGCTGGAAAAGGATAGCCCCGGCTTCACCAAAGCCCTGAGCGCGCCGGAAGCGGTCACGCCGAAACTGCAGCCGGCCCAGGTTGGCCTCGCCTATTGGGCGGCAGCTTCGTGGGGCGGCTGGATTTCGCTGGCCAAGGATGATCCCGATGTGGTGGCCGATCTGCCGCAGGCGGTGCGCCTGACGCAGCTCGCCTGGCAGACCGATCCGGCCTGGGGGCAGGGGGCACTGACCGGCTTGCTGGCAACCTTCGAAGCGGCGCGGCCGGGCGGAAACCAGAAGCAGGCGCTGGCCTGGTTCGATCAGGCCATTGTCCAGGGCGGCGGCAGGAGTGCCGGGGCGTTGGTCGGCAAAGCTGAGGGTTATGCCCAGCCGACCGGTGACCGTGCGCTGTTCGAAAACCTCCTCAAGCAGGCCGTGGCCATCAAGGATGCTCCGGAGAGTCCGCAGGCGCTGCACAACGAGGTCATGCGCCGCCGTGCGGCATGGCTGCTCGAACAGGCACCCGACCTGTTCTGACCGAATCGGAATTCCCGGAGATAAAATGAAGATCAGACTGGCTGCGCTGCTGCTTGGCAGCTTTCTTGCCCTGAATGCCCTGGCCGCCGACAGGCAGTTGCGCATCGGCACCCTGGCGCCGAAAAATTCCTTGTATCACCGCCAATTGATGGATCTCGGTGAAGCCTGGCGTGGCGCGCAGGGTAGCGGCGCCAAGTATCTGGTCTATCCGGATGGCAGCCAGGGCGGCGAGACGGACATGGTGCGCCGGATGCGCATCGGCCAGTTGCAGGGCGGTTTGCTCTCGGTGGTCGGGTTGCGCGAGATTGAACCGTCGATCGCTGCGCTGCAGAACATGCCTATGATGTTCAAAAGCTGGGAGGAGGTCGATTACGTCCGCGAGAAGATGCGTCCGGCCATGGAAAAGCGCTTCCTCGACCGGGGCTTTGTCGTGCTGGCCTGGGGCGATGCCGGCTGGGTGCGCTTCTTCAGCAAGGAGGCGGCGTTCGCGCCGAACGATTTCAGAAAGATGAAATTTTTTGCCTGGGGGGCCGAGGCCGACCAGCAGGAAATCATGAAAAGCTTGGGCTACACGCCGGTGCCGCTGGAAACGGCAGACATCCTGCCGGCCGTCCAGACCGGCATGATCAACGCTGTGCCCTCGACCCCGTATTTCGCGCTGGCCACGCAGATATACACGACTGCCAACAACATGCTCGACATGAACTGGGCGCCGGTGGTCGGGGCGCTGATCATCACCAAGAAGGCCTGGGACGAGCTGACACCGGAAGGCCAGGTCATCGTTCGCGAGGCAGGCGCCAGGGCCGGCGTCCAGTTGCGCGCCAAGGCCAGGCAGGAGGTCGACGAGGCGGTTGATGCGATGAAAAAGCGGGGTCTCACCGTCAACAAGCCGAATGCCGAGCAGATCAAGGAATGGAATGCGCTGGCCGATGGACTCTATCCGCGGATTCGCGGCAAGCTGGTGCCGGCCGAGCAGTTCGACGAAGTCGTCGGCCATCTCAAGGCTTTCCGCGCCGGCAAGAAATAGGGCGGCATCATCGGTGTCGTTCGTGCCCGGTGGGCCCTGGCCTGCTTGGGGCCATTTGAGTGAAAGAAGTCATGAATTCCTTGCGTCGCCTGGGTGAGTTCGATGCACTGATCGCCAGTGCGGCGCTTCTCGTCATGCTGCTCGTGCCCTTGCTGGAAATTGCACTGCGCCCACTGTTCGGTGCCGGCATCGACAATGCGCCGGTGCTTGTCCAGCACTGCGGCTTGCTGCTCGCCATGTTCGGCGCACTGCTCGCCGAGCGTGGGCAGCACCTCAGCGCCCTGGGGGCTGGCTTTGCCGCCTCGTCCAATCCGTTCGTCCGCAATGCGGCTGTGGTTTTCGGCAAGGCCAGCGCCGCCGTGCTCTGCGGCATGCTGGCACAAGCCAGCTGGACCTTCGTTGCCAGCGAAATGGAGATGCCGCGCGACATCGCCTACGGTCTGGCCGGGTGGATGTTCGAAATGGCCATGCCCTTTGGCTTTGCGCTGCTTGGTGGCAAGCTTGCCTCGCGCCTGACGCCGCATCTGGCCGGGCGACTGCTGCTGGCGCTGGCCCTGCCGGCGGCCGGCTATCTTTTTGCCCAGCATTACGATGGCAGCACCTTGCCGATCTGGCCCTTTGCCCTGTGGCTGGCGCTGATCCTGTTTTGCGGCGCGCCGATTTTCGCAGTGCTTGGCGGGCTGGCGCTGGTCCTGTTCTGGAGCGAGGGCCAGCCGCTCGCCTCGGTACCGCTCAGTCACTACCAGATCACGGTCAATCCTTCGCTGCCGGCGCTGCCCCTGTTCACGCTGGCCGGTCTCCTCTTTGCCCGGACGGGCGCTGCGGCGCGGCTCGGCAATGTATTCACGGCAGCATTCGGTAATGGCGCGACCGGCACGGCGATTGCCGCTGCCGTGCTTTGTTCCTTTTTTACCGCCTTCACCGGCGGCAGTGGCGTCACCATTCTCGCCCTCGGCGGCCTGTTGCTGCCCTTGCTGAGCAGGGCCGGCTTTCCCGAACAGCGCGGCATCAGCCTGGTGACCAGCGCCAGTGCCCTTGGCGTCCTGCTGGCGCCGTCGGTGCCATTGATCATGGTGGCGATCATCGCCCGTGTTCCGATCAACACCATGTTCCTCGCGGGGGTGCTGCCGGCCATTGTCATGGTGGCCTGCCTGCTCCTGGTCGGTGGTTATTTGCGCCGTGGCAGCATTGCGGCGCCCATGCTGGCGACGGCTAATGCCGAGAGGTCGCAGGATTCGCCATCGCTGACCGGCGCGCTGTGGATCGCCAAATGGGAATTGCTGGCGCCGCTCGTGGCTATTGGTTCGCTCGTCAGCGGCATCGCAACGCCGACTGAAAGTGCGGCATTGACCGCTATCTACGCATTGCTGACGCAGTCAATTGCGCATCGCGAACTGGACTGGTACGGCTTGCGCCGGGCGCTGGTGGATTGTGCCGAAATCATCGGTGGCATCATGCTCATCCTCGGCATGGCACTTGGCCTGACCAATTACCTGATCGACGCCGGGATTCCGGATGCGGCCATCGACTGGGTGCAGTCGGTGCTGCCCAACAAGTTTGCCTTCCTGATTGCGCTCAACCTGTTCTTGCTGGTGGCAGGCGCCCTCATGGAAATCTATGCGGCCATTGTCGTCCTCGTGCCGCTGCTGCTGCCTGTCGCCCTGGCTTATGGGGTTGATCCGGTGCACTTCGGCATCATCTTCCTGGCCAATATCGAGATGGGCTTTCTCTGTCCGCCTGCCGGCATGAACATCTATTTTGCCGCGGCGATGTTCGGCAAGCCGATCCGCTATGTCGCGGCTTCGGTGCTGCCTGCGGTGCTCGCCATGCTGCTCGGGGCCTTGCTCATTTCAGCGCTGCCGGGGCTGGCTACCTGGCTGCCGTCACTGGCCGCTCAGTGAGCGCTGGGCGCCGCGAGCAGCATCTTCCGGCTCAGTGCCTGATCTAGCAGGAACAGCAGGCGTTCATGGGGAATGCCACGGTAGTCGAAGAGGGCGATGCAGATGTCGGCGAGGGATTCGATCAGTTCGTCCAGCGAATCGTCATTGCCGGCCTGCCGGCCGCCCCAGGCGGTGGCTGCGCCTGTCTTGCTGTAGGCCAGCAGGTCACACATCAGCTGGTTGATGACCTGGTGCAGCTCATCAAGCGAACAGGAACCGTTGACGAGGGCTCTCGTTTTTTCGAGTTCGAGGAAAGCGGCATTGAGACGGTTGAGCATGCGGAGCGATGAGTACAGTTGTTTGCCGCCGTATTGTCTGACCTCCGATACATCTGGCTACCGCTAACATTAGGGGGTGTGCGCAGTTAAATGCTACTAAGGTGGCAAGAACTCAGTTATCGTTGTTCCTATGCCTTCAGCCTTGCCAAAATTGTTGTGTGTCGAGCCATCGACAACCCAGCAGGCGATTATTCGGGGGGTTGCCGCCCGGCATCAACTTGAGGTCGTTACCTGCAAGGGCGAGGCCGAGGCCTTGGGCCTTCTCGAACGACAGTTCTGCGTCATGCTGGTGGCCAATGAACTGGCCGAGGGTGACAGTTTCCAGCTGATCGAATCGGTTCGTCTGTCGCTCGAGTATGCAACCTTGCCGATTGCCTTCATATCAGGCAGTGTCGAACGGGGACTGGCCTACAATGCGATGAATGCCGGCGCGACCGAAGTGTTCATGCGCGACGATCTTTCGGCCATCGATGAATTCATTGCGGGGTGTGCCAGCGCGCCGCTCGAGAGTGTCGAGTCCGGTGGCGTCGTCCTCCTCGTCGAGGACTCCGAATCGCATGCCGACTATGTCGGGCACTTGTGCGCCATGCTCGGTCTGCAGGTCGAGAAATGCAAGGATGTGCAAACTGCGCTGAGCCTTTATCGGCCGCGCAAATACCAGCTGGCGATTGTCGATGTGGTGCTCAACGATATCCAGAGCGGCATCACGCTGGTCCGGCGCATCCGCCAGAATCACCAGAGTCGCCAGCCCATTCTCGTGATGTCCGGTTACGACGACTTGCCACGCCGTCTGTTGGCCTTGAAGAGTGGGGCGGACGATTTCATCAGCAAGCCCTTTTCGCCGGAAGAGTTTGTCTGGCGGGTCAAGAAAGTACTGAAATCCTATGCCGGCCATGATCGGCGGGAAGCGGTGCTGCCCCTGGCAGCGGAGAGCATGGCGCATGATTTCATGCATGCGCTGTCGCCGCGTGAGCGGGAAATTGCCGCCGAGATTCTCGCGGGTTCCTCGGACAAGCAGATTGCGCGCGACCTTGGCATTTCCTACTGGACGGTGCGCAGTCATATAGAGCAGATTTTCACCAAGACCGGGGCGCTCAACCGACGTGACCTCATGGCGCGGTTCATCGGCAAATAAAAAGGGCGAACCGTGGTTCGCCCTGTCCTGTACTTAGCCTGAGCGTGGCGCGGGCCAGGCTCAGGGCTGAAGATCAGCGGTTTTCGACGGGCGCGGTGGCCGGCGGTGCTGTCCTTGCGCCCAGTACCTGATTGTCGAGGCGGCGGGCTTCGTCGTCGCCGATGACTTCCAGCACATTGACCACCTTCTTGACGCCGGCCGTGGTGCGGGCGACATCGACGGCGACCTTGGCTTCGCGGGCACTGACCAGACCCATCAGATGCACGATGGCGCGCTCGGTGACGACCTTGACGTGGTTGGCCGAGATCTGGTTCGAGTCGACGAGGCGCGCCTTGACCTTGGAGTCGATGTAGGAGTCGGTGCTCCGACTGCCCAGTGACGAGGCCGGGCCGATACCCAGTTCGTTGTAAACCTCGCGCACGCCCTCGATCTTGCGGGTTTCGGCTTCGATGGCCGATTTTGCTTCCTCGCTCGGTACTTCGCCGGTAATCAGAACGCGCCGGTTATACGAGGTGAAATTGACGTGGGAAATTTCCTTGTACTGCGCGGGAACGCCACGGCCGGCCTTCCATTCCGTGGTTTCATCATCGGTCTGGGTGCCCGTGGAGCGGCGGTCGTGGGCTGACATGACACCAGCCGCGGCGCCGCCGACAATAACCGGGACGCAGCCCTGGAGCATGGGCAGGAGGGTGAGCAGCGCCGCTGCGGCAAGGGTGAGTTTGGTTTTTTGCATTATTCGACTCCGAGTAAAAGCGCATCGATGCCATCGCACAAGCAGTGAATGGCGAGCAGATGGGTTTCCTGAATGCGCGCCGTCCGGTCGGCCGGCACACAAAGATGAATGTCGTCGTCGCGCAGCATGTCGCCGATCTGGCCGCCGCCCTTGCCGGTCAGTGCGACAATGTGCATGTCGTGCTCGTGGGCCGACTTGATCGCCTCGATGACGTTGGCGGAGTTGCCCGACGTCGAAATGGCCAGCAGCACGTCGCCGGCATGGCCGAGTCCGCGCACCTGGCGGGCGAATATCTGGCTGAACGAGTAATCGTTGGCGACCGCCGTGATGATCGAGGTATCGGTGGTCAGCGCGATGGCAGCCAGTTCCTGGCGTTCGGCCTCGAAACGGCCGATCAGTTCGGCGGCGAAATGCTGGGCATCGCCGGCCGAGCCGCCGTTACCGCAGGCGAGAATCTTGCCGCCATTGATCAGGCAGTTGGTCATCGTCTCGATGGCAGCGGCGATGGGGGCGGCCATCGATTCGACGGCGTTCAGCTTGGTCTGGGCGCTGTCTTCGAAGTGCTTGGCTACGCGGGCAATCAAATCCATATTGTTCAAGGGCTTGGGGCTGTAAGTGGAAGCATTCTACCTCACAGCTCGATGAAGACTTCGAACGCCAGTCGTTGCCAGGGATTTTTGTTGTCGCTCAGGGCCGACACGCGGGCGCTCAGGCGCTCGCCGGCGTCCATGGCTGCGGCAATGGCACGGTTTTCCGCGCGCGGGACATAACCGAGCTGGTGGCCCTGCCATTCGACGCGGATGGCCTGGCTGTCGTGCCGGTTGTCGGGTTCGCGGATCAGCCTGAGTGCGTCGCCCAGCTTGATCCGTGTCCAGAAATCGCCGAGGGCGTAATACTGGCTGCCGGCCAGCGGCGAATTCTGGATCAGCATGCGAACCGACCCGGCCTGGGCGGCAGCCAGCCAGAAGGCGAGGCTAATCGTCAGCAGAAAACGCATTCCGTATCCATTCAAGTCGCCCGCCGTCGATCAGTACGCAGTCGAAGCGGCAATCGCTCTCCGGCTTGCCCAGCAGGTAATGCCGGGCGGCGAGCACGATGCGGCGCCGCTTGGCGAGCGTGATGCTCGCCCCGGCTCCGCCGAATTCGCTGTGGCTGCGCTGGCGGACTTCGACGAAGACCAGTGTCTGTCCGTCCCGAAAAATGAGATCGATTTCGCCGCCGCGTATTCTGAAATTGCGCGCAACTTCCCGCTGGCCGTGGGCTGTGAGATAGCGCGCCGCCCGTTCTTCGGCTTCGCGGCCACGCGTCGTGGTGGTATCGTTGGTTTTTGCCTGCATGCTGATAAAAATGACAAATGAATATGCTGCATTGTACGTCGTCCCGACACCGCTCGGGAACCTTGCCGATCTGACCCGGCGTGCCGAGGAAGTCCTGCGTACCGTGTCCTGGGTCGCCGCCGAGGACACCCGTCACAGCGGCCCGCTGCTCAAGCAGCTCGGCGCCCAGGCACGGACCATCCCGGCGCATCAGCACAACGAACACGAAGCCGCGGCCCGCATTGTCGAAAAGCTGCAGGGCGGTGAGTCTGTGGCCCTGATTTCCGATGCGGGGACCCCCGGCATCTCCGATCCCGGCGCCCGCATCGTTGCGGCGGTTCGCGCTGCCGGCTGCAAGATCATTCCGCTACCCGGCCCTTGTGCGGCGACGACAGCACTCTCGGCTTCGGGCCTGCTCGACGAGCATTTCATGTTTTATGGCTTTTTGCCCTCGAAGGGCGGCCAGCGGCGGCAAGCGCTGGAAGCGTTACGCGAGCAGCCCTGCGCCCTGGTTTTCTACGAGGCCCCGCACCGCGTGCTGGAAACAGTCGAAGACATGGCGACTGTCTTTGGTAACCGGACACTGGTCATTGCTCGCGAACTGACCAAGCTGTTCGAGTCCATCCACGCCTTGCCGCTGGGCGAGGCACTGGCCTGGCTCAAGGAGGATGGCAACCGTCAGCGCGGGGAGTTCGTCCTGATGCTCTCCGGCGCCCCGGCCGAGGCCGACAATGGCGAAGGCGAGCGCGTTCTCAAGCTACTGCTGGCTGAAGGCCTGCCCGTCAAGCAGGCGAGTAAGCTCGCGGCGCAGATTACCGGCATGGCAAAAAATGCGCTTTATGAGCGCGCGCTGGCCTTGAAAAGTTAAAATCGCGGAAACCGTTTCGAGAATCAGCATGCAAATCACCATCACCCGCCCCGACGACTGGCACCTTCACCTGCGCGACGGCGAAGCCCTCGCTGCCGTTCTGGCCCATACCGCAGCCCAGTTTGGCCGGGCCATCGTCATGCCCAATCTCAGGCCGCCGGTGACGACCGTCGACCAGGCTGCGGCCTATCGTGACCGCATTATTGCCGCGTTGCCGGCCGGGGCCAGCTTCGAGCCGCTGATGACGCTCTACCTGACCGACAATACCCCGGCCAGCGAAGTCGCCAGAGCGGCCGCTTCCGGCTTCGTCAAGGCGATCAAGCTTTACCCGGCCGGGGCAACGACCAATTCCGACGCCGGCCTGACCGACATCGCCAAGGCCTACGCTACGCTGGCCGAGATGGAGCACGTCGGCATGCCGCTACTGGTTCATGGCGAAGTGACCGATCCGAAGATCGATCTTTTCGACCGCGAGAAGGTCTTCATCGATACCGTGCTGCTGCCGCTGACGGCCCGTTTTCCGAAACTCAAGGTGGTCATGGAGCACATCACGACCCGCGATGCGGCCGAGTTCGTCGCGAGTTCCGGGGCGAATGTGGCCGCGACGATTACCGCCCATCACCTGCTTTACAACCGCAATGCCATTTTTCAGGGCGGTGTCCGGCCGCACTGGTACTGTTTGCCCGTCCTCAAGCGCGAAACGCATCGCGAGGCGCTGGTCGCCGCGGCGGTTTCCGGCAATCCCAAATTCTTCCTCGGTACCGATTCGGCACCACACGCCAAAATGACCAAGGAAGCCGCCTGCGGCTGCGCTGGCTGCTACACGGCCTACGCCGCCATCGAGCTCTATGCCGAAGCTTTCGAGCAGGCCGGCGCTCTGGACAAGCTGGAGGCTTTTGCCAGCTTCCACGGCCCCGACTGGTACGGCCTGCCGCGCAATACGGGCAAGATCACGCTGGACAAGCAGGCGTGGACCGTCCCCGCCGACTATCCCTACATCTCTTCCGATACCATCGTTCCACTGCGCGCTGGTGAAACGTTGTCCTGGAAAATGCGCTAAGGAAAACATCATGCGTCTGCGTCAATTGCTCCTGCCCCTGCTGGCTGCTCCGCTCCTGACCGCCTGTGTCAATGACGGCGCGACGTACAAGATTGATGGCAGCCGCGAGCATGTGCTGTCGCTGATCCGCGAACAGCCGTATTTCTGGGACAGCAAGGCTGATTTCTACTTCATCGTCTCGCGCATGCCGGCCTGCATGCGCCGGCACAGCATCGGTTCTGTGCCGGTCAATACCAAGGTTGAAATCTATCAGGTGCCGTCCGGCGCCTTCATCGTCAAGGCGGGCAAGAAGATGTTCGCGACCGAGACGCAAACCTGCGAGAGCTTCGCCAAGATGGACAGCGAGCCACCCGAAGGCATGGGTACGCTGATCGGTACTTTCCGCGTCAAGAAGGGCGAGCTGGTTTTCGTCAAGGAAGAGAAAGACGAAGCGCCGGCTGAAGAGTGAGCGCTGCTTCAATCTACGCGTCGTCGCTGTTCGATCCGCTGCGGCCCTGGCTGGATCGCCTGCCGCCGGCACCTGATGCGCAAGCAGTGGCCGATCTGGCCGCGCAGTTTCCGATTCATACGGCGAATGGCCGGCGGGTCAGCTTTGTGCCGCCGCGTCCGGATGGCCGTATCTACGAATGCAGGATCTGGGAGAGCGGCGAAGTCGAAACCCGCCCCGACAACTGGCATGACTTCTTCAATGCCCTGGTCTGGCTGAGTTTTCCCCGGACCAAGGTCGCCGTCAGTGGCGCCCACGTGCGGGCCATGCAGGCGCCGGGCGAGGCGCGCGGGATGACCCGTGATGCACTGACGCACTTCGACGAATGCGGCATGGTCGTGCTCTCGAGCCGGCCGGAATTGCTTGATCTGTTACGTGATTTTCGCTGGAAGGAATTGTTCGTCGAACGGCGTGCCGAGGTGAGGCGCGACATGCGTTTCGTGATCTTTGGCCACGCGACCTACGAGCAGTTGCTCAAGCCATTTCGCGGGCTGACCGCCAAAGCAGTGCTCCACGAAGTCAGCGCGGCATGGCTGCAAATGGATGCGTCAGCGCAGCGGGCGGCGGTCGACGAATGGTTGGCCGCAGAGCTGGCCAGCGGCCGTTATACCCGGCCGCGCGATTTCCAACCCTTGCCCTTGTTGGGTATTCCCGGTGTTACGCCAGACAGCGAAGATCCGGCGTACTACGACGATACCTGGCAGTTCAGGCCAGGACGCCGGGCTGCTGCAACTGCGCCGGCTTAGTAGCGGCGGCGTTGCTGCGGCATCGGGGAGCCGCGATTCTCGATGTGGCGGAAGGTGATGCGACCCTTGGTCAGATCGTAGGGCGACAGTTCCAGCGTGACCTTGTCACCGAGCAGGATGCGAATGTGGTTCTTCTTCATCTTGCCGGCGGTGTAGGCAATCATGACGTGACCGTTTTCCAGCGTCACGCGGAAACGACCGTCGGGAAGCACGTCTTCGACGACGCCTTGCATTTCAAGTAGTTCTTCTTTGGCCAAGTGTTGTTCTCCAGTATTCGACAGATATGTTCAGGGGGTGGCGACGGCAACGGGGGCCGCGTCGGTGGATAGCGCCTCGTGCCGATGGCGGGGCAGTTCCCACGCCTGGCCGGCTTCGGTAATGGCGTTGATGGTGATCACCGGTGGTGGCGAAAGAACGCCGCCGAAGATGGTCGCAAAAGAGACGTCGGCGGCATCGCGGCCGGTGGCCAGGCGAACGAAGCCCATCGGAATGGCGGTGCCGGACGGGTCGAACAGGTACCAGCGCTCGCCAAGGAAAACCTCGACATAGGCATGGAAGTCGGTCGGCCCCAGAGCCGGGTCGGCGCCGTAGTCGATGCCGGTGGTAAAGCGGGCCGGGATGTTCAGGGCCCGGCAGATGGCAATCATCAGGTGGGCGAAGTCGCGGCAGACGCCAACGCGGTCGATCAGTGTATCGAGGGCCGAGGTTGCCGAGTTGGTGGTGTTGCCCTTGAAGGAAACATGCTTGTTGACCCAGTTGCGTATCGCCTCGACGCGGCGATAACCCTTGGGCAGATGGCCGAATTCGTTCATCGCCAGGGCGGCCAGCCGGTCGGACTGGCAGTAGCGGCTGGGGTAGATGTAGGTCAGGGCCGAGAGCGGCAGGCGGGCAATCGGCGTTTCCTGGATCAGGTCGGGCAGATCGACTTGCTGCTTGATGTCGACCATGGCCTTGTAGCTGATATGCAGGGGCCCCGGGGCGCCGGTCAGGCGCAGGTAGCGGGTGCAGGTCGCCGGGTCCGTCTGGACGGTATGCGGCACCTGCTGGCTGATGACCAGTTGCTCGCTGACGATGGTCTGGCTGGCCGTCTTTGCCGCATGGATGTTGAAAACGAAATCGGCGCCCTGAAATCCCAGTTCATAGTGAAGATCGATAACGAACTGGATGCGGACCATTTATTCCCCGATAGTGATGAGCGCCTGGTGTCCGGGAATCCGGTGCACTCGGGCAAGCAATGAAAAAGCGCTTTGCGACGGGGAAATGGTGACTTCGGCGTGCCAGCAGCGTCGATTGACGGGCGGCAGGGGAACGGCATTTACGCGGGCAGAACGACTGAATCGGATAGTATAACTCCAATGCAGGCAGTATCTTACGCGCCGATCCCCGGCGTGGCAAGGATAAAACCAGAAAAGCGCCAAATATTCAATCCCTTGCCAATGTTTTGGCAAGGGATTTTGGTGTGTATCAGGCCGCCTGCGGGTGCTCTCCGCGCATCTGTGACGCACCGAGGCGATTGACGCCACTGAGCAAGGCCTTGATCGAGGCGGTGACAATGTTGCTGTCGACGCCTACGCCGTAGCATTCGCCGCTGTTCCTGCCGGCGATTTCCATGAAGGCGCAGGCCCGGGCATTGCCATCCTCGCCCATGGGCACCATCGAGCGCTCTTCATAGCTGCGCACCTGGATGTTGATGCCGGCGCTCTGCAAGGCATGCACGGCCGCATTGATCGGCCCGTTACCTTCGCCGGTGAGGATGTGCGGCGTGCCGTCGATGTCGATCTTGAGGCGGATGCCCTGGCGAATTTGCGGTCCCTCGCCGTGCTCGAAAAGATGGTGCTCGCGGTAATGGATTGGCGTGCTCGCATCGAGGTAGGTCTGGGCGAACATGGCCCAGATGCCGTCAGCACTCACTTCGCCGCCGTGGGCGTCGGTGTGTTGCTGGACGACGCCGGAGAACTCGACCTGGAGGCGGCGCGGCATGACGACGCCGTGCTCGGTTTCCATCAAGTAGGCGATGCCGCCCTTGCCCGACTGGCTGTTGACGCGGATCACCGAGTCGTAGCTGCGGCCCAGGTCCTTGGGGTCGATCGGCAGGTAGGGCATGTCCCAGATCTCGCCATCGCGGCGCGCCGCGAAGGCCATGAAAACGAGATCCCCAACGTATGGGTGGCGCGGGTGGATCGGGAGCTGGGTGCAGTGTTCGAAAGTGCGGGCGACGGCGTTGATGTCGGAGAAATCGAGGCCGGGATGGACGCCCTGGGTGTACATGTTGAGGGCGAGGGTGACGAGATCGACGTTGCCGGTCCGTTCGCCATTGCCGAAAAGACAGCCCTCGACGCGGTCGGCACCGGCCATGAGGCCGAGTTCGGCCGCAGCGACGGCCGTGCCCCGGTCGTTGTGCGGGTGGAGGCTGATGAGCACGCTGTCGCGGCGGGCGAGATGCTTGTGCATCCACTCGATCTGGTCGGCATAGATGTTGGGTGTGGCGATTTCGACCGTCGTCGGGAGGTTGAGGATGACCTTGCGCTCCGGCGTGGCGCCCCAGGCGGCCGTGACGGCGTCGCAGACTTCGAGGGCGAAATCGAGTTCGGTGGCGGTGAAGAGTTCCGGGCTGTACTGGAGGGTGATCTTCGTTTCCGGCATTTCGTCGGCCAACTGGCGGATGAGGCGGACGGCATCGACAGCCATGCTGACGACTTCGGCCTTGCTCATGCCGAAGACGTTTTCGCGGAAGGTTTTGCAGGTGGCGTTATAGACGTGGACGATGGCCTGCTTCGCCCCTTTGATCGACTCAAGGGTGCGGCGGATGAGGTGTTCGCGGGCCTGGGTGAGGACTTCGATGGTGACGTCGTCGGGAATGTGGCCGCCCTCGATGAGGCCGCGCACGAAGCCGAATTCGGTTTCCGAGGCGGAGGGGAAGGCGATCTCGATTTCCTTGAAGCCGATGGCGCAAAGCGTCTTGAACATGCGCATTTTCTTCTCGGCATTCATCGGCTCGAAAAGGGCCTGGTTGCCATCGCGAAGATCGGTGCTCATCCAGATCGGCGGCTTTTCGATGCTGTGGCCCGGCCACTGGCGGTCGGCAAGGCGCACCGGCGGAAAGGCGGTGTATTTGGTGGCGGGCTGGGTGATCATGGCGTGCTCCGGAAATATTTTTGCGATGACGAAATATTAGGTCAAAGGCTCCGGCAGACGATTGCGAATTGATGTGCTTATTTGCTTTAAAAAGGCATAAAATTGCGCATTAATCCAGGTTTGTGGAATGTTATGGATATTGATCGTTACGACCGCCAGATTCTTGCCATCCTCCAGTCCGATGGGCGCATCAGCAACCAGGATCTGGCTGACCGCATCGGTCTGTCACCCTCACCCTGCCTTCGTCGTGTCCGCGCGCTTGAGGAGTCGGGACTGATTACCGGTTACCGGGCCATGCTCGACGCCAAGAAACTCGGCCTGACGCTCATGGCGCTGATCGGCATTTCGATGGATCTGCATACGCCGGAACGCTTTGCCAATCTTGAGGCGGCCATCGGTGACATTCCGGAAGTCCTGGAATGTCTGTTGATCACCGGCCAGCAGTCCGACTACCAGTTGAAGGTGGTGGTCAGGGACATGGACGGATATCAGGATCTGCTGCTCAACAAGATCACGCGCATACAGGGCGTGACCGGTGTGCATACCAGTTTTGTCCTGCGCAAGGTCATTGATCGGACAGCGTTGCCGGCTTAGGTGGCGGCATCTTCGCGAAGTATTGTGCCCACTCGGCATCGCTCAGGCGCACTTCGCTGACGCTGATGCCTCGGCGCTCTTTTCCCCGGCGTCTCTCTCGAATGCCGGCGGGTGGTCCGAGGTTGTCACTCCTGCGCTCCATGCGCATACGGCGGTCGGTGGTGACCTCGGCTGGGCTCTGTTCGATGGCGGGCCAACACGAGTTGTGTATGGACATGATTAAACTCCCGAATATCCAAATATGCGAATAGAATATTTTTGATGCTCTGGGCGGGAGCGTAGCCATTCTGTCCAGTCCACACTGTGAAATTTTCTTCACAGCGGCCCTGGCGGCCAAGCGCGTATAATCCGCAGCGGAAAGTCGGCCAGGCAATCGCTGGACACGCAAGTGTCGGGAGGAAAGTCCGGGCTCCGCAGGGCGGGATGCCAGTTAACGGCTGGGTGCTATAAGTCGCAGGACGAAAGTCGGGTGACCCAAGGCAACGGAAAGTGCAACAGAGAATAGACCGCCTAAGTTCAGGTTCGCCTGAAACGGTAAGGGTGAAACGGCGAGGTAAGAGCTCACCGCGTCCACGGTAACGGCGGACGGCACGGTAAACCCCATCCGGAGCAAGACCAAATAGGGAAGCTGAGGCGTGGCCCACGCTGCTTCCGGGTAGGTTGCTTGAGCCTGTCGGTAACGGCAGGCCTAGAGGAATGATTGCCGAACCCCGCAAGGGGGGAACAGAACCCGGCTTATCGGCCGGCTTTCCACTTCTGTCCTACAATGCGCGCCATGACTGCGCATAAATTTCCCATGATTAATTGGGCCGAAGGGGGCGTCACCAAATCTGCCCGCTGGCGCTCCGAAGCCGGCTTGCCGCCGCATGGCAAGCTTGTCGTCGTCGATGACCGGCTCAGTGTCGATGCCGCCTGGAAACTGGCCGGCGAGGGAAGTGCCATGCTCTGGCGGGGTGACTGGCAAAATGCCCGTAACCTGTTGCAGGGGCTGAGCCGCCGGGCTGATCGCCAGCCCCGTGCGGGGAGCCAGAAAAAGCCGGCGACGCCGGCCGAGGCCTTCGAGCAGCATCGGCGCAATCAGGGACGGCGGGCACAATTGCTCGCCCTGCTGCTGGTGCCGCTGAGTGCCGATTACGGCGTTCCGCTGCGTCGGGCGCAGGACGTCCGGCAGGCGTGTAGCGAGGCCTACGGGCCGCCGACGGGTGAGGAGTCCCTCGTCTCGCTGCGCGAACTCCTGGCTGTCATCAGTGCGCACGAATGGCGCAAGAAAGGTATTCCGGTGCCTGCGGTGGAGGGGCGCATCTATCCGCATTTCGGTGTGTTCTCACCCGTCCGTGGCGAATATGTCGATCTGGTCGCCAAAGCCCCCTTGCCGGCCCACTGCGAGCTGGCCTTCGATATTGGCACCGGTTCCGGCATCATTGCCGCGATTCTGGCCCGGCGCGGCGTCAGGAAGGTTGTGGCGACGGACATGGACGAGCGGGCGCTGGCCTGCGCGGCGGAAAATGTCGAAAAACTGGGCCTGTCGGCAGCCGTCCATTTGCTCAAGACCGATCTGTTTCCTGAAGGGCGGGCCAGGCTCGTTGTCTGCAATCCGCCCTGGTTGCCGGCCCAGCCGACGTCGCCCGTCGAGTATGCCGTCTATGATCCCGATTCGCGCATGCTGCGCGGCTTTCTGGGGCGACTGGCCTCGCATCTGGAAGCGGATGGCGAAGGCTGGCTGATCATCTCCGACATCGCCGAACACCTCGGCCTGCGCTCGCGCCAGAAACTGCTCGGCTGGATGGAGATGGCCGGCTTGCGGGTGATCGAGCGTCTCGATACCCGCCCGCAACACCCCAAGGTGCAGGATGCGGGCGATCCGCTGCATGCGGCGCGGGCGGCCGAAGTGACGTCGCTGTGGCGGCTCGGTCGGGCCGAGGGAATAAACTGAATGCGTTTTTCGTATACCTCGGTGTAGTTCCCCCAAACAACGGAGATATCACCATGAAAACGAAAAATCTGCTCGTCGCGCTGCTCGTGTCCACGACGCTGGCGGCCTGTTCTGCCTATGGTCCGCGTAGCGCTGCGCCGGCGATGGTGTCGGATGGCATGCTCACCGGCAGCAACGGCATGACGCTCTACACCTTCGACAAGGATGCTGCCGGTAGCGGCAAGAGCGTGTGCAACGGCCCCTGCGCCACCAACTGGCCGCCGCTGATGGCGATGGATGGCGATGCTGCGAGCGGCGATTACAGCATCGTCGTGCGCGATGATGGCAAAAAACAGTGGGCCTTCAAGGGCAAGCCGCTCTACTTCTGGGCCAAGGACATGAAGGCCGGCGACAAGACCGGTGACGGTTTCAATAATGTCTGGCGCGTCGCCAGGCCGTAACGCAGAAAGATGGACAGTCGCGCGATACTCGCCGAAATGCCCCGCCTGCGCCGCTATGCGCGGGCGATGCTGGGCGACCGCGCGGCTGCGGACGATCTCGTGCAGGACACCCTCGAACGGGCCTGGAGCCGCTTTGCCCAATGGCGGGCGGGCAGCGATCTGCGCGCCTGGCTATTCGGCATCATGCACAACCTGCGTGTCGATCAATTACGGCGTGGCGTTTTGCCAACTCATGCGCTCGATGACGATACTTGCGAAGTGCCGACGCGGCCGACCCAGAGCGACAGGCTAGAAGTGATGGATCTCGAATCCGCCCTGCGCCAACTGCCAGATGAGCAGCGCGAAGTGCTCTTGCTCGTTGCACTGGAAGAAATGACTTATGCCGAAATCGCCGCCGCGCTGGCCATTCCGATCGGCACCGTGATGTCCCGCCTGTCGCGCGGGCGCGAACGGCTGCGCCTGATCATGGAAGGCCGCCAAACCTTGAGGGTTGTACGATGAGCCCGCTCAATATCAGCGAAGACGAACTGCACGCCTACGTCGATGACGTACTGGCACCGCCGCGGCGGGCCGAGATTGAAGCCTGGCTGGCCGAGTCGCCGGAGGATGCCGAGCGTGTTCGCGCCTATCAGCGCCAGAATCAGGCGCTCAAGGCACTGTTTAATCCGCTACTGGCCGAGCCCTTGCCGGAAAAATTACAGGCTCTGGCGGTGCAAGCCCTGAATGCACCGGGTGTGGAAAACCTTGCCGGGGATGCTCTTGGTGCGCCCTCCCTGTTCAGTCGCTGGTCATTGCAGCGGATCGCCGCCGGCCTGCTCATTGCTGTTTTCGGTGGTGTCGCCGGCTGGCTCGGGCACGGCCAGTATCAGTCAGCCGAACGCCTGGCCCAGACGGTGCCATTGTCACGGCAAGCTGCGGTTGCCCATGTGGTTTACAGCCCTGATGCGCGCCGCCCGGTTGAGGTTGCCGCCGATCAGGAAGAGGCTCTGGTCAAATGGCTGAGCAAACGCCTCGGCTCACCGGTCAGCCCACCCAAGCTTGGTGCGCTGGGCTACGAACTGGTCGGTGGTCGGCTGCTCCCCGGCAATGCCGGTCCGGTTGCCCAGTTCATGTATCAGGATGCCAGCGGCCAGCGCATGACGCTGTATGTGACGACCGAAAATGCCAACAAGCCGGAAACCGGCTTCCGCTTCGCCCGCGAAGGCGAGGTCAATGTCTTCTACTGGATCGATGGCAAGTTCGGTTACGCTTTGTCGGCGAGCATAGCCAAGGGCGAACTGGCGAAGGTGGCGACGGCCGTCTACGATCAATTGGAGGCAAAGAAGTGAACGGCTTGATCCTCAACGAAAGCGAAGTCGAATTCACCGCCATTCGCGCCCAGGGGGCGGGCGGGCAGAACGTCAACAAGGTTTCGAATGCCGTGCATCTGCGCTTTGACATCGCGGCTTCCAGCCTGCCGGAGGAGGTCAAGGCAAAACTGCGTGCCCTGCGCGATCAGCGGATTAATAGTGAGGGGATCATTGTCATCAAGGCGCAAAAGCATCGCAGCCTTGAGCGTAACCGGGAGGACGGCCTGGTCCGCCTGCGCGAGTTGATCGCCTCGGCGGCCTTTGTCCCGGCCATTCGGAGGCCGACCAAGCCCAGCCGAAGCTCTCAGCGCAAACGCATCGAGAGCAAAATAAAACGCGGCCAGGTCAAACTGCAACGCGGCCGCGTCGGTGAATAGCAACAAGCTTCCCGGTCAGTCCTGACCGGGTCTGGACGCTCAGGTCTTGACGCCCGGCTTGCGGCCCGGTGCAGCGGACGGCATATAACCGGAAACGCGGCAGAACATGCCTTCAACCGGCGTACCGTTCTTGAAGGTGGTCATGCTGCACATCGAAATGGCTTTTTGTGCGGACAGTTCGAGCAGTGACGTACGAACATCCGCCAACGCAATGCCCGTGCCCTTGGCAATATCCGCATCGAGCAATTGGCCGTGCTTCTTCAGGTGCGTGAGGATGGATTCCGTATTCATGTCGAATGCCTTTACAAAAAATGCCTAAAAATTAAGCTGCCACTTCGCGTCGGCGTTGGTGCTTTCGGCGAAGTGCTTACCGGGTGCTGCTAAAACAGGCGACCAACCCTCAGAGTTGGTCGCCAAACTGCCAAATTGGTGGGCCCGCACGGACTTGAACCGTGGACCAAAGGATTATGAGTCCTCTGCTCTAACCAACTGAGCTACGGGCCCGGGAACCTTAGTTGCCGTTTTGGTCCAGGAAGCTGCGCAGCTTGTCGGAACGGGTTGGGTGACGCAGCTTGCGCAGCGCCTTGGCTTCTATTTGACGGATACGCTCGCGGGTGACGTCGAACTGCTTGCCGACTTCTTCCAGCGTGTGGTCGGTGTTCATTTCGATACCGAAGCGCATGCGCAGGACCTTGGCTTCCCTCGTCGTCAGGGTGTCGAGAATTTCCTTGGTGACGCCGCGCAGGCTGGAGTACATGGCGGCATCGGCCGGGGCCAGGGTGAGCTGGTCTTCGATGAAGTCGCCGAGGTGGGAGTCGTCGTCGTCGCCGATCGGGGTTTCCATGGAGATGGGCTCCTTGGAAATCTTCATGATCTTGCGGATCTTGTCTTCCGGCATGTCCATCTTCTTGGCCAGTGTCGCCGGATCGGGCTCGAGGCCGGTTTCCTGCAGGATCTGGCGGCTGATCCGGTTCATCTTGTTGATCGTTTCGATCATGTGCACCGGGATGCGGATGGTCCGCGCCTGGTCGGCGATGGAGCGGGTGATGGCCTGACGGATCCACCACGTGGCGTAGGTGGAGAACTTGTAGCCCCGGCGGTATTCGAACTTGTCCACGGCCTTCATGAGGCCGATGTTGCCTTCCTGGATGAGATCGAGGAACTGCAGGCCGCGGTTGGTGTATTTCTTGGCGATGGAGATGACCAGACGCAGGTTGGCTTCGGTCATTTCGCGCTTGGCGCGACGGGCCTTGGCTTCGCCGGTCGACATCTGCTTGTTGATGTCCTTGAGATCCTTGAGCGGAATGCCGATGCGGTCCTGGAGGGCGATCAGCTTCTTCTGCTCTTCCTTGATGTCCGGCGCGCAGCGGGTCAGGATGGCGAGGTAGGTCTTGGGCGCGGCGGCAATTTCGCCATCGACCCATTCCAGCGTCGTTTCCTTGCCCGGGAAGGACTGGATGAAGTGCGGACGCGGCATCTTGACGCGTTCGACACAGATTTGCTGGATCTTGCGCTCGGAGCCGCGGACCTGTTCGACCATGCCACGTACGCTGTCGCACAGGCGCTCGATGGAGCGCGAGGTGAAGCGGATATTGAGCAGCTCGTCGGAAATCTGCTGTTGCAGCTTGAGATAGGCCTTGTCGTGCGGGCCCTTGCTCGAGAGCAGCTTCTGCATCTTGGCATGAATGCCCTTGATGGTCTTGAAGCGCTCCAGGGCATCGGTCTTGAGTTGCAGCAATGAGGCGGAGGCGGCACCGGCTGCGCTGCCTTCCTCATCCTCTTCCTCGTCGTCTGCCTCGTCGTCCTCGGCTTCCGGCATTTCGGGGGCGGCGGCAACGACTTCGGTGGCGTTCGGGTCGATCAGGCCATCGACCAGTTCGTCGATGCGCATTTCGTCGGTCTCGACCTTGGCGGCCATGTCGAGGATGTCGGTGATCGTCGTCGGGCAGGCGGAAATTGCCTGGATCATGTGCTTCAGGCCTTCCTCGATACGCTTGGCGATCTCGATTTCGCCTTCGCGGGTGAGGAGCTCGACCGTACCCATTTCGCGCATGTACATGCGCACCGGGTCGGTCGTCCGGCCGAATTCGGAGTCAACCGTAGACAGGGCCTGCTCGGCTTGCGCTTCAACTTCCTCGTCGTCGGCGGCAACAGCGGCGGTGTCCGACATCAGCAGGTCTTCGGCAGCCGGGGCTTCGTCGAAAACCTGGATGCTCATTTCGCTGAAGGTGGAAATGATCGCCTCGATACTTTCCGCATCGACGACATCATCCGGCAGGTGGTCGTTGATTTCGGCGTAGGTCAGATAGCCGCGTTCCTTGCCCAGCTTGATCAGGGCCTTGAGGCGCATCTTGCGCGCTTCGGCGTCAAGGGGTTCCGGCGTTTCTGCCATCTGGCCCTGCAGCAGCGCCTTTTCGGCGGCCTTTTCCTTGGCCTTGCTGATGCGAGCCTTCGGGGCTTCCTTGACGGGGTCTTTTGCCTTAGCCATGAACACGATCCATAGAATTCGAGAAAACCGTAGATTTTACCACAACTTAGCTACGTCCAGCTTGTTTGCTGAGCAGCTGTATGTAGGTCAGTTTTTCCGCCGCGCTGAGTCCGGCCACGCCGAATTGCTGGGCTTTCGTCTGCAACTCGGCAAAGGCGCGTTTCTGGCCGCCTTCCTGCAGTTTTTCCAGCGTGTCGCGAAATTCCTCGTCGGCCTCATCTTCGTCAAACGGTTGGCCGAGAAGTTCCGAGGCAGCGCTTTCGATCATGCTTTCTTCCGGTTGGCCGCGCAGTTGTTCGCGCAGGCCGGCATAGCTGCTGGCTTCCGGGCTGTTGCTGACGAGCTGGTGCAGAATGAGCAGGGCCGGACGTTCCGGTGTATCCGGCAGGAGGTCGATCTGCAGCTGGCGGGCTAGTTGCGGCTTGTGCAGGACGATGCGCAGCAGGTTGCGGGTCAGCGACGGCGCCGTGCGTTTGGCGCGGGCCGGCGCCGCCGGGGTATAGGAGCGCAGTTCGCACAGGCGCTCGACTTCAACCTGGGCAAAGCCGCTGGCTTCGGCCAGGCGCTTGACCAGTTGCAGGCGCAGCAGCGGCGTCGGCAGCTTGAGAAGCAGCGGCTTGGCTTCGTAGATCAGTTGCGCCTTGCCTTCCGAGCTAGTCAGATCGCAGCGTTGCGCCAGTTCGCGCAGCAGGAAGTCGGAAAGCGGCATGGCCTGGGTCACCAGACGGTCGAACTCGGCCTTGCCGTGGGCGCGGATATAGCTGTCCGGATCGTCTTCCTGGGGCAGGAAGATGAAGCCGAGGCGCTTGTTATCGGCCAGTGCCTCCAGCGAATTTTCCAGTGCGCGCCACGCGGCCTTGCGGCCGGCGTTATCGCCATCGAAGCAGAAGACGATACGGTCGACCTGGCGGAGCAGCTTGGTCACATGGGTTGCCGTCGTGGCCGTGCCGAGGGTGGCGACGGCATTGCCGACGCCGTTCTGCGAGAGGGCGATGACGTCCATGTAGCCTTCGGTGACGATGGCAGTGTCGGTCTCGCGCAGGGCCTGGCGGGCCTGCGGCAGGCCGAACAGTTCGCGGCCTTTCTCGAAGAGCGGGGTTTCCGGCGAGTTCAGGTATTTCGGTTCGCCCTGGTCGATGATGCGGCCGCCAAAGGCGATGATGTCGCCCTTGGGGTTGATGATGGGGATCATCAGGCGGTCGCGGAAACGGTCGTAGCGACGCCCGGCCTCATTCTCGATGACCAGCCCGGCCAGCTTGAGTTCGTCGGCGTTGTAGTCGGGGAAGACTTCCTGCAGGTTTTGCCAGCCGTCCGGCGCGTAACCCATGCCGAAGCGGGCGGCGACTTCGCCGGTAAGGCCGCGTTTCTTGCAGTACTCGATGGCGCGCGGCGAGGCCTTGAGCTGATCCTTGTAGTACTGGGCGGCGCGCGCCATGATCTCGATCAGCGTCCGCGTCTGGCCCGGCTTTTCATCCTTGAAGCTGCGTCCTTCGCTTTCCGGCACCTGCATGCCGGCGCGGGTGGCCAGATCCTTGACGGCATCGACGAAGCCCAGCCCCTGGTATTCCATGACGAAACTGATCGCCGTGCCGTGCGCGCCGCAGCCGAAGCAGTGGTAGAACTGCTTGGTCGGGCTGACCGTGAAGGACGGTGATTTTTCGTTGTGGAAGGGGCAGCAGGCAGCGTAGTTGGCGCCGGCTTTCTTGAGCGGTACGTAGCCATCCACCAGATCGACGATATCGACCCGGGCCAGCAAATCCTGGATGAAACTGTCCGGGATCATGGTGCGATTCAGCCAGCCAGTGCGGCCTTGACCAGCTTCGATACCTCGGCCATGTCGGCCTTGCCGGCCAGGCGGGGCTTGAGAACGGCCATCAGCTTGCCCATGTCAGCCGGACCCTTGGCGCCGGTTTCGGCAACTGCGGCGGCTACGGCAGCAGCCGTATCGGCAGTGCTCATTTTTTCCGGCAGGTAGGCGGCGAGGACGGCGATTTCGAATTTCTCGGCATCGGCCAGTTCCTGACGGCCGGCAGCTTCATATTGGGTGACGCTGTCCTTGCGCTGCTTGGTCAGTTTTTCGATGATGGCGATCGTCGCGTTGTCATCGAGCTCGACCCGTTCGTCGACTTCCTTCTGCTTGAGGGCGGCGAGGAGCAGGCGAATCGCGTTCAGCTTGGCCGTTTCCTTGGCCTTCATGGCCGTTTTCATGTCTTCGGTGATGCGTGCTTTGAGGCTCATGGTCGATGTCTTTAGAAAATCAAAGAAAAAAGCCGCCGGCTGTTGAGGCGGGCGGCTCTTTTGTGCAGCGAAATTTTCTGAATTAGAAAAGTTTCGGCGGCAGGGTCAGGCTACGGAGGCGCTTGTGCTGGCGTTTGACAGCAGCGGCAGCCTTACGCTTGCGTTCGGCGGTGGGCTTTTCGTAAAACTCACGGGCACGCAGCTCGGTCAGCAAACCAGTCTTTTCGACCGTGCGCTTGAAGCGGCGGATAGCAACTTCGAACGGCTCATTTTCCTTGACACGAATGTTCGGCATATAAATCACCCCCTTCCGTTAGGCGCCTGCCAGGTCAAGTAAAAGGCAGTGCGCGCAAAAATTGTTCCGCAGATTTTGCGGGTAGCCAAACAGTATAAGCGAAAAAACCTTGTCGTTCCAAGTGTTAAAATTCGCGCCCATGTTAGTTCTCGGCATCGAATCCTCCTGCGACGAAACCGGTATTGCGCTCTACGACAGCGAAGCCGGCCTCTTGTCCCACGCCCTGCATTCGCAGGTCGCAATGCATGCTGAGTACGGTGGCGTCGTGCCCGAACTCGCCTCGCGCGATCACATCCGGCGCGTCGTGCCGCTGTTGCGCGAGGCTTTGGCCCAAGGCCGGCGCTCGCTCGACGATGTCGATGCCGTCGCCTATACGCGGGGGCCCGGACTGGCCGGCGCCTTGCTGGTTGGTTGCGCCTTCGCCGAAGCGCTGGCCGTCGCCATCGACAAGCCGACCATCCCGGTGCATCACCTTGAGGGGCATTTGCTCTCGCCGCTTCTCTCTGCCACGCCGCCGACCTTTCCCTTCGTCGCCCTGCTCGTTTCCGGTGGCCATACGCAACTGATGCGGGTGACCGGCGTGGGCGAGTACGAATTGCTCGGTGAAACGCTGGATGACGCGGCCGGCGAAGCTTTCGACAAGAGCGCCAAGTTGCTCGGCCTGCCCTATCCGGGCGGCGCCCTGCTCTCGAAGCTGGCCGAACAGGGGACGCCCGGTGTTTACGAACTGCCGCGGCCGATGCTCCATTCCGGCGATCTGAGTTTCAGTTTTTCCGGATTGAAAACGGCCGTGCTGACACTGGTGCGCGAACACGCCGATGACATGAGCGACGAATTCAGGGCCAATGCCGCACGCGCCTTCCAGGAGGCCATCGTCGAGGTGCTGGTCAAGAAGTCGCTGAAGGCGATGAAGCAGACCGGCCTGCAACAACTGGTCGTGGCCGGCGGTGTCGGGGCCAACCGGCAGTTGCGGACAACGCTGAATGACGAGGCGAGACGCAAGCGCTTCCGCGTCTATTACCCGGAACTGGAATTCTGTACCGACAATGGCGCGATGATCGCGCTGGCCGGCTGCCTGCGCCTGCAGGCCGGCACCCCGGCCAAGACAGCCGGTAGTTTCGCTATCCAGCCACGCTGGCCCCTGAGCGACTTGCTGCGCTGAATCTCAGTTGCGGGCGTGGGCGATGGTGAAACTATCAACGCCTGCGATGGCGGTCAGTTCGCCGGACATGGTCGATAGCGGGTGGCCCGTGCGTCGCCCCAGGGCGACGGCGACGAAACGCCATTCCTGCGTGTTGCTCTTGTGGCTGATGGCAAAGGAACCACCGGCCACTTCGTAACCAAGGTCAAGCAGTGCGCTGTTGATGATCTTCTCCTGCGGCAGAAAACCCGGCTGAAATTGCAGGCTGATCGTGATCGCATGGCGCGAAGGCAGCATCCCTTCCAGCTTCGATCCGTACATCATGCAGGCAGCGGAAAGCAGGGTGAGCAGGATGGCCGAGAAGTAAAAGCCGATGCCGACCAGGATGCCGATCACCGATGCCGTCCAGATCGAGGCGGCGGTGGTCAGTCCGCTGATGTTCAAGCCCTCTTTCATGATGACGCCGGCACCGAGGAAGCCAACCCCGGTGACGATGCCCTGGATGACCCGCGTCGGGTCGGGCATCGGGACGGCGGCGCCACCTGTCTGGATGAGTGCCGCGCCGCCGTACCAGGCAGCGGGATAGCCAGCAATGACGGTAACGGCACAGGAGGCGACGCAAACCAGGCCATAGGTCCGCATGCCTGCGGCACGACCATGGTAGGAGCGCTCATAGCCGACGATGAAGCCGAGCAACAAGGCCCCGAACAGATTCATGAATACGATGATGTTGGTGGCGACCCCGTCGGCCGACCAGTAAGCTGCCAGTGCTTCAGGGGAGAGCGGGCTCATGTCAAACACTCCGAGGTGGATTTTGTACAGTTTTCTCCAAAACCCCAGCCATCGCAAGCCTTGCCGGCTCTCGGCATGAAAAAAGCCCGGGTTTCCCCGGGCTTCGTCAGATCACTCGCTTAAACCCAAGGCCTTGGCGACGCCGGCCCCATAGGCCGCATCCGCCCGCGCGCAATTGCAGATGTGGCGACGCTTGATCTCGTCCGGCGCATCGCCCATGGCGCGGGCAGTGTTCTCGAACAGCACCTGTTGCTGGGCTGGCGTCATCAGGCGGAAGAGATTGCCCGGCTGCGAGTAATAGTCGGTATCTTCACGATGATTCCAGTGATCGGCAGCGCCTTCGACCGACAACGGCGGTTCGCGGTAGTCCGGCTGCTCCTGCCACTGACCATGGCTGTTCGGCTCATAGCCGAGCGTCGCACCGTGATTGCCGTCGGTACGCATGGCGCCGTCGCGGTGGTAGCTGTGCACCGGGCAACGCGGCGCATTGACCGGAATCTGGTGATGATTGACGCCGAGCCGGTAGCGTTGCGCATCGCCATACGAGAACAGCCTCGCCTGCAGCATCTTGTCCGGGGAGAAGGAGATGCCGGGGACGACGGCGGCCGGATTGAAGGCCGACTGCTCGACTTCGGCGAAGAAATTTTCCGGATTGCGGTTCAACTCGACGACACCGACTTCGATCAAGGGGTAATCCTTGTGTGGCCAGACTTTGGTCAGATCGAAGGGGTTGTACGGCACCTTCGAGGCATCGGCCTCGGGCATGACCTGGATGTACATCGTCCATTTCGGGAAATCGCCGCGGTCGATCGCTTCGAGCAAATCGCGTTGATGCGATTCGCGGTCCCGGCCGATGATCTCGGTTGCCTCGGCATCGCTCAGGTTCTTGATGCCCTGTTGGGTGCGGAAGTGGAACTTGACCCAGTGCCGTTCATTCTGCGCATTGATGAAGCTGAAAGTGTGCGAGCCAAAGCCATGCATGTGGCGATAGCTGGCCGGAATGCCGCGCTCGGACATGACGATGGTGACCTGATGCAGGGCTTCAGGCAGCGAGGTCCAGAAGTCCCAGTTGTTCTTCGCCGAACGCATGTTGGTGCGCGGGTCGCGCTTGACGGCGTGGTTGAGGTCGGGGAACTTGAGCGGATCGCGCAGGAAGAAGACCGGCGTGTTGTTGCCGACCATGTCCCAGTTGCCTTCCTCGGTGTAGAACTTGAAAGCGAAGCCGCGAATGTCGCGCTCGGCATCGGCCGCGCCGCGTTCGCCGGCCACTGTCGTGAAGCGGGCGAACATAGGTGTCTGCTTGCCAATGTGCCCGAATAGCCGGGCGCGGGTGTATTTCGTGATGTCATGCGTGACGGTGAAGGTGCCATAAGCGCCTGAACCCTTGGCATGCATGCGGCGCTCGGGGATCACTTCGCGGTCGAAGTGAGCGAGCTTCTCGAGCAGCCAGACGTCCTGCAAGAGGACCGGGCCACGCGGTCCGGCGGTCATCGTGTTCTGGTTGTCGACAACCGGGCAGCCGGCGGCGGTGGTGAGTTTCTTGTTGTCCATGGTGCTCTCTCCGTAGTGAATGGGAAGTCGTGGGTCAGAAGTTGTCGGGCAGGGCGGCGAGAATGTCGGCACAGGTCTCCCAGGTGACGAACTGTTCAAAGCAGCGATCGATGAGTCGGGAAATCATGGCGGCCTCCTGAGGTAATGCAGGTCGTGCTGACCTGATGAACTCAGTGTAGGCAGGATGAATCGATTGATCTAATCAATAAATCAAATACATTCGATTCAAAACAACTATTGAATGGCGCAAAAAAAGCCGGCGAACCGGCTTTGTCAGGTGGACAGGTTCGGGCTCAGGTCTTTTTCTTGCCGCCAATTTTCGATTCCTGGCCAGCCAGTAGCCGCTGGATGTTTTGCCAATGCTTGCCGATCAGGGCCATGCCGAGGACGCCGACGACGAGCGCCTGGCCGTTGCCGCCGTGCATCAGGATGGAGATGACGGGCGCCATGCCGGCGGCGACTACGGCAGCCAGCGACGAATAGCGGAAGGCGAAGGCCATGAACAGCCAGGTGCCGGCGACAGCCAGGCCAAGCAGTGGGTCGAGGGCGATGATGACGCCGGCGGCGGTGGCGACACCCTTGCCGCCCTTGAACCTGAGGAAAATCGGGTAGAGGTGGCCGAGGAAGACGGCCAACGCAACGAGGCCGACGACGGTGCTGGAAAAGCCCATCCGTTCCGCGATGTAGACAGCAAGCCAGCCCTTGAGGGCATCGCCGAGCAGGGTGAGCAGCGCCGCCTTCTTGTTGCCGCTGCGCAGGACGTTGGTGGCGCCCGGATTGCCCGAGCCATAGCTGCGCGGGTCGGCCAGGCCGAAGATTCTGGATGAAATCATCGCAAAGGGAACGGAGCCGAGCAGGTAGGCGGCAACAAGGGCGAGGGCTATTTGCATGGGTCGCTTAGGTGACTTTGGTCGCTGAGGTACAATCGCGCCAAATTTTACACCGCTGCTGCGGTCGACCGCCTTATGGACATCATTTTCCTCGAAGAACTGCGCGCCGAAACCTGGATAGGCATCTATCCGCGCGAAAAGGCCATGCCCCAGACGGTCGATATTTCATTGCAGATCGGCGTGTCTACGGCCTCCGCCGGGGCCAGCGACGATATTCGCGACACGGTGGATTACGCCGTTGTGGTCGAGCGCCTACGGGCCGATCTGGCGACGGTGCATTTCAATTTGATCGAAGCCCTGGCCGAGCATGTGGCGACTTACGTGCTGGAAACCTTCGCCGTGCACTGGGTTCGCGTCTCGGTCGCCAAACTTGGCATGATGCCCGGCGTCAAGCGCGTCGGCGTCATCATCGAGCGTTCGCTCTAGGCTTTCAAGGCTGCTTCAACGACCTTGGGCTTGAGGGTACGCACGATGTCGTGCGGATGGACACCGACGAGGAAGCCGCGCCGGCCGCCGTTGATGTAGATCAGCGGCAGGTCGAGGATGCTTTTCTCGATATGCACCGGCATCGCCTTCTTGGTGCCGAAGGGGCTGGTGCCGCCGACCAGGAAGCCGGTATGGCGGTTGGCCACTTCCGGCTTGCTGGGTTCGATTTTCTTGCAGCCGATCTGCCGCGCCAGTTCCTTGGTCGATACCTTGCAATCGCCGTGCATCAGGACGATGAGCGGTTTGGCATTCTCATCCTCGAAAACCAGCGTCTTGACGACGGCATGTTCGTCGACGTTCAACTCACGCGCCGAGACCTTGGTGCCGCCGTGCTCCTCGTAGGCGTAGAGGTGGCTGGAAAAGGGCACGCGCTGCGCCTTGAGGAACTTGGTGGCCTGGGTTTCGGGGGCGTGGTCGTTTTTGCTCATGGTTTAAGCGTTCGTTGAGTCGGGGTCAGAAAACGTACTGGACGCCGGCGGCCAGGCCGTTGGCCGTGTCGCCGGGATTGATCGTGTAATAGCCGCTGGCGCTGGTGCCCGATGGGGCCAGTGCCGAAGCCGGCTGGTTCAGGTTGCGCGACCAGGCAAGGTAAGCCTTGAACTGGGCGTTGATCGTTTCCATCCAGGCGGCCGAGAAGATGCGGCCACGGTCGGTCTGGCTGGCCAGGCTGTGCCCCTCGCCATAATTGAGACGGAGTTGGCCGCTGGGGGTGACGTCGATGCGCGAGCCGAGGAACCAGCTGCGCCATTCGACCAGCGCGCCAATATCAGGTTGGCGGTCGTAGCCGGCCAGTCCGCCTATCAGCTTGACCGGGCCAAACTGATAGCTGGCGCCGGCAAAGAGATGGCGCGTGGTCTTGTCGAGCACGGCGTTGTGATTGTCGTACTGGTAAGCGAAACCGAGGCCGAGCGGGCCGTTGCTGTAATCGAGGTTGAGGCCGAGCGTGTTCTGCTCGGTGCCACCGGTCCTGCCGCCGAGTGAGGCAAACAGCGTGCTGGTCAGGCCGCGCCGTGGCATAGACCACGGCATTGTCGTAGCGTACCGGGCCGGGCTCGACTGTGCCGTAATTGGTCGGTGAGCCGTAGCCGTTTTCGAAAGCATCAAACTGAATCATCCCCATGAAAAAGGGCGAGTATTGCCGGCCGACCGTCAGCCGGCCGTATTGTCCGTCAATGCCGGCGTAGAGCTGGCGCCCGAAGATGCGGGTGTTGTTGCTGTCGGACTGGCCGAGATTGCCGTTGTTGGCGTAGAAACCGGTTTCGAGCTGGTAGATGAAATTGGTTTCCGGGGCGATGGCTTTGCCGCCTTTGATCCCGACCCGGCTACCGTTCATGCCGCC